>OJPD01001411.1_pt1 | contig 12254 bp, 8 predicted proteins | sample 1598371 | NCBI WGS metagenome assembly OJPD01 (sample SAMN03922478, study PRJEB24848) | human gut metagenome | isolation source: stool sample | host: Homo sapiens | place: Germany | collected 2010-11
AGTGATCGCCGATAAGGCCCAGCACATGGGCCATGTCGTACATGATGGTGGTGGGGATGTTCTGCTCATCCACGAATCTGCGGATCTCGGCCACCGGCTCCTTGTGCAGCACCATGCTCTTGCCGAACACGATCAGCTCCGGGCGGTAGCGGTCGATGAGCTTCTTCGTCTCCTCCACATCCATCTTGTAGGGGTTGTCGGCGCAGACGGGGAAGTTCACCACGGCGGGCTTCTCCGTCACCGGGTCGATGGCGATATAGTCGTGGAGCGCGCCCATGGGCTGTGCCGACAGATGCCCGCCCTTGATGATGTGGTTGTTCATCACATAGCCCAGCCGCTTTGCCTCGGACTTGCGGTCAACGCGGTTCTTCCAGTCCATCAGTGCGGAGAACACCGCCATATTGGACATCTGCCCGCTGAGCGTCCGCGTCTCCACCTCGGTGCAGCCGAAGTAGGCCCGCATCTCCTCCACCAGCAGCCGCTCCACCTCGTCGATGAACTTGGTGCCCTGGTAGTAGAACACCTCCTTGTCATAGAAGGCCAGCACCTTCTTGTGCTCGGCATACCGGCAGGCGGGGTCGCTGCCGCTGAGCAGCCGCACGGCGCGGCTGGGCGTGTTCTCGGAGGGGATGAGGTTCACGCACTGCTCCTGCCGCCACTCGTGGTTCTCCAGCGCCTTTTGCAGCAGCGCCAGCGCCTTGGGCGCGCGGTCGCCGCTGCCCACGCCGCGGGCGTCCTCCTCCGCGCCGTACAGCAGCGGGCGGGCAAAGGGAGGTGCGCCTACGCTCATGTGACGGGCGGGGATGACGGCCTTCAGCCGCTTGCCCCGGACATCCACCTCCACGGTGTCGTCCTCCAGAATGTCGCTGTTGATGTAGCACAGGCCGATGGCCCGCTTGCCGCTGGCCTCCAGAATGACGGTGGACAGTCCCTCGCCCTCCGTCTTGAAATAGGGCACCATGGTGCCGCTGGTGACCCAGCCCACCAGCCTGTCACCCTGATAGACCTCCATGCCCGCCCGCATGACGCCGCGATCCAGCAGGGCGATGGGCGCGATCTTCCGGGGCAGGCCGGACATATCGGAGAAGTCCCGGTCCATATACTTCACGAAGTATCCGTGCTGCTTTTCCAGCGCCGCCCGGCCGATGTAGTCCCCCTTCTGCGGGGAGAAGCTGACGGCGAACTTAGCCAGCGGCACGGCGAAAATGGGGATCTCGCTGCCGTCGGGGGCAGTGCCCATCTCGTGCCCGTACAGCGGCATGGACGCCTCCATGCGCAGGGTGTCCCGCGCGCCCAGACCGGCGGGACGCGCCCCCATCTCCACCAGACGGTTCCACAGCCACGCCGCGTCGGCGCTGCGGACGTACACCTCATAGCCCAGCGGCTCGCCGGTATAGCCGGTCTTGGCCACACGGGCCTCGTGCCCCTCCAGCGACACGATGCCCAGCGCGTTCTTCATGGGCTCCGTCATCTGCGCGCCGCCGTTGAGGGCGGTGAGCATCTCCTTGCTCTTGGGGCCCTGCACGGCGATGGCCGCCCACTCCCCGGAGATGTCGGTGATGGTGCAGTCAAAGCCCGCCAGTGCCTGCCGCAGATGGGCCAGATCCTTCTCCGTATTGGCGGCGTTCACCACCAGCAGATAGTTGTCCTCCTCGAACATGTATAGGTACGCATCGTCCACGGCGCCGCCGTTCTCATTGGGGATGATGCAGTACTGCGCCAGCCCCACGTCCAGCGCCGCCACATTGCTGGTCAGCACATGCTGCAAAAACGCCCTGCGCTCCGGGCCTTCGATGAGCAGGCGGCCCATGTGGGACACATCAAACAGGCTGCACACCTGCCGGGTGTACAGGTGCTCGGCGATGATGCCGCCGGGGTACTGGATGGGCATTTCCCACCCGCCGAAGTCCACCATTTCGGCGCCCGCGGCCATGTGGATGTCATACAGCTGTGTACGCTTCAGTTCGCTCATACGTCTTTCCTCCTTAAAGACACTCCTCATTTTTGGGCAGCAAAAAAGGACACAAAGCCGCTCTTTGCGGTTTTGTGCCCCCGTTGTGTTACCTGAGAGATTCCCTCCGCCATGGGAGGTTGCACCTTCGGTGGCCGGACGTCATGCCCGGTCTTTTCGGAGTATCGTCCGGAACCGGTCCTTTTGCCTGAGAGCTTCTGCGTTCCCCTTCGGCGCCGCCTGCGCGGTCTCTCCCGACCCCATCGTCCGATCGATATGCGATTGTTGCGTAGGCAGTATATGCCTTTGTCTTGAGTTTATCACCCCCCAGCGCCGTTTGTCAAGAAACATTTTCCTCTGCGGAAACGTTCTCGTCCCAAAATTTTACACATTCACGCTGGCATTCTTCCGCCCGTGATGGTACAATATCCGTAACCTGATACAAAAGGAGCGGCGGCATATGGATACCAACACCTCCCTTGACTTCAACGTGAAAAAGGGCTTCATCTGCGATATGGACGGCGTCATCTACCACGGGAACCGCATCCTCCCCGGCGTGGCGGAGTTCATCCAGTGGCTCCACGAGGAGAATAAGGAGTACCTTTTCCTCACCAACAACAGCGGCTACACCCCCCGCGAGCTGAACCAGAAGCTGGCCCGCATGGGTCTGGACGTGCCGGAGGAGCACTTCTACACCAGCGCGCTGGCCACGGCGGCCTTCCTGAAGGAGCAGGCCCCCGGCTGCTCCGTGTTCGCCATCGGCGAGGCGGGGCTGCTCAACGCCCTCTACGACGCCGGCATCACCATGAACGACGTGAACCCCGACTACGTGGTGGTGGGCGAGGGCCGCAGCTACTCGCTGGACACCCTCACCAAGGCCACGAATCTGGTGCTGCAGGGTGCGAAGCTCATCGGCGCCAACTCCGATGTCTCCGGCCCCATCGAAAACGGCATCGCCCCGGCCTGCCGTGCCCTCATCGCCCCCATTGAGATGGCCACCGGCAAGCAGGCCTACTTCTGCGGCAAGCCCAACCCCCTGATGATGCGCACCGGCCTGCGCATGCTGCACTGCCACTCCGCCGAGGCGGTGATGGTGGGCGACCGCATGGACACCGATGTCATCTCCGGCATGGAGAGCGGCATGTCCACGGTGCTGGTGCTCTCCGGCGTCTCCACCCCCGAGACCCTCAGGACCTACGCCTACCGCCCCAGCATCGTGCTGGACGGCGTGGGCGACATCCCGGCTCTGGCCCGGGGCGAAAAGCGCTGACTCCCCAACAGCCAGAAGGCCCGCCTTCCTCTCGGAAGGCGGGCCTTCTTTTGTTTATTTCTTCTTCCGCCGCAGCCATGCGCAGCCGGTAAGGCTCAGCAGCGCCGTCACGCCGTACAGCGCGATGCCCGGATCTCCGGTGCCGGGAGCCTTCACAGGCTCCGCGTCCTTCTCCCGCCGCTCTCTGGGGATGATCGTATCCTCGCGGCTGATCTCCTTCGCCCCGTTGGCGTCGGCAAAGTACTTGCCGCAGGCACTGCACTGCCAGTATTCGATGTGCCCGCTCACAAAGACACCCGGCTCCTTGGCCGCCGTGCGCTTCAGGTCGTGGTTCCCGGCGTCCTTCTGGCCGTAGGGCTGCCCGCACACGGTGCACAGCGCCCCGCTGACGCAGGTAGCCGTGCCGCCGGTGTGGCCCGCGGCCTTGATGACCGTACCGCTCCGCAGCTTTTCGCCGCAGTCCCTGCAGTAGGTATCGCCGGTGTAGCCGTCCTCGGTGCAGGACGCCTTCTTCGCATTCCGCAGCTCCGTGTCCGCGTGACCGCAGGCATAGCCGCAGTCCGCGCACCCGCCGTTCACCCAGCTGTGGGCGCTCCTGCCCGTCACATCGCCGCAGGCGCAGGCCTGCCAGTGATAGCCCGCGTCATGCTGCGCGGTGTAGCTGTGGCTGACCGTCAGCTGATAGCTGACGGAGGAGGCGTAGTAGCCGTCCGTACCGGAGGCCGCCGCCGTGATGGTGACGGTGCCCGCCTTGTGCGCGGTAATGACGCCGCTGGCAACGGACGCGATGGCGGGATCGCTGCTGGTATAGGTCAGCGTGCCGAACGCGCCGCCCACAGGCCGCGCCGCCTGCGTCTCACCGCACTTCATGGCCGCGTCCGACGTGTCCATCGTCAGCGGCTGCTGCTGCCACCGGAGCACCGGCTGCGCCGCCAGGCTGGAGGCCTTCAGCGGCGGGCAGCAGACATCACCCCACGGGTGCTGGCTGCGTCCCGCGATCAGCTCCGTCAGCACCGTGCCGTCGGCAAACTCCTCGGCGCTCCTGCCCTGCGTTCCCAGGAAGAAGCAGTCGTTCACCTGCGCGCCGCTGCCCGAAATGCCGCCCACATTGCTGTCGCCCGTGACCGTACCCACGTTGTAGCAGTAGGACACCGTGCCGCCGCTGCCGGTGATGCCGCCCACATGGCTGCTGCCTGTGACCGTGCCCACGTTGTAGCAGTCGGACACCGCACCCGCCGGGCCGCCGGTGATGCCGCCCACGCTGTCGATGCCTGTGACCGTGCCCGCATTGCAGCAGGCCGTCACGCTGCCCTCGTTATAGCCCACGATGCCGCCGGCATACTGGGCCGGGCCATATTCCCTGTTAAACAGGTCAACGCTCACAACGATGCACTCGTTCCGGCAGTTCAGGATGGTCGTTCCGGCATCAGCATACCCCGCGATGCCGCCCACATAGGCCCGTCCGCCCACATAGCCCGTCACCGTCAGGTTTTTTACCGTGGCGCCCTCCAGCCAGCCGAACAGCCCGGCAGGATAAACCGCTTTGGGATCAAGGGAAGTATGGCCTTCTCTATTGTCGCAGCACAGGCCCCGGATGGTGTAGCCGCCGCCGTCAAAGGTGCCGGTGTAGGGCCGCTCCTTACTGCCGATGGCATACAGGTCGTTGACCGTCTCACCGGCAGTCGGTGTGTAACGGCCATCCGCGTCAAACGTACCGCTGTTGATCACGATGTCGTTGGTCAGCACGGCGCACAGGTCAGTCCTGCCGAACCGGTTCACCTGCAGTCTGAACAGCAGCAGCTCCTCCATGCTGCCGATCCGGCAGGGATCCTGCTCCGTGCCGCTGCCCGTCGCGTAGCGGGCCACCGCCGTGCTGTTCTCGTTGGGCGGGTCGCCCTCATCGACCATCTCGCCGTCATTTTTACCGCCCACATAGAACCAGCTCAGGAAGGTATGCCCCTCCTTGTCCGGGCCCTGCGGCATCACCGGGAAGAAGTCATCGCCCAGCCACTGCCACGCATACGCCTCTCCGTCCGCCTGATACGTCAGGCGGTACTGCTCCCCGTAAGAAGGTTCCTTCTCTTTCCATTTATACTCCGGCCCGATGATGGTGCCGTAGATGACCTGTATCGGCTTATCCTTGTCAAAGCTGCCGCCGCTGACCGTGCCGCCCACCAGGGAGCCGTTGTTTCCGTTGCTGACCCGGCCCGCACACGTCACCTCACCGTGGAACGTACCGCCGGTGATGGTGCCGCCGTTTGTCACAGCGCCCGTAAACGTGCCGCCGCTGATGGTGCCCTCGTTCTCCACCTCGCCGGTGAACTGCCCTTTTTCGATGACACCGCCGCCGTAGGAACTGTTCACCGCTCCGGCAAACGTCGTACCGGCAGTGCCCTCGCTTCCGGTGATGCTTCCTCTGATCTCCACCACGCCGATGACGGTGCCGCCGTCGGCGCACAGGGTGCCCCCGTGGGTTATGCTCGCCTTGATCTTCGCAGCGCCGCTGATGGTGAGCGTCTTGCTGCCGGCGATATGCAGCTTGCCGTTATTCGGCGCGGAGATCTCCGCATCGCCGCTGATGGTCGTGCTGCCGTTGAACCGAATGCTGCCGCCGCGCCCTTCCGCGCCGCCGACGCCGACCGCGCTGCAGTTCTGAATGCTGCCGCCCTCCATGACGAACACACCGTCGTTGCAGACACCGCCGCCTCCGCTGCCGGACACGCAGCTCTCGATGGTGCCGCCGTACATGAAGAACATGCCGTTCTCCTCTACGCCGCCGTCGCCGTCTATCTCCACGGCGGCGCCGTGACCGCCGTGACCGCCGTCGCCGTCTATCTTGCCTGCGGTGCAGCCGTAGATACCGGCGCCGTCATACATCTCGAAGCGGCCGTATTCGTTGACGAGCACACCGCCGCCGCTGCCGCTGCCGCTCTCGGGCTCGATGGCCCGGCAGCCCACGATGCTGCCGCCCCTCATGATAAGGGTACCGTTCTCCACTCTCACACCGCCGCCTTCTCCGGCGCTGCCGCCATAGATAATGCCGCCGGTAACGGTGTTCTCGCTCGTCGTGCCGTCCGTCAGCAGCGTCCACAGGCCGTCTGTGCCCTTTCTGAAGCACCTTGTGGTTTTGTTTGTTGCGCTGTCCATCACCGTCAGCCTTCCGCCGCCGTCGATCACAAACACGCTGCCGTCGCGGGTCATTTTCAGCACATGGTCGTTCAGATCGAGGACAAGCTCGCCCGTAATGTTCAACGTGCTTTCGATGTCGATATTCTCCTCCAGCCGGATGCCCACCGCTTTGCTTTCCAGCGCCAACCGCAGCGAGTCCTTGTCTCTGACAACTGCAAAATCAATTTCCCACTGTCCCGTCAGGGTCAGGCTTTCCGTCACCTCCGTGCTGAAGTCATAAACCTTCTTATCGGGGGTGTACCAGCCGTCGAAGGTGTAGCCGTCCCGGCTCTCCCAGGGATCGGTGGCCGTTTTGCCGCTGGGTACCACCTGCTGGGCGTACACCGTCTCCCCGATCTTATAGGTCACCATACATTTGCCGACCGTACCGCCCTCATTCGTGATCCCGCTGTAGAATGTGCCGCTCTTGATGTCGCCAGACTTCTCGTTCGTCACCTCGCCCCGGAACGTGCCGCCGCGGATGCGCGCAGATTCTTCCGGGCCGTTCTAGCGGCCGTTGGTCACCTTTCCGTAGAACGTGCCCTCGAAGATGCTGGAAACTCCTTTTGCTTCGTCCGTGCCGCCGTTGGTCACATTTCCGTAGAACGTGCCCCCGATGCCTTCGATCCCCGCTCCAATATGGGCGTCGATGTTCTCCACATCGCCCAGGAACGTGCCGCCATCGATTATGCCGCCGTTCTGGTTTACCACCGTTTCGTTGAAGCGGCCATGACGGATCTTGCCGTCAAGACTTACTTCTGCGGGGATCACCTGATTCGTCACCCGCGCCTGAAACTCCGTGCATCCTGCCTTCCCGGCCGCACTGTCGATCGTGCCCGCGGAGAACACCTCGTCCTTTATCGTACCGCCATTGGCGCTCAGTCTGCCTCCGCGCAGATAGAGTCCGGCAGAGAGATGGACTTCACGGAGGTCGTGGCCTTGCCGTCCGCGCCGGGATAGGTGGTCTCGTTGAACTCCACCGTGCAGTCACGCAGATCGTAAATGACGTTGGGCCTGTTGTCGGCAGGCTCCTGACCCGCCGCATAGTAGCCGCTGCCGTCGCCGAAGGCGATAGACATATTCGACCGGGTGAGCGCCAGCTTGTTGGCGGTGGAGAAGATCAGCGCACCGGCGGTGTTCCACCGCGTCAGGGACACTCTCCCGCCGCCCGCGCCGCCGGCACCGCCGTTGTAGGCAGGACTATCGTGGTTATCGGCACCGCCGGCCCCACCGCCGCCGGCATTGCCGGTGATACCGGCGGCTCCTCTGCCGCCCGTACCCGGTTCAGCATCGTATTTACCGTTGCTGACGCCATGCCCATCGGTGCCGGTGCTGGTGCCTTTCCCGCCGCCGCTGCCGGAGGAACCGGCCGCACCGCCAGAGCCGCCTGCGCCGCCCTTAGAGGAATTGTCATCACTGTTAAGCGCTTTGGTGCATTCGGCACCTCCTCCGCCGCCACCGCCGCCGTTGGGCCAGCCGCCGCCACCGCCGCCGCCGCAGCCCTGCACATTGTTTGTCATGTCGGAGCTGAAGTGGCCGCCGGAGCCGCCGGAGCCGCCGCCGCCGCCGTTTCCGCCGCCGCCGGTAGACCATGTGTAGACGCTTTCCCAGACGTTGTTGCTGTACTCAGTGGTCTCCACATTTTCTTTGGCTTTGCCGCCCGCGCCGCCCTGTGCCGCGCTGCCGCCGTAAGCGGCCAGGCTGTACAGCCGGAGCGTCTCGCCGCTGTGATCCGGGTCGGCCCAATCTTTGTCGTTGCCGCTGTAGATCGTCAGGGCGGAGCTGGACGGCACATGGATGGCCGCTGCCGCGCCGGTGGTGCCGCTGGCGTTGGCGCCGTAGAGCTTCACATCGCCGCTGATGATCAGCGCGGCCTTGGCGTTTGCCGCCACGGCGATGGGGCTCTGCCCCGTCTTTGCGCGGAAGTCCACGGTCAGGTCGCCCTTCAGCTCCACGATGTCGCCGTCGCGCAGCGTCAGCGGGAAGTCGCCGGTGCTGCTGACCGTTTTTGTGGCGGCGGGCCACCGGCCCGACACCTGCAGAACGCTGACGGCGCTGCTGTTGGCCTGCACCGCAGGCGCAACGAATACGTCCGGTTCCGTGCCGTATGCGCCCAAGGACACATCCTCCTCGCTGATATAGGCCGCTGCCGCCGCAGTGGGCACCATCGTCAGCACCATCACCAGTGCCAGCAGCAGGGCCAGCCAGTTATTCCGTCTCATGCGATCACCTCTCTCCGGGATATGTTCCTGTGTAAAAATGCGTAAAAAAGCACGCTCCGTCCGACGTGTCGAGGTCGGAAAGCGTGTATGCGCGTGCAGGCGGATGCATGTCCGCCCGCAGTCGGTATGACGCTGTTCAGTTGATCGCCGGGGATGCGCATCCTGTTTGCTCCTTTCCGCAGCGGGTCAGATCAAATTGACATTTACTGGTCAAATTGACATCTATTGGAATTTCCGTCAAAGTAAGGCATATTATACGCATCTGACGCGAACAGGCAAGACGGGATGACTCATTCGGTCGAAATCCGACTTATTTGGCTTTACAGTTTCTGGTAAATCCCCTCGGGAGCCATTGCCTTTTTCTAGAAGTTTGGTATACTGTTTTTACTTTTCCGGAAGGAGGAACTGAGATGCGTCTGGCGCTGGTGGAGGATAACAGCGAGGAATGCGCGGCGCTGGCGGCGCTGATAAAAACGGAGCTGGCGCAGGCGGGACAGCGCAGCCCGGAGATCACGGTCTTTCCCGGCGGGGAGGCGTTTCTGGCCGCGTGGCACGCCGGAGCCTTCGACGTGGTGCTGCTGGACATTTTCATGGACGGCATGGACGGCGTAGAGGTGGCGCGCCGCATCCGGCAGACGGATGCGGATGTGCTGCTGGTGTTCTGCACCAGCAGCAACGATTTTGCCGCGGAGAGCTATGAGGTGGATGCCCGCTACTATCTGCACAAGCCCGTCACGGCGGAGAGCGTGACCGCCATGCTGCGCCGCCTGCGGCTGGAGGAGCTGGAGCGCCGCCGCGCGGTGACGCTGCCCGGCGGGCAGCAGGTGCCGGTGCGCAGCATCCAGTACACGGAATACTACAACCATGTGGTGACCGTGCATCTGTTCCCGGACGGCAGCACGCTGCGCATCCGCACCTCACAGGCCGAGATGGAGGCCCTGCTGCTGCGCTATGAGGGCTTTCTGTCCCCGTGCCGGGGCGTTATCGTGAATCTGTTCATGGTGCAGCACATGTCCGGGGAGGATCTGCTGCTGCGGGACGGGCATGTGATCCGCATTGCCCGCCGCAAGTATAAGGAGGTGCGCGGCGCCTATAACCGTTTCCGTCTGTGGCTGCTGAGAAGGGAGGCGTCCACATGATGCCGCCGTCCGCGCTCCGCGTGGCGGAGGTCGTTATGTATACGGTGCTGAGCACGGTGCCCTTTGTGCTGCTGGGCGTGTACCCCTTCCGGCAGCAGTACCGGTTTCCTCGCGGTGTGACCATTGCGCTGCTGGTGCTGGTGACGGCGGTGCAGATATGCCTGCGGACGGCAGCGGCCTGTATCACCGTGCCGTGGACCGACGATGCCAAGGCGTGGTGTACCGGTCTGTCCTCGCTGCTGTATGCCGCGGTCTATTTCCTGCTGATCCGCGCCCATCCCGGCAAGCTGCTGTTCACGCTGCTGATGCTCTCCAACATCGCCGCGCTGGCGGTCATCGACGCCAAGTGTCTGGAGGGACTTCTGTTCGGTCAGGAGCTGGCGCGGCAGTCCTGCCGCTGGACAGCCTCCGCGGCCATGGCGCCGGTGCTGGTGCTCCTGCTGGTGCCGCTGTTCCTGTACTTCCGCCGCTGCTATGCCCCCGCCGTGCATCTGGCGGTGGGAAAGCACTCGTGGCGGTATCTGTGGCTGGTGCCGGCCACCTTCTATCTGCTGTGGTTCTGCTTCTGCTATGGCAGTGTCCTCTCCGCCATGGACATCGCGCTGGACCCCGCCTCGGCCGGTCTGACACTGCTGGTGAATCTGGGCGGGTTCCTCATCTACCACATGGTGATCCTGCTCATCGACGAAATGGGCAAAAACGAGCAGCTCACCGCCCGCAATTACCAGCTGACGGTCCAGAGCCTGCAGCTGGACAGCCTGAACCGCCAGATCGCGGCTACGCGCTGCGCACGGCACGACATGCGCCACCACATGGCCATGGTGGACAGCTATCTCACCGCCGGGGAATATGACAAGCTGCACGAATACCTGTGCGCGTACAGGGAGTCGCTGCAGGAGGGCGGCGGGGCGGCCATGTGCGCCAACAGCACCGTGAACGCATCGCTGGCGTACTTCCGGCAGATGGCGGAGACCTACGGTGTGAAATACGCCGTGTCGGCGGACGTTCCGGCGCGGAGCGCGTTCCCCGAGCAGATACTGACGGTGCTGCTGGGGAACCTGCTGGAAAATGCCGTGGACGCCTGCAGGGCCGTCAGCGACGGCGGGGCGTATGTGGCCGTCACCGTGAAGGAAACGTCGGACGCGCTGTTTGTACAGGTGGAAAACACCTGCGCCAGCGTGCCCGTCCGCGACAAGGACGGCACGTTCTTCTCCACAAAGCACGAGGGCAAGGGCATCGGCCTGGCCTCCGTGCAGGCGATCACGGAGCAGTACGAGGGCGCCATGACCGTGGAGACCGGCAGCGGCCGCTTCTGCGTGGCAGTGCTGCTGAACAAGTCCTGACGCGCAGCTGTTCCGCGGTGCAGCGGCGCTTTTCCCGATATTTTCACTTTCAAAAGGAAATGACACGCAGAAGCGTGTCATTTCCTTTTTTTGCAGCCGGGCGGTAAAATATGGTCATCGGCACTTTGTGCATATTCATTTCTTCCGGCGCGGATACTATCCTTGTAAAATTTGCTTTGACTGGAGGAATTTCATATATGAAAGCAACAGGGATCGTGCGCCGGATCGACGATCTTGGCCGCGTTGTCATCCCCAAGGAGATCCGCCGCACCATGCGCATCCGCGAGGGCGACCCGTTGGAGATCTACACCACGCGGGAGGGGGAGGTCATCTTCAAGAAATACTCCCTCATCGGCGGGCTGGAGGACTTTGCCGCCCAGTTCTGTGACACACTGAGCCGCAGCACCGACTTCACCGCCGCCGTCACCGACCGGGACGCCGTGATCGCCGTGGCGGGCCCCGGCAAGCGGGAGCTGCTGGGCAAGGCTGTGTCCGATCAGCTGGAGAAGATCATGGCCGAGCGCAGCATCTACCACTTCACCGGGCTGGGCGCCATGCCCCGTGTCTGCGAGGACAACGAGACGTTCACCGCCGCCGTAGCCGCTCCCGTGCTCTGCGAGGGCGACGTGCTGGGCGCGGTGCTGTTCGTCACCGACAGCGGCCGTCTGGCCGGGGACACGGAGTGTAAGCTGGCGCAGACCGTGGCCGCATTTCTTGGCAAAAATATGGAGAGCTGAAAAGCAGGGCCTCCGGTAAGACCGGAGGCCCTGTTTTTATGTCGTTGTCAGGCGTTCAGCGCTTGCCGCCGCCGAAGCCGCCCTTGCCGAAACCGCCGCCGCGGCTGCCTCCGCTGCGGCTGCCTCCACCAAAGCCACCGCCGCCAAAGCCGCCGGAGGGCCTGCTGCCGCCGGAGGGGCGGCTGGGCCGGCTCTGGGGCCGGGGGGTGCTGGGGCGCGGGCTGGGGCGCGGGCCGCCGGAGGGGCGGTTATTGGGCCGGGGCGCGCTGGGGCGCGGGCCCGGCCGGGGGCCGGAGGGCCGGGGGCCGCCGCCCATGGGGCCTCTGTGTTTTTGCTCTGCCATTATGCCAATTCCTCCTTTGAAAGCTGGCTTTCCGCGATCTCACGGTAGGTCTTGCAGCTTGCCAGCAGCTCCCTGTGCGTG
>OJPD01001417.1_pt1 | contig 12204 bp, 9 predicted proteins | sample 1598371 | NCBI WGS metagenome assembly OJPD01 (sample SAMN03922478, study PRJEB24848) | human gut metagenome | isolation source: stool sample | host: Homo sapiens | place: Germany | collected 2010-11
GCAGCGTCAGATGTGTATAAGAGACAGATTCCGAGCTCCTTGAGGCGCTCCGCCAGACGGACGCTCGCGGGATCGCCGACGCGGCCCGCCTGATAGTGCTCAAGGCCGATGTGCACCATGCCGTTGAGGAAGGTGCCCGCGCAAAGCACGACAGCCTGCGCGCTGAAACAGAAGCCCGTCTGGGTCACGATGCCCGCAACGCGGCCGTTTTCGACGATCAGGTCATCAACGGCCTGCTGGAAGACGCTGAGGTTCTCCTGGCCTTCAATGCGCTCGCGCATGGCGCGGCGGTAAAGCTGACGGTCGATCTGGGCGCGGGTGGCCTGAACGGCGGCACCCTTGGAGCCGTTGAGAATGCGGAACTGAATGCCGGCCTCGTCAGTCACGACGCCCATGGCGCCGCCCATGGCGTCAAGTTCCTTGACGAGATGACCCTTGCCGATGCCGCCGATGGACGGATTGCAGGAGAGTTGGCCGATCGTTTCAACGTTGTGCGTCACGAGCAGCGTGCGGCGGCCCATGCGCGCGGCGGCAAGCGCGGCTTCCGCGCCTGCATGGCCGCAGCCGACCACGATGACCTCAAATTTTTCGGGGTACAGCATTTATTTTCCAATACAGAACTTACTAAAAATCATGCCGAGGATGTCTTCGGTCGTCGTTTCGCCGAGGATCTCTCCAAGCGCGCGGCTCGCGAGGCGAAGCTCTTCCGCCACCAGTTCGGGCATGGGATCGCAGTCGATGAGAAGGAGGGCGCGGGAGACATGCTCCGCCGCCGTCTTCAGGCACTGCAGATGGCGTTCGCGCGCCATGAAGACGCCGTCCGTCGTCGCCGCCATGCCGACCACCTCGAGAAGACGGGCCTTGAGTTCGGACAGGCCGACTCCCTGTTTGGCGGAAATGGCGATCTCGCCGCCGGAGGCAGCCGACTCGCAAAGATCGACCTTGTTGTTCACGGTGATGAGGGGCACGCCGTGGCGGACCTCCTTCAGAACCTTGTCCAAAACCTCCGTGTCGTCCCTGATGAGGCCGGAGGCGTCCTTGAGATGCAACACGACGTCCGCCTTGCGGATCTCGACCAACGTGCGTTCGATGCCCTTGCTTTCGACGACATCGTCCGTCGTGCGAATGCCTGCCGTGTCCACCATCTTGACGGGCACGCCATTGAGCGAAACCCAGTGCTCGATGCGGTCGCGGGTCGTGCCGGGGATGTCGGTGACGATGGCCACCTCCTCTTGGGCAAGCGCATTGAGCAGGCTCGACTTGCCGACATTGGGACTGCCCACGATGGCCACGGTCACGCCTTCACGCAGCACCTGCCCCTGACGAGCGTTCTCCAGAATGGCGCGGATGCCCGTTTCGGCCTGAACAAGGCGCGTGCGGACCTTTTCCGAACCGATGACGTCGATGTCCTCTTCTGGGAAGTCGAGCGTGGCCTCGATGAAGGCGCGAAGCTCCGTGATGTTGCCGTCGACGTCGCGGACGGCATTGGAGAACTCGCCGCTCAAAGAGCGTCCCGCCGCCTGAACGGCGGATTCGCTCACGGCATCAATCAGATCGGCCACAGCCTCCGCCTGAGTCAGGTCCATTCGGCCGTTCATGAATGCGCGGCGGGTGAATTCGCCGGGCTCGGCCATGCGAAGCCCGAGATCACGGCACTTCTCAAGGCAGGTGCGCATGATGAGGCTCAGAAGCACGGGACCGCCGTGCGCCTGAATTTCGAGGACGGACTCGCCCGTGTAGCTGTGGGGAGCGGGAAAGAGCAGCACGATTGCGCGGTCAAGCACCCCGCCGTCCGTTCCGAGAAAGGGCAGGAGATGGGCGTAGCGCGCCTTCAGGGTGCAGTTCTCCCCGAACAGGCGCCCGACGATCTGGGCTTCGAGCGCCTTGCCGAAGGACAGGCGCAGAATGCCGATGCCGCCGCGGCCCGCGGCCGTCGCAACGGCGATGATGGGATCTTTGTCGCTGTGGTGCATAAAGCTCTTTCCGAGGGTTGCCGACGTCAGGATCGGCAGATTGTGGAGATTGTAATGCCCGCCCCGATCTCTTTGGTATACGATGGATGGGTTTGTGTATTCAGGTCCCTTTGAACCCATGTCCCTGCCACGTCCTCCCAACCGCAAGCCCTTTTTCGGACCGACGCTGATCGGCGCCTGCACCGGCATGATTCTGTGCATTCCCCTCGCGGCCTACACCGCCGCCGCGCTCGGGGACGACTACAACACGCGGGCCCTCATCTACTGCGGCTTTCTTCTCTGGTGCATCGTCGGCGCCGTCGTGCTCTTCATGAAGACGTGGCAGTCGGAAAACCAGAAGATCTCGCCTGCGAGATGCCTGCTCTGGTGCGCCTCTCTCTGGCTCTGGCCTCTTCTGCTGCTGCCGGGACTCTTCAGGAAGCGCAGCTGAACCTGCGCTCAAACAAAAAGGGATGCCTTCTAAGGGCACCCCTTTTTTGTTTGTCTTCAAAGAAGCACTAGTGCTTTAGCTCTGCAGACGCTTGGCGCGCTCGGCTGCGATGGTCTTGTTGATCCACCACTGCTGGAGAATCGACAGAACGTTGTTCGTAAGCCAGTAGAGCACGAGACCGGAGGCGAACACGAAGAACATCACCGAGAAGACGATCGGCATGATGTACATCATGCGGGCCTGCGTCGGATCAGTGGGCTTCGGGTTGAGCAGGATCTGCAGGAACATGGTCACGGCCATGATCGCAGGAAGCACGAACCAAGGGTCAGGCATCGCAAGGTCATGGACCCAGAGGACCCACGGAGCACCGCGAAGCTCAACGGAACCCTGAAGCACCCAGTAGAGCGCGAGGAACACGGGAATCTGCAACATGATCGGGAGGCAGCCGCCGACCGGATTGATCTTTTCCGTGCGGTAGAGCTCCATCATGGCCTGGTTGAGGCGCTGCTTGTCGTCCTTGTAGCGATCCTGCAGCTGCTTCATACGCGGCGTGACTTCCTTCATGCGGGCCATCGAACGATAGCCGGCGGCCGAAACCGGATAGAGAATCGCCTTCACGATGCAGGTCAGAAGCACGATGGCCCAGCCCCAGTTGCCGACGATGCCGTAGAGGAAGGACAGGAGCCAGTAGATCGGCTTGGCAAGGAACGTGAGCCAGCCGTAGTCGACCACGAGCTCAAGGCCCGGAGCGATCTGTTCAAGGCGGTCCTGATCCTGCGGGCCGGAGTAGAGCACGGCCTTGTCGGTCACGGACTTGCCGGACTCGATGGTGCCGAGCTTCACGAGCGTGCCGACGGAGTAGAGGTTCTTGGAGACCTCACGGGCATAGTTCTCGCGCTCCTCACCGTTGGCGGGAACCCAAGCGCTCACGAAGTGGTGCTGGACCATGGCGAGCCAGCCGTTGTTGGTGAACTTCTCGAAGGAGGCGCTGTTGTCGGCGATGTCGCCGAACTCAAGCTTCTGGAACTTCTCTTCGTCGGAGTAGAAGGCGGGACCCGTGTACGTGGAGTACATGGAGCTTTCGCCTTCAGGCTTGCCGCCGTCGCGGGTGAGCTGATAGTAGGCGGACGGCTGAATGGCGGCGCCGCTGTTGTTGACGACTTCGGTCGAAACGTCGATGCCGTAGTGGCCGCGGTTGAACGTGTAGGTCTTCTTGACCGTCACGCCGCCCTTGGTGGCTTCAAAGATCACGTCAAGCTTGTCGGCGTCGCCCATGCTGAGCTTTTGGCTGACGAGCTTGTACTGATCCTTGTGATTCGGGAAGTTGCCGCCGACAAGGCCGCTCTGGGCGACGTAGGTGCGGTTCTTCGTGATCTCAAGAAGATCGACGTTGCCGAGGTTCTCGGCTGGCTTGCGGTCGAGGATGAGACCGGCGAGGCCCACTTCGGTCCAGTCGGCCTGACGCGGGATCAGCGTCATTTCGGTGCCGACGATGACGGCGCCCTCGCGGTCGAAGGTGACCTTCATGCGATCGGTTTCAACGACGACAGGATCCTTGACGGCGACAGCGGACGGAACCGTGGCGTCAATGTCCTTGCCAGTCGGGACGCTAGAGGCTGCGTCGGCAACGGCCTGCTGTTCAACGGCCTCCGTATGGAAAAAGGACTTCTCGCCCTTGTAGACCTGATAGTTGTCCCACAGCAGGAAGCAGGAGGTAAAAAGAATCGCCCACAAAAGAGCGCGTTGCATGTCCTTTCCCATTTTTATCCACTACTTCTTTTGGATGTTGAAAAGATCCGTAGATCCCTTGTCTTCTTGTTCTTCCGGCCTGCACTCTCTGCACCAGCAGCGCCAGCGGAACTTCGCCGGCACCGGATCCAGCCCGCGCCCTCCAAGAGGATGACAGCGCAGCAGACGGTAGATGGTCAGATAGGTTCCCTTGACGGCACCGTACTTTTCGAGTGCCTCAATGGCATAGTTTGAACACGTGGGAACGAATCGGCAACTCCTTCCCACCCACGGAGACAGGGTCAGCTGATAGAGCCTGACCAGCATCCGCAGAAACTTCGCCACCACCGTCACTCGCCCCGGGTCTGCGCAAGCTGCTTCGGAAGACGCTTCAGGAGCGCCTCCATGAGCGACCGCGCATCAGTCCTCAGGGACAGCTTCAGGGCGTTGACGCCCTGATCGATGCCGGGGATCTCCTTCAGGGGAACCCTGAGCCTTAAAGAAACGTCAAGCCCCACGCCTTGCTCGCCGAGAAGCGCCGCAAGATTTGGGGCTTGCTTTCTTGCAGCCTCCCTCAAGGTTCTCTTGACCAGTGCACGGTCCACGGAGCGATGGGCGTTGCGCTTTCCGACGGTGATGCCGAAGCGAAGCCTGCCCGGCTCCTCAGGGAATTTCATTGCGTTGATCGAAAAGTACTTCGACGTGAGTCGGAAGGTATTTTCGTTCCGCGTATGCACAAGCACCCCATAGTCCGCGCTCTTGATGATGCGCAAACTACGGGGAAACTTAAGGGGTGCCGCTGTGTAGCTGGACACGGCGATCGTTACCGGCCGTGAACGAGCCGATTAGAGAGCCAGGGTGTGACGGCCCTTAGCGCGACGGCGAGCGAGAACGCGACGACCGCCCTTCGTGCGGCTGCGAACCAGGAAGCCGTGCGTACGAGCACGCTTGACCTTGGAAGGCTGATAGGTACGTTTGGTAGCCATGATTAATCCTCAATAGGCATGAACCTCGGCGCACGTCGGTGCAGCACGAGGAAAAAACAACAGGGGTATGCCAGCCACACAGTCCCATGTCAATCGTTCTGGAAACGGGCTAGCCAAATGAGTCTCCGCAAGCCGGCGCTTTTGTTCTGTACGGTGCCGCCCGCGGTGCCGCCGGCGACCCCGCAATCATCGAGATTGCCGAGTTACGAAAAGTTAGATATTAGAACTCAATGAGGGGGGATTTGTCAAACGAAAACCACAAAAAATCTTGTCCTGTCATGAAGTTCGGTAGGCTTCCCCTCAGGCGAAGGCTCGAAAAACACAACATCTGGGGGTCGGGAGCCGACAAACCACATTGGGTTGTGTAAATCTTTTCTCCACCCTTTTTCAGGAAAGCCCAAGTTGTTGAGAGGCAAGGGAAATCTTATCCACACCGAATTGTGGATAAGTTATCCTCAAGCAAAGTTATCCACGGACAAATCGGCTAAAATAATATATTCGTCTTCCTTGCCCCGCCCTGCCCGGCAGGCCGCCCAGGCAAGCCTTCAATCTACATCTAGGCCCGTCATGAACAACTTCTGGCAAGACTGTCTCGCGCAGATCAAAGCGATGAAGCTTCCTCCGATGATCATCACCAATTGGTTCGAACCGATTGAGCTGGTGCGGTGGGACAGCGAACGCGGCGACATGGTCCTTGAAGCGCCCGCCAGCAAGGTGCAGACGATCCGCGCGACGTATCTGAAGACCATTCAGGACGTGGCCGTGCACCTCTACGGCGGCCAGGTGAAGGTCACCATGCAGGCCGTCGGCGCACTCGCAGGCGACGTGCAGACTCCTGCTCAGCCCAAGGGACCGTCCCTCGAGGACATTGAGAGGAGACGCGAAGAGACCGGCCTCCTTCCCGGCCTCACCTTTGAAAACTACGTCAACGGCAACGCCAACCAGCTCGCCGTCGCGGCCGCGGAACACGTCGCCACTACGATGGGCATGCAGTACAACCCGCTCTACATCTATGGCGGCGTCGGTCTGGGCAAGACCCATCTGATGCAGGCCATCGGCCACCGCTATCTCGACCTTCATCCGAAGGCACGCGTCCGCTGCATCTCCGCCCAGGACTTCATCAGCGAGTACACGACCGCCACGCGCGACTCCTCGAGCTCCCGCAAGGCGCTTCAGATGTTCGACGAGCGCTACCGCAACCTCGACCTGCTTCTCATCGACGACGTCCAGTCCTTCTCGGGCGCCAAGGGTTCCCAGGCGCAGTTCTACCGTGCCTTCGAAGCGCTCGTGCCGCACAACAAGCAGGTCGTGCTCACGGCCGACACGTACACCCGCAACCTCAAGGACATCGAGCAGCGCCTAATCTCGCGCTTCTCCCAGGGCCTGTCCGTCGCCATCGAGCCGCCCGAGCTTGAAATGCGCATCGCCATTCTGCTCAACAAGGCCAAGGCGCTCGGCGCCGCGCTGCCCGAAGAAGTGGCGATGTTCATCGCCAAGCGCCTCAAGTCCAACGTCCGCGAGCTTGAGGGCGCCCTTCAGCAGGTCATCGCCTACCAGCAGTTCCAACCGTCGGCCGCCAAGGAAATCACAATCGACATCGCCAAGCACGTCCTTCGCGACCAGTTCTCGGTCAACAACAACCTGATCACGATCGAGAGCATCCAGAAGACCGTCGCCGACTACTACAACATCAAGGTCGCGGAAATGCATTCGAAGCGCCGCCCCGCCAACATCGCCAGGCCGCGCCAGATTGCCATGTACCTCACCAAGGAGCTGACCCAGCACAGCCTCCCCGAAATCGGCGCCAACTTCGGCGGCCGAGACCACACGACCGTCATGCACGCCGTGCGAAAGATCACTCAGGAACGCCAGGGCAACGCCGAGCTCAATCACGAGATCCACGTGCTCGAGCAGATGATCAAGGGCTGACAGAAGCACCCGACGGAACCCGATTTTTTGAATTTTTCACCAGGTATTTGTTATGAAGAACATCCAGAGCGTCTGCGAAAACCTGCTCAAACCCGTCAAAATCGTCGAAGGCATTGTTGAAAAGCGCCAGACGCTGCCGATTCTGAGCAACATCCTGATCGAGCAGAACGGCGAGAACGTCAAGTTCTCCGCCACTGACCTCGATATCCAGATCAGCACCGAGGCTCCCGTCGGCGTCGCAGGCGTCGACACCCGCTTCACGGTCGGCGCCTCCAAGCTCGCCAGCATCCTGACGGCTCTTCCCGCCACCAACGAGGTCCAGTTCGATCTCGGCGACCGCGGCCTCACGATCAGCAGCAACAACGGCAAGTTCCAGCTTCAGACGCTCTCCGCCGACGAATACCCCGTCCTCAAGGAAAGCCAGTGGGAGACGACGCTCTTCATCCCGTCCCGCACGCTGCGCTACCTGCTCACGATGACGGCCTTCGCTATGGCCAGTCAGGACGTCCGCTACTACCTCAACGGCGTACTCTTCGTCGTCGAGGGCAAGAAGCTTCGCACCGTCGCCACCGACACCCATCGTCTCGCCTGCTGCGAAGTCGACGTTGATGACGAAAACACCCCGATGCAGGCCATCATCCCGCGCAAGACCGTGCGCGAGCTCATTCGCCTGCTCCCCGAGGACGACACGCCCGTCCGCGTCCAGTTCACGGACCTTCAGGTGTGCTTCTCCTTCGGCAACATCACCTTCATGAGCAAGCTCATCGAAGGCCGCTTCCCCGACTACAAGCGCGTGCTTCCCTCTCAGGACACGAACCCGAACGCCCTTGAACTTGAGCGCGAGGCGATCTCCAACGCGCTTCGCCGCGTCGGCATCATGACGAACGAGAAGTTCCACGGCATCCGCTGGATCCTCAACGGCGAGGGCCTGCAAATCCAGAGCACGAACTCCGACCACGAAGAGGCTCTCGAACGCTTCGACGTGCCCTGGACGCACGACGAGCTCGACATGGGCTTCAACATCACCTATCTCCTTGAAGTGCTCGGCATCCTCAAGAACAAGACCGTCCGCTTCAACTTCTCCACCGCCTCCGGCAGCGTGCTGATCACGATGCCCGAATCGCAGGAGCGCTTCCGCTACGTCGTGATGCCGATGCGCATCTGACGCTCCGAGCGCACGAGAGGAAACCGAACTAGAACAAGGCTCGGCAAGCACCGCAGCCTGCATACCGCTTACTGCAGACCGGCTCAGGGCCGGTCTGCCGAAGGATTTATTCAATGACCGAAATGGACACGAACAGCGATCAGCAACCGACCACTGCGTCTACCTACGACGAGCACAGCATCCAGATTCTGGAGGGCCTGGAAGCCGTTCGCAAGCGTCCGGGCATGTACATCGGCGACACCGCCGACGGCTCCGGGCTTCATCATCTGGTTTATGAAGTTGTCGACAACTCCATCGACGAAGCTCTTGCAGGCTACGCCACGAAGATTCAGGTCACCATCCACACGGACAACTCGATTTCCGTCGTGGACGACGGCCGCGGCATTCCCTCGTCCATCAAGTGGGACGACAAGCACAAGCCCAAGCGCAGCGCAGCGGAAATCGCCCTGACCGAACTTCATGCCGGCGGCAAGTTCGACAACAACGGCTACAAGATCTCCGGCGGCCTGCACGGCGTCGGCGTCTCCTGCGTGAACGCGCTTTCGACCTGGCTGCGCCTCATCGTGCGCCGCGACGGCGAAGCCCGTCTCCTCGAATTCGAACGCGGCAAGGTCAAGAACCGCCTCACTGAAACGGCCAAGGATCCCGTCACGGGCGCCGAAGTCCTCATCTCTCCGATGAAGCTTCTCGGTCCGACGAGCCGTCGCGGCACGGAAGTGCACTTCCTGCCCGACACGCAAATCTTCGAGCAGATCACCGAGTTCAACTACGACACCCTGCTCTCGCGCCTGCGCGAGCTTTCGTTCCTCAACTCCGGTGTTCTCATCGAGCTCAAGGACCAGCGCACCGCACACGAAGCCCAGCTTCTGACGGACAAGGGCCTCGTCGCCTACGTCCAGTTCAAGAACCAGAGCCGCACGGTGCTCCACCAGAAGATCTTCCACGCCAAGGAAACGGTCTACGAAAACGGCATCCCCATTGAGGTCGAGATCGCCATGCAGTGGCAGGACGGCTACAGCGAAGTCCTTTCCGCCTATACGAACAACATTCCGCAGCGCGACGGCGGCACGCATGTGACCGGCCTGCGCATGGCCATGACCCGCGTTCTCAAGAACTACATCTCCGCCAACGAAATCGGCAAGAAGAGCGGCAGCAAGAAGGCCGACATCGATCCCGAGGGCGACGACATGCGCGAAGGCCTGACGTGCGTCCTCTCCGTGAAGGTGCCGCAGCCCAAGTTCAGCTCCCAGACGAAGGACAAGCTCGTCTCGAGCGAGGTCCGTCCCGCCGTCGAGGAGGTCGTGTCCCGCGAGCTCGAGCTCTACCTCGAGCAGAATCCCGCCGATGCCAAGATCATCTGCGAGAAGATCGTGGCGGCCGCCCGCGCCCGCGAAGCCGCCCGCAAGGCCCGCGACATCTCCCGCAAGAGCTTCTCCGGCGGCGGCCTGCCGGGCAAGCTCGCCGACTGCCGTGAAAAGAATCCGGCCAACAGCGAACTCTTCCTGGTGGAGGGTGACTCCGCAGGCGGCTCGGCCAAGCAGGGCCGAGACTCCAAGTTCCAGGCCATTCTTCCGCTGCGAGGCAAGGTGCTCAACGTGGAAAAGGCCTCTCAGGACAAGCTCCTCGACTCCGAGCAGATCCGCATGCTGACGCTTGCGCTCGGCACCAACATCGGCAAGGACTTCGACATCTCGCGTCTGCGCTACCACCGCATCATCATCATGACCGATGCTGACGTGGACGGCGCGCACATCCGCACGCTGCTCCTGACGCTCTTCTACCGCCAGATGCCTCAGCTCATCGAGAACGGTCACGTCTACATCGCCCAGCCGCCTCTCTACAAGGTGAAGAAGAACCAGGCCGACAAGGGCGTGTTCCTCAAGGACGAGCGTGAAATGAGCGACTATCTGCTCAAGATCGCCATGGAGGACGCACGCCTCTACCGCAACAAGGACGCCTTCGACGCCGACACGCCGGTGCGCGGCTCCGAGCTCGAGACGCTTGTCAACGAATACCTTCAGTCGAGCGACGTCATCGCCCGCCTTCAGGGCGTGATCGACAAGTCCGTGCTCGTGGCCATCGCCGCAGGCGTCGACATCAACCTTGAAAACGAGTTCACCTCGCACCACACGGCCGAAGTGCTTCAGCAGGAGCTTCGCGATCCGAACGTCAAGGTCGAGGCCGTCTACGACGAGGAGAACGAGAAGCACCTGCTCAAGGTCCACCGTCTCAAGCACGGCAATTACAAGACGACGAACGTCACGCCCGAGTTCACGCTCTCCGCCGACTACAGGAAGCTGCAGGAAAGCGCCGCAATGCTCCGCGGCATCATCGGCACGGGCGCCCGCGTCGCGCGCGGCAAGAACGACCAGGCCGTCAAGAACTTCGGCGAAGCCGTCAACTGGCTGCTGAAGCAGGCTGAAAAGGGCATCATCCGCCAGCGCTACAAGGGACTGGGTGAAATGACGGCCGAGCAGCTCAACCTGACGACCATGGATCCGTCCGTGCGCCGCATGCTGCGCGTCCGAATCGAAGATGCCGCCAGCGCAGACGCCATCTTCTCGATGCTGATGGGCGACGTCGTCGAACCGCGCCGCGACTTCATCGAGACCAACGCGCTCTTTGCCGGCAACATCGACGCCTGATCGCCGAGGGAAACAGGATGGCCGGCGCCGCTGGCCTTCCGCTTTCACCGCCTCAAACCATTGGAGGACGCCGCGTGGATAATCTCAAGGAAAAAGTGGTCATCGCCGTTTCCTCAAGGGCGCTGTTCGATCTTGAGGAGGAGCACGCGCTTTTCGAGGAAAAGGGCTACAAGGCATTCAGGGACCATCAGGTCCGCTACCAGAACACGCCCCTGCGTCCGGGCGTGGCCTTTCCCTTCGTGCGCCGCCTGCTCGCCCTCAACGAGCTCTACGGCGATCTGGCGCCCTTCAGGGTCATTGCGCTCTCGCGCAACTCTCCTGAGACGGCCCAGCGCTTCTTCCATTCGTGCCGCCACTACAGGCTGCCCATTTCGGCGGGCGGCTTTACGTCGGGCCACTCGACCTATCCGTATCTGGCCGCCTTCAACGCCTCTCTCTTTCTGAGCGCCAACCCCGAGAATGTCCGCAATGCCATCGCCGCAGGCCAGCCTGCGGGCCTCGTGATGCCGTCTCCCGTCGGGGACGAGGATGACGACGCCAGTCCGACGCTGCGCATCGCCTTCGACTTCGACGGCGTGATCGCCGACGACGAAAGCGAGCGCGAGTACCAGAAGGAGGGGCTCTCGGGCTTTCATCGACTCGAGCAGGAAAAGGCCTCCACGCCCCATTCGCCGGGGCCCCTGCGCAGGCTCTTCGAGCAGCTGTCGGCCTTTCAGCGCTTCGATTACAACCACAGGGGCGCCGCAGACCCGTACTTCGAGCCCGCCGTCCGCATCTCCATCGTGACGGCTCGAGGCGCGCCCAGCGAGGAGCGCCTGATCACCACACTGAAAAGCTTCGGCATGAGCGCCGCGGAGCTCTTTCTGCTCGACGGTCTCGACAAGCAGCCGTTTCTCAAGGCCATCAGGCCGCACATCTTCTTCGACGACCTGGCGAACAACCTGAAGCCGAGCCTCAACATCGTGCCGTCCGTGCTGGTGCCCTTCGGCATCCATCATCTGGAGAAGCTTCCCTAGCATCATGGCCGCCTATCCGCATCTGTTTCTGCCTCTCAAGGTGGGATCGCACTTCCTGAAGAACAGGATCGTCATGGCCCCCGTTGAGACAGGCCTCGAAAAGCAGGACTACTTCGACCCGCGCGTCGTGGAGTTCTACGAGGAACGCGCGCGTGGCGACGGGCCGGGGCTCTTCATCCTCGGCAACGGCGTCGTGCACGAAACTGGTCTGCGGAATCTCAAGGACCCCGTCCTGACGGCCGGCCTGCTCAACAATGCGGTTCGCCTAACATCCGTCATCCATGCTGTCTCTTATACACATCTGACGCTGCCGACGATATGCAGTGTGTAGA
>OJPD01001427.1_pt1 | contig 12115 bp, 6 predicted proteins | sample 1598371 | NCBI WGS metagenome assembly OJPD01 (sample SAMN03922478, study PRJEB24848) | human gut metagenome | isolation source: stool sample | host: Homo sapiens | place: Germany | collected 2010-11
ATGTGTATAAGAGACAGGTTACCATCCTCTCTGGCGGCTTTCCCTGCCAGCCCTTCTCCACCGCGGGGCAGCGAAGGGGCTTTGCGGATGAACGCTACCTGTGGCCGGAAATGTGCCGCGTTATACCCGTCTATCGCCATCTTCCGCAGATACGCGCCGTACCGACGTGTGGGGAGCTGCGCCATCTTTTCATCTATGAGCCGCTTTTCCTCCTCCGTCACATAGAACTTCATCTGAATGTTCCGCTTTCGGTTTGCCATGGGCAGCCTCCGTTTCTCATAAGGGTCTGGGGTCACGCCTGTCGGCTCGGTCGGCGCTTCAAAGCGTTTCACGCTTTGAGGTCTCCACCGGAGACCCGCGCCCCAGCAAGCAATTTTGACTGTTCGGGCAAGGGACCTGAACAGTGCAAAATCCGCAAGCGGGTACTCGCTTGCTGTGCTTGCTGACTACTCCGTGCTCCTGTTTTCCCCCTCTACCCATACTACAATCCGAACAGGGCGTTTTGGCCAGTTTCGGAGGATTTTTTCAAAAAATGTCGCTCCTATCCGCAACTTTTCTCTGAACACTTCGCCGGATGCCTTGTGTTTCTTCGGATATTCGTATATAATGTATTGTGTTGAATATTATCCATGCGGAGGTGCGGGATGAACGGGATCAAGGGCTATATCTCCATTCGGGAGGCGTCCTACCGTTGGGGCGTGTCAGAGCGGCGGGTCAACCAATATTGCGCCGAGGGGCGGATCCCCGGCGCGTCCCAGTTCGGGCGCTCATGGGCGATCCCGGAAAATGCGGAAAAGCCGTCCGACCCGCGCTTTCAGGAACAGCACCGCGATCCCGACAGGACAAGCATCTGACGGATACCCCTCTGCATTTTAGCATCCGCAAAAAGGAAGTGAACGCTATGACCTGCGATGAGAGCTTGTATCGCCAATATCTGAGCGGCGATGACGAAGGGCTTAATGCCCTGATGAAAAAATACGGTGACCCCCTGACCCTGTATATTGACGGCTATCTGCACGACGTTCACGAGGCGGAGGAGCTGATGCTGGATGTTTTCGCCTATCTGTTCACAAAAAAACCGAAGATACGGGACGGCGGCTTCAAGGCGTATCTCTATAAGGCCGCGCGCCACATGGCACTGCGCCATAAGAGCAAACGAAAGCCCCTGTTCAGTCTGGACGAGCTGACCGGCGAGCCGGACGGGCAGCTGCTGGCGGTGGAGGTCATCCGGACGGAGGAACGAAACCGCATCCTGCATTTCTGCATGGATGAAATGAACCCGGACTATCGGGAAGTCCTCTATCTCACCTATTTTGAGGATATGAGCTACGCGCAGGCGGCGGAGGTCACAGGAAAAACGGTAAAACAGATCACCAACCTGGTGTATCGCGGAAAAGAGAGCCTGCGAAGGCTGCTGGAACGGGAGGGGATCACAAATGCGGAGTCATGAGGAGCGCGTCGCGGAGACGAAGCGGCGCATCGCCAAAATTGAGCGGGAGAAACGGCTGCGGCGCAATACGATCACCATGGCTTCCGCCGTGGCGGCGTGCCTTGCGCTGCTCATCGGCGCGTCCCTCGCCATGCCCGGCATCGCCGCAAATATCCAGACAGGCGACTATTCCGACTTTGAAACGGCGGCAAGCATCTTTCACGGCGGCGCGGCTTTGGGATACATCGTCATCGGGCTTTTGGCGTTTTTACTCGGCATGTGTGTGACCGTTCTGTGCTTCCGGCTGCGGCAGATGAACCGGGAGGACGATCAGAACAAAGAACGCGAGGGGATTCATGGAGCTGATTGAGAACCTGCTGCAACTGCTGGTCGCGTTCGTTGGTGCATTGCTTTCGGGCATATCCTACCGGAAAAGCGGACGACAGGCATATTTCCTGCTGCTGTGCTTCTACGGCTGCTTTGCCCTTGGCGCGCTCTACTGGACGCTGTATCTGCTGCTGTTCGATACCACGCCGCGGGTCTTTTATGTCTCGGAGTTCGGCTGGGTGGCCAGCCTCATCTTCCTGCGCATTTTGCAGGCCACTCTGGCGGGAGCAGATGAACGCGCCTTCCGCTGCCGCAGGGCGTGGCTCGCGCCTGCGTTCGGTGTGCCGCTGCTGGCGTTCTACTGCATCTTCGGGGATATTCTCTCCAACCTGATCTGGTGCGGCATGATGATATGGCTCTCCTTCTGCGCCATTCGTGGGCTTGTCTATGCGAAAACGCAGACGGGCGCGGCGCAGAATATGCGGTACTTCCACATCGGCGTGCTGTGCTTTGCGTTCGCGGAGTATCTGCTCTGGACGGCGGGCTGCTTCTGGCCGGAAACCTCACCGGCAAGCCCCACCTTCTGGTGTGATATGCTGCTGACGCTTGCGATTCTGGGGCTGCTGCCCGCCACGAGAAAGGCGGTGGCTGCATGACCTACATCGAGAATATTTTTATCTGCATGGTGTCCCCGCTGCTGGTGGCCGCTTTGTGCATGGGCAGGCGGCAGCTTCGCTTCTTCCTGTTCTGCATTGCCGGGATGGGGGTGTGCCTGCTTTCGGCCTATATCAACACCTTCCTCGCGGCGGTATGTCAGGCGGACGCCCTTGCCGCCACGGCGGAGATTGCGCCGGTGGTGGAGGAAATGATGAAGCTGCTGCCGCTGGTGTTCTATCTTCTGGTATTCGAGCCGGAGGGGGATAAGATTAAGCCCGCCGCCATCACGGTCGCCCTCGCCTTCGCCACCTTCGAAAATGTGTGCTATCTGATCCAAAACGGCGCGGACCGCTTCTCCTTCATCTTCTTCCGTGGCTTCGGCACGGGCGCGATGCACGTCCTCTGCGGCTTGATCGTCGGCGGTGGCCTTGCATACACGTGGCAGCGGACGTGGCTGAAGATCGCAGGCACCTGTGGGCTGCTGGGCGCGGCCATCACCCTCCACGCCATCTACAATCTGCTCATCGCCTACGGCGGCGCGGCGCAGTATGTGGCCTACGCCCTGCCGGTGCTGCTGGTGGCGGCGGGAAAGCTGTCCGCTTTCCGCTTATCGCGGAGAAAATAACCGAACATTCCCTCCTTGAGAGCTGCTTTTTGGCGGCTCTCAAATTTTTTGAAAAATTTTGCGTTTTGGGTGAGAGTTTTTTCGATTTTTTGTACCTATATAAGTGAAAGGGTTTTTAGGCCACAGTTTCAGACAAACCGGAAAGGGGGTTCAAACGAAATGTACGATACCGCAAGACGGGTCGCACTCGTCAAGCAGCGGGTGCGGGAAAACACCCGCCGACGGCAGCGGCGCGGCATCTATGGACTGAGCGCTATGTGTATGCTGCTGTTCGCGGCACTGATGCAGGCGGCGGGCACGGTCGTCGGGCCGGGGCAACCGGAAGCATGGGGCGTGTTCGGCGCGATGCTGCTGCGGGAGGACGCAGGCGGCTATGTGCTGGTAGGCGTTGTCTCCTTTGCCGCGGCGGCAGCGTTCACCGCGCTGTGCTTCCGGCTCAGAAACAGAGAAAACCAGAAAAAAGACGGGGCGGACAAACTGAACCGACACGAACAGGAGGAGAAAAGCCAATGAAAAAACGAATACTTAGCATACTGCTCGTTTGCTGCATGGTGCTGACCATGCTGCCGACAGCGGCGTTTGCAGCGTTGAGCGATTCGCTGGGCAACACACCCAAGGAAAATCAGGCGATTTTGGAGCAGCTCTCCGCCCTGACCGGCGGCAGCAGCGACCAGGTGCTTTCCATGCTGAACGCTTTGGGGCTGCTGGATGAAGACGGCAATTTCAAGGTGGATCAAACCATCACGCTGGACGGCCGGGTGTTGACACTGGCGGCTGTCATGGAGCTGCTGGAAAATCCCGCCACGGATCTCACCCGTATAGCCGACGTGGATGGGACTCCGGTGGCGCTGGGCGATTTGAAGACCATGGTCCAAATCGAACAGGAGCTGCAGCGGATCAAGGACACCTATTTCTCCGGCAGGGAGTTTACCGGGGAAGCTCTGGAGAATCTCAATAGCCTGATGGAGCAGCTGGAGCTGCAGGGCATCAGCTTGCGGTATTCCGCCTCTGCCACAAAGCCTGAGGGCGTTGAGACGGTGGATATGAGCGACATGATGAGCCAAACGCTGGGGAATCTCGCAAACAACACCTGGAACTCCGGGCCTTTTACTGTATACAGAGGAAAACCGGCCGGCTTTTCCTACCGCATTCAAAAAGGCCAGCTCAGCGATTATATCACCAATGTGGAGGTCTCGATAGGCGAGACGAGTGGGGTCGAGCAAAGCGACGGGTCCTACAAGCTGACCTATGACGTAGGCTCAACTTTCAGTTTAGGTGGTTGTAAAATCACTGTCAAGGTTCAAACCAAAGGAAGAACCTCAGCCTGGCACGATAATACTTATTCCTATGGCGACCTGCTGGGGATGATTGAATTTTACGATGCGGAAAATCTGGTGTTCTATGACGGCGCCGGTTATGCCGACCACTGTCAGCTCAAGCTAATAAAGACGGTTGGCGTCCCCACAATACAAACATCAATGACCGCGCCGAACTATGAGGAAAGATACGAAAGTACAGACACAATACAGGGGGATATGTATATTCCTTTGCTGGCAGATGAATACACTACAGCCCTCGGTGCCAACAATCCGGACTTCGTTGCGCTAAGCGATACCATCAGAATTCTGGATGGCGCTCGCAACTCGGTGCTTCCCGTCGGCTCCGACCCATTTTATCAACCATACCAAATCGACGCCAGCATCGAGTTTAACTGGAGTACCGAAAAAGCTGCCTATACTGGCGATGCGCCGTATGGCTGGTATAAAAACCAGCCCTTTGCCCCGTTCTATCTGACGGAGTACAAGTTCAATGGAAGCACTCTGGAGCTCAGCAGCGACAGAACGAGAGCGCTGGGCTGTACGATTAACAAGGGCGAAACGGTCAACATCTCCCTGCAGTCTACCACGCAAAACAGAGGGGATCAGCAGTACTGGCTACCCTTCCGACTGTATATGAAAAGTGTACAGGGCGAAATCCAAAATTCCTGGGCCACCACCAAGAACAGCAACGTCTCCGCCAGGCTGGTGGACACGGACGCCCCCATCATTCAAAGCGTCACGGCCCCGGCGGGAACCTATGCCAGCGGACAGCACGTGCCCATCACAGTTACCTTTAGCGAGTTCGTGGATCTTAGAAACGCCAGCGTGACCATCAACGGCAAAGAGTATAGCGCCGCTGATCTTTCCATGAACAACTACGGTGTCACGGCAATGCTCTGGTACCCAGTGCAGGATACAGATGCCACCACGGTCACCGTCAATGGTATGACCGGCGTGAAGGATGTTTTCGATCATACGCTGGATCCCACACACTATCTAAGCGAGCCGATTACCGGCGTTGCGCTGGAGAGCGTCTTGATGCGCAACGCCCCCACCGCACTGACCGCCGACTACGACAACGGCAATGCATCGTTCACGATGAACGCCAACATGGCGCAGGCCTACAAGACCGTATACAGCGATTATCACACCCCGGAAGGCACAGAGCCGAAGGAAGCCCCTTTCCGCCTCGAACTGAGGGACAACTCCACGGATGAAGCAATCCATCTGCAGGTCTATCTGGACACAGAGAAGGAAGCCTTCACCATGAGCGACTATGCAATCGCACCCGCAGCTTACACCCGCACCTATACGGTGACGCTGCAGGCCAACGAGGGCTCGAAAGACTCTCCTAACTGGGTGAATGTTCTTCCCCTGACCCGGCAGTTCACGGTGGCAAAGAAAGTTTCCGCGCACACGGTGACCATAGTCCCGGAAACGAATGACGCCGACTATACGATTTCCCTCGCCGATTCCGCCCGCCCCACGCTTCAGGCCAAGGTTTTGGGGGAAAACGGTGAGCAGGCCAGCTACACCACCGGTAAATGGAGCAGCAATGACCTGGACATTGCCACCATCGACGAGAATACCGGCCTTGTTGCCACCACAGGAACCAAGGTGGGAACCGTCACCTTTACCTTTACGGCGGACAACGGGACTGAGGACCCTGCCGATGATGTGACGGGCCAGTCACAGCCCTATACCGTGACGGCAGGCAATTCCCTGGCACTGGTGATTCCCGGCGGCTCGTCCATCGTGACGCGAGTAAATCAGCCCGCCACCGTGCTGTGGAGCTCCAATGCCGCGCTGATGGCACCGAACAAAGAGTTCGATTACAGGATCGACCTGTATGAGGGCAACTACGAGAATGAGGCGGCGTTGAGCGGCCTCAAGCCCGTTGCGACTTATACCGCCGGCAAGGATGAAAACAGCGTGCGGATCGAGGAGAATGTGCTCTCCAAGCTCTCCAACGGCAATATCCCTGCCTACACGGTATTGGTCTCCATGCCGCACCCCAACGCCGGGGGTGAGGACGTCCGCCTGTCGGCACTTGCCTGGATCATCGTGCAGGCACCGCCTGCCACAGCCAAGCTGACACCGCCCCAGAGCATTTACCTCAAGGATACCGACGGCACCGTCAATATCGGCTGGTCGGTGGAAAATGCCACTACCGGCGCCTCTCAACAGCCCACGCTGACCATTACCCGGGTCACAGAGGACAACAACACCCATGAGGTGGCCAGTGAGCGCCTATCCGGTACCTCTGGAAGCTACTCCCTGCCATTACAGAGTGTGAAAGCCGGCAATCTAAAGGACACCTATCAAGTGGTTTTGAGCGTGGAGAATCCTGGTGAGGAATCTCCCAGCACCGACTCCTTCCCCCTGTATGTCTACGATGCCGACGCACTGAAGGTGCAGGACGACAAAGGAGACACGATTTCTGCGCTGACCATGGACAATACCTCCAAGGTCAGCGGCACCCTGCCCACCGATACAGCTAAAATTTTGCAGCTGCGCCAGGAGCTGGGGCTGATCGAGTACATAGGCATCAACTATGACGAGTACGGATGGAACTCCTTTAAAGACGGCATCCGGTGGCTCTCCAGCAACAACAATGCCATTTCCGTCAACTACAAGCAGGGCGGACTGTATGAGGACATCAGAAACTTCTCCTTTGATTCCTACCTTCCCGAAACCAAAATGGCGCTGTCCGGCTTGGCCAACGGCACCGCAACCGTCACGGCTACCCATGCCGCCACGGGCATGAGCGCCGCCGTACAGGTGACAGCGGAGACGCTGCAAAATAAGTTCTATCTCTTCCAGCTGACGCCTGCAGCGGAAACTACGCTGCAATACACCGACGGCAAAGGTGTGCCCAAAACGGTCACGACCAACAGTGAAGGCGTGCTGGCGCTTTACGAACCCAACGGGATCGCCAGTGAGGTGTCTCTGCGGTCCGGCTCCGGCGCGGATATTTATCTGGGCACCATCTATAAAGAAAATCTGCGTTCCGGCGAGCGGGATGCCACAAAACTGCAGCTTTATCCCTTGAATACCTTCAGCCTTCGGCGAGTCGCCCGGGCATCTGTGACGCTCATCACGCCGGGCGGCGATCCGCTGGCGAACAAGACGGTGACCGTTCGCGGCGGCGTTTATAAAAACGGAGGCTACTGTGAGACAGCTCTGCTGGGCTCCAGGGCAGGAGCACTTGTCAGCGGCATCACCGGCGACACCTATACCACGGATGCGGCGGGAAATATAACCGTCCATCTGGATTCCACCCAGTTCTGGTCGGCCGAAAAGGGCGAGAGCAGCACCACGGCGCTTTCCGCTCTGGATCAGCTGGAGTACATTCTGGAGATCAGCGCAATTGACGGCGACAAGTACTATCCACTGCTGCTGACTGTCAACGGCAAGCTGGGCGTGGACGATGTAATGCGCACCGCAGAGGGCGTTGTCTCTCTGGAGCGCGTGCCGACGGGGGAGGAAAACAAGCCCTTCATTGTGGCGCAAAGCGTTGATTACGGTCTTGCCAACGGTCAGAAAGTGGATGTCCGCAACTCGACCGGGAAGATTGGCCCTAACAGCAGCTTTAAAACAGCAACCCTGCACACCACCATGTTCCTCTGGGGCGAGAAGATTGCCGACGCGAAGAATTACAGTCTCAAGCTGGCGGACGAATACGGCGTTCTTCCTGCCGCCCAGAGCAGCAGTACCAAGCAGTATCCCTTCTCATCCATCCCCGTAGCGGAAAACGATCTGACCCTCACCGAGGCCACCATGACCACCTCTGGATGGATCGCCGACGGCAAGGATGTGGGTATGAAAACGCAGCTGAGCCTGAACGGCAGCCTGCTGCAGGAGAAAATAATGCCCTTCCGGGTCGTTGATTTGACCCGAGTGCCCAAGGTGACAGAGGATGACCGCGTCACCGGTATTCTGGCGACGATGGGAGCCTCCAGTATAGTGAAGGGAGTCGACTTTGGCGGAGTGGGCGACAGTAACATTCTCAAGGTGCTGACCGGACGGCTGGATGATCTGAGCGGTCCGGTGGACACTTCCGTGTTCAAAATGATCATCACCCCCAGCGAAGATCCCTCCGTGTTCCGTGCCATGATTTGGGCCGGGTACAACACGCTGGAGATGGAGGACATGGACTATTCCGAGGACGGCGTGGCGTTGGGTGCGAATGTGCTGACGCAGAACCTGGAGGTGGGCGTGCCCGGTACCGGGGATCTGAGCCAGATGGCCCAGGGAACCTATGATCCCAAGGGGGACTACAAAACCAACTCCTTGGCCGACAATGTCACCAGCACGGATCTCAACTTGCAGTTGGAGGGCTTTTACGAAGCGGAGATCCGCTATAACGCCGAAAAAAAGGAGTGGGAGGTTTTCACCGTAGGCGGCGGCTTTACCTCCGGCGTTGGCGTGGGCTTCTCCTTCAGCGTGAACGCCATGGCTGGCCCCGTGCCGTTGACAGCAACCTTTGAGCTGGGCGGTGCCATTCAGCTGGATTTCCGTACCGCAGTGCGCTACGGCCAGCAGGGACAGGGCACAGAGCTTGCCTGGAGCGATCCCACGGCCACGGCAGTGAATGACTTTTTGACCACGCTGCGTATCAACGCCTATGTCCACGCGTTTGGCGGCATTGGCTTTGACTATTCGATCGTGGCGCTGAAGATCGGCCTATTCGGCAATTTGGATGTGGACAGTCAGAATAAGTTCCTTTCCCGCACCTATCTTGCCGACGAGACAAAGCGCCAGATCAACGGTCAGGCCCTGGGGATCCAAAGCGAAGTGGGAATCAAATTCGTGGCCGCCTTCCTGTTTATCTCCTACGAGGCGGTGATCGCCTCCGGAACCTTTGGAGCCACCAAGACTTTTAATAACTGGAAAACAATCGACGACTACTGGAATAGCGCCACCAGTGGGCTGAGCCTTGCCTCGCTGCGGATGGCGGCGGCCCAGAGCGGAATGCAGGTGGCTTCTGCCAGTGCGACGCTCCAAAGCCGGGACTATCTGGAGCAATATGCCCGTACTTGGGGCCAGCCCCGGCGGCGGATGATGCTGTTCTCTCTGAACTCCACCAATGGGCTGCAAAACATCCAGTCCAATGCCAACCCCACATCCTATCCGCAGCTCAGCGATGACGGGAAGGTATTGGCCTACATCAACGACGGCAACATCGGCAATATTTACGCCAGCCGGGCACATTTCTCCACCCTTAATGGCGGCGTCTATTCTGTCTCCAGCCAAATTGCCGATCCCACAGGGTTCCCCGGCTACGGCGACACGAGCGTTTCTCTGTCCGGCACTGACAGCTTCGCGGCGGCGGCTTGGGTTCGCATGGGCACCGACCTGCCGGGTAAAAATGCCGGTGATCCCGTGACATTGGAAGAGCAAAACCTGCTGATGAACAGCACGGAGATCGTAGCGTCCGTCTATAACGGCACAACCTGGACTTCCACCCGTCTAACCAACGATGGCACGCCGGATCTGGCCCCAGCCACGGCAGTGGGCGGCGATGGCAAGGCCATCGTGTTCTGGCGCAGCGTCTACACCCCCGATCCCGGTACGCAGGGCAGCAACAACCTGCTGAACTTCACTACCAGAGATTGTATCATGTACCGTTGCTATGACAGCGGCACCTGGAGCGAGGCCAAAATGCTTTATAACGGTGCTACTGGCAGCGTGAAGGCGTTGCAGGCGGCCATGCTGCCCGACGGAACCGCTATGGCGGTTTACTCGCTGGACCGCAGCGGAACCGGAGATACCTCCGCCTACGAGATCGCCTATTGTACCGTGGCTGCTAACGGAACGCCCGGTACAGCCATGCTGGCGACCTGTGACAGCAATCTTGACGAAAACCCCCAGGTCGTTGCAGCCAACTTCGGCAGCGTGGATGACCGATTTGTCATCGGTTGGCATAGTGTCCGAGACGGCAGCAGCGATATCCAGCTGTTGGCTGTGGACGGCGGAGGCACCATGTCCAACAGCTTCCCCGGCTCTTTGTCTGCCCTGACCAGCAGCGGCAACGCCGCCGTGGGCGGAGACTTCCGCTTCGCTTCCCTCAGTGGGGATCATCGCAGCCTCAATGATCTTACCATCGTCTGGAATGAGACTGTCAATGACGCCAACGGCGCGGTAGATCACGGCATTTTGAAGGCGGCCAAGCTGCGCTATGCCGCAAATACCTACACGCTCTCCGCACCATTGGAACTGGCAGAGCTGCCGGATCGCACGCTGGCTGACCACTTTGATGCCTATGTCAGCGGCAGCAATCAGGTGCAGGCTGCCATTCAGGCCACCCGGTATGACGATGAAAAACCGGAGGTAATCGGCGGCGTGACCGTTCCGGGTGAGGAAACGATCCTCTATACCGCTACTTCTAATTTTATCACCGATGCGGTGGCAGTGGAACAGATCGGTGTGGATTATGCAACGCTGGCGCTGAACAGCCTGACACCCATTCGCTTTACCATCCGCAACACCGGGCTGAACGATGTGACAAACCTAACGGTCAAGCTTGGCAGCGGGGAAACCGCCACCCTTACGGAAAAACTGCTGCCCAATGAAAGCACCACCCTTACCGTCTGGCACCATGTGAGAGACCGCGTGACCGACCCGAGCTATACCATCACCGCCGCCGGCGGCATCAACGAAAACGGCACAGTGTATCTGGATTATCCCGACATTGGAATCTCGCAAATGGAAGTGATTGCGGAGAGCGCCGGCAAGCGCACGGTGCGCATGACCCTCTATAATTCCTCTGCCGCCACGCTGGCCGGCGGAAAGAACCGCGAGGTGAAGCTTGCATTCTATGCGGATGATCTGCATACCAAGCCTGCAGAGGTAGCCTGCACCACAAACGGCGTATCGGTTAGCGGTAATGAAATCACCGTTTCCGGAGACAGCGCCCTCGCCCGCATCGATCAGGGGACCTTTACACTGGACCTGACCTATGATCTGGGCAGGTATATGACATCCATTGGCAAAACCGAGATCCCCAATGTGGGTACCTATCTGTACGCCGAGGCGTGGGCGGAAGGCAAGGTCGGTGGAACGGGAAGCAATCAGCGCCTGCCGGAGTATAACGGCAGTGACAGCGAGGCCAGCGTCCATATGACCGGCGCACTGGCCCGCACCGGAGAGCAGCTGACGATGGATGTGACACAGGGGAACGACGGCAACGGTCACAGCACCGCCGCCATTACCCTGCGCAACAACTGCCTGCAGCCTCAGACTAGCGCAGAGCTGGTGGCCACGCTGCTGGATGCTGCCGGGGCCGTTCTGGAAATGAAAAAGACCAGTATTGGCGGTGCCATCTCCGGGGAAACCTTCCAGGCGGAAAACGTCACCTTCTCCCGGCTTGGCACCCGCGTAGTGGTGCGAGCCGCAGTGCCCGGTAATGACCTTCTGACCTTTGAAGGTCTGGCAGTGGGGCTCGGCGATTTTACCGCCAACGGAACGAACTATACCTATACGCTGCAAAATGATAGCGGAGCAACATCTACGCTAGTCACAGCGGTGTCTGGAAACGGAGAGCCCGTGAGCATCAACGGACAGGCTCTGTCCACCGGCGGCAGCGCAACCGTTGCCATCCCCAACAGCGGCACAACCGACATTGTCGTGGAGATCGGCACTAAAACCTACACGCTGACGATTCTGCGCAATAGCGGCACAGGCGGCGAAGCGACCAGCTACACGCTGACCTTCGACACCAACGGCGGCAGCGCCATCGCGCCCATCACCCAGGAC
>OJPD01001429.1_pt1 | contig 12097 bp, 7 predicted proteins | sample 1598371 | NCBI WGS metagenome assembly OJPD01 (sample SAMN03922478, study PRJEB24848) | human gut metagenome | isolation source: stool sample | host: Homo sapiens | place: Germany | collected 2010-11
CAGAAGACGGCATACGAGATTGCCTCTTGTCTCGTGGGCTCGGAGATGTGTATAAAAGACAGGCATTTCCCTCCGGCGGTGCTTGGCTTGCGGAGCGTTTCCGCGCTCCGCCTGCCTTTGCGGGGCTTGTCCGTTTCTGCCTGCCTGTTTTCTGCCTGCGGTTACTTTCGCATACGGCAAAAAACGCGCCTGCCGGAACCCGGACGTTGGCTTGCAGCGCTGCGCCGCCCGCCGCCGGGACCGTTCTTTCGAACCGGCCGGCGGCTCCGTCAGCGGCGGAATCCGCGCCGTACGGGCTGCAAAGTTACATATAATTCCTTAATAATCGCGGCTTTCACGATTTATTCGCAATTCCTGCAGCAGAGGTTGCGGTCTCCGTAGCCGGCGTCGATCTTCGAAACATAGGGGAAGAACTTCGCTTGGCGCACCCATTCGAGCGGGAAGACCGCCTGCTGACGGGTGTAGGGATGCTGCCACTCGCCCGCGATCTCCACGGCCGTGTGGGGCGCATTGACCACCACGTTGTCGGGCTGTCCGACGGCCGCTTCGCACTCGCGCTTGATCGACACGAGGGCTTCGATGAAGCGGTCCATTTCGGCTTTCGGCTCCGATTCGGTCGGCTCGACCATCAGCGTCTCGTGCACGGGGAACGAGAGCGTCGGGGCATGGAATCCGTAGTCCATCAGCCGGTGGGCGATGTCGCCGCAGTCGATGTTGTAGTCCTTCTTGAAGTTGGTCAGGTCGAGGATCATCTCGTGACCCACGCGGCCCGTCTCGCCCGAATAGTAGGTTCTGAACTCCGATGCGAGCGCGGCGGACATGTAGTTGGCGTTGACGATCGCCATTTCCGTAGCGCGGCGCAGTCCGGCTTCACCCAGCATCTTGATATAACCGTAGGTTATGGGCAGCAGCAGTGCGGAACCCCAAGGAGCCGATGCCACGGCGGTGATGCCTTCGTCGCCGCCCGTCGCCATAACCGAATGCGAGGGGAGGAAGGCTTTGAGGTGCTCGGCGACGCAGATCGGACCCACGCCCGGACCGCCGCCGCCGTGGGGCATGGCGAAGGTCTTGTGCAGGTTGAGGTGGCAGACGTCGGCGCCGATGTAGCCCGGATTGGTCAGGCCCACCTGCGCGTTCATGTTGGCGCCGTCCATGTAGACCTGTCCGCCCGCGTCGTGTACGGCGTCCACGATTTCGCGGATGCGGCTTTCGAACACCCCGTGCGTCGAGGGATAGGTCACCATCAGGCCGCACAACTCCGAACTGTACTCCTTGGCCTTGGCTTCGAGGTCCTCCACGTCGATGTTGCCGTTGGCGTCGCACGCCACGGTGACGATCTTCATGCCCGCCATGGCGGCCGACGCTGGGTTGGTGCCGTGGGCCGATGCCGGGATCAGCACGACGTTGCGGTAGCCCTGTCCGCGGCTCTGGTGGTAGGCGCGGATCACCATCAGCCCCGTGTACTCGCCCGCTGCGCCCGAATTGGGCTGCAGCGACGAGGCCGCGAAGCCCGTGATCGTCGCCAGATCGTTTTCCAACTCCGTGATCAACTGCATGTAACCCTCAGCCTGATCCGCCGGGGCGAAGGGGTGCATGTTCTGGAAGCCGGCCAGCGAAAGGGGCTGCATGAGCGCCGCGGCGTTGAGCTTCATGGTGCACGAACCTAAAGAGATCATCGAGTTGGCCAGCGATATGTCGCGCAGTTCCAGCTGTTTGATGTAGCGCATCAGGGCGCTTTCCGAACGGTAGGCGTTGAAGACCGGTTCGGTCAGGTAGGCCGAACGGCGGCGCAGGCCGGCCGGGACGTTGCTTTCGGTGACGGGCTTTACGGCCTTGGCTTTCTTGCCTTTGGCGGCGGCGAAGATGCGGATGACCTCGGTGATCTCCTCCGGAGTCGTGACTTCGTCGAACGACATGCGCACCGAACCTTCGGTCGGGTAGAAGAAGTTGATGCCGCTTTCGAGCGCCAGCGACTGTACGACGGCGGCTTCGGCGGCGACTTCGAGCGTGTCGAAATAGGCCGTTGCGGCGAGTTTGTAGTCCATCGCTTCGAGCGCCTTGGCTACCGTCGCGGCGGCCAGATGGGCCGTGTCGGCGGCGCGCTTCAGCCCTTCGGGACCGTTGTAGACGCAGTAGAAGCCCACCATCGAGGCCATCAGCGCCGAGGCGGTGCAGATGTTCGATGTGGCGCGCTCGCGCTTGATGTGCTGTTCGCGCATCTGGAGCGCCATGCGCAGCGCCCGGTTGCCCAGACGGTCCACCGAGACGCCGATGATGCGGCCCGGCATGTTGCGCTTGAAGGCTTCGCGCGTGGTCATGTAGCCCGCGCTCGGACCGCCCAGCCCCATCGGGGTGCCCAGACGCTGGGTCGAGCCGACGGCGATGTCGGCGCCCCATTCGCCGGGGGCTTTCAGAAGCGCCAGCGCCAGCAGGTCGGCGACGGCCGTGACCAGCGCGCCCTTGGCGTGGGCGGCGGCCGTGAAGTCCGCGTAGTCGCGCACGGCGCCGTTGGCGGCCGGATACTGGACGATGGCGCCGAACTCCTTGCCCGTGAAGCTGTATTCGTCGTATTCGTCGACGATCAGTTCGATGCCGAAGGGTTCGCTGCGGGTGAGCAGCACGTCGAGCGTCTGCGGGAAGATGTTGCGGTCGACGAAGAGCTGGTTGCGGCCCTCCCTGACGGCTTCGCGCGAGCGCAGGGCGAACATCATCAGCATCGCTTCGGCGGCGGCGGTGGCCTCGTCCAGCAGCGAGCAGTTGCCGATCTCCATGCCCGTGAGCGAGATCACAGCGGTCTGGAAGTTCAGCAGCGCTTCGAGGCGGCCCTGCGAAATCTCGGCCTGATAGGGCGTATAGGAGGTGTACCACGCGGGATTCTCGAAGACGTTGCGCGTGACGGCGGCGGGAACCGCGCAGGGGTAGTAGCCCATGCCGATGAACGACCGCAGGCAGCGGTTGCGCTCGGCCAGAGCGCGGATATGGCCTGCGAATTCGTACTCGCTCATGCCCTCCGCGGGCAGCGCGAGCGGTTTCTTGAGCCGGATGGAGTGCGGAATAACCTGCGAGATCAGCTCGTCGACCGACTTGACGCCGATCGTTTCGAGCATGGCTTTGAGTTCCTTTTCGTTGCTGACGCCGATGTGGCGTTCGGAAAATTTGTCGAACATATCTGTTAGTTGTATGAAGTTATGGGGACTTGGCGCCGCGGTGCGGCGGAATTATCGTTTCGGGGCCGGGTCGGAACCGGGCGGTCGTTTATTGTCTTGCATGGTTTGCGTCCGGATGACGCCGGGGCGTGCGGACGATTCTCAATATTGAAAACTGCTGCCGCCGATGAATTCGCGCAGGATCGAGGTGGGCGGAATCTCGTCGGGCGGGATGGGGATGAAGTTGTCGAGGAACTTCAGCATGCGGCGCGCTTCGTCGTATTCGGGCACCGTGTCGGGCACTTCGCGGAGGATTTTCTCGGCGAAGGGGCGCAGGACCGAAATCTCGTAGAAGAGCGACGAGTTGAGCATGACGTCGGCGTTCTCCTGATAGGGGAAGATATGCTTCTCCTCGCCGCGGCGGACCGAGGCCCAGCGCGAGAGCGTGGCCAGCGCGTCGGCGCCCCGCTGCCGGTAGTCGCGCGTCAGGCGGCGCAGCAGGCGGTTGTCGGTGGTAGCAATGCGCGAGAGGTTGTCCATCGCCACCGACGTGAAGCAGGAGATGTAGATGCGGAACTTCTGCTCTTCGGGAACGCCCGGCGTGAGACGGGGATTGAGTCCGTGGATACCCTCGACGATCAGAATCGAACGCTCGTCGAGCGTCAGCGGGTCGTTGTGCTGCATGCGGCGTCCCGTGATGAAGTTGTAGCGCGGAATATCGACGCTCTCGCCGCGCATCAGGCGGCGGAGGTGGTCGTTGAACAGTTCGAGGTCGATGGCTTCGAGCGCTTCGTAGTCATACTCGCCGTCGGCGTCCTTCGGGGTCTTTTCGCGGTCCACGAAGTAGTCGTCGAGCGAGATCAGCACCGGTTTCAGCCCCAGCACGCCCAGCTGGATGCCCAGCCGCTTGGCCGAGGTGGTCTTGCCGCTCGACGAGGGACCGGAGATCAGCACGATGCGCACGCCGCGCGAGAGGTTGGCGTCGTAGATGGTGTCGGCGACCCATGCGAATTTGCGTTCGTGGAACGCTTCGGCGAGCTTTATCATGCCGCCGGCGTCGCCCGCGAGCACCTTCGAATTGACGTCGCCCACGGTGGGGACGCCCATGATCCGGACCCACGACTGGTACTCCTGAAAAATGCCGAACATCTTCTCCTGCTGGACGTTCTTGTTGAGCACGCCGGGGTTCGTCCGCAGGGGCAGGGCCAGATAGAAGCCCTTGTAGTAGGGTTCGATGCAGAAGCGGTCGATGTAGCCCGTCGAGGGGGCCAGCGCGCCGTAGAAGTAGCCGGCCGTGCCGTCCAGCGTGTATAGGTCGCTGTAGAGCCGCGGACGGGTGTCGAGCAGCGCCGTCTTGTCGTCGAAGCCCTGTTCGGCGTAGATGGCGCGGAGTTCGCTCGTGAGCACCTTGGTGCGTTCGATGGGAAGGTTCTGCGCCACCACTTCGCGCATGTGCCCTTCGAGCGCCGCGGCCTGTTCGTGGGTGAATTCGTCGAGTCCTTCAAGCTCGCAGTAGAACCCGCTCTGGCCCATCGAGTGGCGGATATGGAGCGTATGTCCCGGAAAGAGCGTGCGCGCGGCCTTCTGGAGGATGAACCACGAGGTGCGCTGGTAGACGCGGATGCCCGCGAAGTCGGTGATGTCCACGAAGCGGACCGTCACCGGGGTATATATTTTGTAGTTGAGCTCCTTGATGCGGTTGTTCACGAACGCCGCGAGGAACGGGTAGCGTCCCGGCGTCAGCCGTGCGGCCACGTCGGAGAGCGGGGTGCCCATCGCCACCCGGATCGGACCTCCGAGGTTGTCGCATATGACTTTGATGCTGTCTGCCATAAGTTTTTCTGCTGAATGAAGTGTAAAGATATGAATTATTTGTAACTTTGACAAACTCAAAATCGATATTATGGAAAGAATACTCCGCACGGTTCTGATCGTCACGGCGGCGATCGCGGCGGCCTGCGCCCCCCGCGAGCGGACGCTCGTTTTGCTGTCGACGAACGACATGCACGCCAAAATCCAGCACTTTCCGCGTCTGGCGGCGGCCGTCGAGGCGTGCCGCGACACGGCGCAGCTGGTGGTGCTGGTCGACGCCGGCGACCGCTGGACGGGAAACGCCTACGTAGACCGGGCGGCGACGCCGGGGATGCCGATGATCGCGCTGATGAACGGGCTGGGGTATGACGTGGCGACGCTCGGCAACCATGAATTCGACCACGGGCAGGCGTTTCTGGGACGGATGATAGACAGCATGGATTTCGAAGTGGTGTGCGCCAATGTAGTGAGCGACACCTGCTCCTTTCCTCCGCTGCCGCCTTACACGGTGCTCGAAGAGGGCGGATTCCGCATCGGATTCGTCGGCGTGGTGACCAACTACGAGGGGCCGGGGCATCCGGCGGGCAATGCGTCGAGCTTCGCGGGGCTGACCTTTCCCGATCCGCAGCGGATGGCGCTGAAATACGCCGCCGAGCTGCGCCCCAAGTGCGACGTGCTGGTGCTCGTTTCGCACATGGGCGACGACCGCGACCGGGAACTGCTCGCCGGGGGCGCTTCGCAGTACGACGTGGTGATCGGCGGGCACACGCACGAGGAGGTCGATACGCTGATCGGCGGCACGCTGCTCACGCAGACGGGGAAGGACCTGCGGAACATAGGCGTCACGACGATACGCATGAAGGGCAAGAAGGTCGCCGGCGTGGATTTCCGGCTCGTGCCGCTGGCCGGTTACGAGCCTGATCCGGTTTTCCAGAAGCAGGTGGACGCCTGTTACGCCAATCCGGAGCTGAACAGACCGATGGGCGAGTTCGGGAACGCCGCGAACAAGTGGGGGCTGGCGAACTGGATGGCCGGGGCGGTGGCCGACGGGATCGACGCCGAGATCGGATTCTACCATATCGGGGGCGTGCGGCTCGACTCGATTCCCGCGGGCGGCGTGAGCGCGGCCAGCGTATACGGGCTGGAGCCGTTCGGGACGCTGGTGGCCGAGATGAAGATGACGCCGGCGGATATGCGGAGGATGATCGTTTCGAAATACAACGATCCGGTGAACGTCAAGGAGGCGCACCGCATCGACCTGATTTCGACAACGCCCTATGTGATCGTTACCGATCAGGCGGACAATGCGCTCGACGTGGAGTTCCCCAAGCTGCGCGAAGGGAAGGTCTACACGGTCGCCGTCAGCGATTACGTCTACAAGAATTACAACGACCTGAATTACACCGACGGCAAGATTACCGAAGAGGATGTGACCGGGATTCTGCTCGAAGAGCTGGAGGAGGACTCTCCGCTCCGGATCGACAACACGCCGCGGCAGCGGGTGCGGCGGAAGTAGGCCTGCGGACGGGGCGGCCTGCGTCCGGACGGAACAGTGGTTTGTGACCGCGGGCCTGCGACGGGCGGGAAAAGTATTTGCGGCGGTGTCCCGGCTGCGCGGCCGGGAGGTGTAAAAAACTGTCGGTAAGCGATTTTTTGCGCTCAATCTTTCATTTTTTCAGTTGAAAAGAGTATCTTTGCACTCCCCGTATGCGCGCACGAGGCGCGGATGAGGGGCTATGAATTTCATTATTAATCATTTAACGAGCGATTGTATCGCACAAAGTATTTCCGTTATGGAAGAAACGAAAACTGTAGTCGCAAACGAGAATTTCGACTGGAACGCATTTGAAAACGATCTGGGTGTCTATTCGCAGCCCAAGGAGGAGATTGCCGAAGCGTATGACAAGACGCTTTCGAACGTCAATGTCGGCGAAGTCGTGGAAGGTACCGTAACCGGCATAACCAAGCGTGAGGTTCTTGTGAACATCGGCTACAAAAGCGAGGGCGTCATCCCCGTTTCCGAGTTCCGTTACAACCCCGATCTGGCGGTGGGCGACAAAATCGAAGTGTATGTCGAGTCGGCCGAGGACAAGAACGGCCAGCTGGCCCTTTCGCACAAGAAGGCCCGTCAGCTCAAGTCGTGGGACCGTGTGAACGAGGCCCTCGAAAAGGACGAAATCATCAAGGGTTACATCAAGTGCCGCACCAAGGGCGGTATGATCGTAGACGTATTCGGCATCGAGGCGTTCCTGCCCGGTTCGCAGATCGACGTGAAGCCGATCCGCGACTACGACGTATACGTGGACAAGACCATGGAATTCAAGGTCGTCAAGATCAATCAGGAGTTCCGCAACGTGGTCGTTTCGCACAAGGCGCTCATCGAGGCCGAGCTTGAGGCCCAGAAGCAGGTCATCATGTCGAAACTCGAAAAGGGCCAGATTCTCGAAGGTACCGTCAAGAACATCACTTCGTACGGCGTATTCGTCGATCTGGGCGGTGTGGACGGTCTGATCCACATCACGGACCTTTCGTGGGGCCGCGTGAACCATCCCGAAGAGATCGTGGCGCTCGACCAGAAGATTCAGGTCGTGATCCTCGACTTCGACGACGCCAAGAAGCGTATCGCACTGGGTCTGAAGCAGCTTACGGCTCATCCGTGGGAGGCGCTCGACCAGAACCTCAAGGTCGGCGACAAGGTCAAGGGCCGCGTGGTCGTGATGGCCGATTACGGCGCGTTCGTGGAGATCGCTCCCGGTGTGGAGGGTCTGATCCACGTGTCGGAGATGTCGTGGAGCCAGCATCTGCGTTCGGCGCAGGAGTTCATGAAGGTCGGCGACGAGGTCGAGGCCGTTATCCTGACGCTCGACCGTGAGGAGCGCAAAATGTCGCTCGGCATCAAGCAGCTCACGCCCGATCCGTGGGAGAATATCGAAACCAAATATCCCGTGGGCACGAAGTGCACGGCCAAGGTTCGCAACTTCACCAACTTCGGTATCTTCGTAGAGATCGAGGAGGGTATCGACGGCCTGATCCACATTTCGGACCTGAGCTGGACCAAGAAGGTGAAGCACCCCGGCGAATTCACGTCGGTAGGCGCGGATATCGAGGTCGTGGTGCTGGAGATCGACAAGGAGAACCGTCGTCTGTCGCTGGGCCACAAGCAGCTGGAGGAGAACCCGTGGAACGAGTTCGAGAACCAGTTCTCGGTGGACAGCATCCACGAGGGTACGATTACCGAGATGACCGACAAGGGCGCAGTGGTCGCTCTGGGCGAGAACATCGAGGGCTTCTGCCCTGCACGTCAGCTCACCAAGGAGGACGGCACCACGCCGAAGGCCGGCGACAAGCTCGACTTCAAGGTGATCGAGTTCTCGAAGGCTACCAAGCGTATCACCCTTTCGCATCTTCGTACGTATGAGGAGGCCAAGCGCGCCGAGGTTGCAGCCGAGAAGGCTGAGAAGCGTGCCGCTGCCGATGCGACGAAATCGACCGTGAAGAAGATCAACGCTTCGGTCGAGAAGACGACGCTGGGCGATATCGCAGGTCTGGCTGCTCTGAAGAGCGCCATGGAGGCTGCCGAGGCGAAGAACGCCAAGAAAGCCGCTGCCAAGGAGGAGACCGAGGAGTAATCCCCGGAAGAGAGGGCGGGACGGCTGCGTTCCGTCCGATATAGGCGAAAGTCCGCAGGTGTGAGCCTGCGGACTTTTTTTGTCGGGGGCGGTTGTGAGAAGACGGTTTCCGGTCGTTCGGAAATCTCTTGTCGTTTGGAAATCTCTCGTCGGTCGGACATCTCTCGTCAGTCGAAAGTCTCTTGATGGCTGCGAATCGGTGGCGGCGGGTGAATTTTTCGGCGGATTTCTTGGGCGCGGCGCAATAAGCGGGTATATTTGGGGTTTGAATAGTAAAAACTAACTGACGGCTGTATTATGAAAAAAATGATAGTGGTTTTGCTGTCCGCCTTCGCGCTTCTGTCGGGCGGGGATGCGTGTTTCGCTCAGGTGAGCGCTGCCCGGCACGGCGGCGTGCATCCGGGGCGGGACAGAAGGCCCGAAGGGTATTCCAAGGACAGCTGGACGGTTTATTACCGGGGGCTGAAGGTCGAGGGGGCTTCGGCTTCGTCGTTCGTCGATCTGGGGGACGGCTACGGCAAGGACAACTGGAAGGTGTTTTACTGCGGTGAAGAGGTAAAGGGCGCTTCGGCTTCGTCGTTCGAGAGTCTGGGAAAGGGACGCGGCAGGGATAATTGGAATACCTATCTGTACGGGGAGCGGCAGCGTGCGAATGCGAAGATGACCCGGACGCTGGGCGGCGGCTATTCCAAAGACAGCTGGACGGTCTATTACCGGGAGCGCGAGGTGGAAGGGGCTGCGGCCGGTTCGTTCGTCAGTCTCGGCGGGGGATACGGAAAGGATGCATGGACGGTGTTTTTTCAGGGCCGCAAAGTCGGCGGCGCATCGGCTTCGTCGTTCGAAAATATCGGCAAAGGGTATGGAAAGGATGCATGGAGCGTCTATTACCGGGGCGAAAAGATCGACGGCGCGTCTCCGGCCACGTTCGAAGTCCCTTCGCAGCGATGGTGACGGCCCGACGCAGCGACCGGGAAAGGCCCGGAAGCGATTTTCCCCTGCCGCAACGATGTGCGGCAGGGGAAAATCGTTATAGTCGGGCCGGAGGTCCGGCCTTTCCGGCCCTGAGGGCGGGCATTATTCGGCCACGGCCATTTCGTTCACATCCTCTTCGGCCAGACACGAGAGCAGCGAGTCGGTGGAGACCTCCTCTTTGAGGATCATGCCCAGTTCGCGGGCGATTTCGGTCTCGCCCATCATCTCGGCGAAGACTTTCAGCGTGCCGTACGAGGCGATCTCGTAATGTTCGGCTTTCTGGGCGGCCAGAATAAGGCCCGCATCCCGCGTATAGGAGTCTTTCCGGGTGTCCTCGATCATGCTTTCGGCCTCGGAGACAAGTCCTTCCATGGCTTCGCACTTCTTGGCCTGCGGGGTTTTGCCCAGCAGTTCGAAAACCCGCTTCAGCCGTTCGATCTGGCCTGCGGTCTCTTCGATGTGTTTCTCGAAAGCGGCGGCCAGCTTCGGGCTGGTGGCGGCCTTTTTCATCTTTTTGAGTCCGGACGAAAGGTGTTTCTCGGCCCAGTAGACGTCTTTGATCTGGTCGAGGAAGAATTCGCGGAAGTGGGGCGAATCGGTGTTTTTGTTTTTCTTGGTGTTCATAACGTTTCGTTTTAAAGTTTTTAATGTGCAAGGGGGCTGCGATTGCAGCAAAATCGGTCTTTTAAAAAACAACTTCCATGCCAGCCCTCTCCGGAGCAGCACTTCGGAGGAGGTGCGGAGCGGGGCGCGTCGTCCGACGGACGGCCTTTGGGCGGTGCTGCGGGCGGCATGGCCGCGAAGGAGACGGGACGGGAGGACGGGCACTGTTTTTGTTTTTGGGCGGGATAAACCCCGAAACGGATGAACAGATTCAAACCCCATATCGCCCTGCTGATTTGCAATATCGTATGGGCCATGGACTACCCTTTTTACAATATCGTGCTGCCGCATTACGTCCATCCGATGGCGATGGTCTCCGGGTCGCTGATCGCGACGGCGCTCTTTTCGCTGGTGCCGCTGTTGTGGCAGAAGGCCGAAAAGGTCGCAAAGGCCGACGTGCGCAAGCTGATCGGCGCCGCGCTGCTGATCGGCGTGCTGCGCAAGGTGTTCATCATGTACGGCCTTTCGATGACTTCGCCCATCGACGGCTCGATCATCGACACCATCGTGCCGCTGCTGGTGCTGCTGCTCTCGGTGTTGCTGGGGATGGACCGTTTCACGAAATTGAAGATCGCGGGGCTGGTGCTCGGCATGGCGGGTGCCGTGGCCGTGGTGCTGGCGGGCGCGTCGTCGTCGCACCAGCATTCGCACCTCTGGGGCAACGTGATGATTCTGCTCTGCGCCTGCGTTACGTCGCTCTACATGGTGTGGTTCAAGCGGCTGATCGCCAAATACCGGATTACGACCGTGCTGAGGTGGCTTTACTGCGTGGCGGCGGTCGCCGCCCTGCCGTTCGGCCTGAAAGAGATCGTTCATACGGATTACGCCGCCATTGCGAAGCATGCGCTTTTCCCGACGCTGTTCGTGCTGACGGTGCCGACCTATCTGCCCAACCTGATGCTCAACTATGCGCTGAAGAGCGTGCCCGCGACGGTGTCGAGCATATACACCTATTTGCAGCCCGTACTGGCGATCGCCATTTCGGTGGGTATGGGGCTTGACAAACTGCACGCCGACACGGTGATTTTCGCCTTGGTGATCTTCGTCGGGGTGGGGCTGGTGCTCCGCTCCTACTCGGTGCCGCCGCGGCATGTAGATCCGCCGACGGCCGCGCCGCATTAGGGCGCCGGCGGAAGCCGGAGCTGTAGGGGACGTTGGGACGTTCGGGGAAGAGTACGGAGTGAAAGAGTGCTGAGGCGGCTGGCGCAAGCGGTTACGGTGTGGCCGGGGCTCAGGATGGCGTCCGGAGTGAAATTCGGTGGAAGGTAAAGGGGGATTTGGGGAGTGTAGAGAAACGGAGGCGGAAGAGGTGCAAATGCCGGGGCGGAGCCGGGAACTGGCCGAAATGGAAAAGGAGCGCCGGCGAAAATGAAAAAGGAGAGCCTGAAGCTCTCCTTTTTACTTGTCTTGCCGGACTCGGACCCCGTTGCCGGGATTGTCGCCGCACCCGGTGGCGGTCCTCCGTCCCCGGATTATTCGGCGGCGGTAACCGAGAATTTGATGACTGCCTTGACCTCCTTGTGGAGTTTGGCGACAGCCTCGTATTCGCCGACGGTCTTGATGGCGTCAACGGCGATCACCTTGCGGTCGAGTTCGATGCCCTTGGCGGCAAGCGCCTCGGCCAGATCGGCGGCGGTAACCGTACCGAAGAGTTTGCCCTCCTCGGCCTTCACGGCCAGCGACAGCGGCAGGTTGGCGATGGTCTCGGCGAGCGCCTGAGCGTCGGCGAGGATCTTGGCGTCCTTGTGAGCGCGCTGGCGGAGATTCTCGGCGAGAACCTTCTTGGCGGATGCAGTGGCGGCCTTGGCGTAACCCTGAGGGATCAGGTAGTTGTTCTGTCTCTTATACACATCTGACGCTGCCGACGATATGCAG
>OJPD01001437.1_pt1 | contig 12030 bp, 11 predicted proteins | sample 1598371 | NCBI WGS metagenome assembly OJPD01 (sample SAMN03922478, study PRJEB24848) | human gut metagenome | isolation source: stool sample | host: Homo sapiens | place: Germany | collected 2010-11
GGGTACTACTACGGCGGCGCGTCCACGCCCGGAATTTCCGCGGTGAAGACGGCTGATGCCGCCAAGAGCGCCACGGATTACACCTCCGGCATCTACGGGCTGACGTTCCGCAGCACGGCGGCGTTCAGCGGCTTTAAGGGCGTGCAGGTGGACGGCAGGACCATCGCCGCGGCCAACTACATCGCCGAGGACAACGGCGGCATCGAGGTCTATCTGAAGGCGGTGTATCTGCGGACGCTGAAGGACGGCAGGCACACGGTGACCATTCTGTCCGACGCGGGCAACGTGACGATGAACTTCACCAACGGCGGGGTGGACAGCCCCACCACGTTCGACGCGGGCATCGGGGCCTACGTGAGCATGGCGCTGGCGTCCGTGGGCGGCATGGCCTGGATGCGGAGAAGGAAGCGCTGACCGGCCTATACGGCGGCGCACAGCCAGTACCCCGGCTTCGCCGGACCGATCGTGCGGCATACGACAAATACCCCCGGCTTCGCCGGGGGTATTTTTTTGAAATCAGCTATTGCAAAAACGCGAAAATGTGGTATCATACGTGCGCGCGCCGCACTCTGCTGGACGGAGGCGGCAGCAGGAGGTAACAATATGAATAACGAAACGAAGCGCGGGAAATACACCGTGCATGACCTGGTGCGCATTTCCGTGCTGGTGGCCATTATGCTGCTGCTGGAGGTCACGGGTCTGGGCATGATCAAGATGCCGGGGCTGGAGATCACCCTGCTGATGGTGCCGGTCATCGTGGGCGCCATCGTCATGGGGCCGGCCACCGGCGCCATTCTGGGCGGCGTGTTCGGCTGCATCAGCTTCTGGGAATGCTTCGGCAGGAGCCAGTTCGGCGCGGTGCTGCTGGGTATCAACCCCATCTACACGTTCCTGGTGTGCGTGCCCACCCGTATTCTGGCGGGCTGGCTGTGCGGCGTGGCCTTCAAGGGCCTGAACAAGCTGGACAAGACGAACCTGTGGTCCTTCGGCGCGGCGGGCCTGATCGGCGCGCTGTGCAACACGGTGCTGTTTATGACCACGCTGTGTCTGTGCTTCTACAACACCGACTATATCCAGGGCTTTGTGGCCGCCCTCGGCAGCGCCAACGCATTCCTGTTCGTCATCGCCTTCGTGGGCGTGAACGGCCTGGTGGAGGGCGTGGTGTGTCTGATTACCGGCGCGGCTATTGCCAAGGCGGTTATGTACAGCCGGGGCAAGCTGGCTGCCCGCAAGACCAACGCATAAGACGGGAGGCGCGCGTATGCTGCTGGCTTTGGACGTGGGAAATACCCATGTGGTCGTGGGATTGATGGAGGGGCGCGAGGTGCGCCGCAGCTTCCGCATCGCCACCCGGCGGGACAACGCCGTGGGCGATTACGCCGTGGCGCTCAGCCAGCTGTTGGAGCTGGCGGAGGTGGACAGGCAGGAGGTGGAGCAGGTCATCATCTCCTCGGTGGTGCCGCCGGTGACCCGGGCCCTGCAGGGCGCGGCACGGTTGCTGACCGGAAAGGAGCCGCTGGTGGTGGGCGGAAACGTCCGCTGCCGCGTACCGGTGCGTATCAAGCGGCCGGAGACGCTGGGCGCGGACCTGCTGACCGCCGCCGTGGGCGCGCTGGATCTGTATCAGCCGCCGCTGCTGCTGGTCGACATGGGTACCGCCACCACGGTGACGGTGCTGGATGAGCAGGGAGCGTTCCGGGGCGGAGCCATCCTGCCGGGGGCAAACCTGGCGCTGTCGTCCCTGGCGGGCGGCACGGCGCTGCTGCCGGACATCCCGCTGGCGGTGCCGGATAGAGCCATCGGCGACGATACGCTGACGTGTATGCAAAGCGGCTGCGTGCTGGGCTCGGCACTGCTGCTGGACGGACTGATCGACCGGATGGAGGCCGAGCTTGGCCGAAAGGCCACGGTGGTGGCTACCGGCGGCATCGCGCCGGTGATCGCGCCGGCCTGCCGGCATGAGATGCACATGGCCGCAGACCTCATCCTGCGGGGTCTGGCCGTGCTGTATGAGCAGAATAACTAAAAGAGGAAGTTCCCATTCCATTGGAATGGGAACTTTTTTTGATAAAAAGATAAGCTGTCCGTCTTTCGGGACAGCGGACCGATTATGATACACTATACAAGCACGAAAAAGACTGCTATAATTCTAAAGAGAGGAGTGGGGACATGAACGGCTGCGAAACATTAGGAAACTTATGGGATCATTGGAATGAGTGTGGGAAAAATGTGCCAGAAACCTATGGGATTTACAAAATCATTTTGCCTGCGGAGATGGAGCTTCGTTTTGTTGAAAGAATTGAGGGACATCCAGCTGCGGATACTTACGATGTGGGGGCATTGACGGACAAGTATAAACAATCAGGGTATTCGAAATTGTTGTATGTTGGAAAAGCTGGAGGGAGGAGGGGGCTGCGCCAGCGTATACGGCAATACCTTTTATATGGATTTGGTGGGGGCAATGACCATCGTGGAGGACGTGCTATTTTCCAAATAGAAGGCTTTAGAGAATTGGTTTGTGAGTGGGAGGAAATTGAAGACTGTAAAGCAGCGGAACATCGATTGCTTGAAGCATTTAACGCAAAATACTCCGTATATCCAGTTGCGAATTGGCGGGGTTAATAGGTGAAAGGGGATAATACTATGGAAGCCGATCGTTATCGCCGTGAGTTGGAGAGAAAAGACAGAGATAAAAGTAGCGTAGATAAGGCGATAGAACATATTTTCGCAGAAGAAAAACGTTGCCAGGACATGATAGACCAACGTACACGGGATTTACGAAATTGTAAATCAGAAAGTATCACAAAATCTCACCAGAGGGATATTGATACGCAGAAAAGCAAAATTGCTGCGTTGGAAAAAGATCGCGAAAGACGGATGATGGAGAGGAAGAGACTCTGCCGCGACAGAGAGAATCTAAACCAAAGGCTGCAATATGAACTCCAGCGTGAAGTGGATGCGCAAAGGCGCGAAGTAGCGGAGCAGCAACATAAAGAAGCCGACCGTGCGTATTGGGAACGTGAGAGGCAGAGGAAAGAACGAAAAGAGCAGAAACGAAAGGCACAGGCAGCAGCGTACGCGCGTTCACGAATGGACCAAGGAACCGATAGTCTGCAGGAATCGGCAGAGAGGATGGTGCGCGAATACCAACAGGAACATCCGTTTCCTTTTAAAAAGTTCCTGTGCATCGTGTTGGCTGTGTTGGCAGTATTGTGGGTGTTTCGGGTGCTGAGTACTGCGCCGGATAGCAAGGAGAGGGAGACGGCCACTACACATCAGGCGACTGCTTTGCCGGGGACGATGCTCGGCCATATTGGTTTTACTGTGGCAGACATAGAGAACTGGTATGGTACAGATTACATAGTTGACAGCTTTAGTGGAGGGCACTATATGTTCTACACGGAGAAAAGTGGGTGTCCGTATAGTTTCCTCTTTGCTCCGACGGATATTTCGTCCTTTGATGGGACAACAGAAAGCGGCGATAGGATATGTGGAGTTGTCTCGAATCAAGACAATGCTGTTATATTTAATAATGCAAAAGTAGGAATGGAACATCGGGAGTTTGAAGCAGAAATTGGGAAAATATATACAGCTGCTATGGACAATGAGGTAGAGTACGATTGTCCATCTGCAACGTTTTCTGTGGAAGCGACGAGCTTTTTGGATGGAAAGCGCCATGAATATACGTTAGTGATTTTGGAAAATGATGGATATGTATGTAACGCAGCGATATATGAATGAAAAAACAGCACCCCAACCAAGGTGCTGTTTATATATTATTTCAGCAGGTTGAAGATCATGATGGCGGCGCCGAGGATCACCAGCACCACGCCGGTGGCGCGGTTCAGCGTTTTGGGTTCGGCCTTGTTGGCAAATACCGCGGCGACCCGCGCCCAGATCAGCGTGAAGACTACGCACAGCGCCAGTACCGTCCAGTCCGGCGCGCCGCCGATAGTGAAGTGGGAAATGGCGCCGGTCAGCGCCGTAAAGGTCATGATGAACACGCTGGTACCCACGGCGGTTTTCAACTCATAGCCCAGCACCGTGGTCAAAATCAGCAGCATCATCATGCCGCCGCCCGCGCCCACGAAGCCACAGATGAAGCCAATGACGATGCCGCAGACCACGGACTGGACGGCACGCTTTTTGGCGGAGACACCCAGCATGGCCTCCTTGGTGGTCATAACGGGACGGACGATGAACTTGACGCCCAGCAGGAACGTCATGATCACGGAGAAGCTTCCCATGGTGCGGGAGGGCACCAGGCTGGCGATGTAGCTGCCTGCCACGGTGAACAGAAGCACGGTGACCATCATAATGATGCCGTTCCGGATATCCAGGTTTTTGTTTTTGCGGTAGGTGTAGGCGGAGACGGCGCTGGCCAGCACGTCGGAGGCCAGAGCGATGCCTACCGCCATGTAGGGGTCCATGCCCAGAAATGTGATGAGCATGGGACTGATGACCGCCGCGGCGCTCATGCCCGCAAAACCGGTGCCCAGTCCTGCGCCCATACCGGCGAAGAAGGTGACGGCCAGTGTCGTGATGAACTTCATGCGGTATTCCTCCGATGGACGCCCCCGATGACGCCGGGGGCGTTTCGCTTATTTTTTGTTCAGAATCTCCATGAACTCCTCGCCGGTGATGGTCTCCTTCTCGTACAGGAAGGCGGCCAGCTCGTCCAGCTTGGCGCGGTTGTCGGTGAGGAGCTTCAGCGCCTTCTCATGCTGCTGCTTCACCAGTGCCACCACCTGTTGGTCGATCTTCGCCTGGGTCTCGGCGGAGCAGGCCAGAGACGTGTCGCCGCCCAGATATTGGTTCTGCACCGTCTCCATGGCCACCATGTCGAAGTCCCTGCTCATGCCGTAGCGGGTGATCATGGCGCGGGCCAGCTTGGTGGCCTGCTCGATGTCGTTGCTGGCACCGGTGGTGATGGTGCCGAACACCGTCTCCTCAGCGGCGCGGCCGCCGGTGAGGGTGGCGATCTTGTTCTCCATTTCCTCCTGAGACATCAGGTAGTGGTTGCCCTCCTCCACCTGCATGGTATAGCCCAGAGCACCGGAGGTGCGGGGCACGATGGTGATCTTCTGCACCGGGGCGGAATTGGTCTGCTTGGCCGCCACCAGCGCGTGGCCGATCTCGTGGTAGGCCACGATATGCTTCTCGTGATCGGTCATAATGGCGTTCTTCTTCTGGTAGCCGGCAATGACTATCTCGATGCTCTCCTCCAGGTCGGCCTGGGTGGCAAAGCGGCGTCCGTCACGGACGGCGCGGAGGGCGGCCTCGTTGACGATGTTGGCCAGCTCGGCGCCGGAGGCACCGGAGGCCATACGGGCGATCTTGTTGAAGTCCACGTCCTCGGCGATCTTGATCTTTTTGGCGTGTACCTTCAGAATGGCCTCGCGCCCCAGCAGGTCGGGCAGCTCCACGGGTACACGGCGGTCGAAACGACCGGGTCGGGTCAGGGCCGGATCAAGGGATTCGGGACGGTTGGTGGCGGCCAGAATGATGACGCCGGTGTTGCCCTCGAAGCCGTCCATCTCGGTGAGCAGCTGGTTCAGCGTCTGCTCGCGCTCGTCGTTGCCGCCGTACTGGCCGCCGCTGCGCTTCTGGCCGATGGCGTCGATCTCGTCGATGAAGACGATGCAGGGGGCCTTTTCCTTGGCCTGCTTGAAGAGGTCACGCACCTTGCTCGCGCCCATGCCGACGAACATTTCGACAAATTCAGAGCCCGACATCGAGAAGAACGGCACATTCGCCTCGCCCGCGACCGCCTTGGCAAGCATCGTTTTACCGGTTCCCGGAGGGCCGACGAGCAGAATGCCCTTGGGCATCGACGCACCGATCTCCTGATACTTGCTGGGGTCGTGCAGGTAGTTGACGACCTCGGTGAGGCTCTCCTTGGCCTCGTCCTCGCCCGCGACATCGTCAAACTTGATGCCCTCGGCGGACTTGACGTACACCTTGGCGTTGGACCTGCCCATGTTGAACATCATGGAGTTGCCTCCGCCGCCCATCTTCTCCATCATCTTGCGCGACATATACTGTCCCAGCGCGACAAAGATGATGATGGGCAGCACCCAGGCGAGAATGCTGACGAGCGTGGACGTCTGCTCGATCTCCTCACCCGTGGTGGAGACGCCCGCGTCCAGCAGGCGCTGCACCAAACCGTCGTCAGGCACCATCGCCGTCTTGTAGACGGTCTTTTCATCGCTGCTGGTGAAGAGAATGCGGTTGGACTGCTCCTGGATCTCGACCCGGCCGACCTCGCCCTGCTCTGTCATGGTGACGAAAGTGTTGTAGTCGACGTCCTTGATCTGGTGCTCAGAGATCCACGGCATGGCGATGAAGTTGAAGAGCATCACAAGCAGCATCGCCACAAAGTAGTAGTACAGCAGCGGCTTTTTCGGGGACTTGACTTCGTTCATGAAAATGCGTTCCTCCGATCATTGAAATTTCCGGCAGGAAATGCATACAAACGGGAAAAACTGAACGTAGTAAAAAGCCGGAGTTTTTGCTACGCTGAAAGAAGAGACGGGCGGTCGAAACCGCCCGGAACTTAGATTAGTTTGGAGTATAACACGGGAAAATATCCCTGTCCAGTACCCAAGATAAGAGTTTACAGTTTGGATACAAGGAGGTCACAGTTATGAAAAAAGCGACAAAGGCGGCTATATTCGTCACGGCTGCGGCGGCACTCTACGGCGCGGTGGCCTACGGCGTGACGAGAACGCTGATGGACGTCGCGATGAAGCGCGAAGCGCCCAAGGCGCTCAAAAATAAGGGCAGCGCCCAGCTCACGGGCGAAAAGCGCGACGAGCCCTACCGTGAGGCGCAGCGCGCCGCCGCGAAAAAGCTTGCGTCTTCGGAAACGGAGACAGTGCTGCTCGAAAACCGCGAGGGCTTGACGCTCGTGGGCCATCTCCGTGAATGCGAAAAGGCCAAGCGCCTTGTGATCTCGTTTCACGGCTGGCGCTCAGCGTGGTACCGCGATTTCGGCCTGCTCGCGGACTTTTTAAGCCGCGAGCAGTGCAGCGTGCTCTATGTGGAGCAGCGCGCGCAGAACGAGAGCGAGGGCGACTACATCGGCTTCGGCCTGACCGAGCGCTACGACTGCGTCGACTGGGCAAACTGGGCAGCCGAACGCTTCCCCGGCCTGCCCGTTTACCTTATGGGCGTGTCGCTCGGCGGGGCGACGGTGCTCATGGCCGCAGGCGATATTCTCCCCGCCGCGGTGCACGGCGTGATCGCCGACTCGGCCTACACCTCGCCGCGTGCGATCTGGCAGCACGTGATGGGGAAGAACCTGCATCTTCCTGTCCGCGCAGCAACCGTCATCGCCGATCTTCTGTGCCAGAAGAGACTGAACGCCTCGTCCGGCAGCTACTCCACCGTCGAGGCGCTCAAAAATACCGATGTTCCGATTTTACTGATCCACGGCGAGGACGACCACTTCGTCCCGCTCAAAATGGCGTTTGAAAACCGCGACGCCTGCGCCGCGCCCTGCAAGCTGCTCGTCGTGCCCGGCGCGGACCACGCGATGAGCTACTATATGGGCCGCGGCGCGTACGAGGCCGCCGTGCGCGCCTTCTGGGAGCATTTTGACAAGTGAGGGTCCCCCCCTCACTTGTCCTCTTCTTCCGTTTCAAGGCCCGCAAAGCGTCTGGACGGGCGGTAGATCAGCACGGCGCAGAGGATCAGCATCGCCGTCGCGCCAAGGCTGATGGGATAGACCCACATGACGGTCTGGAACGTCATGCTCGTCGGGAAGACGAACTTGACCCACGCGATGCGGATACCGCACACGCCGAGCATCGTCAAAAGTGCGGGCGCGAGCGAAATGCCGAAGCCGCGCAGATACCCGGAGAGTATTTCGTAGATCAGGCAGAAAACATACGCCGGCAGGATCGTCGCAAGGCGAATATAGCCGATGGCAATGACCTCGGGATCGCTGTTGAAAATGGCGAGCAGCGACCTTGCGCTCAGCAGCAGGACAACGACCGAGACAAATGTCGCGATGGCTCCCTCCAAAAAGCTGAGCTGCATCGTCTTCTTGCAGCGCTTGATCTGCCCTGCGCCGTAGTTCTGGCCGACAAAGGTCGTGCAGGCCTGCGAAAACGAGTTGAGCACGTCGTAGGCGAGAATTTCCACATTGAACGCCGCGCTCGACGCCGCGATCGCCACCGTGCCGAGGGTGTTGATGGCCGACTGGATGACGATGTTGGCGAACGAGAACACCGCGCTCTGCACGCCCGCGGGAAGGCCGATGCTCAAAATGCGCTTCAAGCTCGCGCCGTCGATGCGCAGCGCTTTCCGCTCCACGCGCACGCATTTATCCGTGCGCGTCAGGCGGACGTAGAGCAGTGCCGCGCTCACGGCGTTGGCCGCCACCGTGGCGATGGCGACGCCGTTGACCGTCATATGCAGCACAATGACGAAAAAGAGGTTCAGCAGCACGTTCAGCACACCGGAGATCGCGAGCGCCGCGAGCGGCACCTTTGTGTCGCCGATGCTGCGGAAGATCGCGGCCTCAAAGTTGTAGAGCAATATCACCGGCATGCCGAGAAGATAAATGCGCAGATACAAAAGCGCATAGGGGAACACGTCCTCCGGCACATTGAGAATACTCAAAAGCGGCGAGGCGATGAGCTGACCAAGCAGCGCGACCGCCGCGCCGCCGCACACGGCAAACACGATGGCCGTGTGCACCGCGCGCTTGACGGCATTGTCGTCGCGGCAGCCGATGGCGTTCGCGATGACGACGTTCGCGCCGAGCGCGATGCCGATGAAAAGGTTGACGATGAGACCGATGATCGGGCCGTTTGCGCCCACCGCCGCGACGGCGACTGTGCGCGCATCGCCCGTGAAGTTGCCGACGATGGCAACGTCCGAGGCGTGGAAGAGCTGCTCCAAGATCGCCGTGGCTGCGACCGGCAGGGCAAAGAGCGGCAGCTTATTCCAGATGGAGCCGTGCAGCATGTCGATCTCATGCTTTTTGACTGTAGTTCCCATGATCTCTCTCATTTCTTTCTGTTTTCCGCTTGACCGAGCACCAGTATAGTGCCGCCGCGGCAAAATGGCAAATGTTTTTTGCGTGACCGCCCTGTCAGCATTGACAGGACGGTCGTTTCGCTGTAATATAAGGCCCGCTGACGGCAAATTTCCCAAAAATATGAGGATTTTTTATGGATTATTACCTTTTGACCGATCTGGCCGCGCGCGTCGGCTATCATCTGGCGCTCAGCGGGGCGGAGACGTTCCGCGTCGAAGAGACGATACGCCGCATCATCGGCGCCTACGGCATTGAATGCGAGGCCTTTTCCATCCCCAACTGCGTGATGGTCAGCCTCGAGGCGGCCAACGGCAAGCCTTTGATGGTGATGAAGCGCGTCGGCTTTCACGGCAATGACCTCGAGTCGGTGGAAAAGCTCAACGCGCTCTCGCGCCGCATCTGCGCCGAAACGCCTGACCCGAGCGTCGCCGCGCAGTGGCTCGACGAAACGCTCAAGGGGCGGCGGCACTACTCGGTGCCCGTTTATTACCTGGGCAATTTCTGCGCCGCGGCAGGCTTTTGCCCGGTGTTTGGCGGCACGCTGCGCGACAGCCTGTTCGCGGGCCTTCTTGGCCTCATCATCGGCTTTGTCTCGCGCCAGATGGACAGGCGCGAGACGAACCCGTTTTTCAGCACCATCGTCGAGGCGTTCGCCATGGCGGTGCCGGCGTATCTCGCCGCGGGCTTCCATCTGGTCGACTATATCGACTTTGTCATCATCGGCACCTTAATGATCTTGGTCCCCGGCCTTCTCATCACGACCTCCATGCGCGACATCATTTACGGCGATACGAACTCCGGCATCAACCGCATCGTGCAGGTGCTTCTCTCGGCGTTCGCCATCGCGCTCGGCACGGCGGCGGCATGGCGCGTCACGTCTGGCGTATACGGGATGACGGTCGCGTCCGGCTCAGCGAGCTATCCCGCCTGGGCACAGGCCGTGATGATCTTCGTCGCCTGTACGGGCTTTTTCATCCTCTTCAATGTGCACGACTGGGGCAGCATTCTCTGCGCGCTCGGCGGCGTGTTCACATGGATGACGTACCTGCTCTGCCGTGATCTGGGCATGAGCATTTACAGCATGAATTTCTTCGCCGCCGTCGTCTCGGCGCTGTATTCTGAGCTTATGGCGCGCTCGCGCAAATACCCCGTCACGTCGTACCTCGTCATCTCGCTCCTGCCGCTGGTGCCGGGCGCGGGCATTTACTACACGATGAGCCTCGGCCTGGGCGGCGATGTGCAAGCCGCGGTGCACAAAGGACTTGAGACCGCGGGCGTCGCGGGCAGCATCGCCGTGGCGATCCTGCTGGTGTCCACGATCTTCCGCCTCGTCACCGCGCAGAACGGGAAAAGCAGAAAGTAGTGTTCGAAAAGTAAAAACTGCCGCCCGTTTGGGCGGCAGTTTTTTATTGCAGTGCGTCAATGTAAGCGTTCAGCGCGGCAAAATCGCCGCGGGGATAGGCGTTCAGGTCGCGGTTTTTCGCGTTGATGAGACAGTCGGTCAAAAGAAAGACATCCATCCCGACCTCGCGTGCAGCCATGTCCTCGGTCGCGTCGTTGCCGACTATCAGGCACTCCTCCGGCTTGACGCCGAGCGTGCGCGCGACCTCGAGGTAGTAAGCAGGATTCGGCTTGCAGAAGGTCGAGGCCTCGTAGGTCGTGTAAATTTCAAAATCCTCCGGCACAAGGCCCGCCCAGCGGATGCGGTTCTCCGTCGCCATGTGGGGAAAGATTGGATTCGTCGCCAGCGCAACGCGGTAGCCGCACTCTTTGAGCTTATGGACCGTCTCCACCGACGCGGGATTAAAGCCGCAGATGTCGCGCGCGGCGTTGAACTCATTGGCGTAAAAATCCTCGAAAAGGCCCTGGTCGCTTTGGCACTTTTCCTCGCCGTAGATCGCCGCGAACTTCTTCCAGAAGGCCTGCTCGTTCGTGCAGCTGCCGTCGTTTTTGACCATGGCCGCCGTGCCCGCCCAAATGGCGTCGACGAGGGATTTGGGCTCGTAGCCGTAGGGCGCGAGCTTTTTGGCGAGGAACTTGAAGTATCCGGTCGTGAACGCCTCCTGATCCATCGGCAGCAACGTCCCGTCCAGGTCGAATAAAATGGTCGTGATGTTCAATGCGCTTCTCCTGTTCATGTAAAGTAAGTCCATCATAGCCGTTTTTGAGGAGAATGGCAAGATTCTGGGCAAAGAATGCCCGCTCACTCGCCGCGCTCTTTCAAAAGGTCGATGATCTTCTGAAGGCCGAGAAACGCCATGCCGGTCAAAAATGCGGGAGCCCAGCATCGCAGCGCGTCGGAAAACGCGAAATGCCACGAGATGGTGTTCGGCCCCGACGCATAGCCTTGACTGCCGGCGGGCAGGCCGAGCAGGAACCCCACGATCCAAATGACGACCGTGAGCTTGCCGAAAAAGTCGTCGTCCACAAGGCGGCTCACGCCGCCGCTCCTGCGCTTTTGATTCGGGTAAAGCAGCTCGTTCGGATCGGTCGCGAGCGCGTCGCTGATGCGCACCAGCATGTCAAGGTCCGGGTAGGAATTGCCGCGCTCCCAGCTTGAAACGGTCTGGCGGGCGACGGAGAGCTTTTCCGCGAGCGCGTCCTGCGAAAGACCTGCCCTTTTCCGCAGCCGCCGCAGGTTGGAACTGAAATCAGACATAGATCGACCTCCCTTGCTGCTCACATCATAGCAAAAAAGCCACGAGCAGACAAGCAAAGGTTCTTTGCGGGCGGCGTAGAATGAAAAGCCTCGTAGAGTTTCGTGCCGCGCACGGCACGAAATCAATTCAAATTCGTTTTCTGCCGCGACAGAAGGTGAATTGCCGCAGAGCGGCAAGAGAAGCTGCCCTGAGGTGTTTATTTGCCCCGAGTATTTTAATTTCTAACGGAATCCAAAAAAAGAGACAGCTTAAAGCCATCTCTTTTTTGGTGCCTCGTCGGGGATTCGAACCCCGGACACCCTGCTTAAAAGGCAGGTGCTC
>OJPD01001456.1_pt1 | contig 11889 bp, 10 predicted proteins | sample 1598371 | NCBI WGS metagenome assembly OJPD01 (sample SAMN03922478, study PRJEB24848) | human gut metagenome | isolation source: stool sample | host: Homo sapiens | place: Germany | collected 2010-11
GGCTTTGCGCTGTTTTCCATGTTTTTCGGCGCGGGCAACGTGATCTTCCCGCCCTATCTGGGCATGGAGGCCGGGCCTCAGTGGCTGGCGGGCTTCTCCACCTACTTCATCGCCGACATCGGTCTGGCGCTGCTGGGCATGTTCGCTCTGCTGCGCGTGGGCAGCAGCGAGGCTGTGACCCTCCGCGTAGGCAAGGTGCCCTCCGAGATCCTGATGTGCGCCATCATCCTGTGCATCGGCCCCATGGTGGCCATCCCCCGCACCTCCGCCACCACGTTTGAGATGGCCATTTCCCCCAATCTGTCCGGCGTGTCCCCGGTGCTGTTTTCCGTGCTGTTTTTCGCGGTGATCCTGGCCCTGTGCATCAAGGAGTCCGCCGTGGTGGATATCGTGGGCAAGCTCCTGACGCCGCTGCTGCTGCTGGGTCTGTTCGCCATCATCATCAAGGGCATCGTTACCCCGCTGGGCGACATCGCCGCCCTGCCCCAGATCGCCAATGTGGCCGTCACCGGCATCAAGGCCGGCTATCAGACCATGGACGCTCTGGCCGCGCTGCCCTTCGGCATCATCGTGCTGCAGAGCGTCACCGCCAAGGGCTACGACAACGGCAAAAAGCAGTTCCGGGTGGTCAGCGGCGCCGCCGTACTGGCCGGCGTCCTGCTGCTGGCCGTGTACATGGGGCTTGCCTATCTGGGCGCCACCGTGTCCGCCCAGTACACCGGCGCCATCGGCCGCGCCCAGCTGATCATGGCCATCGTGGAGGCCCTCATGGGCAAGGTGGGCATGATCCTGTTCGGTGTGGTGGTGGGCCTGGCCTGCGTCACCACTGCCATCGCCCTGACCAGCTCCGCCGCCGCCTACTTTGCCGAGCTGTGCCGCGGCAAGGTGCCCTACAAAGCGTTTGTCATCGCCATCTGCGTGTTCAGCGCCGTGGTGTCCAACCTGGGCCTCGACCGCATCGTGGCCGTGGCCGCCCCCGTGCTGGATGTGATCTATCCGCCCACGCTGGTGCTGATCTTCATCTCCCTGCTGATGCCCCGTGTGCCGGACCGCGTCAGCCGCGGCGCCGTCATCGGCGCGCTGATCACCAGCGTGCTGTGCACCCTCACCGCCCACGGTGTCCGCATCCCCTTCGTGGCCAGCCTGCCCCTGTATGATCTGGGCCTGAGCTGGCTGCTCCCCGCCGCTGTTTTCGGTCTGGCAGCCTCCCTTCTGCCCGGCCATTCCCGTACTCATGAGGAGCGTGTCTTCCAGCGCCCCAATGAGGAACACTGATCGGCGAAAGCCGTCTCTCCCCTTAAAGCAGGAGGCCGTCCGTCGGACGGCCTCCTGCTTTTTCCATTTTCCGAAACCTTAACGTGCTCTTAGCGCCCGGTGGGCGTATAATACGGCATCAAAAAGAGAAACGGGGCGAAGTGATGGATATTTGGAAGGAGCTGCGCGACGAGGGCATCGACCCGGCGCTGCTGGAGGAGATACAGCACTTCCGGGCGGCGCATCCCGTGCCGCCGGAGGCGGAGGCCCGGATCCCTGTGCCCCAGTGCCTCTACTACGGCCGGGAGGTCTGGGAGAGCGCGGCGGCGGCGCTGCTGTGCGGCCAGCATCTGCTGCTGGCAGGGCCGAAGGCCACCGGCAAGAACGTACTGGCGGAGGATCTGGCCGCCGTATTCGGCCGCCCCGTGTGGGATGTGTCCATGTACGTCAATGTGGACGCCGCCGCCCTTATCGGCGCGGACACCCTGCAGAAGGGCGAGGTGGTGTTCCGTGAGGGCCCCATCTGCCGCTGCGCACGGCTGGGCGGCTTCGGCGTGCTGGACGAGGTGAACATGGCGAAGAACGAGGCGCTGGCGGTGCTCCACGCCACGCTGGACCACCGCCGGGTCATCGACGTGCCGGGCTATGAGCGCATCACACTGGACGACGCCACCCGCTTTATCGGCACCATGAACTATGGCTACGCCGGCACACGGGAGCTCAACGAGGCGCTGGTATCCCGCTTCGCGGTGCTGGACATGCCGGTGATCTCCGAGGCAGACCTGCAGAAGCTGCTGCGGCGCACGTTCCCTGCCCTGTCCCCCAAGTGGGCGGAGCAGTTCGCCCTGCTGTTCCGCGACCTGCGGCAGAAGTGCGACAGCGGCGAGATCTCCACCAAGGCGCTGGATCTCCGGGGCCTGCTGGCGGCGCTGCGCCTGATGGAGACGGGCATCCCCTCCGGGCAGGCCATGAAGCTGGGTATCATCAACAAGGCCTTTGAGCCCTTTGAGCGGCAGCTGGCCGCCGACACGGTGTGGGCACGGATCCCGCAGGATCTCAGCCGCAGCCAGCTGTTCGGAGCGTAACATGGACCGGGAGGAATTACAGAACCGCCGGGCCGTCAACCAGATCTGGAACGGCTCCGGGCGCTACGACGTGCAGCCGGAGCAGGCCGCCTTCGACCCGGAGGGCGATCCGGAGCTGTATATGAACACGGTGATGGGTCTTGCCCGCCGGGACTACGACTTTTCCCGGTTCCAACCCATGCTCCACGCCTTTCAGCAGCAGCCCCAGGGCGGGCTGTACACGGATGTGTTCTGGCTGGGGCTGGAGCACGCTGTCTATGAAAAGGAATCGCCCCGCCGTCCGGCGCTGGACGCCCTGCGGCGCGCGTATGCCCGCCGCCTGCTGGCGGAGGGCGGCGAGGGCGGCGACCCCCGGCAGATACCGGCGCTGCGGCACAGCTGGGCCGCCCGGATACTGGGCGCGCCCCACACGGAGGACGGGTGGCAGGCCGCCCTGCTGGACGGACTGGCCTTCTCCCCCGCGTGGGACGAGCAGACGCTGAGCCGTAAAACGGAGGAGCTTCTATATCAATATTTCAACCGGGCGCGGCGCAGCGTCACCGACCGCCAGTGGGCGGCATGGGCCGGGCGCTCCCTGACAAAGGGCGGCGGCATCCGGTTCATCAAGCCCAACGCCCTGCGGGCGCTGTCCCACACCGACAGCGGCGGCGGAGCCGGGCAGGCGCCCCGGCTCCTGTCGTTTTTACAGGGCCGCACACCGGAGCCTATTCTGCGGCGGTATGTAGAGGACTGCTTCGGCGTGTCCATGCTGACGCCGGCGGAGCTGGCGGAGGCGGAGCACCTGCTGTGCACCGGCCCCCATAGAAACTGCCGCCTGCACTTCACCCGCGGCACGCCGCCGGACCATCCTCCCGGCCCCAATGCCGCGTGGGACGCGGAGCACTTCCGCCAGCAGCGGGCCAAGAACCGCGCCTACTATCAGGCGCATCTCACGGAGAACCAGATGGCCCTGCACCAGCTGACCCAGAAGCTGCAGAACGTCCTGCTGCTGCGGCAGGACGACGGCGGCACAGGGGCACGGGCGGGCCGGCTCCAGCCGTCGCTGGCGTGGCGAGCCGCCGCGCTGGACGACGAGCAGGTGTTCCTGCGCCGCCGGCCCGATGAGCCGGACGAGCTGTCGGTGGACATTTTGCTGGACGGCTCCGCCTCCCAGAATCTGCAGCAGGAGAAGCTGGCCACCCAGGCCTACCTCATCGCGGAAAGCCTGACGCGGTGCCATATCCCGGTACGGGTCAGCTTTTTCTGCTCCGTCAGCGGCTGTACCGTACTGCGCATCCTCCGGGACTTCGGCCATCCGGAGGAGAACGACGCCTGCTTCGACTACACCGCCGCCGGGTGGAACCGGGACGGTCTGGCCCTGCGGGCCATGGGCTGGCTCATGCGCCGCAGCACCGTGGAGAACCGGCTGCTGTTGCTGCTGTCGGACGCCAGTCCCAACGACGACCAGCGCATCCCCGTGGGCGCGCTGCCCCTGGGCGGCCACAGTTACAGCGGCAAGCGGGGCGTGGAGGATACCGCCGGGGAGGCCGCCGCCCTCCGGCGGCAGGGCATCCGCCCTGTGTGCATCTTCACCGGCTCCGATCAGGAGCTGGACAGCGCCCACCGCATCTACGGCGCGGCGCTGGAGCGCATCCCCACCGCCGGCTGGCTGGCTGACGCCGTCAGCCGCCTGCTGTGCGCCCAGCTGACGAGGACGTGACAGACGTGAAAGAGTAAAAGAGAGCCGCCCAATGGCGGCTCTCTCTTTATTCGTCCGTGTCCCGTCTGCACAGCACATTTTCTGGCCAACGCAAAATATGTTCTCCACAAGTCTCCACATACAGATCCTCGCATTTTTGCTGGGCCTCCGTCAGCGCTTCTATTGCTCGCTCCATAGCATCCATTGCCGCCAAATACATGGCCTTATAATCTGCCATCGCTTTCTGTCCTCCGTTTTTGATATCTATTTGATGTCATTGTGCATTCTTATTATACAACAGCGAAATGATATCATCAAGCCATCAAATTGAAGTGGGTGATGTCATGGCAAACTACTATACGCCATTTTCCCTGCGGGTATCCGAGGAACTGTTGGGCAAGGTAAGGCAGATCGCAGCCGCGCATAAACGTTCCGCCAACAAAGAGATCGAATTTGCGCTTGAACAGTATGTAGCTGCCTACGAAAAGGAGCATGGCGACATTTCCCTGCCGACAGAGGAATAGCGTAAAAGAGAGCCGCCCAAGGGCGGCTCTCTTTATTTTTTCACCCCAGCTGGGCGGCGGCTTTTTCCGCGAAGCTGTTATCCACCAGACGGCTGAAGTCCACCCAGTCCGCCTTCTGCAGCTCGCCGGCCTCGGTCATCACCGCTTCCAGCCGCTCCAGCGCGGACTGCTCCATCATGGGCACGGTGTTCCACGCGTCTATCTGGCGGTGGCGGGCGGTGACGGCCTCCAGCACGTCAAGGCTGGTATCGGGAAACTGACCGCAGATGGCCTCCGCTACCTCCCGGTCGGTGTGCTCCGTGATCCAGCGCTGTGCCCGGGCGATGGCGTTGGTGAAGCCCTGCACCACGTCGGGATGGGCGTCCATATAGCTCTGGCTGGCGAAATAGGCGGTGTAGGGGATCTCGCCGGACTCCTCGCCGATGGAGCACAGGACGTAGCCGTGTCCGGCCCGCTCCACCTCGGTGGCGGTAGGCTCAAACAATGTCACGTAGTCCCCCTGCCCGCCGGTGAAGGCCCCGGCCATCATATTGAACTGCACGGAGGTGTCCACCACCGCGTCCACCTGCGGGACGACGCCGTTCTGCTTCATCACATACTCCAGCGTCATCTCCGGCACACCGCCCTTGCGGCCGCCGATGACCGTGCTGCCCCGCAGATCGTCCCAGGAGAAGGTGCCGTCGGTGCGGCCCACCAGGAACGAGCCGTCACGCTTGGTCAGCTGTGCGAAGATCATGGGATGATCGTCCTTGCCCTGGTTGTAAATGTAGATGCAGCTCTCCGGCCCGGCCAGCCCGATGTCAGCGCTGCCGGACACCACGGCGGTCATGACCTTATCCGCGCCGCCGCCGTTGGTCAGCTCCACATCCAGCCCCTCGTCGGCGAAGAACCCCTGACTCATGGCCACATACTGCGGCGCATAAAATACGGAGTGGGTCACCTCGTTGAGCCGGACGGTGACGGACGCGGCCTGCCCGCCGCTGCCGCAGCCGGTGAGCAGCACCGGCAGCAGCAGGGCGGCGACGCAGAAAAATGTCAGCAGTTTTTTCATGATCGTACCCCCCAATAGTCGTTCAATATTTTTTCCCCGCGCAGCACCAGCAGGTACATCAGCACCGCCGCAGCCGCAAGGATCAGCACGCTGGTCATCACCAGATCCATGTTGAACACCTGCGAGCCATAGACGATGAGATAGCCCAGACCGGCGCGCGAGACAAGGAACTCGCCCATGATGACACCCACCCACGAAAGGCCCACGTTCACCTTCAGCGTGGAAAACAGGGTGGGGCAGTTGGCGGGAAACACCAGCATCCACAGGATCTGACGCCGCGTGGCTCCCAGCGTGCGCATGAGGCGCACCTTTTCCGGGTCGGTGGCCCGGAAACCCGTGTACATGTTCAGGATGGTCACGATCAGCGAGATGGCCAGTGTCATGGTGACGATGGCACCCGTGCCCGCGCCCATCCAGACGATAAAAATAGGGCCCAGTGCCGTTTTCGGCAGGGCGTTCAGCACCACAAGGTACGGGTCGAGGATGCGGGCCGCCGTGTCCGACCACCACATGAGCACAGCCACCGCCGTGCCCAGCAGCGTACCGACGGTGAAGCCGGCCACCGTTTCCAGGCAGGACACGCCGATGTGGTGCAGCAGCTGGCCGGAGCGGCACAGCGACCAGAACGTGGCCGCCATACGGCTGGGGCAGCTGACCAGAAAGCCGTCGGAAAGGCCCAGCCGGCAGCTCAGCTCCCAGAAGCCGAACAGGCCAACCAGCAGCGCGATCTGCCAGATGCGGATGCGGCGCTTCTGCCGCCGGACGCCGGACAGATACGCCAGCCGGCGCGGGGACAGCGGGGTGTCAGCCATGCACATCCAGCTCCTTCCAAATCAAGTCAAAAAAGCGGTGAAATTCCGGGGTATTCCGCCGCTCCAGCGGAGGCAGCCCCCGCAGCGTCCCCATGTCCAGCACCGTTTTCACCACGGCGGGCCGGGCGGACAGCACCACCACCCGGTCAGACATGCTCACCGCCTCCGCGATGTCATGGGTCACCAGCAGGGCGGTCTTGCCCTCCTGCCGGATGATGCGCCAGATGTCCGCCGACACCGCAAGGCGGGTCTGGTAATCCAGGGCGGAGAACGGCTCATCCAGCAGCAGGATCTCCGGATCGGTGGCCAGCGTGCGGATCAGGGCGCAGCGCTGGCGCATGCCGCCGGACAGCTGGCAGGGCCGCTTTCTGGCGAAGCCCGCCAGCTCGTAGCGCTCCAGCAGCTCCGCGACATGGTCATAGGCGGCGCTCCCTCTCTCACGCTGCACCGCCAGACCCAGCGTCACGTTGTCCCAGATGCTTTTCCACTCAAACAGCTGATCCCGCTGGGGCATGAACCCGATGTGGCGGGTCGGCCCCGTCACGGGCCTGCCCGCCACGTCAATGGCGCCGCCGGACAGAGGCTCCAGCCCGGCGATGGCACTGAGCAGCGTGGACTTGCCGCAGCCGGACGGCCCCACCAGACTGACGAACTCCCCCTGCGCCACGTCAAAGGATACGTCGCGTACCGCCTCCACCTCCCCGTCGGGGGCCTGATAGCAGGCGGCAGCATGACGGAGATGTATGCTCATAAAACCTGTGACCTCCTGTCACAAAAAATGCGGAGAATCCCTCTCCGTTCTCATTCTATGCCGGGGCGGGCCGGGGGTGAAAAAAATCGGTCGGCGCGGAAATTTCCTGTTGACAAACGGAGACCGGCGTGGTATAACATAACCAACCTACCGGATAGGTAGTAATTCCGAAGAACAGGAGGGTGTGCCATGAGGACACGGCCCGCAGACCATACGGACTTTCGATGTTGCCGCGGCGGCTGTTCCGCCTCCGGGCGCACCATACGATAAAGAGATACAGACAACAAACTGACGTGATCGAAGAAAAGGAGGATCATTATGTCCAACATTTATACATCCGCTGACCAGCTCATCGGCAAGACGCCGCTGCTGGAGCTGACCCATATTGAGAAGAAGTTCGGCCTGAAGGCAAAGATCCTGGCCAAGCTGGAGTACTTTAACCCCGCCGGCAGCGTGAAGGACCGCGTGGCCCGCGCCATGATCGACGACGCTGAGGCCAAGGGCGTCCTGAAGCCCGGCAGCGTCATCATCGAGCCCACCTCCGGCAACACCGGCATCGGTCTGGCCTCCGTGGCGGCAGCCCGGGGCTACCGCATCATCATCGTCATGCCGGAGACCATGAGCGTGGAGCGCCGCCAGATCATGAAGGCCTACGGCGCGGAGCTGGTGCTTACCGAGGGCGCCAAGGGCATGAAGGGCGCCATTGCCAAGGCCGACGAGCTGGCCAAGGAGATCCCCGACAGCTTCGTGCCCGGCCAGTTCGTGAATCCCGCCAACCCCAAGGCCCACTTTGAGACCACCGGCCCGGAGATCTGGGCCGACACCGACGGTCAGGTGGACTGGTTCGTGGCCGGCGTAGGCACCGGCGGCACCGTCACCGGTGTGGGCCAGTACCTGAAGGGCAGGAACCCCGCCGTAAAGGTGGCGGCGGTGGAGCCCAAGTCCTCTGCCGTGCTGTCCACCGGCGTAGCCGGCTCCCACAAGATCCAGGGCATCGGCGCCGGCTTCGTCCCCGACGTGCTGGACACCAAGGTGTACGATGAGATCATCCCCGTGGAGAACGACGATGCTTTCAAGCTGGGCAAGGAGATGGGCTGCAGCGAGGGCGTGCTGGTGGGCATCTCCTCCGGCGCGGCGCTGTGGGCGGCCATCGAGATCGCCAAGCGCCCGGAGAACGAGGGCAAGAACATCGTGGTGCTGCTGCCGGATACCGGCGACCGCTACCTGTCCACGCCGCTGTTCGCGGACTGAGCAGACAACAAAAAAGCGGAGTGCTGACGCACTCCGCTTTTTTGTGCGGTACATGCCCCGCGGCTTCTGCCGCGGGGCATGTATCAGATCACATAGTTATCCCCCTGGGGCGTGTTCATCAGATCGGCCAGCGTGATACCGGAAAAGTAGTCCCGGGTCAGGTCGTAATACCCCTGCCACACCGGCAGCGTGCGGCACTCCGCCGCCCGCTGGCAGGGCGCGGCGTTCCGCTGGAGGCAGGACACCGGCGCCAGATCGCCCTCCGCCAGCGTCAGGATCTCCCACAGCGTGTAGGCCTCCGGCTCACGGGTCAAGCGGTAGCCGCCGCCGGCGCCGTGGACGCTGTCGATCAGTCCCGCCGACTTCAGGGCGGGCATCAGGCGCTCAATATATTTCAAGGAGATGTCCTGCCGCGCGGCCACCTCCTTCATGGGGATATAGCCGCCGTTGCGGTGCTCCGCCAGATCCAGCAGGATGCGGACGGAATAGCGGCCCTTGGTGGAGATCATGAGAAAGCCTCCTTTGCGGATAAATTCCGGGTTTATTATACCACCAATACGGTAGGAAATGCAAGGGCAGTTGACAGCGGCGGCGCGGCGGACTATGATGCAGGTAGAAAACAGCAGGAGGAACTGTCATGGAGCAGTATTTTTCCGCACCCGGCCGTGTGGAGCTGGGCGGCAACCACACCGACCACCAGCACGGCTGCGTGCTGGCCGCCGCCGTGGATCTGGAGCTGCGGGCGTCGGTGACGCCCAACGGCACCGACACCATCCGGGTGTTCTCCGACGGCTATGCGCCGGTGGAGGTGGCCATCGGCTGCTGGGCCGTCCATCCGGAGGAGCGAAACACCACGGCGGCGCTGGTGCGGGGCGTGGCGGCCCAGTTCGCCGCCCGGGGCGCGGCGCTGTCCGGCGTGGATGTCCGCGTGACAAGTCAGGTGCCGGTGGGGTCGGGACTCTCCAGCTCCGCCGCCTTTGAGGTGCTGCTGGGCCGGGTGTTCAACGGCCTGTTCTGCGGCGGCGCCGTATCGGCGGAGGACATCGCCCGCATGGGCCAGACGGCGGAGCGGGACTACTTCGGCAAGCCCTGCGGTCTGATGGACCAGATGGCCTCCAGCGTGGAGGGACTGGTGTACATGGACTTCGCCCACCCGGCGCAGCCGGTGGTGGCGCGCATCGACTGTGATCTCCGCCGCAGCGGATACCGCCTGTGCGTCGTGGACAGCGGCGCGGATCACGCCGGTCTGACGGCGGAGTACGCCGCCATTCCGGAGGAGCTGCGGCAGGTGTGCCGCGTGTTCGGAAAGGATGTCCTCCGGGAGGTGGACGAGGCCGCGTTTTACCGCCGCCTGCCGGAGGTGCGTGCGGCGGCAGGCGACCGGGCGGTGCTGCGGGCCATCCACGTCTTTGACGAGAACCGCCGGGCGAGGGCGGAGGCGGAGGCCCTGCGCCGGGGGGACTTTGAGGCGTTTCTGGCGCTGGTCAACAGTTCCGGCGCATCATCGTGGCAGTATCTCCAGAACGTGACGGCGGCAGACCCGCGCCATCAGGCGCTGGCGCTGACGCTGGCCCTGTGCCGCCGGGCGCTGGGCGGGCAGGGCGCCGTCCGGGTACACGGCGGCGGCTTCGCCGGCACGGCGCTGGCCTTCGTGCCGGAGGCGCTGTGCCGGCAGTTCCGGGATGAGGTGGAGCAGACGCTGGGGACAGGCAGATGCCGTTTTTTGTCCGTCAGGAATCCCCTTGCCGGGAACGGTGAATACTGTTAAAATAGAGTACATCCAAAATGCCAAACGCTTTCCCGCGTTGGAAAGGAGCTATATGATATGAGAAAGACCAAGATCGTCTGTACACTCGGCCCGGCCACTGACCGGGAGGGCGTGCTGCGGGACATGATGCTCGCGGGCATGAACGTGGCCCGTTTCAACTTCTCCCACGGCACCCATCCGGAGCACAAGGCACGGCTGGACGCCGTAAAGGCTCTGCGGGAGGAGCTGGATCTGCCGGTAGCGGCCATGCTGGACACCAAGGGCCCGGAGGTGCGGCTGCGCAACTTCAAAAACGGCTCCGTGGAGCTGACAGCGGGACAGGAGTTCACCCTGACCACGGAGGACGTGGAGGGCGACGAGACCCGCTGCGCCATCACCTACGCCGAGCTGCCCCAGGATGTCGGCGCCGGGGACACCATCCTGCTGGACGACGGACTGGTGCGGCTGACCGTGCTGGAGACTGCCGGCAAGACCATCCGCTGCCGGGTGGAGAACAACGGCGTCATGAAAAACCACAAGGGCGTCAACGTTCCCGGCGTGTCCCTGTCCATGCCCTATATGAGCCAGCAGGACAAGGACGACATCCTGTTCGGCGTGGAGCAGGGCTTTGATTTCATTGCCGCCAGCTTCGTCCGCTGCGCCGCCGATATCCGGGACATCCGCCGGGTGCTGGACAGCGTCCACTCCCGGATTCGCATCATCGCCAAGATCGAGAATCAGGAGGGCGTCAGCAACCTGCGGGAGATCCTTGCGGAGGCCGACGGCGTCATGGTGGCCCGCGGCGACATGGGCGTGGAGATCGACTTCACGGAGATCCCCGCCATTCAAAAGAGCATCATTGCCCAGTGTGTGGCCGCCGGAAAGCCTGTGATCACTGCCACCCAGATGCTGGATTCCATGATCGAGAACCCCCGTCCCACCCGTGCGGAGATCACCGATGTGGCCAATGCCATTTACGACGGCACCAGCGCCATTATGCTTTCCGGCGAAACGGCGGCAGGGAAGTACCCGGTGGAGGCCGTCCGCACTATGGATGCCATTGCCCGCAAGACGGAGAGCAATGTGGAGCGTATCTGTCCCGCAAAGACGCCCAAGCGCACCCGCCTGTCCATCACCGCCGCCACGGCTCACGCCGCCTGCACCACGGCGGAGGATATCGGTGCCGACGCCATCCTCACCGTCAGCCAGCGGGGCATCACTGCCCAGATGGTCAGCCGTTTCCGCCCCGCCGCCACGGTGGTGGCCCTTCTGCTGGACCCCCAGGTTCAGCGCCAGATGGCCCTGTACTGGGGTCTGGTACCCATCACCATGCCCCGGGCCAGCAGCACGGACCAGCTGGTGGATCTGGCGATCCAGTCCGCCCAGGAGGCGGGCCTGGTAAAGCACGGCGATCTGGTGGTGGTCACCGCCGGTGTTCCTGTGGGCATTTCCGGCACCACCAATATGATCCGCATCGCCCAGGTAGGCGGCGCCCTGGTCAACGCCATCGGCATCGGCAGCCAGACCGCTTCCGGTCCCCTGTGCATCTGCCGGACCCTGGAGGAGATTCCGGAGAAGTTCCATCCCGGTGACGTGCTGGTGGTACCCTACACCAATAACGATGTGGTGCCTTGGCTGCGCCAGGCCGCCGCCATTGTCAGCGAGGAGGCCAGCGCCGACTGCCATACGGCCACCGTGGGATTGACCCTGGATAAGCCGGTGATCGTGGGCGCCGT
>OJPD01001461.1_pt1 | contig 11831 bp, 8 predicted proteins | sample 1598371 | NCBI WGS metagenome assembly OJPD01 (sample SAMN03922478, study PRJEB24848) | human gut metagenome | isolation source: stool sample | host: Homo sapiens | place: Germany | collected 2010-11
TGTATAAGAGACAGCAGCTTTGAAATTGTCAAACAGACAATATGCTGAAAAAGTATATGAAATTTGTTTTGAAATATTCGCTTTTTCAGAATTATTAAGCAAGTTTAGTTCTTTTATTAAAACAAAAACATACGATCAATGTCGTGGTATATTTGATGAAGTTTTTAAATTATATCCAAATATTGAGAAAGATTCAAGGTACTTAATTATTGGTCAGCATTATTTAACTAATAGTCTTGATTCAACTGTTAGAGAGGTTAGAGACGCATTTGATGCGTTAATGCAAGAAATTACTATTTTTAGAGTAAATAAAGAAATCTTGACAAAAGATGAAATGACTAGTGAATATCAAAAATCACTAGATAATATTTATTTAGATGTTAAAAGGATAGAAAAAACAAAAAAAACAATGCTATTTATGATAGAAACACAATTTAAACTTTAATATAAATAAATAGTACTATAAATTATAATAGTGTATATTATTTAGATTATATAAATAATATTTCAATATGATGAAGTTTTTATAGAAAAAAATTAAAAGTGCGATGGATTAAACATGAAAAGAATTAGCGTAGAAAATGAAATAAAATATATATCAAATGTAATAGAAAAAAATATAGCATATTACAAACAGATATTAGATAAAGGATTTTTATCTGAAAATATACTATCTCAATTAAGAAATTTAGTTGAAGATGTAGCTATATTGATATATAATAAAAGTAATAATAAAGATTTAGATACTAATTATGATAACATTTCTCCTTCTATAAATTATATAAAAGGAAACCCTAAATATAAATTCATTATAGAATTTTATGAGTTTTTAAGAGGTACTGCTTCTCACTATACACCTAATGAAGATGGAGCAGAAAGACTTGTGAGTTTTTATTTTAGATATATTTGTTTAATAAAAGATCTGTTATTAAATGATTATCATATAGAAATAATAAAAAATTTAGATGAATTCCCCATTTATGATGATATTTCAATGAAAGAAAATTATGATATAATTGCTCAAAAACTAGAGCAAATTAATTCATCTAAGATTAAGTATATTAAAGGTAAATTTTATATACAAAAATGTACTCCAATATTTTCTAATGGAAGAATATTTTACGAACTTACATTAACTAAAGCAACCGATTATACAAATAAATTTGAAAGAATAATTATGTACTCTAAGGATTTTATTCCTGATTATTATTCTGTTAATATTTCATGTGTAGATGAAGTAGTTGAATTAAATATAGGGAAGGTAAAGATTAAAATAATAAATAAATATAAAGTTGCTATTAGAATATGTGAACTGAAAAATTTATTTAAAATAATAGGCCAACATAAATCTTTCGATGATAGATATAAAGAATATAATAATTTAATGCAATATTTAACTCAAACTCAAGAAACGATAAATGATATTTTAACATTAAACCAATCAGATTATGAAAAAACTATTACTATGCTTAAAGACAGGGCGGATAATCATATTATTACAGATTGCTTTAATATATTACGTGAAAAAATAATTTCAAATTGTAAAGGAGCTAATTTATTAAGATACCTTACCACAAAATTGGAAAATGTTGTCATAAGAGATCAAATATCGGATGACTATAATTTTGTTTTTAGTGAACTTTATATTGATTACCATAGTGGAATGTTTGAACAAATGCCATTTGCAATGAGCCTTTATAAACATAATGTTTCATGGATACATTTATTTAAATCCATTGATTTATATGATAGGGAAGATGAATTATTATATAAGACAATAAAAAATAATATTGAAAATGAAAATATATTATATACATCTATCAAAGAATTAAATTGTTTTAGTAATATTGATAAATTAATTGAGAAATTTAATAAAAAATTGTTATTGACAAAAAAGAGCAGTACAGGATACTTAGTTAATGAAAATGGTTTTATATACATAAAATATTATGAGGAAGTAGCATTACAAATAGTGAAAAAGTTAGATTTATATTCTACTGCAGCATGTGATGATTTAAAAAATCTAATTGAAATAGACTTATTGTTTGAACAACATAATGATATCTCAGATGATAAAAAAGATATATTAAATAAAATTTTTAAAAATAGTTCATTGGCATTTTTATATGGTTCAGCTGGAACTGGAAAAACAAAAATGATAGAAGTTTTATCAAAAATATTTTCATTATATAATAAATATTTTGTTACAACAACTAATACAGCCCTTAGTAATCTGAAAAATAGGATAATTGGAATTAATAATTGTACATTTAAAACAATAGAAAAATTCAAAAAAATGCCTTCGATAGAATGTGATATTTTGTTTATTGATGAGAGTAGTATGGTAAATAATGATGATATGCTTGCAATTTTAAATAAATGTGAATATAAAGCTATCGTGATTGTTGGTGATATTAGTCAAATTGAATCAATTAAATATGGTAATTGGTTTGATTTGTGTAAAAGGTATTATAATAAGGATATTGTTTTTGAATTATCGGAAACTCACAGAACAGATAAAGAGGAGTTGCTAAGCTTATGGTCTGCGGTCAGAAATAATGATAAAAAAGCAATAACTATAATGAGTAATCAAGAATATTCGGAAGAACTATCTGATCAAGTATATAAACAAAATGAGGAAAGTGAAATAGTATTGTGTTTAAATTATGATGGATTGTACGGAATAAATAATATTAATAAAATTATACAAAATAATAATCCTAATCCTGAAGTTAATATTGGCGTTGACACTTTTAAGGTTAATGATCCTGTATTATTTAATGATTGTCCAAGGTTTAAAGATATTTTTTATAATAATCTTAAAGGATTTATTAGAAATATAGAAATAGATGATGAAAAAAACTGCACATGGTTTGAAATTGAGGTTGATAGGGATTCTATTAATACAATGTTATTTTTAAAAGACTTGGAGTTAATTGAGTCTAATAACCCTGAAAAAATTATTGTTAGATTTTTCGTTAATGAATATAAAGACAAAGATAATGATGAAAATGAGTATAATCATATTATTCCTTTTAATTTAGCTTATGCAACATCTATTCATAAAGCCCAAGGGCTAGAATACAATTCAGTCAAAGTAGTTATTACCCCAAATGTCGAAGATAGAATCACTAAAAATATATTTTATACAGCAATAACAAGAGCTAAAAATAATTTAAAAGTTTATTGGAATTCTGATAGCCAAATAAGAATATTTGATAGTTTCGTAAAAAAAACTAGTAATAGAGATATAGCTATTTTTAGACAAAAGATGAAAGATATAAAAAATTAATGATTATTTTAAAGTATTATCTAGTATATTCTTTGTTGTAGAGAAATAGAGAGTTCTATGAATAGAGAACAAACAAGAAAACAACTATTGAATATTATTGATAAAATACTAGACTTAATATTACAATTTGAATTAAGAAATAATTTAATAGTTATTTATACTAATCCTAATGATTCAGATAATTATATTTCAACAATGGAATTGATACAAGATATGGAAAAGATTATATGGGATAGAATAGATAAGATTTAAGCAAATGGAGATGGTATAGATTGATATCATTTCCTTTTTTTTATAAAAACATAACATTATTTTACAATATTTTACTATTATCTTTATAAATTGATAAAAATGTGATATAATTTTGTTAAATAAACGAAAGGAGCATAGATATGAATTATTCTGTAGTAATTAAGGTTTTAAGAGAAAAATTATTATTAACTCAACAAGAATTAGCTGACCTACTAGGAGTATCATATGTTTCAGTTATAGATGGGAAAATGGAGTTCATGAACCAACTATGAAGGTAAAAAGAAAAATAAAGGATTTATTGATTAAGAATAATATTAGCATTGAGGTGAAATAGCATGAAACCAGAAGAAAAAGCAAGAATATTAATTGATAAACAATTAGAAGATGCCGGATGGGATGTAGTTACTAGACAGGATTTAGTTCCTTATAATGCTCAAGCAGTTAAAGAAGCTTTAATGGTAGGTAATAATGAAAGTGATTATTTATTATTTACTGATAATAAAGCGATTGCTGTAGTTGAAGCCAAAAGAGAAGAAAATAATCTAGGAGATGAAGTTGCTACTCAAGCAGAAAATTATGCTTGTACACCAAAAAGCTGGTATGGATTATGGTGCGAAGATGTTATACCTTTAGTTTATTTAGCAAATGGAAAAAAGATATTTTTTAAAAACATGCTAGATCCAACTAGTGAATATATAGAAATTCAAAAAATGCATACTCCTAAGCAAATGTTAAAAATAATAGGAAAATCATCAGCCTATGGCGCACTTCCTAAAATTGATAAAAAAGGTTTGAGAGATTGTCAATATGATGCTGAATGTAATTTTGAATTATCTTTAAGAAATAATAAAAATAAATCTTTGGCTATATTAGCTACAGGATCTGGTAAAACGTATTTAGCATGTTTAGCTTCTTATAGATTACTTAATTATACGCATGTTGATAGAGTTTTATTTTTAGTTGATAGAAATAATTTAGCTAAACAAACAGAGAGTGAATTTAGTACTTTTGACAGAACTGAAAAAGGAATGACTTTAAGCTCTCTATATAATATAAAAAGACTAAGAAAGAATGATGATATTAAAGGCGATGTTGTTATTTCTACTATTCAAAAACTTTTTGCAGTATTAACTGGTAATAACATCATTGATGATAACGACGAAGATGAAGATGATGATTATATTAAAATAGATATTAATGACAGCGAACCTGAAATTGATCTAGGAGATAATTTACAATTACCACCAGATTATTTTAAATTTATTGTGGTTGATGAGTGTCATAGATCGATTTATGGCAAATGGAGATCAGTTTTAAATTATTTTAGTTCTGCTATAGTTTTAGGTTTAACTGCGACACCGACAGAAGAAGCATATGCTTTCTTTAACAAAAATATTATTGAAAACTATACTTATGATGATTCTGTTTTAGATGGAGTGAATGTTCCTTCTAGAATTTTTGATATTGAAACAAAGAAGAGTCATGGTGGAGAAATTGAAGCAGGAGAAACTATAGTTGAAGTAACTAGAAAAACTGGTAAAAAAGGTGAAAATATTGTTAGTCAAACAGTAATTTACGATAAGGGAGCATTAGATAGAACTGTTATAGATAGAACTCAAATTAAAAAAGTTCTTTCCGAATATCGAGATTCTATTTATACAGATTTATATCCTGACAGAGAAGAAAAATGGGAGTACATTCCTAAAACTTTAATTTTTGCTAAAAACGATAAGCACGCAGATGAGATTGTTGATGCAGTTAAAGAAGTGTTTAAAGAAAAATTCCCAAATAATGAACTTCCTGAAAATTTTGTCAAAAAGATTACATATTCAGCCGGTGAATCAACTATACTAATTAAAGATTTTAGAAATGAAAAAGATTTTAGAATCGCGGTAACAGTTACATTAGTTGCTACTGGAACAGATGTTAAGCCGCTTGAAGTAGTTTTATTTATGACTGATATTAAATCTGATGTCTTATATACTCAAATGAAGGGTCGAGGATGTCGTTCTATTTCTGATGATAAATTAAGAGAAGTTACACCAAATGCACAAACTAAAGATTGTTTCTACATAGTTGATGCAGTTGGTGTCACTAAAGGAGAAAAAAAGATCCCTAGAAAATCAAGAGGACAAAAAAAAATAAGTCTTGAAGAGTTACTTGAAAGATTATCTCATGGAGAAGTAACTGATGAAAATCTCACTTTATTAAAAGATTATTGCTCATTAATCACAAATAAATACAAGGAGCATCCTTTATTTAGAAGACATTTAGATGAGTTTATAACATCATTTAATTTTTCTCCAATCTTTATATCTGAAAAAATTAAAAATGCTTTAGACTTAAATTTGTTACCAGAATATAATGGAATTTCAGGAGACAATACAATAAGAATTGAATTAATATCAGAGTTGATTTCTAATAAAGCTGCAAAGGACAAATTAATTGAATTAAAAAAAGGATATTATGTGTTCGCACCTGACACTCCAGACGAGTTAATTAATAAAGGTTTTTCAATAGAAACTGCTATTAAATTTATAGATAACTTTGAGAAATGTTTATATGAACATAAGGACACTATTGAAGCATTAAGAATTATACATAACTCTGAAAAAAAATTAATTACTTATACAATGCTAAGAGATTTACAAGACAAATTATTATCATATGATAGAACATATCTTCCATATAATATTTGGAAAAATTATGCTAGGATTGATAATAATGGTAATGTTAGTGAATTAGACCAAAAGCGAAATGTTAATGCGTTAACGAATTTAATACAAATTGTTAGATATGCTTTTGAAAAAGATAATAAATTAACTAGTTTATATGGTTTATTTAACCAAAGATTTAATTTATATGTAGGTAGTAATAACCATACATTAAATGAAAAACAAATAGAAATAATGAAAAAGATTGCTGAGTATATAGTTGATGAAGGTGCTATAGATTCAAAAGAACTTAATAGTTTTGACACAGATTTATGGAGACAAGGTATAATGGTCTTTGGAGCACCGATATTTGCCTCAGAAATACAAATGCTTTCTAAATATATAATAGGAGTAGCTGCATAATATGGCAAAAAATGAGGGAACATTATTAAAAAAAGTTGATGGAATAGCAAACGTTTTAGCATCAGCTGGTGTTGGATATACAGATTATCTAACTCAATTAACATATTTATTATTTTTGAAAATGGATTCTGAAAAAGAAGAATTAGGATTAGGAAGTAGAATTCCTAGTGGATATAAATGGAAAGATCTTTGTAACTTAAGTGGTGAAGATTTAACAGAAAAGTATGAAGAAATTTTAAAAGAACTTTCTAAACAAGATGGAATTATAGGAACTATTTTTACAAAAGCATCTAATAAAATAGATAGACCTTCCTACCTAAAAAAAGTTATTGATATGGTAGGAGAGAATGAATGGTATTTAATGGAAGGGGATTTTAAAGGTGCTCTATATGAATCTATTCTTGAAAAAAATGGATTAGATAAAAAAAGTGGAGCAGGCCAATATTTTACTCCTAGACCACTTATAAAAGCAATTGTGGATTGTGTGGATCCTAAAATTACAGAAACAGTCGCAGACCCTGCTTGTGGAACCGCAGGATTTCTTTTAAGTGCTTATGAGCATATGAAAAATCAAAGTTATGAAATATCAAAACAAGATTTCTTAAAAAATTATGCGTTTTTTGGAGCAGATAATACATCACTAGTTGTTACTATGGCGTCAATGAACCTATATTTACATGATATTGGCGTGAATGAAAGTCCAATTGTTTGTCAAGATTCACTGATTGATAAATCTGATAAGATGTTTAATGTTATTTTAGCTAATCCTCCATTTGGAACAAGGCCACAAGGAAGTGCAGATGTATCGGCAAATAGACCTGAATTTGAAAAAACATCAGATAATCAAGTAAATTTCCTGCAACATATTATGTCTATTGTAAAAACTGGTGGTAGAGTAGGTGTTGTTTTACCAGATAGTGTATTAGCTGACTCTGGTGCTACTGCAAAGGTTAGAAAAAAATTATTGAAAGATTTCAATTTACATACTATTTTAAGATTACCTACAGGTATATTTTATGCACAAGGAGTAAAAACAAATGTTTTATTCTTTGAAAAAGGTAAACCAACAAAGGATATATGGGTATATGATTATAGAAGTGGTATTCATCACACATTAGTTCAAAATCCTTTAAAACGTTGTGATTTAAATGACTTTGTAGATTGTTATTGTGTAAACCATCAAAATGATAGAGTTGAAACATATTCAGAAGAAAATCCAAATGGTAGATGGAGAAAATTCACTATTGAGCAAGTTAAATCTAATGATTATAAACTAGACCTTAAATGGATTCAATTTGATGATGATTTAGATGCATATTCATTATCAGAATTATTGCAAATGATTAAAGATAAATCTACTAATATTGCAAATGCTGTTGAAGAACTTGAAAATTTGATTGGCAAGGTGGATTAATATGGATACTGAAAAACTAAAACAGAAGATTTTAGATCTTGCTATAAGAGGAAAATTAGTGCCACAAGATTCAAACAATGAATCTGCAGAAGAATTAATTAAAAAAATTCAAGAAGAGAAAGCCAAATTAGTCAAAGAGGGAAAGATTAAAGCATCTAAAGAAGAATCAATTATTTTCAAAGGTTCTGATAATTGTTATTATGAGAAAACAACTAAAAGAATAATAAAAGTTGATGAAAATTTTGAATTTCCGAAATCCTGGATTTCAATGAAATTAGGAAATATTGGCGATTGGGGAGCTGGAGCAACACCTAATAGAAGTAATAAATCTTATTACGAAAATGGTGATGTTTTATGGGTGAAAACTGGTGAACTAAATGATGGATATATATTTGATTCAATCGAAAAAATTACCACTAAAGCTTTAAATGAATGCTCGTTAAGAAATAATAATATTGGTGATGTACTTATAGCAATGTATGGAGCTACAATTGGCAAATTGGGAATAGCAGCAGTTCCATTAACAACAAACCAAGCATGTTGTGCTTGTACACCATTTAGCTTTATTAACAATGAATATTTATTTTATTATTTAATGGCAATAAAACCATTATTAATTTCAAAATCATATGGTGGAGCTCAACCTAATATATCAAAAGAAAAAATAACAAATTGTTTTATAAACTTTCCTAAAATTGATGAACAAATTTTAATAGTAAATAAAATTAAGGAATTATTTAAAAAAATAGAAACAATTGATAATGAATATAATTCTATAATCAATTTAATTTCTGCTACTAAAAGAAAAGTACTTGAAGAAATATTTGGTGAAAATTCTTCTTATAAGTCTTATTATAAGCCAACTATAAGTACTAATTTATCGGAACTCATACCTAATGATAACATAGGAGATGGGGATTGGGTTTTAACTGAAAATATGGATGAAAATGGTAATTATTCACTAATTCAATTAAAGCATGTTGGATACGGTCAATACATAGAAAAACCTTATAAACATGTCAACCAATCATTTTTTGAAACTAATAACTGCAAAGAAATCAAAGAAGATTATATTTTAATTAATAGGCTCATTGCAGATAAAATGAATGTTTGTATTCTTCCTCAAAAGGGTTTTAAATGTATAACTGCAGTTGATATATGTTGGATAGCTCCATCGCAAACTTATAATCAAAAATATATAATGTACTATCTTATGTCTCCAACATTCCAAAATAAAGTTAAAATGATTACTTCTGGAACGACTAGAAAAAGAATAAGCAAAACAAATTTAATCAAAATCCCAATGCTTATACATGAGCATAATTATCAAAGTAAAATCGTTGAAGAAATTGAAAATGCTTTTAAAATTTTGGATTCTATTGTTTCGTAAAAGTCTTATTATGAGAATTATAGACCTATAAGAGAACTTTGTCACACTCTTTCAGTAACATCTAAAGAAGTTAAATTAAAAGATGTAAAACCTGAAGGTAAATTCCCAGTTGTATCACAAAGCAAACAGTTAATTGATGGTTATTCAGATAATCAAAATAATGTAATAAGTGATATACCAATTATTATTTTTGGAGATCACACACGTGTTGTCAAATATATCAACTTTCACTTTATTCCTGGAGCAGATGGTACAAAAATATTAAAAACCATAAATTTAGAAAGCAAATATTTTTATTATGGTGTTTTATATGCTAGTGGTATAATAGATAACAAAGGATATGCTAGACATTTTTCTAAATTAAAAAATGTGTTGCTTCCAATTCCTAATAAACAAAATCAAAACAAAATAGTAAAATATCTAGATAATGCTTTCAAATTACTTGATTCTATAGTATAGAATCTAATATATCATAGAACTCATTTATATTTTTAACAATTTTTAATTGCTCTTCAAAGGTATGAACTTTTACCTTTTTTGTCGCAAATTCAGAAATCCAATATCGTTTATGAGTATCATTATTTACATACAATGATTGTAATAAGAAAAATAAATAATCAATGTTAAATTTTGTTTCATCAGAACTTTTTAAAATTTTCATAGCCGATGATTTAACCTTAAAATCAAAATCTATAATCCTTGAAGCTGTAGTAAAGTCATCAAAAATGATAACTTTGCTATTGTTTACATGATATACGCCTTCTTTTTCATTTGTATAACCCAATATAAAGCTTTTACCAGGTGTTAATACTGGGGTGTCATATTTATCATCATAATTTGTTGATTTTACTATATATAGTGCAGGTTGTTCATATGGCAATAAATCTCCCAAAAAATATTCGTTCTCATAATAAGACTTATAAGAAGAGTCTTCTCCAAAGAAATTATCAAGAATTTTTGATTTGATTTTTATTACAAGTTTGGAAATATCGTCATAGTTGGTATTTATTTCATTTATTTCATTAATTATAAAACTTATTTTTTCTAAAATTCTTTGAATTTCATTTAATGGTGGCAAAGGAAGTAACATTTTCTTAAGAATATCAAATGGAGGAATATTTTTAATTGTACTGCCCATTCCTTTTTCGTTTGCTTCTTTTTTTAATATTGAATCGAAATATAAAACAAAGTATTCTTCGATTCCTTTATAATAAAGCCTAATTCTCATTAAAGCTTGATTTATTATTCCTATTTCGGAGTTGTCCGGCAAAATATAAATTTCTCCAATAGTACCAGCACAACTTACTATGATATCTCCTGGTTCTACAATAAATCCTTGCATGGTATCAAATTTTTCTTTTGAAATAAAATAATTGCCGATATGAGCATTTTTTTGTATTGCATTTCTTTGTTCATATACTTTTATACGTCCAATTGTTTGCTCACTCACAAACATGCTTTTTGTTAGCGAACTACCAAAAGGCCCTTTTCGATATAAACCAAGTTCATTTAATCTAATCCATGACCAATTTTCAGGAATTTCAAAAGGTATTTCATCAGATATATTTTTAATTTCATTTCCAATTTTCTCATAATAACAATTATATGAATTAATTACTCTATAATATTTAAGTGGGTTGCCTACTTGAATATAAGGAGGATTAATGAAAAAAGAATTTGAGAAATATTTAGTTCAATTGAACTTGTCAAGAAATACAATAGATTCATATTTGATAACTATTAGAATGTATGAAAGTTTATTTGAAAGTATAAACAAAAAAGATTTACTTGCTTTTAAAGGTTATTTAATAGAAAACTATAAACCTAAAACAGTTAATTTGAGAATACAAGCAATTAACAAATATCTATGTTTTCTTGATAAAAAAAATTTATTATTAAAAGCTGTTAAAATTCAGCAGAAAACTTATCTTGAAAATGTTATTAGTAACGCAGATTATAATTTTTTAAAGGATTCATTAAAAAAAGATAAAGATTATGATTGTTATTTCCTAGTTAGATTTTTAGCTTCAACTGGAGCTAGAGTTAGTGAGGTCATCCAATTTAAAGTAGAGCATGTAAATTGTGGATACTTTGATTTATATTCTAAAGGTGGCAAAATACGCAGAATATATATTCCAAAGAAATTAGTGAATGAAGCAAAGAAATGGCTAAAAGAAATTGATAAAGATTCTGGTTATTTATTCGTTAATAAAAAAGGAAATAGAATTACTACAAGAGGAATCGCATTAAAACTAAAATCATGTGCAAAAAAATATGGTATTGATATTAATGTTGTTTATCCACATTCGTTTAGACATCGATTTGCTAAAAATTTTTTGGAGAAATTTAATGATATATCATTACTGTCTCTTATACACATCTCCGAGCCCACGAGACAAGAGGCAA
>OJPD01001464.1_pt1 | contig 11814 bp, 9 predicted proteins | sample 1598371 | NCBI WGS metagenome assembly OJPD01 (sample SAMN03922478, study PRJEB24848) | human gut metagenome | isolation source: stool sample | host: Homo sapiens | place: Germany | collected 2010-11
ACCACGGTAAAAGGCACATCCAGGTAAACCAGCGGTCCCAGTGAGGCCAGGTGTCGCATGGTCTGCTCGCGGTAAACAACACTGCCGCCTGTGGCAATAACCGTGCGATTGGCCTTTATGGCGCTGACAACGCTGGACTCCACATCCAGAAACGCAGACTTGCCGAGCGCATCGGTAACATCTTGCAGGCGGGCGGCATACACGGCTTCAATAAGATGGTCGCTGTCCATAAAGGCCCAGCCAAGCGTGCGGGCCAGTGCTTCGCCCACGGTGGATTTGCCCGCTCCGGCCATGCCGATGAGGATTATGCAGGGAGATGGCCTGGTTGGGCCAGACATGGCAGGCGGGGCGTCGGCAGGGGAGGGCGCGGACATTTCGACTCCTGATGGGGAATTTTTTTGAAAATGTGCCTAAGCGGCGGCGACCTGTCAAGGCAGGCAGAGGCAAAAGCGTAAAGATCTCTTGCGGCAGGGCGTGGGTGTATCGTAATGCACAGACAGGCCGCATTATGCTCCTCTGCCAGCAGGGCGTGGTGGCTCTTGTGCCGCACTGCCGCAGTATGCCGGTTTTCGGGTTTCAGTGCCTGCGCCCCGGCGGCTGGCACAACGTCAGGCGGGGAGGCATGACCTGCTGCTCCTGATGGAGCGTACCCTAAAGACGATGTACGGCCGTCCGATAAGCGTTGTAGAGGTGGTATCATGCTCATGACGTTATGCAAAAAAACAGCGGCGCTTTGCGCTTCACGGGCCGTACCCGTGGGAACGGCTTTTTTGTGCCTGTGCGCCGCCTTCATGTTTTCTGTCACACCGGCCGCGGCTGCGGAAACTGTTCACCTGCCTTCTTCTCCGCCGCCAACGCTGCCGGATGGCGGGGCCAACCTGAACGAGGCCTGGGTGCGGCACGGTGGTGCTCGCCTTTACTGGAACACCTTGATGCAGCCACGGCAGTTGCGCATGGCCGGGGCAAGCTTTGCAGATCCTGCAGCCGTACCCGATCTGATGCCGTCGCCCCAAGGGCAGACTGGCGGCAAGTCCGTCGGTAAAAGCCGTGCCGGAGCCAAGACGGCCCCCCACAGTGTGGTCATCGATCCCGGTGCGCCGCTGATGCCCATGCGCGGAGCTTCGCGTTCCGCTGCCAGGACAGGCGGCACTGCCAGAAAGGCCGATACGACCATTCCCCGTGTGACAGGGCAGAAGCCCGCTTCTGTAAGCCCTGCGCTCACCGCGCCGTCTGCTTCCGGCAGCGGCAAGGCCGCCACAGATGCCCGGGTGGGCAGCGCGGCAGCGGACCGGCCTGGCAATGGCGTTGCCCCCGGTACCCCCGCTCTTGCGCCTGATGCCACGCCCAGGCCCCAGGCCACGCAAAACAGCAGTGCCGCACAGCGCAGTGCCGCCGTAACCGGGAGCAGGTCGGGCAATGGCACGGTGCTGCCCGGCGTGGAGAAAGCGGACAAGACTCCCGCAGGAGCCGGAATTTCCGGTCATGCGGCACCGGGAGCGACTGTTCCGGAAAAGGCCGCCGTACCTGCAACCCCGCCTTCTTCCCTGCCTGGAGTACTCAGCGGGTCTGGCGCGGCTGCCGGTGCTTTGAGCCAGGGAGGTTCCGGCGTGGCGCGGGATACCGCGGGAGCTGCCCCGCAAGGCGTGTTGCCGCCTCCGCCCATCCCCTCGCTTTCAGCAGACGACCTGCTGCCGCCATCCAACGGATCTTCCGGGGCGGCCCCTGTTCGTGCGCCTCTTCCCTGAGCAGATGCAGGGCAGCGGAAATACGCCTTCCCTGTTGCCGGACCATGCCTGTACGAAGTAAGCTGGCGGAAGAGGGCGCTCCTTCTGCGGGTATCGAAGCCCTGCTCAAGAATGCGGTTTTCAAAAAACGACTGCAAGGGCAATGAAATGGCGCGGATTCGATCTGTCAGGGTTTTTTCCTCCCGTCTGTTTTCCTCGCGTGAGGTGCTGCCCTGTGGCGTAGGGGAATGGCGCAGTAAATTTATTCCGGTGTTTGAGCCGCGGTATTTGCCGTACACGGCGGTCTTTACGGGCGTAACCCCGAAAGGATTGGCCCAGTCCGCGCTTGACGGGGGGGCTGCGGGCGTGTATGTAGCTTCTTCCATATTTTAACGCCAGGGCCTTGCCGTCCCTGCCCGCCAAGGCGGCTGACGGCCTCATCACCGCTAAGCCCTGCGTGCCGAAAATCCCCGGTCCGGCATTTGGCCCTACCGGAAATTTTAAGGAGTCAGCCATGAAAAGAACATATCAGCCGAGCAAAATCAGAAGGGCACGCACTCACGGCTTTCGCGCCCGTATGGCCACCCCCGGGGGGCGCGCGGTGCTGCGCCGTCGTCGCGCCAAGGGCCGTAAACGCCTGAGCGCCTAGTTGAACGGGGGGACTGCCCCCGTTCGTCATTAGGGAGCTTTCATGCGCCGGTACCTCCTGCCCCGACAGTTGCGCATCCGCCGCCGGGTGGAGTTTACAGCCTGTTACGAGCGGGGCAGGCGCTACCACACCGAGCACTTCCTTGTATTCGTGTTGCCGCGGGCTTGTCCCGGTCTTCGCGCGCGTACCGGCATGGCCGTTTCCCGCAAGGTGGGTAAGGCTGTGGTGCGCAATCGCGTCAAGAGACTCTTGCGGGAATTTTACCGCCTGCACAGAGAGGAGCTGCCCGTGGAGGCCGATATTGTTACCGTAGCAAAAAAGCATGCTGGAGAAGCCGCACTGGATTATGCCCGTGTGGCTGCTGAGCTTTTGCCCCTGTTGCGGCGTATGGCCCGGCATCTGCCGGGCTCTTCGGCATTGGATGGTCTGCCATGAGCCACATGTTGCGCGTGATCTGCGTTTTTCCCATACGCGTTTACCAGCGTTGCATCTCGCCTGTGCTGCCCCCTGCCTGCCGTTATTATCCTACCTGTTCCGCCTATGCCGCCGAAGCCGTAATGACCCACGGCGTGTTGCGGGGCGGCTGGCTGGCGCTCAAGCGTCTGGCCCGCTGTCACCCTTGGGGCGGTTCGGGTTATGACCCTGTTCCACCATCACGACGTCGCCGTGACGTTCCGCCATTGTCCCAGGAGTGAGCGCCCTCATGCAAGACGGTAAAAATCTTCTCATTGCCATTGTTCTTTGTCTTATTGTCATTGTTGGCTGGGGCTATCTGGCCGAGTATATGGGCTGGGCCACCCGGCCTGCCCCGGTGGCGCAGCAAAGCCAGGACCAGCAGGCCGCCCATCCGCAGCCGCAGGCCCAGACGCAGGCCGCGCCCGCACAGGCGAGCCTGCCCGTCTTTACGCCAGCGCCCGGGCGCGACCTTACTGTGGACACCCCTCTTTACGAAGCCGTGGTCTACAGTGGCGGCGGCGCGCTGCGGTCGTTCAAGCTGAAAAAATACCAGGTAGGCCTTGCGGCCGACTCGCCCCAGGTGAACATGGTTGATCCCAAGAGCGCCCAGGTGGCTCCTCTGGGGCTTGTCATCAACAGCCAGCCCTCATGGAGTACGGGCCAGTGGTCTATGGACACCGGCGAGAACGGGCTTGCTCTTGAACAGGGCCAGCAGGGAACGCTGCGCCTCGTGGGCGAAGTGGACAACCTGCGTGTGGTGCGCGAAATGACCTTCAGCGCCACCAACTATCTTATCCGCGAAAAAATCCGTGTGGTGAACCAGACCCAGCAGGCCCGCAGTGTGCGTGTGAGCTATACTGTGGCCGCTGATGCCAGCAATGCCGCCGGCGACCGCTACGACGCCATGCGCGTGGCGTGGGACAACGACGGCAGCCTCAAGGAAGAAAGCTCGGCCAGTACCCTTGAAAGCACCGGTGTGCAGGCTGTGGGTAAAATTTACTGGGCCGGGGCCATGAGCACGTATTTTCTTGCGGCCGTGCTGCCCGGCGATGTGAATAACGTGACCGTCAAGGGCGTAATGCAGCAGAACGTGTACCGCACCGCCGTGGAAGAGCAGGAAACCCTGCTCGGCCCCGGACAGGAAAAAGAGCTTTCTGTTTCCTACTGGGTTGGTCCCAAGGTGCGCTCCGAACTGCAGGCCGTTTCGCCCCAGCTTGCCAAGAGCGTTGATCTGGGCTTTTTCCACATCATTGCCAAGGGCCTTCTGTGGCTGCTGGAATTTTTCCACAAGTATGTGCACAACTGGGGTCTGGCAATCATTCTGCTGACCGTGCTCATCAAGGCCGCCTTCTGGCCCCTGACGGCCAAGAGCTACGCCTCTATGGAAAAGATGAAGAAGCTCCAGCCGCACATGATGGAGATTCGTGAAAAGTTCAAGGACAACAAGGAACAGATGAACAAAGAGGTCATGGCCCTCTACAAGACCTATGGCGTCAACCCCGCCAGCGGCTGTGTGCCCATCCTCATCCAGTTGCCCGTATTCTTTGGCCTGTACCAGGCCCTGCTCACATCCATCGAGCTGCGTCATGCGCCCTTTATCACCTATCTGCCCGGAACGGACATCCTGTGGCTGGCTGACCTGTCCACCAAGGATCCCCTGTACATTACGCCCGTGATCATGGGCCTGACCATGTTTTTGCAGCAGCGGATGAGCCCCCCGGCCACAGATCCCACGCAGCAGAAGATCATGATGTTTCTTCCCCTTATCTTTACGGCGCTTTTCCTGAACTTCCCTTCGGGTCTGGTGCTGTACTGGCTGGTCAACAACGTGCTTTCCATAGCCCAGCAGCAGATGATGATCCGGAAGTTCAAGGCCAACGCCGCCGCGAAATAGCCGCAGCGACGGCTTGCGATACCTATTGGAACGAGGATGATTATGGAAGGGTTCAAGGAATTCCAGGGCAAAGACCTGGACAGCGCCATAGAGGAAGCCTGCGGCTACTTCAACACGGCGCGTGAAAAACTGGAAATCGAGATCGTGCAGGATTCAAAATCCGGCATCTTCGGCATCGTCGGGGCGCGTAAGGCCAAAGTTCGCGCCCGCCGGGTGCAGCTGCGCGAGGCTGTTGAAAACATATTGGGACGCAAAGGGGGGCAGGCCGCCCCCCCCGCCGATGTTCCCGCTGAAACCGCAAACCAGTCTGTTGCAGACGCGGACGGCAAGGCCCGGGCTTCGCGGCAGCGTGAAGAATCTCCGTCTTCTGCCCCTCGGCAGGAAAAACGTCATGACCGCGCCCGCGGCCGCAAGGCCGGTCAGGAAGAAGCAGCGGCAGGAACTGAAGGTGCCGCGGACGTCGCTGCTGGGCGGAGTGAAAGCCCCCGTGATGCAGAACGTTCTGCCGGAAGCGCCAGCCAGAAACCCGAAAAAAAGCATGAAAAAAATACCGGACGCAGCAGCGAGAAGAGTACCCCGCGTAATGACGACAAGGGGGCGCGCAAAAACGGCACTGTAAAGCCCGCTGACGAGAGCTGCGCGTGCAGCAGCGAAAAAACCGCGGAAAAGACCGCCGGCGCAGGAAAGAACGGCGAAAAGTCCGACAGGGCGTCCGGGCGTGGTCAGAACGGGCATGCCGAAAACGGCAAGCGCGGCGAAGGCCGCGGGCGCAGGAGCGACCCCCGCGAGGGGCGCGACGCCCGCGACAACCGCAACGCCGCGAAGGAAGGCGGACGCGATGCTGTACGGCAAGCCCGCCCCGGAACTGCGGATATGCTGGATGACGATTTTGAAGAAGCGGCTGAAGGGCTGCCCGTCACTCCTCTGGAGCAGCTTGATCAGGAGCAGCTTATGGCCCTTGTGCACGAAACCGTGCGCAGCCTGGTGCGCCCCATCGTGGGCGAAGCCGTACAGCTTGAAGTAGCAGTGGCTGGCGGCAGGGTGCAGGTGGGCATTGAAAGTGAAGAAGATTCCGGTTTGCTCATCGGCCGGGAAGGCCAGACTCTGGCCGCGCTCCAGTACATGATTTCTCGTATTGTGTCGCGAGGTATGAACGCCGCTGTGCGTGTACAGCTTGATGCCGGTGAATATCGTCGGCGTCAGGATGAGCGGCTGCGTGAGATGGCTCTTGCCCTGGCCGACAAGGTACGCCAGAGCGGCCGCTCCTATTCCACGCGTCCCCTGTCTTCCTATCACCGCCGCATTGTGCATGTCTGCCTCCAGGACGCGACCGACGTGCAGACGCGCAGCACGGGCGACGGCCCCCTGAAGCGGGTAGTGATACTGCGCAGAAAGACCGAAAAAAATTAACGTATTGCCCCGGCAACACGCTACAGTACGGCGCGGATCAGTAAAAAGTCCGCGCCGTAGCGCTTTTGATGCGGGTGCTGCCTGTGCAGACCGCAATGAGCAGTGCACGGCGTCATTTTTCTGAAAAACTGCCCATGTTTTGTTGCTTGCGGCCCGCGCTCAGGCACTGCATGTTCTGCATTTTATACGCTCATGGTTGTCGGAACGTCTTGCCTTTGACAGATCGTATTCTCATTTTTCAATGCCCTTCAGCGTTTCAGGGCGCAGTCGCGGGGTGGTAAAATTCATCTGCCGCAAACCTGCGCCAAGGGCATGTGGCATTGAGGCAGCAGACTCTTTCGCCGTCTGCGCTGGCAGACACGCCGCGGCTTCAAGGCAGCATTCTCGCCCGGCGGTCGTGCGGCACGACGCTCAAGCATCTGTTGCGCCCTTGAGGGGCACAGGACTGTTTGTTACGTTTGCCATGCAGGCGCGACTGGCCGCGTGCAGCGTTGTGCCTGTGGTTCCCCTTACAGACATGGCGGAAATGTATCTGTCATCCAGACCTGCCTGAGGTTGATCTTGCACCTGTTACGGGCCTATTCCGGATATGTTCCGGCGTGCAGGCCGATCAGCGAAGTGCTTTCGTATGGACTGTGAGGGCAGTACCGGGTATGCTGCCCCGGAATTTGCCGTAAAAAGCATTTCCGTACGCCGAGTTATTGCGGCTCTCACTTTTTTCGCCCTGCGCGAAAGGCGGAGGCCGCATTTTTTGAACTTTCACGCCGCGCACGGCGGCACGCCCGGCGATCAGCGGGGCAGTACGACATCATGAGCACCAACGACACCATAGCAGCCATTGCCACGCCCCCCGGATCCGGCGGGGTCGGCATTGTGCGTATTTCCGGCCCCGAAGCCAAGCAGACGCTCGCGCGCATGTTTTTGCCCCTGTCGCCGAAATTTGAAAATTTTCGCCCCTGGTTTCTGCACAGGGGACGCGTCGTGGACTGGAACGGGGAAAACCTGGATGACGTGCTTGCTGTCTTTATGCCCGGTCCGCGCAGTTTTACCGGCGAAGATGTGGCTGAAATACATTGTCATGGCGGCCCGTTTATTGTGCAGTCAGTGCTTGAGGCTGCCTTGCGTCTCGGGGCGCGCCAGGCACAGCAGGGCGAATTTTCGCGTCGTGCCTTTATCAACGGGCGTATGGACCTGAGCCAGGCTGAAGCTGTGGCCGAACTGATTGCCGCGCCTTCGCGCGAAGCCCTGCGTTACGGCCTGAACCGGCTGGACGGGCTGCTGGCCCGCCGGACGGAGACTCTGCGCCGCGAGCTTGAAGACCTGCGCATGCAGGTCTGCGTGGCCGTGGATTTTCCCGAGGACGAAGTGGAAGGCATGGATGCGCCCACGTTCAGCGCGGCTGTGGAAAAAGTGGCTTCGGCCTTGCGTCATCTGCTTCAGGGCAGCCGCAGGGCGCGGGTCATGCAGCAGGGTGCTGTGGTTGTGCTGGCCGGGGCGGTCAATGCGGGCAAGTCCAGTCTCATGAACGCGCTGCTTGGGCGCAACCGCGCCCTGGTTACCGATATTCCCGGTACAACGCGGGACTTTCTTGAAGAAGCCTGCGATCTTGGCGGCCTGCCCGTGCGGCTGACAGATACTGCCGGCTTGCGCAAAGCTGCAGAAAGTATTGAAGAAATGGGCGTTGAGCGCAGCAGGCAAAAACTGGCTGAAGCCGATGCTGTTGTTTTGGTGCTTGACGGCGGCGTGTTGGGAGAAGCCGGAGCCGCTGCCGCGACCTGCCCTGACCCCGCTGCCCGGGAAGTTCTGGAGCTTGCCGGTGCTACACCTGTGCTGGTTGTATGGAACAAATGCGATCTGTGCACGCCTTCGGTTTTTCCGCCTCGCTGGATTCAGGGGCAAACCTGTTGCACAACAAGCGCTTTTTCCGATACACAGGTGGAGGACATGGCCGAAAGCTTGCGCGCCCTGCTGCTGGCCGGCGGCGGGGGAGCCGCCGCAGAAGAGGGGCTTGCTCCCAATGCGCGGCAAAGCATGGCACTGGAAGCGGCCCTGGCCGAACTGGCGGCCCTGCGGGAAGATGTGGATGCCGGGCGGTCGTATGACTGTTGCGCCGTGCGCCTGGACGTGGCTGCCGCCCATCTGGCGGAGGTAACAGGCCTGAGCAGCCCTGCTGAGGTGCTGGACAGGGTTTTTTCTCAATTTTGTATCGGCAAGTAGTCTGGTAAGTAATTTATGGATATGGATGTTCTGCGCCGCCGCCTGAGCAGCGAAGAGATAAACGCCTTGCCCCTGTGTCACTACGAGGGGCCGGTGCATGTGGTACGCAGCGAGGCGGACTGGCAGGCTGCGCTGCCCCTGTTGCGTGAGGAAAGCATTCTGGGTTTTGATACCGAAACACGTCCGTCCTTCCGCAAGGGCAGGCGCAATTCGCCCGCGCTCATCCAGCTGGCAACGGCCCGGGCTGTCTATCTTATCCAGTTGTCCTGGTTGCCCTTCGGGCCGCACCTGGCGGACCTGCTCGCCAATCCCGTGCAGGTCAAGGCGGGCGTGGGCATTCGGGATGACATGCGCGACCTGGCAAAACTGCACGATTTTGAGCCTGCGGGGCTGGTGGATCTCGGCGGCGTTGCCCGTGCGCACAAGCTGCCCAGCCAGGGGTTGCGCACACTGGCGGCCAATTTTTTTGGCTGGCGCGTTTCCAAGGGGTCCCAGTGCTCAAACTGGAGCCTGCCCGAGCTTAGCGCCCGGCAGATCGCCTATGCCGCCACCGATGCCTGGATAGGCCGGCTTATCTTTATCCGTATGTGCGAGCTTGGCCTCATTCCTGCTGCCAGGCCTGCCAGTTGGCCTGCCGTGAGCTGCGGAGGCGGTGCGTGAGCGGTCTTCCGGCCCACCCGGCCTTTCCGGCCCTGGGGCCGCGCCTGACCTTTTTTACCGGCGGCACCGCCTTGCGTGCCCTGAGCCGCGAACTGACCAGGCATACCCACAATTCCGTTCATCTGGTTACCACCTTTGATTCCGGCGGCAGTTCGGCGGCATTGCGCCAGGCTTTTGCCATGCCCGCCATGGGCGATATCCGCAATCGTCTGCTGGCACTTGCCGACAGCTCTGTGGTGCCTGCGGCCGTGCTGGACTTCTGCGCCGGGCGCCTGCCTTCACGCAAGGAGTTTTCGGCGGGAGGCGAAGGAAGCGCTACTGGGGGCAAAGACCCTGCCCATATTCTGCGGCGGCAGCTTGTGGAGACGGGCCGGGCCGGGCATCCCGTATGGGCGGGCATGCCCGGCGTGTTTGCCGATGCCCTGCGTCTGCATCTGAATTTTTTTCTGCAGCGCATGCCGCCGGATTTTGACCCGTACCGGGCCTGTTTTGGCAATCTTGTACTGGCAGGCGGGTATCTGCACCACAAACGTGATTTCGGGCCGGTGCTGGCCTTTTTCAGCCGTCTGCTGCAAACACGGGGCGTGGTGCGCCCCATTGTGAACGAAAGCCTGCATCTGGCGGCTGAGCTGGATGACGGTTCTATTCTTGTGGGCCAGCACAGGTTCAAAAATCTTCCCCGGCCCGTGAAGCGGCTTTTTCTTACGGTACATGAGCCGGAAAGGCTGGATACCAGCGACTGCTCCCAGCTTGCCGCCACCGCCTGCCGCCCGCCGCTGGCTCCGGCATCCAGCGTATACCTTGGTTCGGCGGGGGCCATATGCTACCCGATGGGCAGTTTCTATACCAGTGTGCTTGCAAACCTCCTGCCTCAGGGCGTGGGGCGTACAGTGGCCGATGCCCGATGCCCCAAGATTTTTATTCCCAATTCCGGCGGTGATGCCGAGCTGTCCGGCCTTGGTATTGCCGGGCAGGCAGCCATGATTTTACGGCACCTGCGTGAAGACGCCCCCGACGCGGCTACCGGGCAGCTTCTCCATTATGTGCTGGCGGATTCGCGCCACGGGCGCTATGAGGGCGGGCTTGGTCCCGAAGTGCAGCGCGCCGTGGAGGATATGGGCGTACGCCTGATCGATCGCCCCCTGGTGTATGAGAACGATCCGCAGCATCATGATCCGGTACTGACCGCGCGCGCGCTTTTTGAGCTTTTGCCCGGCAATGCTGCGGAGATATGAATGAAGTCCGTGCACAAAAAATTTTGCGCGAACCGACATGGCGGCAAAGGGCATGACAGCAAGAGGCGGGATGACGTCTGCCGGAGCCGCACAAACCGGCATGCCAGCGAAGCTGTTGCCGGTTGTGAGCTGACAGCGTGGTCCGCAATGGAAAGCCTGCCTGCCGGGAAAACCGCGGCGGATGCTCCTGCCGCACTTTCTGCCTTGCCTCCTCCCATAGCCGCCGGTGCATCCCCGGACGCAGCCGGCGAAGATCCCATTGCCGCGGCCACGCAGGAATTTTGTGTGGACCATCAGCATGCAGGTTTGCGGCTTGATCAGGCTCTGGAACATCTTTTGCCGCATATGGGCTTGCGTGGGCGCAGGCGCTGCGCTGAAAATGGTGGCGTATCGGTAAACGGCCGCGCCGCAAAAGCTTCGCGCCGCATGCGCCAGGGGGATGTGGTGCGCCTGCACAATGCGGAAGCACGAAAAAAAAAGGTGGCCTTGGGCCGCGAGGTTTCCGGCACGGCGTTTTCTTGCGGCTCTGCTGTTGCCGCCTGCGGGCTGCGTATGCTCGGCAGGCAGGGAGAGTATTGTTTTTTCAGTAAGCCCGCGCGTATGCACAGCGCCTCTCTGGCGGGTATTTCCGGTGTGAGTGTGGAGGCTCTGGCTCCGGCCCTTGCCGTGCGGTGGACTGAAAAAAGCGGCAGCGGCAATGAGTTCGATCTGGCAGCGCTCACTTTGATGCAACGTCTGGATTTCGGCACTTCAGGCCTTTTGTGCGCGGCGCTTTCGACCTCCGCCGCTGAAGATTTTCGTGCCGCAGAAGCGGCCGGGCTGTGTGAAAAACGCTATGTGGCCCTGCTTTCGGGCGTGCTTTCCGGCCCTGTTGTGGCACGGCAGGAGCTGGACGTCAGCAAAAGGCGCAAGAGCCGTGTGCTGCCCGCACTCGCGCACCATACGCGCTGGACGGAGTTTTGGCCCCTGCATGTCTGGAGGCCCGGCGACGTGTCTGTACAGGCCCTGCAGGCGTTGCTTGGGCCTGCAGGGGGCGGAGCGCCTGAAAACGATGCCCCTGTTGTCACGCCGGAAGCAGGGGGGCTGCCGGTTCCCGCCGCCGGGCTCACGCTGGCGGCCTGCCGCATACGCAGGGGGGCGCGCCATCAGATACGCGCGCATGCGGCTGGTCTGGGACATCCTCTGTGGGGGGACAGCCTGTATGCGGAGCCGGAAGAACATGTGGCGGCCAGTGGCGGCCTTGCCGAAGCTCTGCCTTTGACGTTCTCCAGTGGCAATACCGAAGATGCCAATATGCCGAGTCTTCGTGTTTTTTCTCCTTTGTGTGATGGCGCAGGATTTTTTTTGCATCATGGCGGCCTGCGCCTGCCCGGTGCGGCAGTGACAGACGATCTCCCCTGGCTTCTGCCCTCTGGCTGCATGAAGGCCGCAAGGGACTGGCTGGCCGGAATTTTGACCGGCAGGGAGCCTTCGGGGACATAGGAGTTGAGTGTTTAAACAGTTTTTTTTCTATAAAAATAATACCTGTCTCTTATACACATCTGACGCTGCCGACGATATGCAGTGTGT
>OJPD01001473.1_pt1 | contig 11744 bp, 6 predicted proteins | sample 1598371 | NCBI WGS metagenome assembly OJPD01 (sample SAMN03922478, study PRJEB24848) | human gut metagenome | isolation source: stool sample | host: Homo sapiens | place: Germany | collected 2010-11
CCTTGCAGGGTGCAGGGGCAGCGCCCCTGCTGGAGTCCAGAGGCAAAGCCTCTGGTCATTGCCCCTCTTCCGTCCGCTCCACCGTGCCGACGTAGATGATTTCGCTCTTCGCCTTGTAGGTGTCGGTGTACATCAGCTTGCGCTCGGTTTCCGCGCCGCCCACATATTTCACCAGGTAGCTTTCCACCACACAGCCGTCGGTTGCCTTGCGGTAGGTGTACTCTTGGTCGACATAGGTGGCGTAGGTGTGGTTCGTGTCCTTGCGGTATTCCGGCTCGGTCGGGGCGGGCAGGGTCTGCACCGTCACCGTCTCCAGCTCGTACTTCACGCCCTTGCCGAGGCTCTCGCCGTAAATCGACACCACGCACACCTTGTGCGTCTTGTCATAGCGGCTGTCCTTCATCACCGTCGCAACGATGAAAATCGTGCTGTTCGTGTCGTTGCGGAACTTAAAGTCAATGCGGTTGTCGGATACCGTCGCGTCCTTGCCGTAGTCGGTGTAGCCCACCGCGTCGGAGTGCGGCTCGCGCTTGAGAATCGTCATGTTCGCCTTCGCTGCCGCGAGGTACATCGTCGTGCTTGCCTGACACACGCCGCCGCCGTAGCCCATGCGCTGATCGCCATACGCGTACTCAATCGCCTGATAGAAGCCGTTTGCCTTCGTGCGCTTGCCCACAATCGTATTGAAGGAGAATGTTTCACCCGCTGCAAGCATCTTGCCGTTGATGCGCTCGAACGCCACCTGAATGTTCAGGTTGCGCTCTTCCGTGCTGGTGGTCGAAATCGGGGTGTACGCCGTCGCGCGCAGCTGAATCTGCGGCTCCAGCATGGCTTTGGTCGTGGTCGGCTGAAGCTCGCGCGTCGTCAGCTCCACCTCGCCGCTGACCAGGGACGACATCATCTGGTACACCTGATTTTTCGCCTCGGTCGTATCCATATAGCGTCCGACGGTCTCCGGCTGAATCGTCAGCGGATTGTTGAAATTGTTGGAATCGAAGATAATATGCGCATCCACCGGCTGGATGTACGCCTGCTGCGCGATGCTGAGCAGGATGTTGTCAATCACCACATTGTCGCCGCTGGGCGTTGCCGAATATCCCTCGTAGGGATTGTCCGCCAGCGCGTCCATGGCGGCTTTGCGCGCGTCAATGCCGCCCTCGGTGTGCCCCGGCTGCCACGCCGCGTCGAGGGCTTCCCGCACATCGACGGTCATGTTCAGGTCGGCGCTCGTGATTTCCCTCACCAGCTGACCCGCGTACATCAGGCGCACCTTCCACGCGTCGCGCTGCTGATTCGCGTGCGCCGTGACCGCCTCTTCCGCCTCCGCGCGGGTCATGCCGCCGAGGTGGATGCCGTCCACATACACGTTCGGGACGTACTTGTCGTCATACGCCGTCACCGACGCGACCAGTGCTTCCCGCTCGTTCTGCTCCTGGATGGCATTGCTGATAGCGCCGCCCGCCGCGACCAGTCCGCAAATTACCGCCACCGCGCACGCGCAGAACAGGATGCGATTAAGCAGCTTTTGCCCCGACGGCTTGCGGCGGACAGGCTCGTTCTTCGGCTCGCCATGCTCCGGATTGAAGCCCCCCAGCCCCGTCGGCGGATGATTGCCGCCGCCGTTGCCGCCGCTTCCGCCATTGCCGTTCGCCGGATACTGCGGAAAATTCACCGGATACATCGGCTGCTGCCATCCGCCATAATTCTGCTGCGGATACGGCGGATTCTGCGGGCGCTGCGGATTCATCGGCTGATTCGGCATCATCTGCCCGCCGCGAATCGGCTGATTGCGCCCGGTGTTCATGCTTTGCTGATGCTGCCCCCACGAGAACTGTTCCAATTGGTGCGCCGCATCAAGCGGCTGCACGCCGTTGTTCCAGCCCTGCTGCGGCTGCATGGGCGTCCCCTGTACGCCGTGGAAGCCGCGCATTTGCCCGCTTTGCGCATATTGGCTCCCCTGCCCCGGCTGATTCATCCCCTGCGGGCGCATCGGCTGGGCCGCACCCATCGGCTGAGCCGCGCTCATCGGCTGCATGGGCGGATTGGTGCTCTGCTGCGCCGGGGGCGGCTGCGGATTCCGGCGCGGCGGATTTGTCGGCTGCATGGGCGCGTCTTCCGTGCGGATAAGGGGGATGCTGTTGTCCAGCGTCTGCTGCCCGGCATACTGCGCCGCGTTCAGCTGCGTGCGGCGGCGGCGCGGCTGCCTGTTGTCGTTGAATTCGGACATGGTTTCAGCACCCCTTTCTGATGGCAATTCGGTATTTCTTCATCTTATATCTATCACATGATTTGAGCAGCTTCCACTGCTTGCAGCAATTTCTCCACATCATCTGCCGCCCTCGCCCACATCGGCGCGGTGCAGCCGACCATGCCGTGGCGGTCGCCATCGCCATGGAAGTCACTGCCGCCGGTGACCAGAAAGCCCATACGCCGCGCGGTCAAATCCAGCAGGGGCGTGGCGCGTCCGGCGGACGGGTGGTAAACCTCAACGCCCCGCAAGCCCTGCTCCTGCCAAACGCCGAGCAGATGGCGCAGCAGCGCGCCGGTTTTCTCCAGCTCCATCGGGTGCGCCAGCACGGGCACAAAGCCGCTTTTCTGCATCAGCGGCAGCGCCTCCGCCATGCTCAAGCGCTCCCCCGCCACATAGGCAGGTGCGCCATCCGCCAGAAAGCGATCAAACGCCTCGCGCGTGTCGGCGACATAGCCGTGGCTGACCATCGCGCGGGCGATATGCGGCCGACCGACACTGCCCTTAGCTTCGCGGGCGATTTCGTCGTAATCCAGCGGATAGCCCAGCGCGTTCAGCTTCTCCACCATCTGCCGCGCGCGTCCGAGCCGCATTTGGGACAGCGCCCGAACCTTGCGGTGCAGGGGCGTATCCGTCCCGCGCCCGTAGCCGAGCAGGTGCAGGCCGGGCATATCCCGCAGGGACAATTCGACACCTTGCAGAATCGTCATCGGCGTGGGTTTCCCCAGCAGCTGCGCCGCGCCGTCAAACGTGTCATGGTCGGTCACGGCAAGGAGCGTCACGCGGTGCTTGTCCGCCAGCGCCACCAGCTCCGCGGGCGTAAGCAGCCCGTCGGAGGAAGTGGTGTGGGTGTGCAAATCAGGCTTCATGGGGGGCATCCGGGTGATTTTCGGGCGCATCCGCCGTCTTATCAGGCGTTTCCGCGCTCTTTTCAGGCGTTTCGGCGGACTTTTCGGAATTCTCTTTCTTCTTTTCGTCCGCCATATCCTGCATCATCACGTCGCCCGTGGTGCGGGTGTCGGCATCCTGAATATCCGGCAGCGCACCCGTTTCCATCAGGGTGACGAACTCGCGGCGGCTGATGGTGTCGTACTTGAGCAGCGCGTCCACCAGCTTCTCCATGCGGTCGCGGTTGGCGCTCAAGGCGTCCACCGCCTTCTGGTAGCATTCCTCCAGCAGGCGCTTGACTTCCGCGTCGATGCGCGCCGCCATTTCTTCGCTGTACCCGCGGCTCTGCCCAAACTCCATGCCGACGAACACTTCCTGATCGCCGTCCAGATAGACCGGGCCCAGCTTTTCGCTCATGCCGAACTGCGTCACCATGCGGCGGCAGACCTCCGTCGCCTTTTTCAGGTCGCTCGTTGCGCCGGTGGTGAACTCGCCCAGATAAAGCTGCTCCGCGGCATGGCCGCCCAGCCCCATCGCCACGAAGTCCATCAGCTGGCTGTAGGTCTGCAAATCATCCTCTTCCGTCGGCAGCGACAGCGTATAGCCGCCCGCCTGCCCGCGCGGGACGATGGTAATCAGGTGCACCTCGTCGCAGTTGGGCAGGACGTGCCCGACGATGGCGTGACCCGCCTCGTGGATGGCGACCATGCGCTTGTCGCGCTGCGTCACCTTGTGGCTGCGCTTCTCCGGGCCCATCTGCACGCGGGAAATCGCCTCCACCAGCGTCTGCTGATTGATGGCCTTCAAGCGTCCGCGCGCCGCCAGAATCGCGGCTTCATTCATGATGTTTTCCAGCTCCGCGCCGGTGGAGAAGGGCACGCGCTTGGCGATATTCTCCAAATCCACATCATCCGCGAGGGGCTTGCCCTTGGCGTGCACCTGCAAGATGGCAACACGCCCCGCCATATCGGGGTAATTGACGAGAATCGTGCGGTCAAAGCGGCCGGGACGCAGCAGCGCGGGGTCAAGAATGTCGCGGCGGTTCGTCGCCGCCATGACGATGACACCCTCGTTGATTGCGAAGCCGTCCATCTCGACCAGCAGCTGGTTCAGCGTCTGCTCGCGCTCGTCGTGTCCGCCGCCCAGACCCGCGCCGCGGTGGCGGCCCACCGCGTCAATCTCATCAATAAAGATGATGGACGGGGCAGCGCGCTTGGCTTGGTCGAACAGGTCGCGGACGCGGCTCGCGCCCACGCCCACGAACATCTCCACAAAGTCAGAGCCGGAAATGGAGAAGAACGGCACGCCCGCCTCGCCCGCAACTGCCTTCGCCAGCAGGGTTTTGCCCGTGCCGGGCGGGCCGATGAGCAGCACGCCCTTGGGGATGCGCGCGCCCATGTCGATGTACGCCTTGGGGTTGCGCAGGAAGTCCACCATTTCCTTGAGTTCTTCCTTCTCTTCCTCCGCGCCCGCGACATCGGCGAACGTCACCTTGTTCTTGTTCGGGTCATGGATGCGCGCCCGGCTGCGGCCGAAGTTCATCACCTTGCCGTTGCCGCCGGTCTGCGCGCGCATAATCAGCCAGAACATCACGCCGCAGAGCACCAGCGAAATCGCCAGCGGAATCAGGTCATACCACCACGGGGTGGTCAGCGGCTGACGGTAGATGATGGTGAACGGCAAATCCTTGACGGACACCTCGTCCAGCGGCTTATCGAGCTTCGCCGCCTGCATCTGCCGCGCGGTGACGATGAAATCAGCGCCGATGATGGTTTCAAAATCGTAGTTTTTGTCGGGGAAATCCGCGTCGGCGACCGTTGTCTTCGTCGTCACGCCCACCAGCGACGTGCCGCGGATGGCGACGGAGCGAACCTGCCCCTCCTCGATCATCGTCAGCAGCTGGGGATAGGTGATGCGGCGGTCACGGGTATTGCTGCCAAAGCCGTTGGTGAACAGCATCGAAATGGTGAGCACCATCAGCAGCAAAACCGCGACGTAGCCGAACATCCCGCGAGACTTCTTCAATGTGAGCATCCTCCTTCCGTTCCAGCGCCATCCGCCTGTTGTGACATATACCCATACAGACGAATGACGTGCGCGGAAAAATCCATCTTAACAAAAATTTTATCTTTTTCGGGGAAGAATCGGCTGATTTATTCGCGCGCCGCGCCGTATACGCGGCTGTCCAGCACGCCGATATCCGGCAAATTGCGGTACTTCTCGGCGAAATCCAGCCCGTAGCCGACGACGAACTCATCCGGAATCTTGAAGCAGTGGTAATCCACCGTCAGGTTGTGTTCGGGATTGCGGCGGTCGGGCTTGTCCAGCAGCGTCGCAATGCGGATGGAGGACGCGCCGCGGCCCATCAAATACTTGCTGAGGTAGAACAGCGTGTTGCCGCTGTCCACAATATCCTCCACAATCAGCACGTCGCGCCCCTTGATGGACACGGACAGGTCTTTCTCCAGATTGACCACGCCGGAGGACTTGGTGGAGTTGCGATAGCTCGACAGCGCCATGAAATCCAGCGTCACGGGCAGATCGACCTCGCGGATGAGGTCGGAGAAGAAGACGCTCGCGCCCTTCAAAATGCAGACCATGACCAGATCACGGCCCTGATAGTCGTGGGTGATTTCCTGCCCCAGATGGGCAACGGCTTTCTGGATGTCCTCACGCTTGACGAGAATCTTCGTCATGTCTTGATACAGCTTGGCATTGGTGTCCATCGTGTTGTCCTCCTAATATTATATGTGAGTATCAGTTGCTCTTGTCTTCGCGCAGGGGTGCGCCGCACACCTTGCACTGCTCCAGGTTTTTGTACGGTTCGTCGTCAATCTGCGTCCACTTGAAGGATGCCGTCAGCGGGCGATACCGCTGATTGATGGACGCGCAGTTCGGGTCGATGTGGTAATACGTTCCGCCGTTTTGGTTGTAGTAGAGAATCAAGTCCGGATGGCTGGTGTTCAGCACGGGCTGAGTAGCAAGGGCGTTGGTCGGGGTGGCGGTGCTTTCCTGCTCGTTGCTTTGCAGCGTCGCGGGGTCAACGTACCACACGCCGTCCTCCTTGACCATGCGCACCTTCCACAGGTAGACGCTTTCGCCCAGGGTGTTGTTCTTGTTGATGACGGCGCGCACCGTCACCATGCGGGCGATGTCGTTCGATGTGCCCGTGATGGCCGTGAAATCCCAGCTGACGGGCGTGCGGTTGGTCAGCACCTCGCCGAAGAGCTTCTGCGTCACCGCATCCGTGCCGCCCTTGATGCTGCTGCGCCACGACGGGGACGTCAGGTTGACCATTTGGCTGATGGCGTTGTTCTTCCACAGCGTGAAGAAGGAATGCAGCTGCGCGTAGCACTCCTCGGAGTCATCCACAGGCGTCGCGGTGGGCGTGGGCGCGGGATTGGGCGTGTCCGTCGCGGTCAGGTTGACATCGAGGTTATTGCCTGATGTACTCCCCTGCTGCATCTGACCGGACTGATTCGGCTGCGCGGGGTTCTGATTGTCCGCCGCGTTCGTCGCCAGTGCGCTGACGAGGCAGACGACCGCCGCCGACGCCAGCAAAAGCGACAGCACCAGCCGCGCGTTGGGCGTAACCAGCTCGCGGAGCCACATCGCGGCGATGCTCGCCACCGCGCCGACGAGGACGACCCACTTCACCGCCGTCCACGCAAAGACCATGCTCAAGATGAAAAGAATCGGCAGCACGCCGAACATCAATACTTTTGCAATCGTATCCCACGGAATTTCCCTGTGCGCCGCCGGCTGCACCCGGAAGCCGCTGCGCCCCGACGTCGGGTACACACGCTGACCGTCGGGGGTGTACTGCGCGTACTGCTGCTCCGGCGGCAAATCCGTTTCCTGCGGATTTTGCTGGCTGTACCCCTGCTGATACCCCTGCTGCTCGTAGGGTTGCTGATACCCGCCGGGCTGCACAAACCCCTGCTGGTCATACGGCTGCTGCTGATAAGGCTGCTGGGCATACGGCTGCTGATAACCCTGCTGACCGTATGGCTGCTGATATTCCTGCTGACCATAGGGCTGCTGGTATCCCTGCTGACCGTATGGCTGCTGGTATCCCTGCTGACCATAGGGCTGCTGATAATCCGCATACCCCTGCTGACCATAGCCGTTTTGCGGCGCGTAGCCCTGACCATAGGCATCATTGGGCGCGTAGCCGCCATTCGGGGCATAGCCCTGCGCCGGCGGATAATTGCCCTGCGAAAAACCGGGCTGCTGAGGATTCTGTCCGGCGTCCCCGGCGCCATCATAGGGTGGACGGCTGTTGCTCATCCGGCTTCCTTTCCTTTCTTCCGCGCGTTTGTGCGCGAAGTTCCCTGCCGCGCCTTGTGCGGAGGGCATTTTGTCCCTCCCCCGCGCGGACTTTCACGCAAGCGCCTGAATCGCGCTTTACATGATAACGCATCTTACAGTATAGCACAAAAAAATGGCTTGTAAATAAGAAATCGGAAAAATTCATGGTTTGTTCGCCTGTAAGATGGAAAGATTTTTACTTCGGTGCGCGTTTCCGTCCTCCATTCCGCATTATTTTCGCTTTTCCGCTTGCAAAAGTCGTTCGGCTATGGTAAGATAGAGCGTGCCGACGAAAGTCAGCGAAATATTGGAAGCGATGACCGGGAAACAGTAGCGTGTGCAAGTCCCCTTCCTATTTCCAAATGAGAATGTGCCAAGATGCGAAGCGAATTTCTTCTGCTGGCTAACGGGAGTGAAACGCAGCGTAGCAGCGCTACGCTAAGTGGAACGAGCGGACGCCAGAAGGAAAAAGGCGCGAGCAGATGGCACAGGCGAATGCAGAAAATAGGATATCAGAGAGCCGCCGGGTGGTGCGAGGCGGCAGGGCGCACGGCGTGAACCTTCATCCCGCGAGTTTTTCGGCGTGGGCAGCCTTATCGCCCATCAAGCGGCGGCAGCGGGATTTTTTCCTTTGCCGCAAGACGAGTGGTACCGCGGATTCAGTCCGTCTCATCAAACGATGGGACGGGCTTTTTTCATCCAACTGTAAGGAGGAACATCCGGAATGAACGAGAAGATCGAAGCCCTGAAAAGCAGCTTTGATTCCGAGCTGAAGAAGATCGCCAACATGGTGGATCTGGAAGCCCTGCGCGTGAATTACCTCGGCCGCAAGGGCAAAGTGACCGACGCGCTCAAGGGCATGGGCGGCTTGACCGACGAGCAGAAAAAGACCGTCGGGCGCGAGACGAACGAGCTGAAGACCGCGATTACCGTCGCCTTGGCGGAAAAGCTGGAGGCGCTCAAGGCACAGGAATTGCAGCGCGAAATCAACGCCCTGCCCGAATTTGACATCTCCATGCCGCCGGACATGACCCGCGGGTCGTATCACCCGATTACGCTGGTGCAGCGCCAGTGCGAGCAGGTGTTCAAGTCGATGGGCTTCACGGTGGAAGATTACGCCGAGGTGGTGACGGACTACGAGTGCTTCGAGAGCCTGAACATTCCGAAGTTCCACCCCGCGCGCGACATGCAGGACACCTATTATCTGGACAACGGGCAGCTGCTCAAAACGCAGACCTCCGCCGCCCAGAACGCCATCTACCGCCGCTACCGCGACGCGCTGGTGAACGACGGCGTGCCGATTAAGGCGATTTTCCCCGGCCGCTGCTTCCGCAACGAGGCGACCGACGCCTGCCATGAGAACACGTTCTTCCAGATGGAAGGCATCATGGTGGATAAGGATATTTCCATCGCGAACCTGATTTACTTCATGAAGACGATGCTGAGCGAGGTGTTCCGCAAGGACATCAAAGTCCGCCTGCGTCCGGGCTTCTTCCCGTTCGTTGAGCCGGGCTTTGAGCTGGATATCTCCTGCCTCATCTGCGGCGGCACGGGCTGCCCGTCGTGCAAGCATTCCGGCTGGCTGGAGCTGTGCCCCTGCGGCATGATTCACCCCGAAGTATTGAAGGCCGGCGGCATCGACCCGGAGCAGTACACCGGCTTCGCGTTCGGCTTGGGCATGACGCGCCTTGCCATGATGAAGTACGGCGTGAAGGACATTCGCGACCTAAACAGCGGCAGCCTGACGCGCCTGGCGCAGTTCACGGACGACGAGTAATGCGGAGGAAAGACGAACATGCTGATCTCAATGAACTGGATTTCCGACTTCGTTGACCTGACGGGTCTTGACAAAATGGCGCTGATTCGCCAGTTCTCCCTGTCCACGGCGGAAGTTGAGAATGAAATTTTCCACAAGGGCGCGGATTTGTCCGGCGTTGTCGCCGCGCAGATTGTCAGCGTAGAGAATCACCCCGAATCCCACAAGCTGCACCTGCTGAAGGTGGACGCGGGCGACGGGCAGCTGACCGACGTGGTCTGCGGCGCGCCGAACGTGCAGCTGGGCATGAAAACCGCGTTCGCGAAGGTGGGCGCGCAGCTGGGCGACATCACCATCAGCCCGCGCAAGCTCGCCGGGTACACGTCCTACGGCATGTGCTGCTCGGAGAAGGAAATCGGCATCAGCGACGACAATTCCGGCATCATGGTCATCCCGGAGGACGTTCCCTGCGGCACGGATTTGAAGGCGCTCTACCCCATTGACGATATTATCTTCGAGGTGGACAACAAGTCCCTGACGAACCGTCCCGACCTGTGGGGGCACTACGGCATGGCGCGCGAATTCTCCACCCTGTCCGGCCGTCCGCTGAAAGCCCTGCCCGTGGCGGATTTGGCGGCGTACAGCAATCTGCCCGCCATCGACATGAAGATTGAAGACCCGCTGTGCCAGCGCTACTCCTGCCTGCGGGTGGAGAACATCAACCGCCACGTCAGCCCGATGGCGATGCGTATCCGCCTGAACTACTGCGGTATGCGCGACATCAACTTCCTCGCCGACCTGACGAACTACCTGATGCTGGAAATGGGGCAGCCGATGCACGCCTTCGACAGCCGCAAGGTGGAGAAAATCCGCATCCGCCGCTTCCCGGAGAGCTTCCCTTTCCAGACGCTGGACAAGGTGGAGCGCACCATCGACCCGAACACGCTGATGATCTGCAACGGCGACAAGCCGGTTGCCATCGCGGGCATCATGGGCGGTCTGGACAGCGAAATCGTCGATGACACGACGAGCCTGACGCTGGAATCCGCCACGTTTGACGCGGCGTCCGTCCGCAAGAGCAGCGTCCGCCTCGCCCACCGCACCGACGCCTCCGCCCGCTACGAAAAGAGCCTTGACCCGGAAATGACGACCGTCGCCATCGCCCGCTTCATCAAGCTTTTGCAGGAATACGACCCGGAAATGCGCGTCACCTCCCGCCTGACCGACGAGTACGCCTTCCACTATCCGAAGGTGCAATTGTCCTTTGACAAGGCGTTTGTTGACCGCTACACCGGCATCAACATCTCCTCCGACGAAATCATGCACACGCTGACCGCGCTGGGCTTCGGCATGACGCGGGACGGCGATTCCTTCACCGCGGACGTCCCCTCCTGGCGCGCGACGAAGGACGTGACCATCAAGGCGGATATCATCGAGGAAATCACCCGCATTTACGGCTACGACAACTTCGACCTGCACACGGCGGAATCCCCGCTCTACCCGGTTCGCATGTCCACCGAAAAGACGGTGGAGGACAAATTGAAGGACATTCTCGTCAAGCGCTATTCGCTGCACGAGGTGCATTCCTACATCTGGCAGTACGCCGACGACTACAAGAAGCTCGGCATCGCCGTTGAGGACAACGTGAAGCTGCTCAACGCCTCCAACCCCAACATCGAGACGCTGCGCCGCTCCATGATTCCCACCCAGCTGTGCCAGGTGAAGGTCAACACGGGCTATGCGCCGTCGTTCGGCATCTTTGAAATCGGTCACGTCATCGACGGCGTGGACGAGAACAAGCTGGCGAAGGAGCACAAGAAGCTGTGCGTGACGCTCTTCAGCAAGGTCGATAACGTGGAAACGCTGTATTTCCGCCTGCGCGACATGCTGTGCGTCGCCGTGAGCGACATCCTGCACAAGGATTTGTCCTTCCACGCAATGACCGCGACCCACTCCTATGAGCATCCGAAGAACCTGAACGCCATCGTGCTGGACGGCGTTGAACTCGGCGAAATCGGCGTGGCGCACCCGGTTGTCGGCAAGAACATCGACAAGAAGGCGGCAATTGTGTTTGCCGAAATCGACATGGAAGCGCTTGCGTCCATCGCGCCCGCGCCCATCGTCTACCGCGAGCCGTCCCGCTTCCCCGGCATGGAGCAGGATTTGACCTTCGTGGTCAATCGCTGCCAGCCGATTCTGGACGCGGTGAAGGCGGAGAACTCCCCGCTGGTGCAGAAAGTGACCGTGCTGGGCACATACAGTGACATCACCGGCAAGACCATCACGATTCGCCTCTCCTTCTCGCACCCGGAGCGCACGCTCACCCGCGACGAAGTGCAGGCGGTTGTTGACGGCGTGGTTGCGCGGCTGAAGGGTCAAGGGATTGAACTGAAGAAGTAACTTCCTCTATATATGCATCTTTCTTCCTCCGAAACGCGGCTGTGTTTCGGAGGTTTTTTCGGTTCTTCACGGAATCTTGGGGGAAAAGCAGCTTGGGGGCGCGTCTGCGGACGCGCAAAGTTACTGGCAGGGACGCTTCGC
>OJPD01001479.1_pt1 | contig 11735 bp, 13 predicted proteins | sample 1598371 | NCBI WGS metagenome assembly OJPD01 (sample SAMN03922478, study PRJEB24848) | human gut metagenome | isolation source: stool sample | host: Homo sapiens | place: Germany | collected 2010-11
AATCCTCAGTCAGCGCTGCGCGCTGCCAGCTCCTTTGCCAAAGGAGCCTTTTGGTTAATGCGCTTTCAAGCGTTGTCCGAATACGAAAACCGCTGGAGTTCACCACCCCCAAACGCCCCCTTTTTGAAAGGGGGTGGCAGCGCGCGAGCGCTGACGGAGGATTGCCTGGCGGCGGATGTCGCGCGGCATATAATCCAGCGGTTGCGCCCGTTCATTCCGCCTCGGCGATCATGGCCGCGACGTCCGAAAAATCGAAGCCCGTGCAGTGCTCCGCCACGTCGAAACACGTGGCAAGCCCGTTCGCGCCGTTGGTGTGGATCAGGAGCGCGTCCCGCGTGTCCGGATCAAAGCAAACGAAGGATTTGAAGCCGCCGTTGTCGCCCCAATGCCAGATCAGCTCCTTGTAAAGCCCCCAGCCCAGGCCCCACTCCACGCCGTGCCCTGCGGGGTTGCGCACCGCGCGCACGCGTGAAGCGAAGCGCTCCTCTGAAAGGAGCTGCGTGAGGAACTTTGGATAATCTGCAATCGTCACATACAGCGAAAACGCCGCGTTCGGTTCCAGGCCAACCGTGTGCCGCGCGCTCCTGCGCTGGGGTTCCTGCGCGCCCGCTTCGTCCCACGTGGCCGCAAGCGTGTGGTTGAGCGGCCGCGTCCAGATCATCGCAGCATCCTCCATGCCGAGGGGGTCGAACAGCTCCGTTTGCAGCAGGTCATCCAGCCGGCGGCTGGTCAGGCGTTCCACCGCCGCCTGCAAAAACGCATAGCCGGTTCCGGAATACTGAAAGCCGCCGCCCGGCGCGAACGAAAGCGGAAGCGGGCGCTTCCCCCAGTTGGGGAGCCCCGTGCCGTGAGAAAGTACATGCTCAGCCGTGGCTGCCGCAAAGCGCGGGTCCTCCGTAGGCAGACCCTCCGGCAGGTATTCACACAGCGGCACATCCAGCCTGAGCACGCCCGCTTCCGCGAGCCGGAGCACCAGGTAGCCAAACACGGGCTTCGTCAGCGAAGCCGCCTCAAAATGCGTCCGCATCGTCACGGGGCGGTTGCGCACCGGGTCCGCGAGGCCGAGCGTCTCCGCCGCCACCTGCGCGCCGCCGCAGAGAAATGCCATCGCAAGCCCGGGAACCTTGTTGCGCGCCATCGAAGCCTGCGCCGTTTGCGCGGCCGTCAAAAGCCGCTGCCGGTCGATTTTCATAGATACCCCTCCTTATCCGCGCGCCCGGCGCAGCACGCCGCCTGCGCGCGCGCCCGTATGGCGGCCGTTCTCCGCGGTGAGCACACCGTTGACGTATACCTTCAAAATTCCCGCGCAGGCTTGCTGCGGGTTCGTGAAATCCGGCGTGTCCCTGAGCGCGTCGAAATCGAACAGCACCAGATCGGCGCACATGCCCCGCTTGATCGCCCCGCGCTCGGAAAGCCGGAGGCGCGCCGCCGGGAGCCCCGTTATCTTGTGCACGGCTGTCTCTAGCGGGAAAAGCCTCCTATCCCGGCAATAATGCGCAAGCACACGCACGAACGTGCCGTAATTGCGCGGGTGCGGCTTGCCCGGCTCGTCGAGCGGCATCGCGCCGCCGTCCGAGCCCGTCATCACGTAGGGCTGCTTCATGACATGCTCGATGTCCTCCTCGCACATGCCAAAGGAAATCTCGCCTACGTGGTCGTTCTCCGCAATCACGATGTCGATGAGCGCATCCGCAGGCTCCACGCCGAGCCGCTGCGCGATCTCGGGGATGGATCGCCCCGCCATCCACTGGTTTTCCTCCGTCGTAACATAGGAAACGAACAGGTCGCCCCAGCGCCCGCGGTGGGATTCTTCCATTTCATCGCGCACCCGTGCGCGCAGCTCCGGATTCTTCAAGCGCTCCATCAGCGCAGGCACGCCGCCGTCAAACGCCCATTCCGGGATGTTGACCGAGAGCGTCGTCGCAGAAGCGCGGTACGGATACTGGTCGCACATCACGTCCAGCCCCTGCCGCCGCGCGCGCGCGATCATCGCGGTCGTCGTGAAGCAGCTCACCTGCCAATCCGGCTTATAGGTGACCTTGTGGTGGGAAATCTGCAGCGCAACGCCCGCTTCCCGCGCGATACGGAGCGCCTCCTCCGTCGCCCGTACGACGGTCCTGCCCTCGCCGCGCATATGCGTAGCGTAATAGCCGCCATAGGGCGCTGCCGCCTTTGCGACCTCGATGAGCTCTTCGGTGTCCGCATAGCTGCTGGGCGGGTAGATCAGCCCGGAACTGACGCCGAATGCGCCCGCCTCCATGGCCTCCGCCACAAGCTCGCGCATCCGCGCAAGCTGCGCCTGCGTCGGCTTTCCTGCGCCGTAGCCCATCGCGCAGGCACGCACCGCGCCATGCCCCACGAGCATGCCGAGGTTCACCGAGGGCGAAGCCTTTTCCACCGCGGAAAGGAACGCAGCCATGCTCGGCCATCCGCCTTCCTTCCCCTCCGGCGCAGGCCCGACGGACGCGCCGCAGTTCCCGGCAATCTCCGTCGTCACCCCCTGCAGGATGCGGCTTTCCGCCGTTGGGCATTTCAAAATGCTGTCGTCGCTGTGGGAATGGATGTCGATAAAGCCCGGCGCGAGGTAATGATCCGCTGCGTCCACGGTCTCGCGTGCCGGGCCGGTAAGTTTCCCGATCGCGGCGATCCGGCCGCCCTCCACCGCTATGTCGGCGCGATACCACGGCGCGCCCGTCCCGTCCACAACCCTTGCATTGCGAATGATCAGATCATACATACCAGCAAACGCTCCTTTTTTGTTTGTGATTCGTCCTTTGCATCCCTGCGCTATACGGTTCGTTCCGTTCCGGTTTGGTTTATCCAACATTGTCTATGCTACCATGGATTTTGCGTCAAAGCAATATCCGCTCCGCTTCGCCTTTATTTTATCTCGCATGTTTGTATTCTGCGTGGTATAATAGGCCGCAAGATGATTCGACCGTCGGAGCAAAAACGCTATCATAAGGGCATCAGCCCCATCCGGATCCTTCCGTTGGGCTTTCTTTGCGTCGCGCTGACCGGCACGCTGCTTTTGATGCTGCCCATTGCCTCCCGCGGGAAGCCGCTGAGCTTTTTCGACGCGCTCTTCACCGCAACGTCTGCCTCCTGCGTAACCGGCCTCGTCGTGGTCGATACGGGGACGTACTTCACGCTGTTCGGGCAGATCGTGATCCTCGCGCTCATCCAGATGGGCGGCCTCGGCTTCATGACAGCCGCGACGCTGCTGTTCCGTGCAACGCGCAGGCGCATCTCCCTGCGCAGCCGCATGACGCTCGCGGAATCCTTCGGGGAGGACCGGCTGCAGGGAATCATCCACCTCTGCATAAGCGCAGCCAAATATACCTTTTTCATTGAAGCCTGCGGCGCGGTGCTCCTGTGCCTGCGCTTCGTGCCGGATTACGGGCTGCACGGCGTCTGGCTCAGTGTGTTCCACAGCGTCTCCGCCTTCTGCAACGCCGGGTTCGACCTGATGGGCGGCTTCTCCTCCCTCACGCGGTATGTGGGGGACCCGCTCGTGAACTTCACCATCATGGCGCTGATCGTCACCGGCGGCCTCGGCTTTTCGGTGATCGCCGAGCTCCGGGAGCAAAGGCGCTTCTCGCGCCTTTCCATGCACGCCAAGCTGGTGCTCCTGGCCTCCGGCGCGCTGATCCTCTTTGGCGCCGTGCTTTTCCTGGTGTTTGAAGCGGGCAATCCGGCGACGATGGGCGGCCTCACGGCCCCGCAAAAAGCGCTGGCTGCGCTGTTCCAGTCCGTCACCTGCCGCACGGCCGGGTTCAACACCATCCCGCAGGAAACGCTCACGGACGCAAGCAAGTTCCTTTCATCCATCCTGATGATCATCGGCGGCAGCCCCGCCGGTACGGCAGGCGGCATCAAGGTCACCTCCGTGGCGGTGCTTCTGCTGACCGCCCATGCCTGCATCCGCAACCACCGGGATACCGAGCTGTTTGGCCGCAGGCTTTCCGCTGTTTCCGTGCGCCGGGCGCTCTGCCTTGCGATCATCGCCGTGCTTGTGCTGTCCGCGGCGCTCATCGGCATCACGCTCGCAGAGCAGCATTCGCACGCGAATCTGGACTTCCTGGACTTCTTCTTTGAAGCGACCTCGGCGCTCGGCACAGTCGGCCTCACAGCCGGCCTGACCGTATCCGCCTCCACCTTCACGCGCGCGCTCCTCTGCGCCATGATGTATCTGGGCCGCGCGGGAATCATGACCATCGCGCTCGCCATCGGCGGGCGGACGGACGACCCCGCCGTCCGCTATCCGGAGGGCAACATTCTGATCGGCTAGCCTTGCACGCCGGGAAAGGAACCGCAACATGTCCAAACATGAAAAATCGTTTGCTATCATCGGCATGGGCCGCTTCGGCACCAGCGTCGCGGAGACGCTCTGCACCCTTGGCCACGAGGTTCTTGCCGTGGACCGTGATGAAGCGCGCGTCGCAGCCGTCGCGGATTCCGTAACGCATGCCGTCGTTGCGGATACCACGGACGAACGCGCGCTCCGGCGCATCGGCGTGCGCAATTTCGACTGCGTGATCATCAGCGTAGGCGATGACATCCGCGCCTCCATCCTGACAACCGTGCTCGTCAAGGAGCAGGGCGCGCAGCTCGTGATCGCCAAAGCGGCCGACCGGCTGCACGCGCGCCTGTTGGAAAAGACCGGCGCGGACAAGGTCGTCCTGCCGGAGCACGAGGCCGGCGTGCGCCTCGCGCGTTCCCTGGTTTCGGGCAGCATCATCGACTACCTCGATCTTTCCGACAAATACAGCATCAACGAGACGCTGATCCCCGCGGCATGGATCGGCAAAACGCTTGTTGAGATCAACGTGCGCAACCGCTTCGGCGTTTCCGTGATCGCCATCCGCCGCGGCGAAGAGATCATTGTAACGCTCGACCCGAAAGCGCCGCTCCGCGCGGGCGACGTGCTCGTGATGATCGGCGCGAACGATTCGCTTACGCGCATCGGCCATGGGGACGTGTAAGGAACAGAACAGCAGGGTTCCCCCGCAACGGACGGATTGACAAGTATGCCCCTGTCCCGTATAATAAATGTTGCTTTTCAGCCGCCGCAGCGAGCGGCGGCCCCAGAAAAGATACCCCTGTCTCCGTAGCTCAGCAGGATAGAGCGTTCGCCTCCTAAGCGAAAGGCCGCGCGTTCGAATCGCGCCGGGGACGCCAGAAATCGACAAACTTCGACAAGAGGTTTGTCGATTTTCTTTTGCCTTTTACTTTCTCCTGGCTGTGTGCTATACTGGCTGCAGGAAAGCGGCAAATCGGGATTTGAAAAAGGTGTTACTATGAAATACTTGATAGATTTTACGGCTTTGGCTCTCTTGTATGCTTTTGTTTTTTTCCGCAAGTGGAAAATCAAAGGCAAAGATATATTGCTTGTCAACACACTCCCGTACTGCCACTTGATTTCGCAACTCTGCTGCTGAGCAAAACTTGCCCACTACCACTTCACCGCTTCCGCTTCTGCCATACGATGTCATAGCCCAGCGCATCCGCAAGCTCCACAGTCTCGTGGTAGCGTAGAGAACCGCGCCGCAGCTTGCCGGACAGGTTGGGAATGCTGACCTCCAGACAATGGCATGGTGGTGGAACGTATCAATACGCTCCACCACCATATCTCATTCCTGTCCCCATGCTCTTAGATTTGATACTCACGAATGAAACGGTCAAAGGCATAAACCGATGAGAACAATTGAAAATGAGAAGTATGCCGCCGTCCAAAATACTGTCCCGAACAAACCCACCTTATCTTTCATGATGAGTTGATTCCACCCGAAACTTACCGCTGCGTAAACCGCAACCATCAACAGAAAATCAATGCCTGCGGCGACTTCACCATGCTTCGGAAGTTCCCGAAGCATTTCCAAATAACCGAATCGGATGACGAACGGCTGCGGCAGGGCATAGAAAGCGGTTGCCGCGATGCCGCGCACCCGGCTTCCCGAACCGCACAGCAAAACAGCGATACGCACCGTGTTGCAGACCCAAAGAACAAGCAGCGCTCCGGCAAAAATAACGGCATACTCCACGATGCACTCCGTGACCACCTCGGCAAAGCATAACAGGACAGCCAAAACCGCAATAAGGATGATCAGAAGTATATGTTTGTCGAAAAAGAAAATCATTGTCTCAAATTTTCTTCAAGTGCGTCCGCTTCCTTTTTGCCTTTCCAATAGCGATAGATGTTCAGCGGGAACGCGACAAGCCCCACGAAGTAAGCGAGGAAAAATTTGACAGAAAAATAGATGAGCCACCCGATGACAGGAAGGAATATGAACATGTTCGGCTGAATTTTGTTCAGCACCGTCCAACCGCTCGGGATTCCGCCGAGCATATAGCCATAGGCGATTCCACCGAGTACGTAAGTCCAGTTACCCGCACCGATTGCCTGCACAATCCCAACGACAAGACCGAGCACCATAATCACAACGCCTGCGCTAATTGAGCGGCGGAGTGCCACACGTTTATCCGCGATCCGTTCCCGTGCGCAGTCGTCGCATAGGACGGGATCCCATTTCGAGGCACACTCCTTGCATAGCCCCTTGCCGCATTCCGTGCAAGTCGCGACGATCTCCCTGTCTGGATGATAGTAACATCTCATTGCATTTACTCCTTTCTTTCGACACATTTTCGTGCTGTCTCGTTTATTATAGTAAAGATATTTACTAAAGTCAATAGTAAATCTTTGTACTGCGTTAAAATTGTACCGTCCGAATATACGGGAGGTGCATCAATGATACCGGATTATATGGAACGCTTGCGCGCGTTGCGAGAGGACAATGGCCTCACGCAATCACAGATTGCGGAGGTTCTCGGCACATCGCAAACGATGTACGCACGCTACGAACGGGGCGCGAACGAACTGCCCCTTCGTCACTTCGTCGTGCTGTGTCGGTTTTACAACATTTCTGCGGACGTGCTACTGGGCACAACGCCGAGGAAGTGAAACGTGGTCTGCATGAGGCCATATCCTTTGAGGGCAGTCCACAGGAGAAGCAGGCCAGGCTCTATCTCGCCAGCCTAGGCATCGACTACGACGCCATCACAAAAGAGGAGTTTGTGACGCTGATCGGCATTCTGCAAAAGTCCAAAAAAATCCAAATCCGGCAGGGCAGTCAGCGGGGGAAGAAACGCAAAAAATAATGAACGGCACAGGACTTCGCTTTTTCACGAAGTTCTGTGCCGTTCAATTTTGTCCGGCCTAAAATCAAGCAAGACTGTCCGTATGCACCTCGGAACCGTCAGCTAACAGATGGTTGATAAGTGATTAGTTCCTTATCGCTGTTAAGCCAAGGATTACGGCATTTTTTAGCGGGCCCGCCCTGTGCCTCCCTCGCAGGCAGCGCAAATAGGCACTCATCACCAAATTCCTTAGGGTTCGGGGGCCGCGGCTCCGGAGGCTTTAATCGGTCCCGGCGACATGCGCGCCGGAACCAAAAAAGCCTTGCTCAGCAAGGCTTTCTTTACAATTTGCAGCGGCCGCAAGCAAAGCGAGCAGTTGCAAATTGCAACCGCATCGGCAAAGGTCTTTGACCTTTGCCGATGACCTGAGACGCGCCTCCAATCTTCCAAATCCGCCTACAGCACGAAGCTGAAGAACTTGAGAACCTCCCACCAGTCGTTGCTCTCAAAGAGGACGGTACGGGAGTCCACCTGCTGCGCGCCGGGATAGAAGCCGCCCCGCGTGGCGCGGGTATGCTCCTTGAAGTTGATCTCCGCAACGAAGTGCGCCGGCATGGGGAACATGCATTCCTCCGGCTTGTGGGTGCGGATGGCTTCCTCCACCGTCTTTTTGATGGTGCGGACCGCCACCTCCGGATGCATGCCGAGCGTGCCGTTGCCGAAGCCTTCGCTCGTGGGCACAGCCGCGATGTTCGGGTTCACGCTCTGCATCCACTCGCAGAGCCCGCGGTCGCCGCAAACGCAATAGACCGGCACGCCGACGTAAGAGGCTGTCAGGGAGTTGATCATCAGCTCGCTCGCAAGCTCGCCGTTGATCTTCACGTAGTTGTTGCCGGTGTTCATCGTATGGGAAAGCGGGTTGCAGTTCATCTGCGCCGCGCTGTGGTAGCCGGTGAACACAACGCCGTCAAAGCTCTTATCAAGGCCGAACATCATCGAATACGGGTGGCATGCCCAGCCGCGGAACACGCGGGCATATTCAGGCAGCTTCGCCGGGTTCAGGTTGCGGCCGCTGTCGTGCGCATCCTTGACGAGCACTTCCTCCGCGCCCGCCGCGTGCGCACCCTCGCAGGCCGCCGCGACCTCGCGGGTCATCTGGCCGGCAAAATAGTCGTAATCATGCGGCACGCTGCGCTCCGTCTCGTTCCAGTGCGCAATGCCGGACGTGCCTTCAATGTCCGCGCTGATAAAGATCTTCTTCATTGGGTCCCTCCTGTTTGATGATTGATGATTAATGAAATGGTATTTGGTCATGCAGGCTCCCCCGCAAATTCATCCAAGAATGCGTACAGCGTTTCGCTGTAGTGCGCGCGTGCCCGTACGATGCTGCGTGCGTGCCCCGCGCCTTCCACCAGGCAGAGCGCTTTCCTCCCCCGCTTCGCGGCATAAAGTTTCTCGCTCGCCACATAGGGGATGAGCTTATCCTCCATGCCGTGTATGAAAAGAACCGGCACCTCCGGCAGGCCGCCGCGCGCCTCGATCTCCCGCAGGGGCGATACCGCCGAGAAGAAGAAGCCCGCGCGAAGCCGCATCAGCAGGCTGGCCACGGGGATGAACGGCCATGCGGGGAGCCGGCAGAGGACGCGCAGGTCATAGGCTGCCTCCTCCGTCAGATCCGCGTACGGGCAGTCCGCAACGGCAAAATCCGGCGGCTCCTCCATGCAGGCGGCAAGCAGCACCGTAGCACCGCCCATGGACTCCCCATGTACGCCGACGAACGCGCCCTCGCCCTTGTCCGCGCGCGCAAACGCGACGAGCTGCATGAGGTCGTGCCGTTCCAGGTAGCCCATGGTGGTCTTGCTCCCCGCGCTCTCGCCGCAGTGCCGGTGGTCAAACAGCAGCGCGTCATAGCCGCGCGCCGTATACAGCTTCGCATATTTGAGCACGTGCTCATAGCGGCTGCCGAACCCGTGCACGATCACGGCCACGCGCTTGGTTTCCCGGCCGCAGCGCAGCCAGGCGCAGCGCAGCGCAAGCCCGTCGAAGGTTCTGATGGTGAACGCTTCCAGCGGGAGCGCGCCAAGCTCGCCGGGCGTGAGGTTGCCGCGCTCGATCTCCTTCGCCTCTGCGTTTTCCCGCGTATCGCGCGGCTGGTGCAGCAGGTAGCGCACCACGTAAGCCGAAACGATGAAAACGCCAAGGAGGATCAGCGCCGCCGCGCCCAGCAGGATCATGAGCCAAACGGGCATATGCGTTCCTCCTTTTGAAAAGCCAAGCACCGGTTGGGGATGCGGCGGGAACAATCCTCAGTCCACTTCGCGGACAGCTCCTTTCAAAAGGAGCCTTTGGGAATCTTTGCTGCCCAAGCCTCCCTCCCCGAGGGAGGTGGCAGCGCGCAAGCGCGGACGGAGGGAGTTTGCGTTGGTATGCTGCTGGCGAAACGGAAGCGGAAGAAGCCGTGTCTCCAACTCCCTCAGCCGCCTTGCGGCGGCAGTTCCCTCAGAGAGGGAGCCTTTTGAGTTTGTGCGCTCCCGTGCGGCGGTGAAGGGGCGCAGCCCCTTCGCACCTCATCCCCCTTCCCGCGCCGGGAAGGGGCGAGGGGATGGGCCGCCACGGCAATGCGCTGCCGAACGGGTTAACCGCTGCGGCGGGAACAATCCTCAGTCATGGCTTGCGCCATGACAGCTCCTTTCAAAAGGAGCCTTTGGGAATCTTTGCTGCCCAAGCCTCCCTCAGGGAGGGAGCCTTCTTCCCTTCTCCCCTCCGCCGATTAATCCTCGTTGCGGTAGATCCGCTTGGTGCGCGCCGTGATGAGGCAGGTCAGCTCGTAATTGATGGTGCCGACCTTCTCGGCCGCTTCCTCCCAGGTGATGGAATCGCCGCCGATGAGCGTAACCTCGTCGCCGCGCTTGATCTCCCCCGCGCCGGTGATGTTCGCCATGCACATATCCATGCAGATGCGGCCCACCTGCGGGTAGCGCTTGCCGCGGATGGTCACGGTCGTGTTGTTGGAGAGCCTGCGCGGGTAGCCATCCGCATAGCCTGCAAGCATCACGGCCGTGCGGAAGGGCGTTTCGCTCTTGTAGGTGCGGCCATAGCTGACGGTCGTGCCGGCGGGCAGGTCGCGCACCTGGGAAACGCGGGTCTTGAGCGTCATCACCGGACGCAGCTCGCCCTGCTGCGGCACGCTGTCCGGATACATGCCATAAAGCATGACGCCCTCGCGCACCATGTCGATCTGCGTCTCCGGGTGCGAAAGGATGCAGGCGCTGTTGCTGGTGTGGCACGTCGCTGGGCGGAGACCCTTTTCGCAGAGGTAATTGTAAACGCGCATATAGTTTTCAAGCTGCCATGCGGTGTAAGCATCCTCGGAGGGCGTATCCGCGACGGAGAAATGCGTATACATACCGGTCACGCGCAGGTTTGGCAGGTGGCAGATGCGCTCCGCCGCATGCGCGGCTTCCATGCCGTTTTCCGCGCCCTGGGCGAGCAGCCCCGCGCGGGACATGCCCGTATCGAGCTTGATGTGTACGTCCACGGTAACGCCAGCCGCGCGCGCGGCTTCGCTGAGCTCCTGCGCGGCGGATTCATCCACAACCGTCTGCGTGACGGTATGCGACGCGAGCTGATTTGCGTATTCTGCGCCCGTGTGCCCAAGGATGAGGATCGGCTTCGTAATGCCGCCCGCGCGCAGGTCGAGCGCCTCCTGCAAGCAGGCGACCGCGAACGCATCCGCGCCGTGGCGTTCCAAAAAGCGGCCGCAGCGCACGGCGCCATGGCCGTAGGCGTCCGCTTTGATGACGCACATGACCTTTTTGCCCGTGCGCTTTGCGATGTTGAAGTTGTGCAGCAGTGCGTTGCAGTCGATTTCCGCCCAGGTGCGGGCGGCCGGAGAAAGCGTGTCCATTCTGCCTCCAAAAATGCTTGGGCTTGCGCCCATATTTTCGATAATATATTATAGCACTTCGGGGCTTGCGATACAATTCGCAGTGTTCGCCGGATGGTAAGGATTTGCGGTGGAAAGAATCTGTTTGTGCAATAGCAGGGGCGGCCGCTGGCCGCCCTTTTGTTCGCGCGCATTCCGTGAGCCGCGCGCCGGCATTCAGATTCTGCTCCTTACCGCAAGGTCAATCGCCCGGCACACCGCGTCAAATTGCGTTCTGATCTCCAGGTTCGAGAAACGCAGTACCATCACTTCCATGCTTTCAAAAAAGGCGGTGCGAATGGAATCGTATTCCATGGCCGGGTTCGTATAATGCTGCGTCCCATCCAATTCGATCACGAGCCTTGCCTTCGCACAGTAGAAATCAACGATATATTCCCCGATAATCCGCTGGCGGTTGAACTGAACAGGATAGGGGCGGAGAAAATCATACCACAGATGATTTTCTTCCGGGGTAGCCAGCCTTCTCAGCTCAGCGGCGCGCGGCCGCAGCTTTTTATCGCGCGGCAGTAATTCGTGTTTCATTACGCCCCCCTATTTCATGTGCGGGAAAAGATTTGTTCCAGCAGATACGGCAATCCTCAGTCACGGCTCGCGCCGTGACAGGCCCCACAGTTCGCAATGGTCGCGCTGTGTCGCCGCAGGGGCGGCTTCC
>OJPD01001488.1_pt1 | contig 11653 bp, 5 predicted proteins | sample 1598371 | NCBI WGS metagenome assembly OJPD01 (sample SAMN03922478, study PRJEB24848) | human gut metagenome | isolation source: stool sample | host: Homo sapiens | place: Germany | collected 2010-11
CATGGCGCTTTTCGTCATAGCTGTCTGCTACGACTTATGCACAACGTTTCGCACGGTTCTTATAGTTGTGAGCCTCGTCTACGAACAATCGGTCTACACCCAGCTGCTCAAAGGTTACCACATCGTCTTTTCGCCCCTCGGCTTGCAGCTTTTCCAGTCTGGCTTCCAGAGACTTTCTGGTACGCTCCAACTGCTTGACGGTAAAACGCTCGCCGCCACTGGCCTGTACCTCTGCAATCCCCTCAGTGATCTCGTCGATCTGTTCATAGAGAAGCCGTTCCTGACGCTCCCGGCTGATGGGGATACGCTCAAACTGGCTGTGTCCCATGATGATGGCATCATAATCACCCGTCGCAATACGAGCGCAGAACTTCTTTCGGTTATGGGTCTCAAAGTCCTTTTTGGTGGTGACTAAGATATTGGCGGAAGGATAGAGGCGCAGAAACTCCGACGCCCACTGCTCGGTCAGGTGGTTGGGAACCACAAAAAGAGATTTCTGGCACAGTCCCAGGCGTTTGGCTTCCATCGCAGCGGCCACCATCTCAAAGGTTTTACCTGCGCCTACTTCATGTGCCAACAAGGTATTTCCTCCATACAGCACATGGGCGATGGCGCTTTTCTGGTGTTCCCGCAGGGTAATGGCCGGGTTCATGCCGCCAAAAGTGATATGGCTGCCATCATACTCGCGGGGACGGGTAGAGTTCATTTCTTCGTTGTACTGGCGCACCAAAGTCTGGCGGCGTTCCGGGTCTCTCCAGATCCAGTCCCTAAAGGCTTCCCGGATCGCCTGCTGTTTTTGAGCTGCCAGGGTGGTCTCCTTGGCGTTCAGCACGCGGCGCTCTTTTCCGTCTGCGTCCTCTATGGTGTCATAGATGCGGACATCCCGCAGGTTCAGGCTGTCCTCTAAAATCTTGTAGGCATTGGCACGACTGGTCCCATAGGTGGTATAAGCTGCCACATCGTTGTAGGATACAGAAGATTTCCCCTTGATCTGCCATTCAGCGGTAAAGGACGAATAGTTGACCTCGATACTGCGCTGGAGATAAAACGGGGTGTTGAAGGTCTCGTACATAAACTGCTGGATGTACTCTTTGTCGATCCAGGTAGCGCCCAGACGCACCTCGATCTCCGACGCATCCAGGTCTTTGGGCTGGGCGGCGGTAAGAGCTTCCTCATTGACTGCATAAACCGGGTCCTGCTGTGCGGCCCGTTGCGCCTGACGCAGTTTGCGGCGTACATTGCCGGAGAGGTATTCATCAGCAGTCACATAATGGGGTGTGCCGTCTTTCTCCAGCTGTCCCGGTACACGGAAGATTACGCCTTGCAGCTCTCCGGCCAGTTCTTCTTTTGCTTTTCCGGTAAGCTGGCTCATATAGTCCATATCCACGCGGGCTTTTTCCGAGATGGACACCGCCAGTGCTTCACTTGCCGTATCCACCACAGCCACCGCCTGATGGGGCTTGATGGTCCGCTTGGTGAACATATCTGCCTTGCGTTCCAGCTTTCCGTTCTCGTCGATGACTTCCAGCGCACAGAGCAGGTAATAGGAAGAATCGTCTGCATAGGCCAGACGGTTTGCACGGTCATTGATGAGACCGTATTTGGAAGAAAAGCTGTCATAGAGGCTGTTCAGTTCCTCCTGCTTCTCCCGAATGGTGCTGTCCGGAACCGCTGCATCCATCTGAAGGTCGATCAGTTCCTGCACACAATCACGCAGTTCCACAAGACCTTTTACACGGGCTTCGGCGGTGGCGTTGAGGTCAGGGCGCACCATACGGCTGTTTTCCCGGTAGTACACCTGCCCGTCTACAATGGCATAGGAATAGTTCTTCACATTGGGGTCGGCAGGAATGGAGGTGTCAATAGCTTCGCCTTCGCCCAGCTCCGGCAGCTCTGCCTCCTGATAAGTGCCATGAATATACTTCACCGCATCATGCAGCTGGTCGGAAAGCTCCAGTCCCTCGATAGGGTTCACGGTGTAGTCCATACCATGAGCAGTGCTTACCGGCTCCTGTCTGCCCAGCACCATTTCCGGGTGGTCGATAAAATACCGGTTGATGGCAAATCCGTCCTCCGTCTGTCCGGTTTGAGTCCATTCCGGCACAATGTCCAGCGGGCGGTCCCGCTTTTGCAGGAAAATGATGTCCGAAACGACCTCTGCACCAGCGTTTTTCTTGAAAGCGTCATTGGGCAGACGGATGGCTCCCAGCAGCTCGGCACGTTGAGCAAGATACCGGCGCACGGTGGAATCCTTGGCGTCCATCGTATAGCGGCTGGTGACAAAGGCCACCACGCCGCCGGGACGCACCTGGTCGAGTGCTTTGGCAAAAAAGTAGTTGTGGATGCTGAAATTCAGCTTGTCATAGGCTTTATCTCGAACCTGATACTGGCCGAAAGGCACATTACCAATGGCAAGGTCATAGAAATCTCGCCTGTCGGTGGTCTCAAACCCGGCCACGGTGATGTCGGCCTTGGGGTAGAGCTGCTTTGCAATCCGTCCACTGATGGAATCCAGCTCCACGCCGTACAGACGGCTGTTTCGCATTTTCTCCGGCAGCATACCAAAGAAATTGCCCACACCGCAGGACGGCTCCAGGATGTTGCCGGTCTCAAAACCCATGCGGCCCACGGTCTCATAGATGGCCCGGATTACCGTGGGACTGGTGTAGTGCGCGTTGAGGGTGGAACCTCTGGCGGCGGCATATTCCTCCGGGGTCAGCAGTTCTTTTAGCTGGGCATATTCCGTAGCCCATGCGGGCTTCTCTGGGTCAAAGGCGTCGGCCAGACCGCCCCAGCCCACATATCGAGAAAGAACCTCCTGCTGTTCGGGGCTTGCCTGCTGTCCGGCAGCTTCCAGCTCTTTCAGCAAACGAATCGCATTGATATTTGCCTGGAACTTGGCTTTCGGACCGCCTTCGCCCAAATGCTCATCGGTAATGCGGAAGTTTTTTGCATTGCGGCGCAGGTTAGCCTTATATTCCTCATAAGATGCTTCCTCGGCAGCTTTGGCATTGGGGAAGGTCTGCCACTGGCCATTGACCTGAATGGAAACCGGGTGTTCGTCCAGCACTTCCTCAAAGGTTTTCTCCGGCTCTGTCACAGGCGCTGGTGGCTCCGGCTCCTCGATATGCAGCCGTTCCACCACCACATCATAAGGCAGATTGTTCTTATCGCCCGGATAGACGGCCATGGTCTCGGAATGGAAGGTCGGGGATTCGGTAGCCGGTTGGGGCTGTTCCTGTCCAAAACCGTCCTGCTGACGGGCATACATCCCGCGCAGCAAAGGCGCAACCTCATCCCAGCGGAAATACAGCATAACCAGACGCTTTTCCTCTGCATCCATGACTTCCAGTTCTATGCCCCGTGCCGTGGTACGGTAATCGGCAATATCGCCGGTCTCCAGATTCAGTGTCTCGATCTCACCGGAATAGGCTCTGCTCAGCCAGTAGGCGATCTCGCTGTTGCTCCTGCCGGATTGCAGCAGCGTGGAAATCTGCTTTTTATCCGCTTCATCCATCAGTCCATGAGCCAATACATCCCGCAAGTCCTGATCTGCCTTGTCCGGGGCAATAGGAAGAAACTCGGTATAGTAAGCATTGCGCCGGTCTGCCCGAAGCAGCTGCTCGAACTGTTCTTTGCGCTCTGCCCGGTAGATGGGATATACCATCCCGGTGGGCAGAAGCTGTACGGTGTCCTCCCGCAGCTCGGTGATCTGATAGGCGTCATCCTCGATATACACGGTATCGCCCACGGCATAGACCGGGGCGGCTGGGTCATAGGAGGTTCTTTGCGGAATTGGGCGGCGAACTGCGTCATACTCCTCATCGGAAATGGAAACTTCGGAAGTCTGCTCTGTCTCGGCATCTGCGATCTGCTCGGCATCTGACATCACCTGTTGGATAAATGGGGCATTGTCCAGTTTTTCCGGGTCTGCCACCTGGCCGTTGACGATCCCTCTTTCCTCCAGAGCTTCCCGGATGGCGATGGGGTCGATGTCGTCAAAACGGTCCTGTTCTTCTTCGGTATAGAACCGGTCCTCCTGAATGAGCTGGGCAATCCGGCGCTGTACCTTCGGCCAGGGCAGCTGCGTTTCCTCCGGGCTTCCGGCACGGACAACGAACAGGCTGTTACTGCCGCCGTATTCCTGAGCCAGCCATGCGGCGGTATCTTTTTCTCTTGCATGGTCTTTCATATAGCGGACAACAGCGTGTTTACTCTCGATATTGCCGTTCCATGCACAAAGGGCAGTATCAATATCTTCCTGAGAAAGAGGGCGCAGAAGTTCATGGAGCTTTGGATAGGTTTCGTCGATCACTTCCCGGTGCAGACGCTGGCGGAACTCCGGCACATCCGAATAGAGTCGGATCAGCTCCATATCCTTAGAACCAAGAACCGCACGGCGCACAGCGGCATTGCCCTCGATGACAGCATTTTCACGGTCAGAATGCCCGCAGGCATTGCGGTATGCGGCATCCTCGGAAATAGCGGCAGTCACCACAGGCTTATACTGCTCAAACTGCTCCCGAAGGATAGGCTTTGGCGTTTCTTCTTCCATCTCCGGCTGCTGGGCTTGGATGGCATCTTCTTCGGCCAGTTCCTGTTCAGACTGGATTTTGTCATACTGCGCCTGTTCCTGTTCGGTAAGATAGCGGTCTTTCTGGACAAGTGAGGTAATGCGCTTGGCAACCTTTTCCCAGTTCAAGTGAACATCCGGGCAGTCCTGCTTTTTATAGTGCAGTCCTTTCCCGTCGTGATCTTCGCCGCTGTGTGTTGCACCGGACAGGGCATGAGAGCGTCCGCCAATGCCATACTCGTCTTTGAGGAATCTCACTTTCTCCTTATCCGTATGGTTTGCCATGAAGAACGCATAGATACGGCCTTTTCCTCCGGCGAAACTGCTTCCGCCGGTCATGGCGGCGTCGATCTCATCCTCTGTAATAAAGTGCTGGACGGTTGGCACTTGGGAAAGCTCTGAAGAAAAGGTCCTGCGGGGCAGGTCAAGGTCCTTCAGGTTCTCCCAGATCTCCCTCGGTCTATGATAGTGAAAACGCAACAGGTCACGGTCCTGCTGATAGGCAGTCCAGAAGACAGCGTATTCTTCCTTGAGGGTCTGGCGGAAAGCCGGGTCACTCAGCTGCTCCGTCAGGCGGCGGGTCTCCTCCGGGAAACCATTGCCTTTGATCTCTGATAGGCAGGACAAATATCCGGCTTTTCTGGCGTCCTCACTGAGATCGTGATACAGATGCCAGAGCTTTTCTGCAAGGAGGGATCGTTCATAGCCTGCCGCTTCTGCAAGCTCCACATTGGAGGCAAACTGACCACTTTCCAAAAGCTCCCCGATACGCTCTGCGGCGCTCTCCCAGGAAATGACCTGGGCAGACCTGTCATAACGGACAGACTTCCCATGGGAAAGATGGATGCCATCCTCGGCATACCATGCGCTCACACTGCCAAGGCCATTGCCGCCGTGGTACAGCGTTTTCAGTATCTCAGCAATCTCAGCGGTGGTTTTCTGCTTTTCAAAGGCTGCAACCACACGCTCCCTTTGTCGGTCTGTATTGCCGCCCAAACGCAGCACATGGTCGATGTCATTTTGGGCAAAAGAAAAAGCAGAGGATGTATGCGCTACATTCTCTGCTTCATCTATGGATTGGATCTGTTCCGCTTCGGAGAGGAACAGGTTTAGAGTCAGCTGTTGATAAGCTCCGCCATCAGGATTTCCTCGGCCTGAGCTTTGCAGGTGTTCATCAGCCCCACCCACTTCATGGGATCGCTGGCTTTCAGTTCCTCGGTGGCTCCCGCTTCCTTCGCCAGCTGGGGCATCATCTGCTCCAGTCTGCTCTGGGCGGTCTCGTCGATCTCCAGAAGGTGCGGGTACAGCTTCTCGCTCAGCAGCATCTGGTTGTAGAGGATGGGACGATGTTCCTTCAGGTAGGTTTTCCTCATCCTGCCGTACTTGCCCAGGGGTTTCTCCGGCTGCTGGCTCAGCTTCAGGTCGGGAATCAGATAGTCTCCGTTCTGGATATAGGTCATGGGATTGTTCATCTTGTTTGCTCCTTTCTTGGTTGGCTTCGCGCTCTGCATTTCGGACGGTAACGCCGATCTGCCGCAGCACCTGCTGGTTGATCTGGCTGACCGCTGTTCCCAGCGCCCCGATGGTGGACGGGGTGTTGAAATCAAAGATTGCCATGAAATCTTCGTGGTCGAAGTAGCGTTCCGGCTCCAGTCCGCAGCGGGACATCAAAGCGTAAGTGATGCTGACGGTGGCTGCTGCCTTGAACTGTACTCCGATGTTAAACTCATCATATTCCTCCAAAAAGGAACCGTCAACGATATAGAAGAAGTCCTGCTGATGCTCCGTCCAGTATTCCTCAGCCAGTTTTCCGGCTACCTCGGTGAGCTGTCCGGCAAGGTCATCACCGGAAACATCATAGGTGCGCTCAAGCATGGCCTGCACCGAATCCAAATGGCGCTCCTCCAGCTGCCACAGCCAGGGAGTGCGGGAATGTTCACGGGTTCCGGTGTCGGAAATATCAAAAACATAGCGCAGGCGGGGTCTGTCCCCGGAATCGTCCACCAGAGCGATTCCCTTGGAGCCGCGCCTTACATACCGGCCCATCTTTTCATTCCACAAATCGTACTCTGCACAGGCGGTAGCGTCCGGGCGCTGGGCGTAGATCATCAGCTGCTCATGGAACGGATACTTGTAAAGTCGGGCTGCCGTAGTAAGGAACCCTGCCCATTCCTGCCAGCTTCCAGTGAGTTGCGTTGCCACTTTCTCCGCCATCTGTGCATATAGTTCAGCTTTGGTTGGCATGGTGTTCTGTCCTCCTTTCGGTTTTTGGGTAAAAGAAAAGCAGGAAACCTAAATGATTTCCTGCTAAGTAAAACTGTGAATATTACATTTTAGTTATTTAATATCTCTGCAATCGTGTTTGGTGCATATTTATTGAGTTCATGTCCTGCATTTGGAACGATGTGCAAAGTGGCTTGGGGTAGCAGTTCTTTTAGCCTTTTAGAAGCCTTTAGATTGGCAGCATCCTTTTTGCCACACAAAATTGTCACTGGACAACGAATATTGTTTAATTGAGAAGTAAAATCCAATGACCGCATAGAGTGAGCCAATTTTATGGTGCTGCTTTTTGATAGTCCCATACTTTCAAAAGCCTTGTCTGGCATACAACGGAAGATAAGATTTTGAAAATCTATCAGTAAACTTGGAACTTTATATTGTGCGCCAATCAAAACCAGCGAAGCCACTTTTTCTTCATGCCGAATAGAAAAATCAATCGCAAGAAGCGCACCTAACGAAAGGCCGCAGATACGAAGCGGCTCTTTTACTTCTGAATACCGCTGTTCTAAATCGCCCAAAATCTGCGAATATGATATTTCATCTTCTGCTGAAGAAAAAAGTTCTGGGCAATCGACATCGGAAATTGATAGTTGTTGGACTACTTCTTTCCAGTCCTGTGCAGTTTGTCCCAACCCATGTAAAAGAACCGTTTTCATTAAACACCTCCTAAGTTCAAGATAATCATCAATGCACAAACAAACTGAAATTTAATACTCAATGACAATTTTCTTGCACTTCTCGCAGAGCCAAGCCTCCGCAGACGCTCCACCAAAAGGTCCACCGATTGACTTTTCATTGAGTTTGATTGACTTGCCCCCACCAATGTTGAGGGCCGCAATAACTCGTTCTTTTTCGCTCCAATAGACACCATCTCTGCATTGAATACAACCAAGTTGCATTTCTTCACCACAATACGGACATTTCATTTTAATCACCCCTACAAATTATTGTTTGTTGCTTAGATTATACTTCATCCATCTTTCTAAGTATAGTGGGATATTGTGATGAAAGTGAGAGAAATCGCTTATCCGTCAGACAATTTCTCTCACTATATTTTTTACACGATAAATTTACTGGTCAAAATCCGGGTACAGCTCCAGCTGGGAAAAGTCCTCATCGGTCATCACGCAGAGCTTCATAAGGGCGCTGTCGGTCAGCTCACTCAGTTCCGTTTCCTCCGGTGATAGCTCGCCGCGCATCTCACGCAGGCTGTCGATCAATCCGGTGCGGCTACCGGTATTGTAAATGCACATCAGGTTCATTTCCTCAAAAGTAAAGTTTCCCATATCAAATCTCCCTTTCCGCACTCTTTTTGGGCGCTGTCTTTTTGTGTTCTGCCTTGGGCTGGCTTTTCAGCTGCTCCATGACGGACTTTTTCTTTTCCCGTTCCTCCCGATGGGCAGCGGTAGCCAAATCCATGAGGGAAATGGGCTGACCGTTGCGGGCCTGCTGTTCCAGCTCTGCCACCGTAGGCTCTTTTGCGCCATTGTTGATGATACCGTCGATCATGCCGTAATCGTCCTCCACGGCCATCTCCGCATTTTTCAACGGATTTTCCGGCAGGAATCCGGGGATCTGGGTAAAACCAACACTGTCACAGTAATGACAGGATACCTTACCGTCCTGCTTGATCGCAACGATGTCACTGACACTCATAGAAGGACTGTGAAAATCCGCCGGCTTTTGCAGATTAAACTGCTCATATAGTTTTTCCAGCTGCTCCGGTACCGTGCCAGACTCCCTCAGCGGAGCTGTGTAAATGAGGTCATAATTGCTGCGGTCTATGGAAATGTCATGGGACTTTAACCAATCCAGATTCATAAAGCGCACATTCTGCGGATCGTCACGGCTCACCTGATAGATAGCAAAGCAATCTCTGTTCTGAGCGAGAAATGCTTGTTCCCGTTCCTGCTGATGTTCCTGACGCTCCATGACCTTTTCGTGGAACTGAGGGCTTTTCTCCCATTCCTCACGGTCCACGCCAAAAAGACCGCCATGATCCATGATTTCCTGCGGGTCAAACACCATGCTCTCCGTATTGTCCTCATGCAGCACATAAACGGTCAAACCGGCGGCATCCAGTTCCAGCGCCCGTTCTCTGGTAACAGGGAACATCCCATCATAGGAGTAGCCGTATTCCTGCATATCTGGTGTGGAGACCTGCTCATCCGGCATGGGGTATTCATCCAGTGCCTGCTCCTGTGCTTCCGGCAGCTGGGAAGAAGCAGCCATCTGACTGACCTCTGCCTGCATCTGCTGGTAGGCAGCTTCCTGCAAGGTCTCAATCATGGACAACGGTGCGTATTTTACCGAGTCTCTGCCCAAATCGTTGTCATCACAAATCTGGAGAACTGCCTTCATGCGGGAAATCTCCGGCATATCCAGCTGACCACCATCCAGCTCTTTCATGGATGCGGCATCGTAAAGGGTATAGTCCCAGCCGCTGTCACAGGACTGGATATGAAGATAGGTGGCATTGTCGATCAGAAACAAAGCCTCCTGCTGATTGGCGTCCGCCCCCAGCACTTCCATTTCCGGCATTGCCGCAGCCAGTTCCTTTACCGCTTTTTGCACCAGAGGATTATCACGGTAATAGTCGATTGCCTGGATGGTGTCCAGGTCAATGGTCTGGCCGGTCAAAATCGGAAAAGGTCCTTCATAGTCGCTTCCGTCTTTCAGCTCAAAACCAATGCCCTTGATCCCGTTCATTCGTTCTGCCGGAATCTCCTGATAAATGCGGATTGCTTCCTCCAAAGACAAGTTATCGTGGTATTCTCCGAGGTTTGGAAATTCCATGCACTCTGCTACATAGTAAGTCAGATTGCTGGTTGGTTGCTCTATCGGGGCGGTTTCCGGCTCTGCCTTTGCATGAGGGTCGATTCCGCGCTCTTTGCAGATTTCCTTATAGTGGCGCTCAATGTCGGAGATCAAAGTGCCGGAGGTTTTGTTGATGGTCTCCAAACTGGCTCTCAGTTCTTTCAGCTCCTTGCCTTGACTCCAACTGGCAATATAGCCAAAGCTGTTTTCTCCAGTCTCGATGCCAAAATACTTGCAGACCGCATAGGAGATGCTTTCAGCCTCCACTTCTTCCGTGTGACGATCTTTCCTCTGTTTCTGCAAAAACTGGGAGAGGGTAGAAAAGCCACCGGTAAAATTCAGCCCTTTTTCCTCGGTCAGCATCAAGCGTCCATCTTCCGTCAGTTCCAACGGCTCTGTCAGCAGAACGGAGCCTGCATGGTTTACAACCACTCGTTCTTCCACACAGACCGGATCTCCAGGATCGTAGTCAGAACCGCGCAGATCATAGCAATAAACGCCCTCTGGCAGATTATCGCGAGCAATCCGTCCGTTGGAGAACAGACCAAGTTTATCAAACAGCTCGATCTCCTGATATTGCTCGTCATTGGCAATCTGGATCTTTTTCTGATTGTGGAGCTTGCTGTGAGCAATCTCGTGAACCGTGGCCGAAACCGTCTGCACCTCGCTCATGCCCTGACGAATGGCAATTTTCTGATGATCGGCAGAAAAATAGCCGTCCGTATCGGCGGCCATTGCTTCAAAAGTAATCGGCACCGGTGCGCTGCGGCGCAGGGCCTCCATGAATGCCTCATAATTTGGCACATTGCCGGAAAGGGAGGAAGCAAGCTCCGGCAAAGGTTTCCCGTCGGTCTGACTCACATCAAAGACCTTGACAGGGCGAAACATGGGAATCTCGATTTCTTTTTCCTCTGTGACGATCTTTCCGTCTTTATCCAGAATCGGAGCCTTGGTATCTGGGTCCAGCTTCTGCTCCTCGATTTTCTTCTTATACGGTGTGGGAGCGATGATGGTAATGCCATGCTCGCCCTTTTTTACATGACGCTCAAACTGGTCTTTCCACTTATTGTATCCGGCTACCAAAGTGGCGTCCGGCTTCTGCATATAGATGAGCATGGTGTTGTTTACCGAATAGCGGTGAAATCGGGACATGACGGACAGATAGCGCATATACTTTTCGCTTTCAAACAGTTCTTTGATGCCCTGCTCGATGCCATCTGTGATTTCCCTTAGCCGTTCTCGGTTGGTGGGTTTATTCTCAGCCATGATTTTCAATCTCCTTTCCAAGTGTGTGATTTCTGCTGTGTGTTCTGCAATCCATGCCTTTTGTTCTTCTTCACTTTCATAAAGAAAAAGGTCCAGCAGGTACTCTACATAGGTTTTCTTCTGGATTGCTTCCACAAAGCGGGGGTGCGGTTCTTCCTCCGGTGTCCTGGGAGAACGGTCGGCTTCCCATTTTTTCAGCAGATAGTAGTAATCAGACAGTACACGGTAACAGCGCTGTCGATCCTCCCGAAACTTCTGTGCCTCGTTTTTTTGCCGGACATATCTCCTGCGGGGCGGGGCCTGACTGTCATAGATCAGGCCAAAGTCCTGTGCCAGTTTCTCCGCCGCTTCTTTTGGGGAGAGGTCAAAGAGCTTTGCGGTAAAGTCGATCACATCCCCATCTTCACCGCAGCCAAAGCAGTGGAATCGCTGGTCTACCTTCATGCTGGGGTTCTTATCATCGTGAAAAGGACAGCAGGCCATGCCATTTCGCCTGACTTTTATCCCATAAAACTCTGCCGCTTCTCTGGTGCTGACCGACTGCTTGACTGCTTCAAACACATTCTCTGCCATGTGCCTTTAACTGCCGGACTTTTTCACAGGGGGCTGGTATCCGGCGGCGTTCTGCGCTGTATGGCTCCCTGACTGATACACACCGCTTAGGGACGGTAAAGTTATGGGCGTCCTTTCGGGTGATCTGGTCGGGGTGCTTTTTTG
>OJPD01001489.1_pt1 | contig 11651 bp, 10 predicted proteins | sample 1598371 | NCBI WGS metagenome assembly OJPD01 (sample SAMN03922478, study PRJEB24848) | human gut metagenome | isolation source: stool sample | host: Homo sapiens | place: Germany | collected 2010-11
ACGTGCAGGCGCATCACGTTCTCCTTTCTTTCAGCCGATGACTGGTTGAGCGAAACAAGGTGCGTACACGGGCGGGCCAGACCTTTGGCCTCCGAACAGTTGTACTCGGTCAGCACGTTCCGTTCGTCATTCAGCCACTCCCGGTCTTCGATGGTAGACTGGTAAGTCACCACCATCCATACCTTTTCGTCCGCCGCCAGGTCCTTCAGGTCATTGGCCACCGCGATACGCTTCGCCCGTTCATGGTCGGCTCCCCATGAACGGCGGTTGGCATCCGTCAGCAAGTCCATCGAATCCACAATCACGATGTCCGGATTATATCCTTTGAGCTTCCTGTATTCCGAAATGCCGTTCTTGATGTCGAGTGTCGAGACCTGGGCATTGAAACGCGGGTAACTGCGCACCGTGATGCTTCCGGCATACGAGGCGACCAGTTTTTCCAGATGTCTCATCTCCGTATCCGAAATCTTTCCCCGCTCGTAATAGTAGGCGTTCCTGGAAATCAGTCCGCCGGAATAGGCGTTCAACGCCTCTTCTTCCGAACCTTCCAGCTGGAAATGCAGCACATGCAGCCCGTCATCGATGTCCGCCCTGACACCGATCCATTTGGCGATGTGTGACTTTCCCACGCCTGTGCTGGCCAGGAAACAGGTCAGCTGACCTCGCAGGTTACGTCCGGCATTGAGCGCATCCAGATACGGGATGTAGAAGCGGGACACACGAGGGGCGGCCGAGCGTTCCTCTTCCTCCTCGCGCCGGCGGTTCCTCTCGAAACGCTCCTTGAAAGTCGCGGCCACATCGACGAACGAGGTGCTCTTCAGCGTGAACCCTGCCAGCCACTCGGCATATTCCCGAAGAGTCTTCTCCGCCTTGTCCTGTTTGTTCTCGTTATACAGTTTCCCGACCTCCGCATAGACCGACTGCAACCGGACCCCCTTGATGTAGGACTCCAGCATGTCGGTCATCACCTCGGCACTCTGTCCCTCGTCATACTCCCGGAAAGTGTCTATCAGCTCGATGGCGTCGTAATCCTCATGGAAGGTCTGTGCCAGCACGGCATACGACGGCGGTGTCTTGTATGTCCTGAAATGTGCGGCTATCGCCTCCTGTACCCGCTGGAACGAACGGTCCGGCAGGTATTCCTTGCGCATATGCCGGGTAAGGACGGCACACAACGGTTCCTGTCTGAGCGCCGTGGCATAGAGTTCATACAGGAACTCGGCACTGAGCGGATTGACGGCACTCATGGCTTTGCCTCCTTTTTCCGCCACGCCTCACAGCGGATACGGTACAGTTCCGGATAGCGCGCCTGTGTCCTTCTGCGGCACGGCTCCGCTTTCGCACATTTTGAGCATGACGGGGAGAAAGGCGTCCACATCAGCGTGGAGAGCGCGCAGACGAGATATCCCGCTTCGGTGGAGAGCAGTCGCCGCTTGGTCGCCTCCTCGTATTCCGGATAGATAAAACGTCCGAACGGATGGCTGCGGCGATCTTCCACCGCCCGCACCAGATCCTGCCGTGACAGCCCGAAACTCTTCAGCCACCGGTCCTCCCGGTAGCGGCGTTCCTTTCCCGAGCAGAGATAGCGGCCGATGGCTTTCTTCCCGAATGAATGGGAGACGTTCCATTTCCTGCGATACGCGGTATCATATCCGGAAATGGCATATGTCTGGCAGATACAGAAGTCGGACAAGCGTTCCGCGCTGACGGAGACGACCTCCCGGCACAAGCCGTCGAAACACATCCCGAGCTGCCTGTCCGACTTGCCGCCGGTAGGGAACACAAAATCCGCCCACACCGTGGTGCGGACCAGCCGTGTAAAGAGCCTCCGGCATCCGTCAATCCATTCTTTTCTCTCCATCGCGTGTCAATAGTTTGCGCAGCTGCGTCTTGGCCAGGAAAATGCGGCTTTTTACCGTCTCTACGTTCCTGGTCTGCAAAGTACCGTTGTTATAGGTGATTTCCATGATTTCCCCGAGTTTGTAACCGGCCTGCTGCAAGAGCAGGGCTTCCCGGTAAATCGGTTTGAGCCGGTCCAATGCCCAGAGAATGTCATCGTTATAGAACTCGCGGTAGTTGTCCATCCCCATGCTGTTTCCCGACGGTTCGTCCTCATCCGACAGCGAAGAGGATATTTCCGAAATGTCGATATTGTCATCCGGGGGCATACGGTTCCTGTTGCGGTTGTTCAGGTCCGCCACAAGCCGTTTGGTCACGGCATAGATCCAGGTCTTTACCGGCCGGGCCGGGTCATAACTGTCCATATACTTGAAGAAGTTGGCCAACGCCTCGAGGTAGTTGTCCTCGATGTCCTCCTGGTTATAGGTATATTTGATACAAATGCTGTATATCAGATTCCTGTGCGGCATCACATATTTTCTGAGAAGTTCCGCCCTCTGTCTCGCGGATTCGTCTTCAGGCTGGAGAACCGCAATAAACACATCTTTCTTTTCCACGTTTCCACTGACTGAAAAGGTTGATAATGAATCTCATGTCCTAATCTGTCAGCTACCGTGAGCGTCAATTGAAAAAACGGGCGGCAGCATTACCGCCGCCCGGAAAAAATCCAAACCGTTGTCGGCTTGTCACAGCCTGTGCCTGCGGATATAATAGTAGAAGAGGTGGCAGGCATCCGCCGCGTTGTCATCCACCGGGACAATACCGTACCTGTCCTTGCAGGCCGCAACCATCTGCGTCTTGGTGGCGTGTCCGTCTCCCGTCGCCCATTTCTTGAGGACAGCCGGGTTGACGAACTCCGGTTCCGGGATATCCAGTTCATCGCACACTTCGAGCAGGATGCCCCTGAGTTCCGAGAGCCGCCGCATGTCGTAGAAATGGCGGTTCACGCTCACATCCTCGGCCACGACGCGGCGGATGCCGTAACGGCGGAGCAGCGAGAGCAGCGTAGTCCTGAAAGCGCCGTGCATCTTGTTGCCGTTGCGCCGTTTGCTTTCGGTGAAGTTCCATGTCCCGGCCTCATGCAGGGAGAAGTATCCGGTATGCGTGGCGATGTCCAGCGCCAGTACCTGCTCCCGGGTCAGTACGCTATTCTCCGAGTCTCGATTCGCCATTCTCTTTCACGATTACCAGTTTATGCGGATACCCCTCCGCCACATTCCCGTGCGAGACGACCAGCACGGTACCGCCGAGCGAGTTCAGCGCCTCGAACATGGAGGCCAGCCCCGCTTCATCGACCGCCTCGAGTATCTCGTCCAGCACGAGCAGGTCCAGTCCCTTGTCCCCGTCGCAGTTGCCGTTCACGAGTTTCTGCATGGCAAGGATGGTCGCCAAATTCACACGGGCGGCTTCGCCTGCCGAGAACTTGCCGAACGAGCCGCAGTCCATGCCGTCGCGCAGCAGCGAGATGGAGATTTTCTCCCTTACCTTACCGCTCTTGAGGACGGTATACCCGTCGAAGCGGATACGGATGTCGCTGCCGATGTCTTGCAGGAATTCGTTGGTGATACGGCTGAGCGCCTCGATTTTCGTGTTGGCCAGATAGGTCTTGAACTGCACGAACCGTTCCCGCTGTATCTCCAGGGCACGGACCCGGGCATCGACGACCGTCTTGCGCCCTGCCGCCTCGTTGGATTTCCCGCGCGTTTCACGGAGAGTGTCCTTGAGCGATTGTATGAGGTCGGGTGAAGCCGCCTCATCCAGCTCCCGGATCGTGGCCTGCAAGGTGTCGATGGCGCAGGCCGCGGCCTGTATATCTTCCTTGCCTGCCCGTATGCCGCGGTTCAGTGCGGCATTGCGCTCGTCTATGAATCCGAACACCTCGTCGAATACCTTGCGGCGGACACCTTCGATTTCACTTTGCAGGGCGGTAATTTCGGAAGCGATGCGTTTATGCCCGCTTTCCACCTCTACCATGTGGCGGGTGGCATTCCTGACGGCCCGTTCGTGCCCGGCCAGCTGCTCCTCCCATCCGGTGCGTCTACCTTCCAATGTCCGGCGCTCATGGTTCAGCCGGTTCTGCTGCAACTCCACGGCATCCGTCTCCTCCCGCTTCTCATCGATACGGCCGTTGATTTCCGTGAGCTGCCGTTGACGGAGTTTCAGTTCCTTCATGCCGGCCTTGATGTCGAACTGCGGTTCCGCCACCAGAAACTCATGCCCGCAGAAAGGACAGGTGATGGAGCCGGCCAGTTTGTTCGAGAGGCTGTCGATACCGGCAGAAACGATACGCCGTTTATGACGCAGTTCCTCGATGCTGCCGGACAGGTCGCGCAGACGGATGTCGATTTTCCTCAGTCTCTCCGCAGTCGTATCGGACTGATCCCTGTATGCCTCACAGAATGCGGCATACTCCTTCTTGAACTGTTCCCAGCCGTCAGTCCTGTTTTTCAGTCCCTGTTCCGCCTGCTTCAAGACGGCATCGCAATCCTTCAGCCGCTCTGTGGCGGTCTGTAACCGTCCTTTCTTTTCGGCAATGACCTTGTCCCACTTCGTCTGCCGGGCATCGGGAAAGAGGGACATCATTTCCGCTATCTTTTCCAGACACGCTTCCAATGCGGTATCTCCGGCTTCCAGTTCCTGCAAAGCCTCGTCCGCCCGCTGCACTCCGGCAAGCTGTTCCTCAAGCCTGTCCACGGTCTCGTGCCCGGTACGGATCTGCTCCCTCTTGGCCGCTATGGCCGCTTCCAGTCCCGCGATACGTTCCACACGGGTATGTCCCCGCTCGGCTCCGGCTTCCTCCTCCTTGCGTATCTGTTCCTGCAACATCCCGATACGCCCGTCCAACCCGGCCAGTTCCAATTCCACCTGCCGTTTCTTTTCAGAGAGCGGCACGATGTCTTCCTCCACTTTGGCTATGGCTTCATCCACCAGGATACCGTTGGAAAAACGGTTGATGACCTCTTTCTTCTCCTTGTCCGATGACGAGAGGAAATCCTCATACCGGTATTTGGAAAGGATGAAATTGTTGAGCAGCTCGTCGCGTGTGATACCCAGTTTGTCAAGAATATACCGGTTATAGGCATCCACCGAAGGCTGTACCGCTTCATCGGTTACTACCTGCTTGCCGCCACGGTAAAGCGTACAGCTGACAGAGGAAGCCCCCTTGCGCGGGATACGGCGGTTGACGAGCAGTTCCTCGGTGGCGGAATCGTTGATGAAACGCAAAGCGATACGGCATTCTTCCGCCGCATCGTTGATAATCTCCTCCGAGCGTATCTTTCTAAGCGGGCTGCCCGTAATACCCACGGCAATGCATTCCAACAGGGCAGACTTGCCGGCCCCGTTCGACTGCTGGGAGTCATTGTCCCGGTTATCGCCGAAAATCAATGTCGTCACGCCTTGCCGCAGCATGTAGGACAGTGAACGGAAGGCGCAGAGATTTTCGGCTTCTATCGTCTTTAATTTCCACATGATCTGTTTTCTATTCTAGATAAATACTCCAATCCCATCGACACATCCTCGATCTGTTTCTCCCGGCAGAAGTCCTCGTAGGTTTCCCGGATGCGGCGGCTGTCGAATTTCTCGAAGAGCGAAGAGGATACCGCCTCCGGCAGCTGCTCGTCATCGGCAACCAGTTCTACCTTCGCCGCTCCGGCTTCCAGCAAGGCGGCTTTGTCCACCGATTTCATCGCGGCGGCAGGTGCATGGACACGCACCTTGACCTTGTAGCGGCCGTCGGCCTCCATTTCACGCAGCTCGTCCATCAGGTGCAGCCCGGCTCGTTCCACCGGCACATCCATGACACGGTACCGCATGTTCACGCGGTTCTTGACAAACTCGTGCGTGCCGTCCGTGTACAGCACCGTGTATCCTTTCTCCTCGTCCTCCCCGAAGTTATGCTGGCGCGAGGAACCGATATATTCGATTCCCGTCCCCGGAATGACGGTACGGTTGTGGTAATGGCCGACAAAGACCTTGTCGAAAGGAGAGAATATCCTGGCAGGCAGCTCCTTCTCCGAAGGCTGTGTCAATGCCCCGTTGATACCCTCATGGATGTAGAGGAAGTGCTCCGGTTTTCCGGAAAGCGCTTCCGCAGCCAATCGTCCGAGCCTTTCGGCAAAAGAGCCGTCTTCCGGAAAATAGCTCATTACATGGAGCGCGAACTTCCATTCCGGACGGCACAGGGTCAGGTACTCATCCACGACAGTCACATTCGGATGCCGGTCGAAGACATGACAATATCCGCGCAGGGATTCCTGGTTCACCTTGTCGTGGTTTCCTTCCGCCAGCGTGACATGGATGCCATGGTCCGCGGCGGATACAAGCATATCCCTGACGGCCAGCAGGACATCGAGTGTCTGAGCGGCACGGGAAAAGAACAGGTCTCCTCCGACAACCACTTCCCGGATACCCCGTTCCCTGCAAATCCCCATGGCCTCCTGCCAGTTGGCCTGGAATGCAGGGATGTTGTCTTTCGAGATGTGGATGTCATTCAATAACAAAAGGCAGGGTTTGTTCTCTTTCATACTAAGCGATTGTGATTAGGACGGGAGGCCCGGATGCCTCCCGTCGGATTAGAATTCAAGAACTTGTGAAAGGCTTATCTGCGGCGGCGGGGACGCCCGGCGCGTTCTTCCGTTTCCTCCGGCTGCTCTTCTTCTTCTTCCTCCCCGGGGGCATCCTCCGGTTCGTTTCCGGGCTTCGGACCCTCCATCTCGCTTTCGATCAGGTCGAGCAGTTCACGGTTGCTCGTGGAGCGTGTGACACGCACGGAGAGCCCTTCCTGCTCGATGTAGCCGCGGATCATCGCACGCAGCTCCTGGCCCTCCTCGGTCTTGTCACCGAGTTCCTGCCGCTGAAGCTCGTCATAACGTTCGAAAAGGTCGTCCAGCGAGATGCCTCCGCCTTCACGCCCGTTTTCCCTGTTATCTTTCGTACGGCGGTCGAACGAGAACGCGGATGTGTCCTCCTTGGGCAGTTCACCGTCCAGCGTGTCGATGACCGTCTTCATTTCATCCGTCTCCATGAGCGACATGCCGTAAATACCGTCGCACTGTTTGAGGAACTCGACGGTGGCTCCCAGATGATAACGGGTGTAGCGGTAGATGATTTCCGGGATACGCGGCGCACCCATCAGGGCGGTCAGCTCCTCCTTGGTCAACGGTACCGGTTCCGATTCGTTGTCAATGGAAATGACATACTCGGTCTTGGCTCCGTTCTTGCGCTTTTCAATCTCCACCGGATAGGCGTCATACACCGAGGAAACCGGGCACGGGTAAGACGGATTCTTGGCCAGTTTCTTGCTCCACAGCTTGAACTTCCTCTCATCCAGGTCCTTGAACTGGGCATGGGAAAGGGTCATCATCTGCACGCCTTTGGCACGTTCACCCAGGTCGAATACATAGAGACAGTGGCCGTAACTGTATTTCAGACCGCCGCCGAACGAGCCCCCGGCAATCTTTTCCGCCAGTTTGTCGTCCCCGTCCTCTTTTGCGGCTTCGACGGCCATGCGGCGGTAAGTCTCGATGGGATCAACGCTATATCCGGCATCGGTAGCGCGGGTGACAGTGACATACATCTTCTGGGGCTTGTTCCCCGTAGCGGGTTTCTCCAGCTCCAGAAGCAGCTGGTGGACGGGATACTCATAGCCCGGACGTGTCGGCGAGCCGTCCGGATTGGGAGCGATGGGCAGGATACGGAGACGGTAAGTCCCGAACTTGTCCATGCGGAAGAACTCCGTACGGGCGAACGCCCTGTTCTCCTCCTGGGCACGCAACTGTGCCTCCTGATAAGATTCCTGAACGCCGAGGAACATTTCCTCGACAGACATGCTTTCCATGCCGTTGTTCTTTTCTTCTTCTTGCATAAACGCTTTGTTTTATGGATTTAAAAATGCCCGAAGAATGCGACACGGCATACCCGCATCGCAAAGAAACTGGTAACAGGACGGACGGGTTCGGTTGCACCGTCCGCGTTCAACTGATAAAACTGGGAGAGGATGTCTCGCTGACCGTATCCCGAAAGAGGATACTCATTTGACAATATGGAAAGGTCTTGCAGCGACCGTGGAATACAAAATTAGGCAAATCACCCGGAACAGCCATACATGTACATGAATGTTTGTCACCGGCATTGTCCTTCAGCGCATTACCGTTTCATTTTAAGAATGTTTTTAATCTCCCCGAGCAGTCTGTCGCCGCCCGGCGCGTTCCGCGCTTCGGCAAGCAGCCTCCTGCGGTTCCGGCGGATATACTCTTCTCTCTTGTGGCGGCATATGCCTTCATAGTAGGCTTTGCGCCCCGGCGTGAGCCGTTTCCCGCGCCGGCAATAGACCCCGTCCCGGCGGTACTCGTCCAGGTAGCGGCGGAACTTCGCCTTGCCGCAGGAAGGGTCTTTCGATGCCTCCGCCACCGACCGTATGACCTGCCAGTCCGGCTCGAAGGGCTGCTGCGTGGCGCATAACCTGCGGAGCAGATGATAGACTACCGGCATCTCATACCGGAGCATGAAGCCTATCCGTGTCTCGTCGAATGGAAAGCGTTTAAGCGTCCCCTGCGGTCTTCCGTCTTCTCGCTTTCGGGGCTTCTGCTGCCGGGGAGACGGTTTCTTCTGCGGCTGCCGCCTGATTTTCTTCTGTTTCATGATGTTGTGGTTGAATGGTTTGCTGTACGGTTTCACGGACGGGAACGTTCCTGCGCTCCGCAACCCTCCGGCGGCTTTCGATATCGCCGTTTACATTGAGTTTATGTTTCATGACTATACAAAATAGGTGAAGTTGAGTTCTACATTGACATTGTACATACCGCGCTCGTAAAGCTGTATCCTGCGCGAACCGCCGTAGATGGTGAACGAGGAGCCCCGGTTGTACTTGTGGTCATCGTTCCAGTCAGCGGCGCTGCAGCGCACGCTGTATCTCGGGGGCTGTATCTTGTTCGGGATGACGGCCACGATGCCGCCCCAGTTGCTGCCGTCCCTGCGTGCGGTGTTGATATCCCCCTGTATGGACACGATATTCCCGATCTGGCGGACAAACAGCCCCTGGGTATCTGTTCCCGAACCGCTGTTTTCCATCCGTATCCATCCTGTATCCGCCAGCAGGGGCTGGTATTCTTCCGCGTAGGCGGCACCGATAGCGCGGCAGGCCTGCCGTTTCGCCTCCGCTGTCGGCAAGGACAGGTCGGAAAGTTTGCCGTCCTTGCGCAGGTAGTCCTTGACGATTTCGTCCTTGGACAACACGTCCAACTTGTTCCGCAGGAGCTGCCGGGCTTCCATGGGGGATTTCCCTTTCCCGGTCAAAAAGTCGATGTAATCCTGGAACAGGTTTTCAAGCGCGGCGAAGCGGGCGTCCGCCCCGGCCTTGGTATACAGGTTCAGGTTGGTGGCGATGGTATCCTTTTCGGAAGCGTTGTAGCCGCCCATCAGCCGTTCCGCCTTTTTCTTGAGTTCCCTGACAACCTGCGAGGTCATCACGTATCCCTCGACCTGCGCGTGCGAAATGCCACCTTCATCCATGTAGGCGAACGAACCGGTCTTGATTTCCAGCAGTTTGTCCCTGAGTTCGGCTGTGAAGACAATGCCCTCGTAAGCGGAGTCAGTCCCGAGCTTGCCGTCCATCATCCGGTCTATCTCGACCGTGGAATAGACTTCAAGGTTCTTGCGTGCCTTACCCTTGTCCGGAAGGTCGGACAGGTTAGAAATCTTGGCCAGTTTCAGCTCTCCGGTACCTTTCTTTTCGGCATCGAGGGTATCCCTGACGGCCGCCTGCCGCTTTGCTTTCAGTTCGGCGGCTTCCTCTGCCGTCAGCCCGCTGATCTCGTCCGCCGTCAGGCGCACCAGCTCCTTCAATCCTTCGGAGATTTCCAAAAATACCTCCCCGGCTTCCGCTTTGGAATAGACATCGATATTCTTCCGGGCGGCAGCCTTGTCCATGACATCGGAAAGGTTCCCGTCGGCGGAGAGTTTCATTTTCAAGGCCGCCGCGACGGTTCCCGATGTGACATAACCTTCGCCGCCCTCCGTCAGTTCTCCGGTAGTGATAGCCGCCAGTTTCTTCCTGTATTCAGTCGTGAAGTCTTCGGTAGAGAGCTGTTTGCCTTCTACCGCATCCACTTTCTTTCCCATCGCCTCCGTAAAGGCCGTGACGGTCACATAGGTGTCGGACACGGATTTTCCGTTGATTTTGAGTGTACCGAGCACATCCACCGCTCCCAAAGGGGCAAGCACGATGTCGCCCAGAGCGTTCCTCAACGCAAAACGGAAACTGTCAGCGGTGTCGAAGCCGACGGTGGCGAGCAGCGCGGCGGCACTGTCGCGCCAGGTAATCAGGTTTGTCAGCCTGGCATTGTCTTTCGTATAGGCGGTATTCTGAATATCGATACCCCGTCCGGTGCTTTGCAGGGAGAGCAGTCCGCCGACCTGCAGGGTGGCGGTACGCCCGATGACTTTCAAAACAGGTGTGGTGCAGGCTTTTCCGTCATGCACGGCAAAGTCACGGTATTTTGTTCCGCCGCCCTCCGTGCCGTGGTAATTGATACGGATACAACCCTCATCCGTCACATCCGAGGTGTTATAGATGTCGTATCCCTTGATGCGGACAGCCCCGATCCGGGCGTTTTCACTCAGCGAAGTACCGCAGGATATGCCGTCTTCCGTAACCCTGGCCAGTTCCTTTCCCTGTTTCATGAAACTGAACGTGCCGTCCGTCCGGATGACAATCTCGTTGACAAGCAGACCGTGCAGGTAGGCACCGATGGCGGCATGGCCGTCCGCCTTGACGATGCCTTTGAGCAGGTAGCCGTTCCCGCCGCTGACGGAGACGGCGGTCTTGGAACTGATTTCTTTCTGCCCGGTGAACGTTCCGGCCAGCACCAGATCCTTCTTGACTGTCTGCCGGGCAAAAGGTGTATCGAGCAGGACGGCATAGCGGCCGAAGAACTTGTCGATGAACCGGGGCGCGTAGCTCTCCGTCACCTCGATAGCCGCCGGCAGTTTGTCGGTAACCGGATCGACCGTATCCGGAACAGCCCTGGCCCCGGCACAGAGATAACAGGTACGCCCGCGCTTGTTGACCTCATTGGCGTAGACCACCGATTCATGCCGGTTGATTTCGTATATATAATAGGGATAGACGGCATCGGCGCAGCCGTCGAAACGGCGTACCTTCCCGCCGAGCCAGACATAACCCGGGGAGACGCGGGGACCCTCGATCTCGCATCCGGAGATGATGAAGTTCGAGCAGCCGTCAAAAACGGCACTCATGCTGAGAGCCAGTTCCTGCAAGTTCAGGATATCGTCCGAGTAGGTATACCGTCCGCCGGTTTCCGCAATATATTCTTTCATTGTCCTGTATTCTTATTGGGGGTGTATTCGTCTTCGTCGATCTTGATCAGGTAGGTCTTGCCTGCTGTCTTGTAAGTGTTCACCACATAGGAAAGCATATAGACCAGTTCCTGCGGAGGTATGGTGACAGGCGGGACGCAGACCATGAAGCTGACCTTGTTGATCAGCTTCTCTTCCGCCAGCAGGTAGAACGGACGGGGGCGTTCCGCCTCGTTGTCCGTTGTAACCTGTTCCCCATTGTACCATACGGTGAAAGGACGCTGGTATTCCGCTCCTTCGTGGTACAGGTCCACACCGACACTCGTGCTGTCCTTGATGAAGATGCGGTCCTTGCCGTCCTTGATGTATTTGCCGAACCGGTAGTTCAGGAACCACTCGAAATAGATGACCTGCGAGGTCATGCGCGCCTCGAT
>OJPD01001492.1_pt1 | contig 11636 bp, 9 predicted proteins | sample 1598371 | NCBI WGS metagenome assembly OJPD01 (sample SAMN03922478, study PRJEB24848) | human gut metagenome | isolation source: stool sample | host: Homo sapiens | place: Germany | collected 2010-11
ACAGAGGACAAAGCTAAGAATATTATAAATTCTGATATTTCAAGCGGAACGGTAGCAGCGGAAACAATGAAAAAAATCTTTGAAACTTCCGAGAAAAACGGATATGCCGTTGCATCACAGTTTATGAAGGTCGTTTCAGCGTATATAGATACAAACGGTACCGCTGTTGTGCCTGTAGTAGAAAAAAGAACACAGGCGATTTCGGATAAATCAAAAGAGAGCGGAGAGCCTGCACAGGACGCAATAGAGGTGAACAAAGCAATTCTGATAACAAACGGAAAATTTTCAGAAACGCTTGAAAGAGAAGATGTTTTGGGAATAAATTATTTTCTGGGATCAATAAAAAATTCTGATATGGTCATTGATACCTCTGAGGGAAAAATGAGTGTTAAAGTAAAAAGTGTTAAAGAAAAAACAAAAATTGACACTCATGAAACGGATAAAATTGATTTTAAGAAAGATATAACAGTTAGAATAACTCTGCCGCATGAAGAAAGCAGAGAAAAAAAGAATGAGATAAAAACAAAAGTGGAACAAGAGATAAAAAAATATATAAACGGCGTTATAGAAACAACCCTTGTAAAAAACCGTGCGGATGTTTTGAATTTTATAAGGCTTGTACGTCAAAGTGATTACAAAATCTATGATAAAAATACTGATGATTTAGAGGCAATTTTAGAGCGGATTGATTCTGAGATTTCTGTCAACGCAGTATTCTGATAGCATATGTATTGAAAACTTGCAATTTCTCACAGTTTATGGTATTATGTATCTAAGTATTAAAACGTTGAGAAAAGAAGGTGACGACTTGAAAAAGATAGAAAACCACCTCGGAGATATTATAATAACAGACAGATATATAAAAAGTCTTATTGCCTGTACCGTTACAGAATGTATCGGCGTTGTCGGAATGAACGGCTTTGGTGCAGGACAAAGGCTCAAATCTCTTTTGAAAATGGACGGAAGCGAGAAGGGCATAATACTCAAGACGAATGCAGACGGAGAGCTTATTATTGATCTTCATATAACCGCTTCTTACGGAACTAATATTTCAACCGTTGCTCACAGCATTGAGGACAAGGTTAAGTATGCGCTTGAATCGGAAGCAGACATTAAGGTTCACCGTGTAAACACATATGTGGACGATATGAAGGCGTAAAGACAACACAAGGGGGTTTATTATATTTTGATTAACGGAAAAATTCTTCGGGACGCTTTTATAAGCGGAGCTAACAGCATAGCTAACGCAAGGGTTTCGGTTGACGAGCTTAATGTGTTTCCTGTTCCTGACGGGGATACGGGAACAAATATGTCCATGACTATGTCAAATGCTATGGCGGAGCTTTTGAATATGAAGGACAACTGCCGTGTATCATCGGTAGCTGAAGCTGCTGCATCCGCTTTTTTGAGGGGAGCAAGAGGAAACAGCGGAGTTATTCTTTCTCTTATTTTCAGAGGATTTAAAAAAGCGTTTAAGGATAAAAACGCAGCCAGTGCAGCTGATTTTGCAGAGGCTCTTAAAATAGGAGTAGAGGGCGCATATCAGTCTATCATGAAGCCTACCGAGGGAACTATTTTAACGGTAGCCAGAATGGCAGCTGAGCGTGCAGAGCAGACCGCAGCCGAAACTGACGATGTTGCTTTGGTCTTAAAAGAAGCGGTATACGCCGCTGAGGAAGCGCTCGCTAAGACTCCCGAACAGCTACCTGCCCTGAAAAAAGCCGGAGTAGTTGACGCAGGCGGAAAGGGCTTTTTGATAATATTAAAGGCAATGAGTGATGTTGTTTCGGGAGGCGAGATAGTTAAGCCTGTTAAAGCGTCGGAAAAGCCTGTTATCACAACCGAAAACTTCTCAACGGCAGTAGGTGATTTTGACGAGGATATAAATTTTACTTACTGCACTGAAATGCTCATAAAAAAAGAACCGGACAGCAAGGATTCCAAATCTTTAAGAGCATATCTTGAAACTATAGGCGATTGCGTTGTTGTAGTTGAGGACGATGAAATAATAAAAGTCCACGTTCATACAAACAACCCCGGAAAGGCAATAGAAAAGGCTCTTACATTCGGAAGCATTAACCTTCCGAAAATCGAAAACATGAAAATGCAGCACGACGGTAAGAAAAAATCTTCCGACAAACCTGAATATAAACCGGTCAAGCCGGAAAAGGAGTACGGCTTTGTTGCGGTATCCGCAGGATTCGGACTCGAAGCGGTGTTTAAGGATATGGGCGTAGATGTAGTTGTTTCAGGAGGACAGACGATGAACCCTTCTACCGACGATATTTTAAGCGCTATTGTATCGTGTCCTGCCGAAACAGTTTTTGTAATGCCGAACAACAAAAACATCATCATGGCGGCTGAACAGGCGGCAAAGCTTGCCGACAGACGTGTTTGCGTTTTGCAGACAAGGACTATTCCTCAGGGAATGAGCGCAATGTTCGGGTATGATCCGGACGCTGATTTTAATACAAACAGAACAGAAATGACAAAAGCGTTTTCAAATGTTTCTACCGGACTTATAACATTTGCAGCAAGAGATAGTGAGTTTGACAACCACAAGATTAAGCAAGGCGATATTCTCGCCCTTGACGAGGGTAAATTATCTTTTGTCGAGAACGATATTCAGAAGGCAGCCTACAAGCTTACCAAAAAGCTTGTAAACGGTGATACTCAGTTTATAACTGTAATACACGGAGCGGACGTTTCCGAGCAGGACGCCCAGAAACTTTTGGCGCAGCTTGAATCAAAATATCAGAACCTTGAAGTAAATCTTATAAACGGAGGACAGCCCGTTTACTATTATATCATTTCAGTTGAATAAAAATTTGGAGGAACTTATTATGACAAACAGCTATGAGAGTCCGTTTTGTACAAGATATGCCAGCAAGGAAATGCAGTATATTTTTTCTGCTGACAAGAAGTTTACAACATGGAGAAAGCTTTGGGTGGCTTTGGCAAGAGCAGAAATGAAGCTCGGACTTCCGGTTACGCAGGAGCAGGTAGACGAGCTTGAGGCAAACATAGAAAATATAGATTATGAGGCAGCTCGTGAGCGAGAGAAACTTGTCCGCCACGATGTAATGTCGCACGTTTATACATATGGCTTGGCTTGCCCTAACGCCAAGGGAATCATTCATCTCGGTGCGACCTCCTGCTATGTCGGCGATAACACAGATGTCATTATCATGCGTGACGCTTTAAAGGTTATAAAAAGAAAGCTTATCGGAGTTATTGCCCAGCTCAGCGAATTCGCCGAGAAATACAAAAACCTTCCGGCGCTTGCATACACCCACCTTCAGCCGGCTCAGCTTACAACAATAGGTAAGCGTGCAACTCTTTGGTGCAACGAACTTTTGATGGACCTTGAGGAAATAGACTTCAGAATTCAAAATCTTAAGCTTTTAGGCTCTAAGGGAACAACCGGCACACAGGCAAGCTTCATGGAGCTTTTTGAGGGCGATAGTGAGAAAATAAAGGCGCTCGAAAAAATGATAGCTGAAGAAATGGGATTTTCGGACGTTGTTCCGGTTTCGGGACAAACTTATTCAAGAAAAGTTGATTCCGCTATTGTTGCAACTCTTTCGGGAATTGCTCAAAGCGCATCGAAGTTTTCAAACGATATAAGAATCTTACAGAGCTTTAAAGAGGTTGAAGAACCGTTTGAGAAAAACCAGATAGGCTCGTCGGCTATGGCTTATAAGAGAAATCCTATGAGATGTGAAAGAATTACTTCTCTTGCAAGATATGTAATGGTGGATATGCTGAACCCGGCATTCACCGCAGGAACGCAATGGTTTGAAAGAACGCTTGACGATTCTGCAAACAAGCGAATTTCCGTTGCAGAAGCATTTTTAGGTGTTGACGCAATTTTAAATATCATGCTCAATGTTACTGACGGACTTGTCGTTCATGAAAAGATTGTTACAAAGAGAGTAATGGCTGAGTTACCGTTTATGGCAACTGAAAACATAATGATGAACGCTGTAAAAAAAGGCGGCGACCGTCAGGAGCTTCATGAGAGAATAAGAGAATACTCCATGCAGGCAGGTGCAAGGGTAAAGGACGAGGGCCTCGACAACAATCTCTGTGAGCTTATTTTAAACGATCCTATGTTTATGATAACAAAGGAAGAAATGGACGATATTATGAAGCCGATAAACTTTATCGGAAGAAGCTCACAGCAGGTTGATGAGTTTATCGAAAACTGCGTTCGACCGGTTCTTGATGAAAACGGATATGAAAAGGAAAGCGTTGAGATAAATGTTTAAAAGATTAAGTACCAGAATCTGGTTTTTAATAACCGGAAGCCTTTGCGCCGCTCTTGCAGTTTTCGCTGTAATTGCGGTAATAGCTTGGAATTTAAGCGTTGCATTTGTATTTGCACCTGTTATATTTGCAATCGTTTTGATATCAAGCGCATTCTCGCTCGACAGCAATGGTAACGCTAAGAAAAGTAATGCTAAGAAATCCGAAAAAAAACAAGCTGAGGAGGAATATGTTTCTCCGTTTTTTACTGATGATCCCAATAATAAAATGAAAGGAAAGAAAAGAAAATGAAATCAGAAACAAAATGTCTTCACTCCGGTTATTCTCCAAAAAACGGAGAGCCGAGAGTAATGCCTATTGTTCAAAGCACTACATATGTTTATGACTCTACAGCTGATGTTGCGGCAGTATTCGATGATCCGACAAAGGGACTGATATATTCACGTTTTGCAAATCCTACTGTAGACGCAGTCGAGAAGAAAATCGCCGACCTCGAAGGCGGAGTGGCTGCAATGGCTACCTCAAGCGGACAGGCGGCTTCGCTTTGCTCTATTTTAAATCTCTGCTCCGCAGGCGACAGCTTTATTTCAGCCTCCACCATTTACGGCGGAACAATAAATCTTTTCGGATACACTCTTAAAAAGCTTGGAATAGAATGTATTTTCGTAGATGCAGACGCTTCTGAAGAAGAGCTTCAAAAAGCGTTTAAACCCAACACAAAATGTGTTTTCGGCGAAACAATAGCAAATCCTGCACTAAGCGTTTTGGATATTGAAAAGTTTGCAAGCCTTGCACACAAAAACGGCGTTCCGCTTATCATCGACAATACGTTTGCGACTCCTATTCTTTGCCGTCCTATCGAATGGGGAGCTGATATTGTAATCCATTCAACAAGCAAATATATGGACGGACACGCTCTTCAGATCGGCGGAGTAATTGTCGATTCGGGCAAATTTGATTTTACAAACGGAAAATTCCCTGAGTTCACCGAGCCTGACGAAAGCTATCACGGAATTGTTTACACAAGGGATTATCCTGACTGCCCGTTCATTTTAAAAGCAAGAATGCAGCTTATGAGGGATTTCGGCTGTTATCCTGCGGCACACAGCGCATTTTTACTAAACCTGGGTCTTGAAACTCTTGCAGTAAGAATGAAGCAGTACAGCGAAAACGCTCTTGCTGTCGCTAAGTATTTCAAATCCTCTCCGTATGTTGAATCGGTAAGCTACCCGAATCTTGAAGGGGACAAATATTACGAGCTTTCGCAGAAGTATACACCGAACGGTTCATGCGGAGTTATTTCGGTTGTATTTAAGGGCGGAAAAGAAGCAGCAATGAAGTTTATGGACTCATTAAAGCTTGCTTCAAACGAAGTTCACGTTGCCGACATTCGCACTTGTGTGCTTCATCCAGCAAGCGAAACTCACCGTCAGCTTACTGACGAACAGCTTGTTGCGGCGGGAATCGAACCGGGAATGGTACGATTCAGCGTAGGACTTGAAAACGTCGACGACATTATCGACGACATCAAGCTCGGATTTGAAGCTATTAATTCGTAATTGATAATTAGTCTGCCATAATTTTACAAAAATCACCCTTGTGCTATTATAATCACAAGGGTGTCTGCATATACGGTAGGCGGTCCTCCTCACACGAGGAGGGATAATATGAACGATTATTTTTGTTGCTTGTGCAATTCACTTGTATGGTGGTGCCATTATCACTTTGCGTTGCATAGTTTTTTATAATTAGTAACATATTTTTAAATAAGCATTGGTACACAAAAACTATAAAAATAGACATTTTATAACATTGTGTACCAATGAGTTTTATTAACAATTTTAACAATCCATTTTAGTATTCAATATACATATTAAATTATCCATTATTAATTACACTTCCGTGTTATTCTAACCTTTGACAAACGATGTAAAACAATGTATAATAAAAACATCTATACATAACAATTGAAAAGGAATGACTTATAATGGCATCAGCAAACATTAAACGCCCAAAGGGAACACAGGACATTACACCCTCTTCGTCATATAAATGGCACACGCTTGAATATATATGCCGGGATGCTGCAAAAAGCTACGGTTTTTTAGAGATAAGAACTCCAACCTTCGAGGATACAGGACTTTTTGTACGATCTGTAGGAGATACTACCGATGTTGTTCAAAAGGAAATGTACACAGTTACCGCAAAAGGCGATGCACAGTTTACGCTTAAGCCTGAAGGTACGGCAGGCGCAATAAGAGCAGCTATTGAAAACGGACTATTAAACGAGGGCTTCCCTCAAAAAGTATTTTACATTTCTTCGTGCTTCCGGCACGAAAAGCCTCAGGCAGGAAGGCTCAGAGAATTTCATCAGTTCGGCTGTGAGCTGATAGGTTCAAAGAGTCCCGCATCAGATGCCGATATGATACTTCTTGCAAAGACTGTTTTGGATAACGCAGGGATAAAAAATGTCGAGCTTTATTTAAACTCGATTGGCTGTCCTGAATGCAGGGCAAAATATACTGAAGCTCTCAAAGCTTATTTTTCAGATTATACGGATAAGCTCTGCGAAACCTGCCTTTCAAGACTTGAGAAAAATCCGATGCGAATACTTGACTGTAAATCTCCGATATGCTCTGAGATCGCAAAGGATGCCCCTGTTATTTCGGACTATTTATGCGATGAGTGTGAGGAGCATTTTAACAGCCTACAGGAGCTTTTGACGGAGCTTGGCGTTAAGTACAAGATCAATCCGAAAATCGTAAGAGGACTTGACTATTACACTAAAACGGTATTTGAATTTGTAACAACCGACATCGGAGCACAGGGAACTATCTGCGGCGGCGGAAGATATGACGGACTTGTAAGCGAGCTCGGCGGAGCAGACACACCTGCTCTTGGCTTTGCAATAGGGCTTGAGCGGCTGATGCTCGCAATGGAAAGTCAGGGAGCTGAATTTATTGCGCCTGAAACATGCGATATATACTTAGCTTCAATCGGACACCGTGCACTTATAAAAACTGCCGCTTTGGCTAAGGAGTTGAGAACCTGCGGATTTTATGCCGAATACGACCTTGTCGGAAGGAGTCTTAAGGCGCAGATGAAATACGCTGACAAAATAAGCGCTAAATTTTCAATAGTTATCGGCGATGACGATATTGACAATGACTTTGCAAAGCTTAAGAACATGGAAACAGGCGAGATTGAAGAGCTTTCGCTTAGTGATTCTTTCTGCGAACGATTCTCTGATATTTTGGTAGCGTATATGTTCGGCGACTCATTTTTAGAGAACTTTTGAGAGGATTAAAAATGTTTATAGTTTTTCCTAAAAAATACAGCTTTCGGACAAGCTCTTCGCCTAATGAGTTTATAAAAACAGCGTCCGGAAAAATTCCAAAACTCAACTTTAACGAGCTTCGCAAGCAATGGCTTATGACGCCTGTTTTCTACGGAACGGTAAAGGACAAAAAAATAACAGTTCATCACCACGCCGCAAAGAAACGTGATCTTGACAGCATTTATTTTTCGGGAACTGTAAAGCCTGAGGAAAACGGAACTGTCATTGAGGGAAAGTTTCAGCGAAGTGTGAAAAACACCGTTATGGCAGTAATAATAATGGTTTTGTGGGTGCTTATTACGGTTGCCTGCTTTACGCAAAACATCACAGCAGGAGCTGTATGCTGTGCGCTTACTCTCCTTTGCTTTTGGCTGTTCTTCTGGGACGAGGGAAAAATAGAAATTATAAAAACATATCTTGATTCAATTGCAGAAGAATCAGATAACGATAGGAGTTAAAATTTATGCTTGACAGTATGAAGGGACTTCGCAGGACTCATTACTGCGGAGAAGTATTGGAAGAATCAAAAGATGTAATTGTCGGAGGATTTGTTCAAAAAATAAGGGATCTCGGAAATCTTATTTTTATTGATCTCCGTGACAAAACGGGAATTGTACAGCTCTCGTTTAATGATTCTACTGACAGAGAGATTTTCAAAAAAGCTCAGAGCGTAAGAAGTGAATTTGTTCTTATGGCAAAGGGTGATGCGGTAAAACGTGAAAGCGTTAATACAGCAATCAAAACAGGAGCTATCGAAATAATCGTTAATGACCTGCGGATTCTGGCAACAGCCGAAACCCCTCCTTTTGAGGTTTCGGCATCCGAAAAGGTAAACGATGAGCTAAGGCTTAAATACCGTTACCTCGATTTGCGAAATCCTAAGCTTCAAAACAACATTATCACAAGACACAAGGTTGCAAAGGCTGCAAGAGAGTTTTTCTATCAGAACAATTTTTTGGAGATTGAAACTCCTATGCTTATGAAGTCAACCCCGGAGGGAGCAAGAGATTATCTCGTTCCGTCACGAATCCACGATGGAAAGTTCTATGCTCTTCCTCAGTCGCCGCAGATATATAAGCAGCTTTTAATGGTTTCGGGCTTTGACAGATATGTTCAGCTCGCAAGGTGCTTCAGGGATGAGGATCTTCGTGCCGACCGTCAGCCTGAATTCACTCAGATAGATCTTGAAATATCATTCGTTGACACAGCAGAGCTTATCGAAACGGGCGAAAAGATGCTCGCTCATATATTCAAAGAAACACTTGGAGCAGAGGTTTCCCTCCCAATGCCTAAGATCACCTACAGGGATGCCATGAACCGCTTCGGTTCAGACAAGCCCGATACTCGCTTTGGTATGGAAATTCAAGACATTTCCGATACGGTTAAGGACTCGGATTTTGTTGTATTCAAATCGGCTCTCGAAGCAGGCGGAAGCGTCAGGGCAATAGTTGCTAAAAACGCAGCAGAGGTTTATACCAGAAAAGAAATCGACAAAATTTCCGAACATGCAAAGGGAATCGGCGCAAAAGGACTTGCATATATACGCTGGGTGGATGAGCCGAACTGCTCTTTTAAGAAATTCTTAAAGGACGGTGAGCTTGATACTATATTGTCAGCACTCGGCGCTCAAAAGGGAGATGTTGTTTTGATCGTTGCCGACAAGGATAACGTAGTTCTTCCTACTCTCGGTGCGTTAAGGCTTCTTGTTGCAAAGCGACTTGATATTATTCCTGACTCCTATAATTTTGTTGTTATAACAGAAATGCCGTTTTTCGAGCTTGATGAAGAATCGGGGAAATGGCTTGCTATGCACCACCCGTTTACAATGCCTATGAGAGAGTGCCTTGACATTCTTGAAAGCGATCCTGCAAATGTTCGTGCAGAAGCATTTGACTTCGTTTTGAATGGAACAGAGCTTTGTTCGGGAAGCATGCGTATTACGGATTACGAGCTTCAGCAGAAAATGTTTGCTGCTTTAGGACTTACAGACGAGGAAATTGAAGCTAAATTTGGCTTCTTGGTAGACGCATATAAGTACGGTGCTCCTCCGCACGGCGGAATGGGATTTGGTCTTGACCGCCTTTCAATGATAATATGCGGAGCTGACAGCTTAAGAGATGTCGTTGCGTTCCCTAAGGTTCAAAACGCAAGCGAGCTTATGAGCGCTTGTCCTTCGGTTGTTGACGAAAGCCAGCTTGAGGAACTTCACATTAAAACCGCTTTAAACGATAAATAAAAGATTAGGGGGCAGGACGTTTTCTGCCCCTTAGCTTTATGAAAGGAACAATTATCATGAAAATATGCAAAAGCTGTGGTAAAGAATTTAAAGGCGAATACTGTGAGCATTGCGGTTACGGAAACCCTGATATAAAAACAAAAGCGGCTGAAAAATATAAAAAGGTCCATAAGCCTCTAAGACACATGACGGAAGAAGAAAAGGAAGAATGGTTAAAAGAGCAAAAGAAAAATCCTAAAAAAACAAAAAATACCGCTCCGAAAAAAGCGGTAAAAATAGCATTAGGTATTGTCTGCGTCTTGCTAATTGCGGCTCTTGTGATTTTTGTGCTTTACAAACGAGGATATATTGGCAAAACCGAAGAAAAAGAAGATGTTGCCGCAAAGTATTTTCAAAGCATAAGCGACCGAAACTTTGAGGACTTTTTAAGCTGTTTTCCTCCGGCGATAAGGGACACTTATGAGGAGTCTGCAAAAGAAATGAACCTTGACGAAAGCAATGCTCTTGACACCCTTTACAGTGATTATAACGAAACCTATGGAAATGATTTTAAAATCAATGCAAAGCTCGGAAAAGCGGCGTATGTTGACAGCGAAGCTATAGAAGATTATGAAAAAGAATACAAAAAGCTTTATGACAAAAAGATTGATGTTTCCGAGGCTTATGTAATATCTGCAACGGCTACCATTCATGGAAGCCGCTCATCAAAGGATGTTTACTACGAGATCTACACCGCAAAAACAGGCACAAGATGGTATGTAGTAAATGTTTCGGAAATAACACCGACAATAACTAAATAATCCATAAATATAACTGCGTTAAGATGCTCCCCGAAAACGTTGAATAACGGGCTGTATCTCTTATTGAATTAACAATGGAAAGTTGATAAAAAATCCGCTTTGAGAATAACTCTCTCAGCGGATTTTTTGTGATTTTAATTTTCAGGCACGCAGTCCTTCGTATTTTTCCAATAAGTCAAGGTCAAAGTCCTGCTTTTCAATATATTCCGTGTCGTTAAATTCAGGTCGGTTGACTCTGACTATATTATAAAGCTTTGTCGCATGATCAATAAAGTCGTTGTATGCGTTAAGCTTCTGCGAATCGGAGCCGTAAGCTTCGACTGCAATTGCATAAGCGTTGTCTTTAAGTCCCATTAGCGTATCAAGGGTAGAGATCATAAAATCTAGGTCCAGTCCTTCAGCAGAGCATTGAAAATAAATGTTTGAACCACCTGCTATATTAATCATACGCTGCTCATACGGAGTCGATTGGTCACTTGTTAATAGTTTTTTGATCTCTTCAGGAGTTAGTTTGCAGTATGCTTCAACATACGAAAAACTGCGTTTAATTGATGTTGTATAGTCTGACAGATAATAATCTGCCCTTGCTACGGTTGATGTCCAAGGTATATTATCTATATATTGCTCAAGCGTAATCGTATTAATTTCATTAGTTACACTTTTTGTGGGATTGTCAACAAATGCCTGATATGTTTCCCTTGCGAGATCAATAAACTTTAAGTAAGAATCCTTTATTACCGGATTTTTCATCTTGCTGACGTATTTGGTGTACTGCGGTTCCGATTTAAAATACTCCTCAAGAGCGTTCATCGAATCTGATATTCCGTTTTCGTTTGTGATCTTAGAGCCGTCCTCGTAGGAACTGGACCACGAAGTGTTTCCATTATAAAATGCGTTTACACATTGAATATTACTCAAAATTTTTCTTGCTCTCTCGGAAATCTGTTCGAGTTTTTCGTCAGATTCAAACGGCATTATAGCTTCCTCGTAGGCT
>OJPD01001521.1_pt1 | contig 11361 bp, 9 predicted proteins | sample 1598371 | NCBI WGS metagenome assembly OJPD01 (sample SAMN03922478, study PRJEB24848) | human gut metagenome | isolation source: stool sample | host: Homo sapiens | place: Germany | collected 2010-11
CCCGTCTGGTGCTTTTCGTTTCGTTCGTTGTTTAATTTACAAGGTACACGTCCCACGCGGAACAGTCTTTATTGTAGCAGATGTCAGCCATCTTGTCAACTACTAATTTTACTTATTTTTGACAATTTTCGTTGCCGTCCGGCTTGGTTCTGCTCACTGCCCTCACGGACAGCTTGGTTAGATTACCATATGCCGCAGCACTTTGCAACCCCTAATTTCACTTTTTGCCTCCTTACTATGAAACGGCCATTTTCATAAGACCAGCTTATATCTTTTATTGCCCATTTCTCGATTTTGCTTTACATATATGCTTTACATATATTATATAGTCCGTTCTCCGCCGGCCCGCAGTTGCGGGCCGTTTCCTCTCCCCCTCTTGACAAATCTCCACTCCCGTGCTAAGATGTCTCCATAATCCAAGGGGTGCTGGCGCAAGCCGGCTGAGATGAGACGTATCGCCGTCCGGTCCCTCGAACCTGATCCGGGTAATGCCGGCGTAGGAATGCGAACATATTGCCTTTTGTTTTCCGCATTGCGACGCCTGCATGGCTCGCCATGCGGGAATTTCTTTTTCTGGAGGTACTACTTATGAATCACGCAAAAGTCCGCGCCCTGTGCGAGGGCGCTGTACTGCTGGCCGTGGCCCAGATCCTCAGCTACATCAAGCTGTGGGAGATGCCCTGGGGCGGCAGCATCGTCCTGTCCATGGTCCCGCTGGTACTGTACGCCGTCCGCTGGGGTCTGGGTGCCGGTCTGCTGGATGGTTTCCTGTTCGGCGTCCTGCAGTTCATGTTTGACGGCGGCTTTGCCATCGGCTGGGAATCCATCATCGGCGACTATCTGCTGGCCTTCACGGTGCTGGGTCTGGCTGGTCTGTTTGCCCGCCGCCGCAGCGGCGTTTTCCTGGGTACGCTGGTAGCCGGCGGCGCTCGTTTCCTTGTTCACTATGTGGTGGGCGCCACCATCTGGGCCGCCTATATGCCCGACACCTTCTTCGGCATGACCATGCACAGCCCCTGGTTCTACTCCCTGCTGTACAATCTGGCCTACATGCTGCCCAACATCGCCATCACACTGCTGATCTTCGCCGTCGCCTACAAGCCTCTGGGCAAGTACCTGACCGGTGCCGATCTGGAGCAGGCCAAGTAATCCACTCCCTCTCCGCGCCCGGCTCTCTCCCCCCTTGGAGGGCCGGGCGCGATTTTTTCTCTGGAGGCGCAAAAAGGTATTGACAAACGCCCCAAAACCTGTATAATAGTTTTTGTTCGTCAGAACATAGCGGGATTGTGTAAAGGTAGCACAGCGGACTCTGACTCCGTATGTGAGGGTTCGAATCCTTCTCCCGCTGCCATATCGAGTGGATGTAACGGATTTCAGTTACATCCACTTCTGTTTTTATCATTATGTACGGAGTAGGCATTATGCCTGCTCCGTTTTCTCATCTTCAGGGACTTCATATTCTTCACCGTACTCCTCCGGGAACAGCTCTTTCAGATTCTCCGACGGCTCGCAGGAAACATACTCCACGGCAACACCCTCGCGGATATCGGCGGTGTAGTTCGGATGACACTGCGTGGGGTCAATGTCCAGATACCCAACGAACTTGTAGTAAATGACAAGGCGTTGGGTCTTATTTTTGCCCGTACCCTGCACTTCGTACACGTCGATGTGGTCGATCAGCTCGTTGAGCACCTGCTTGGTCAGCGTACGCATTTCCATGAACTTGCGAATGGCACGGATGAACTCCTCCCGCTCGCTTTCCTTTTCGCCCATTTCGGCAAGCTTCTTGCGCAGCTTCAGAATCTTCTTTTTCAACTGCTCGCGCTCGTCGGCATATTCGCTTGAAAGTATACTGTAATTCTCCTCCGAGGTCTTGCCGCTGAGCTTGTCCTCATAGAGAGATTTCAGCAGCTTCGGGATCATCTCAATGCGCATTTCCGACTTGCGAAGCTCGGAGGCTGCCGCTTTCTTCTCGCTCTCGTACTGCTTGTTGCTCTTGCGGGCAAGAATTTCGGCAAAGCGGTTTTCGTCGGCAACAAGGTACTCAGCAAGCCGCCGCAGCTCCATTTCCACCACCGCTTCCACCGCATCCGCACGGATATAGTGGCGGGTGAGGCAGGTGCCGCGATAGTCTTTCACATAGTTGGAACAACTGAAATAATGAATATCCTTGTTCTGCGTGTTGGTGTGATACCACATCTTACTGCCGCAGTCCGCACAGCGGAGGATATCGCAAAAGATACTTTTCGGGCCGTTTTCCTCCTTGGGTGCGCGCTGATGCGTGCTTTTCAGCCGCTTCTGCACCTTTTTATAGGTGTCGCGCTCGATGATCGCCTCGTGTCTGTCCTCAAACACCATCCAGTCCTCTTTCGGGTTGTCGATACGGCGGTGATTTTTGAACGACTTGGAATGCGTTTTGAAATTCAGCACATCGCCGCAGTATTCCTGCCGCGTCAGGATACCGTGGATGGTGCTCGATTTCCACTTGTACGGATTCGGCTGACTTTTCTTGCCGCCGCGGTTAATGCCTTTGGACGCCCAGTACGCCGTACAGTTGAGGTGCTGTTCGTCCTGCATGATCCTTGCAATGGTGTCTTCGCCGTTGCCGTCCAGATACAGCTTGAAAATCTCCCTGACGACGGCTGCGGCCTCCGGATCAATGATCCAACGCTTCTTGTCTTGCGGGTCTTTCACATAGCCGTACGGGGGTTGGGAGAGCGGCTCGCCCGCCCTCCCTCTGGTATTGTGCGCAGACCGCACCTTGCGGCTGATATCTTTGGCATACAGCTCGTTCATGATATTCTTGATGGGGATAAAATCGTCCATATCCGTTGCCCCGTCAACGCAGTCCACATTATCGTTGATGGCGATAAAGCGGACATTGTGGTCGGGGAAATAGTTTTCGGTGTAATATCCCACCTGCAGGTACTCACGCCCGAAACGGGACATATCCTTAACGATGATCGTGCTGACATATCCCATTTCGATATCATCGAGCAGTTCCTGAAAGCCCGGTCGGTTGAAATTCGTGCCGGTGTAGCCGTCATCTACATAGAACTTGGTGTTGCCCATGTGGTTTTCCTTGGCATACGCCTGGAGCATTTTCTTTTGGTTGGCAATGGAGTTACTCTCCCTGTCCGTATTGTCGTCTCGGCTGAGACGGCAATACAGAGCGGTAATTCCGGTTAATTGTTTTTGCTTTTTATTCGACTGCATAATAAATTATCTCTCCTTTCCGGCAGTCGAACGCACGGGTTTCGGTTTCATTTTAGGCTCTTCCTTCTTTGCGGTCAAATCTGTAAATTCGTCGCTGATAATGTCTTCCATGGCATCGGAAAGAGTTTTGTCCTTTTCCGTCAGCGTCGCCTCGGCAAATCTGCCCTCGACTACATAGCGCGTGTTGATGATGTCGTACTCGCGGTGTCCGCCGCCGATGCCGATGATAAAGCGGCTGTCGGGCTGCTTCTGTTCGGGTTTCTTTTTCATGGTTATCGTTCCTCTCTTTCTTTTGGCTTGTCCGCGCGGTTTTGGGTGTGCTGACGGTAAAATTCCATGGCGCGGAGCATGGTCGTCTGCATTTGTTTGGCAGTCGTACCGGGCGGGAAATACCGTCTCAAAGGCGCTACCTCAATTTTCAGATATTCTTTTTGGTTGCCCTTGATTTCGGACATGATCTGTGAGATACCGCTGTCGGTCAGCGTATAGTCCTCGCTGAGTTTGCGTAGACGCTGTGCCTGCGACAGAGACGGCGTGAGTTCGTCGCAGGCCATGATTTGGTATAGTGCGTTCTGCTCATGGCTGTTGAGGTAGGAAAGCTCCACTGCGGGAGTCAGCGCGATCCGTCCCTCATCCACCAGTTTCAAAATGTCGGGGATGAGATTGGTAAGGCGGATATAACGCTGAACTTGCGACTTGCTGTCCGGTGAGTTATCAGCGATTGTCTCTACGGAGAACTTCTGACCAAGTTGGTCAGAAGTTCTTTTTCCCTGATGCTTCATCGCTTCAAGTTTCATCTTGTACGCGAATGCCTTTTCGCTCGGCAGGATATGCTCTCTTTGCAGATTGCTGTCCACCATCGTGATAACGGCTTCCTCGTCCGTGAGATTTCTCACGATCACCGGCATGGTACTCAATCCGAGAGCGCGGCAGGCAGCCAGTCGGCGGTGGCCGGATATCAGCTCGTAGCCGCTCTCCGTGGGTCTTGCAAGCGCGGGGATCAGCACACCCGATTCCCGGATGCTTTCTTTCAGTCGTTCCATTTCTTCATCTTCCATGACTTTGAACGGGTGCTCCTTGAACGGTTTCAGTTCGTCAAGGGGAAGCTCGTCCACTTTCGGTTTCTTCGCGTCGATCCGCTCCTCTGTGCTCATAAAGAGCTCATCGTACCCGGTCAGGCCCAGGTCTATGCGGTCTGCTTTCATGGCTCGTCACCTCTCTTTCTTCGGGCGGTAAACATCGTTCGGTTATTTCTTTCAGACAAACTTTCAAATCTGACAGCGTCTGGCGGAGCAGTTCTTCATCCAACGGCTCGGAGAGAAATACATTCTTGGAGATCCGATCCAAATTGAAATGAATATTCTTCATCATGCGGACCGTCTGAAAAAGAGGGGCAGGCGGCGCTTCCATGATCGTCTTTCCTTCGATCATTGTGCGGATAAACTGCTCACGGTTCATAACCGTCTTGTCCACCATCGCATTCAGCCGTGCAAGTTCCGCATCGCTCAGATAAACCGTGATCTTGTTGTTCCTTGTTCTGTTTGGTTTCTTGTTTTCTGCCGCAGGGGTTTCAGGGTTTCTCCTGACAAGCGAATCTGTCCGGACAGATTCAGTGCTTGTTGAGACAGCGGCGTTATATTCGTTCCACTTCATCGAGATACACTTCCTTTCTTGAATTTTCTCTGTAATGGAGCAGCAGATGGGTACCGACCGGGATTTCATAGAACCCTAAGTACCTCTGCCACCACTGGGTTGTTGACATGACTTTTCTGCTGTCCTCAAAAGTAAAGAAGACTCGCAGACAATTCCGTGCCTCCGCTTTCATGTCGAGGATGGCAATGAACTTTCCCGGCTCAAGATTCAGCACATAATCCGTTGTGATGATATTCTGAGCTTTGAGTTCGTTTTGGGTGTAGACTTTGTCCTCCATGCGTTACACCTCCTTTTTCAGCAGTCTGATCAGCGTGCGCGCTTCGTCTTTGGTGAAGGTTCCGCGACTTGTGCACCTGTCGTGGTCCGGAGACCAGTCGTGAATATCGAGCTTCGGCTCTGCACCGTTCCAACTGACCATATTCAGCTCCAGTCTCCAGCCGCGTGACGATTCGGAGATCACTCCGATATGCCTTGTGATTTTGCTTGTGATTCTGTCTTTCATTTTGATTTCCTCCTTAAATTTTTGAATTTAGGCATATGAAAGAATCTGCCTATGTAACCGGCTAAAAAGAAAAATGCGATTTGCCGCCGTCATCTTCTTCTATCTAAAGAAGCTTCCTCTCTTTAGCTGGTAGAAATAGTTACTTACTTAATTACTTATAGGGAGCGGCTTTGGGAGTTTAATCTGACTTTTACGCATCATCTTCTTTCGTGAAACATTCTGTTTTACTGCCTGAGAAGGAAGAAGAGGTCATCCCGGATATACTGCTGATATAGATAGATTCTTCTTTTCAGGTAGTAAGAGTTAGTTACTTAAATACTTACTTATAGCGGAGTAAGCACCGCTTTTCCTCGCCCCTTTTGTATGCCTACCCCGGGATCTCACCGCAGCGTCGCCGCGCTCGCTCTTTCGAGGTCATCGCACAGTCATGGAACTCGGACTCTTTATTCAGTTGTCAAGGTACACATCCTCATAATGTGAGGAATGAGAGAGGGTGTTTTTTAGGGTCCTGCCGAAAATTTTCTCTCTACTTATTCCCACTGGGAGAGGCCGTTTGGGGAGTCATTCTCAAAAAATTTTCTACCCTCAAAGAGTAGGCAGCGAGAGTGACCGAAAATTGCGGCTTGGACGAAATTTTTATTTTCCCTCTCGCTTGTTTCCACCGAGAAAGGTCAAAAGTTATGCCTGTATCGCAATTTTCATCCCTCAAGGGGTAGATCACGAGAAAAACCGAAAATTAAGCCTTTTGAAAAAAATTTTTTTCTTCCCTCAATAGGTAGGCAACGAGGATAACCAAAAACCGCGCCTTTGCCGCAAAAAATTTTCCTTCTCAAGTGGTAGAGCACGAAAACGCAGATTTTATGAATGGTTTTGAAAAATTCTCTCCCATCTGGTAGGCATCGGGAAGTGCCAAAACTAAACCACTTTGATAAACTTTCTTTTTTCTTCCTCAAAAGGTAGCCATCGAGAAACGTCAAAAGTTGCGGGTTGATATTTTTGTCCCTCAAGTGGTAGAGCACGAAAAACCGGTTTTTATGCGCTTTCCTCAAAAATATTTATTTTTGGCTCCGAATCGGAGCCATCTTCCCGTTGCCTGATATACGCGGCTCCAAATCGGAGCCATTTTTCGTCTGTGGCATCAAAATTGATGCCATTTTCGGGAGCGGGATTTCCGCTGTGGCATTAAAATTGATGCCATTTTTGATTACCTCCTCACTTATTCCCAGTAGGCTCAGCTATTTAGCAAGGGTTATTTTCATAAAAAATTTCCTCTCTACTTATTTCCAGTGGGAAGTGAAGAAATTGAGGGGATTTTCGAAAAAATTCCCGTTCACTTAACCCACGTTTGAAGGCCGTTTTGTCAACCTAACATCGAAAATTTCTCCTACAATCCCTTACAGCAACTTTCAGAGCTGAAAAACGACATATTTTCCAAAACTTTTTCAAAAAACGTTCTCATCCCTCTACCGCACGTTTTTGAAGCGAAAACGGTCATGCTTTCCCAAAAAGTTTCCCACTCCTATACCGCAAGTTTTTTCGGGCAAATCTAAACACCTATTTCAAAAAAATTTCTCTATTACTGCTACTGGGACATTTGAAGTCCAAAACGGCACACCTATCCCGAAAAAAGCATAAAAAATAGCATCTGCCTCGTTTTCAGAAGCAGACGCTATATCTTTTCGGGTATTCAGTTGTAGATCAGATCGTTCAGGACGATTTCTTCGGCGCGGCTGCGGATGTTGTTCATCCGTCCGACCCATTCCATTTGATTCTCGGCTTTCAGCTTTTCTGTCACCCCTTCGGCGTTCTTCATCTGCTCGACCAGCCGGTCAAACATTTCCTCAGCCGCTTCGCCGATCTCTTTCAGATGGGTTTCTAACTTCCCATCGAGAAACATTCCGGTATAGATTCCGTTTCTGTGCTCACGCAGATACCGATGACGCATTTTGGCAAATCTGTTGTACATGGTTTTTCCTCCTTACGCATACGCGATGTAAATCAAGTAGTTTCCGTTTCCGAGGCTCTCCGCCCAGATGTTCACCGCGGTGATATCTTCGTCGTTCGCATATCGGTTGAGGCGGTGTGTTAAATCCCGCTCAAGGTAAATGCAATCGGCATTGGCGGTTGTCGGGTTATCCCAGCAATCCACCGCCGTCGGGTCGATTTCAAGCCCGATTTGGAACGCGTAGGACCTTGCAAAGCTGATCCAGTAGTTGACATCAAACTCCGCTTTCGGCGGCTCTGTGACGCTCTCAGACGGCGTTTCGACGGTTGCCTGTATCTTGGTCGGTTTATCCTTTTGGACTTTTTCAGCGGGCGTTTGCGTTGTCGGCGGCTCCACTGTCGTTCCCGTGTTGATCGGTACAACAGGTGTTTCCGCCGTTGTTGCGGTAGAAGTTTCCGGTACTGACTTCTGTTCAGGACGCTCATCGACGGACGGTGCAGTCGTTTCCGTTTTGGGGGTCTCGATGACCGATTCAATTTCCTTTGGGATGGGTTCCGTCGTTTCCTCCGGGGTTGCCGTTTCCGTAACGGTTGTCGGCTCTGTTTGCATACTTGACAAGGTTTCCGACGGTCTTTCCACCGAACACGCGCTCATCAGAAGCGCCAGTAGCAGTATGATGATTTTTTTCATGGCTTTCGCCTCCCTTCACGTATATGGTAGCGAAAAGCGGAAGAAAACACCAATGTGCAAAAATCGGATTTGCAGATTTGACGGAGATGGTATCTTGTGAGTGTATTCGGTTGTCAAGGAACAGCGAAGGTTTGATCCTTCACTTGTTCCCACTGAGAAGCCCGAATCGTACACCCATTTCGGAAAAATATTTTTGAGAAAAAGAAAAAGCCCTCTCCGAAATTGATCGTAAAGGGCTGTCAGCGTTTGCATTAATACACTATCTCCAAGAGGTAAAAGTTACCTCTTGGATGGCGAATTTTTACCTGCCGCCCAAGTGGTCAATTTGACCACTTGGGACCTCAGGCGAATTCTTTGATGATGCATTATTTCCAAAGGGAAAAATTTACCCTTTGGAAAGCAACGTATTTCATTCCACTCCAAGTCCTCAAATTGAGGACTTGGAAGATTGCTGGTAAGGGGTAAAATTTACCCCTTACCAAAGAGCCGCATAGCATTTTTAAGTCCTCAAAACGAGGACTTAAACTATTACTGGTCCCATATCACAAAATGGTAAGTGGACAAATTGTCCACTTACAAAAAACAGTCACGCAGCAAGATATCAAATTGATAACTTACTAAAAACGAATCGCAGCATTTTTGATTAGAGTGCCATGAGAATTCTGGTCTGGTTCATTTTGAACCAGACCACTCTCTATAACAGGCGTGTAATAAGTGGCCAAATGGAACACCCCCAAAAAACAGTCAAACCGGTGAGTCCTCAAATTGAGGACTTACTAAGAGATCAGATCAACGACAAGTGGTAAGTGCTCAAATTGAGCACTTACCAAAAATCGATAACGAAAATTGGTAGTTCCTCAAATTGAGGAACTACCAAAATCAAGACCTTGTATATCGAGTTGGTAGAAGGTAAAAATTACCTCGTGCCAAATTCCGTTTTTTCTGTGGTGGTAAAAGGACCATTTGCCCTTTTACAAGATCGCCCGGTCATCGGAAACGCACTTCATCAATCCGTCCATGGTAGGAAATGTCAAGAAAAAATGCTCAAAATTAAGTGGTCATTTTGACCACATAAAAGCCGAACCTTTTAGTAGAAAGGCAAAACTAAATATCCGTGGCATTGTCTTATCAAGCAACGAATCTGTGCGCACAGATTCATGTGCATGTCAGCGACGCCGTCTCGACAAGCACTGAACTTTGTCCCCAAAGTTCACTTGTCAGGGAATCCCCTGAGACCCTGATCACATAAGTTGTTTATTTAATTCTTCCAGTAGTTTTTTCAACTTCCCAGGGGTGATTGTGTCGCTATAATGTGTTCCCTCGTAAGTTGGATGTAATACCGGATACGGACCTTTGGTTTGCAAAATATACTTGTTCGCTATTAACCATTCAATTATTACGATAATATCTTCTCTCTTAATCGCGACCAATTTTCCATACTCTGCCACAAGATTTAATTCTGCAGACAAGAGCTTTTTGCTTGAAGATCCCCTCAGAACATCGGCAAGCATAGTAATCCCATAAAAATGCTTTTCACTGATATTTGACAAGCATTGCAGAACCGTGAGAACGACATCGTTTAGGTCATCGCCGTTGTATAGAATCTTTTTGACGGATGCCTTCTGGATATCTGCCAGCTTGAAGTTTTTGTCTGCTGGTTTGGGCGCTGCGGCCGGCGAAGTGTCTTTGCGTTCTGTGGATGCCGAATACCCTTTGGGAATCGTTATTTCAGGAGCGGGAATATCATCAGCAATCCCCATATATTGATAGAAATACTTTCTGGCCATATTTCTATTGCAGCCAGTACCATCTTTTTTATAGTTGGTACATCCGAGAAAGTAATCATTGTTTTTTGCCTGGCGTACAATTAAATATCCATCACGACATTGATCACACTTTATGATCGACATTTTTCCGGCTTTGTACTCATTTGTCATAAAGCCACAGACTTCCGGCTCATTTGTGCAGATGTGTAAGCGAAGTCCATATGCGTTTTTATAACGGAACTGCATCGGATAACCGCAAATAGGGCAGGCCTTTTTATATGACGGAATATCCTTTGGGTCTTCATTCCAATTTCCGTTTAGAACTACATTTTTGTAATCATGCTTTATTTCCAGCAAGAATTCGGATGGGTTTTGTTCCGGTGCAATAAAGAAAACTCTGTTTTTAGTTCGTGTCATTGCGACATAAAAAAGACGTCTTTCTTCTGCGTAGTCAATAGAACGGTCTCCTTTAATTACAAATGCCAATACCGGATCATCTTCTATTTTTGACGGAAATCCATAAGTTTCATTGCGTCCATTTATGACAATAACATTGTCATACCCAAGTCCTTTCGAAGCATGCGCAGTCATAAATGTGATATTTAATTTGGGATACTTAACAGACTTGAGTTTACTTCCTCGATTAATATACTCAAACAAGCCTGAACGCTCAAGCTTATCCCCGTCAAAGCCAAATCGACCAAGCAAAAGGATGGATGAATCATCCGGCTTGCCTTCCGCTTTATTGTATGCAATTATTTGCTCAAGAGCGACTTCAATGGCATGCGCAATCGCATAGTTTGCGCCACTGCGATTGTCTCCTTTTGCATCCTTTCTTTTGCTGTCATATGTATAAATGATAACAGGATCTGTGATATTCTTCGGGGAAATCAATTCTTTCCTGATTTGTTCTGTATTCTTCTGAATAAAGGTCCCGGCTATATCTATTACTTCCTGAGAGTTGCGATATGTTTTAACAATTTTCAGAAGTTTTGCGTATCCCATCTTTTCCGCAAACTTTGTAAACAATGTAATATCGGACCCGCTAAAGGCGTATATCGATTGCCAGTCATCGCCGACAGCAATAATCTTAGCGTCGGTTACCTCATGCAAAGCCGACACAAGATCAAATCTTTGCCGAGAAATATCCTGATATTCATCTACAATGATATATTTGAAGTCAAGCTTTTGCTTCATTTCTTTGACTTCACGCAAAATTCTTGCCGATTCATTTATCATATCCTCAAAGTCAACTGCATCGTTCTCTTTGAGATATCGTTGGTATTCCAGATAGCAGTCGTTACAGATGTCAAGGAATAATCTTGAACGAACATTCTGCGTGGAATGATACATTCTGTTAAACTCATCAGCAGTATAACCGTTAGTCTTAAAATTGGTAATAAAGCGGCATATTAACGCGACAAGCTTGCGAATATAACGGTTTTCTTCTGATGTGACAAGCATCTCCAAAACTTCTTTATTTGAACGTGGTGTCAGTACAAAACCGTTTTCTTCAAGTTGCTCTTTTAGATGTTCAGTAATAGATCTTCTGTCGTTAAACGACGAAAAAGTATATATCAGGGTAGTAC
>OJPD01001547.1_pt1 | contig 11182 bp, 8 predicted proteins | sample 1598371 | NCBI WGS metagenome assembly OJPD01 (sample SAMN03922478, study PRJEB24848) | human gut metagenome | isolation source: stool sample | host: Homo sapiens | place: Germany | collected 2010-11
TGACAACGCAGATGCGGATGTCGACGGTCTGGCCGCCCTTGGCCTTGATGGGAACGGGGATCGTGGCTTCAACGATGGCGTTGTTGTGGCCGCGGACGATTTCGATGTCGGCGTTCTTGAGCTCTTCGCCGGAGAGGACGAAGTAGGCCGTACGCAGGGCAGCTTCCATAACGCCGCCGGAAACGCCGAAGATCGTGCCGGCGCCGGTGTAGATTTCGAGCGTGCCGCGTTCGCGCTTCTTGTCCATCTTGAGCGGGTTGACGCCCTTGCGACGGAAGAGTTCGGCGAGATCACGAGCCGTAAGGCAGGCGTCGATGTCCTGATAGGACGGAGCGTCGGCCGGGATCATGCCCTGTTCCTTGGCCCAGTGCCAGCCCTGGTTCATTTCCGGACGAGCGGCTTCGAAGATCTTGGCCGTGCACGGCGTGACGGAGACGAAGAAGATCTTGCGCGGGTCGCACTTCCAGAGGAACTTGGCACCCCAGGTCTTGGCAAGGGCGCCGCCCATCTGGAGCGGGGACTTGGCGGTGGAGACGTGCGGGATCAGGTCGGCATGGTTCGTTTCCATGTTCTTGACCCAAGCCGGGCAGCAGGACGTGAAGTGCGGGAACGGATGTTCGGCCATTTCGTTCACTTCTTCGCTGCGTTCGCCGAGGAGCCAGTAGCGGGCCTTCTTGACGAATTCCGTACCTTCTTCAAGGATCGTCTGGTCAGCCGTGCTGTTGCAGTCGTAGACCTGGAAGCCGACGGCTTCGAGGGCGTTGGAAAGCTGTTCCGTGGTGAGTTCGCCGGGCTTGCCGCCGAATTCTTCGCAGATGGAGACGCGGACGGCGGGAGACGGATGGGCGACGCAGAGGCGGGACTTGTCGGCGAGAACCTTTTCGACCTGGTCGACAAAGCTCATCTGTTCGATGGCGTCGAACGGGCAGGCGATCAGGCACTGGCCGCAGTAAAGGCAGGCGTCTTCGATGATGTGGTGCTTGGCACCGAGGCCGCCTTCAATGGCGTTGACAGGGCAGAACTTGGAGCACGTGTCGCAGCCGACGCAGTGTTCCTTGTTGATGTGGATGATGCCGCGGAGTTCTCCCTTTCGGAGATTACCCTGGTAGGCGGGTCCGTCCTCCCCGTAGGCGCCGGCGCCGGGGTTGAACGTACGAACCTTGATCGTATTGTTGGACATTGAAAAACTCTCCAGAATCAGCGGAACTCAGGAAGCTCCTTGCCTTGCACGTCCTTGCCAGAGACTGTGAGACGCAGTGCTCGGGGGATGACAAGAACGGTTTCGGGCGTGCTGAATTTTTTGAAACGAAAGCGACGGGTACAGCAAGACCCGGGCGCTCACGGTGAAACACGCTTCGCATTTTAAGGGGTTAACCGCTAATGTAATCTACCTAAAAGTAGTAGTCGCTAATCCTGATAGGGTAGTTTTTGACGAAAACGTAGGAAAAACCGCAAATCGTTAACATTTGTCAATCGGCGTTCGGTCTTGCTTACACTCAGTCTAATTTAAGCCTTCAAGAGGCCTGTGCCGTGGAGCTTTCGGTCGTTTGAAACAGAAGGGCCCCGAGGGATTTTCATCCTTCGGGGCCTTTGTTCAAAGGGATTCGCGAAGATCGGGCTCTGAGGGCGGCCGATTCAGCCGGATCAGGAGTAGTCCTCTTCCTTCAGGGGCTGGCGCAGTTCGGCGCGAACGTTGTCCATGGCCGAGTAGAAGGCCTTCATCATGACGAGGCCGAGGAACTTGCCGCCGTCGGTCACGATGATGTTGTCCGGATCGTTCGGGTCGTCCTTGATGGCGCCCGCCACGCGCAGCGCGAGCATTTCCTTCATGAGCGTACGGTCGAGATTCACGCCGTGCACTTCGCGGAAGTACTTGCGGGACAAGCGGTGGGAGAACAAGCCGAGCATCAGTCGGTACTGGAGGATCGCGTGCTTGTCGAACTGGCGGCGGCGTTCCACGCCCGTGTTGCCGGCGGCGATTCGCTCGTTGTAGCGGCGCAGGCTGAACGTATTGACGTAGAGGCTGTCGTTGAGGAAGCTGAACGCGCCGGAACCTACGCCGAGGTACTCGTCATAGTCGACCACGTATTCGTCGAAGCCTTCGTCGTGCGTACGGCCGAACGTCCAGGACGTCAGGTGGTTGTAGCGCGAGCCGAGCGTGTCGAGAATGACGCGGTACTGGTCGGCAAGCTGGTTGCCGCTGGCGGCGATGACGTTCTTCACGCTCTTGCGGGTCTGGGACGTGACCATGAGCGGGTAGTCGTGACCTGACGCGGATTGAGCTTCCAGATCTTCTCCATGTCTTCGTGCAGCATGTCGAGCGTCTGGCCGCGGAAGCCGAACATCATGTCGATGTTGCAGGTCGGGAAGAGTTCCTGGGCATACTGCAGGCGCTCGAAGATCTGTTCGCCTGAGCCGAACTTCTCATAGCGTTCGGAAAGCTTGAGCAGGTCGTCGTTGAAGCTCTGCACGCCGATCGACATGCGGTCGACGAGGCCCTTCAGGTTGCGGAACTGCGGCGTCGTGATGATCTGAGGGTCGGTTTCGCAGGAAATTTCCTTGATCGACGGGAAAAGCTTGCGGGCGTGCTCGAGCGTCTTGATGAGCTCTTCCTCGATGATGGTGGTCGTGCCGCCGCCGACGTACATGGAATGGAAGTCATAGCCGAGGGCCTTGACGTAGTCCATTTCCTTGCGAAGATTCACGAAGTACGCGCGCGCCACATGCTCCTTGAAGAGGAAGCGGTGGAAGGTGCAGTACGAGCACAGGGTGTGGCAGAACGGAATGTGTGCGTACAGCAGGTACTTGTGTCCGTCCTGTGGAGGTGGCGGATTCTTGAGAATGACGGAGTCGCAGTGCAGGTAGCGCTTCGTGTAGAAGTCCATGATGCGGTCCGTCATGCCGATCATCCATTCCGGCAGAAGTTCCCTGGGCTGGGGTTTGTAGCTTGTCGTGCTCATGTGTGTGGGAATAGCTGAAAACTTTGGTTGCGCCATTGTACAAGAGGCGGGGAGGGCGCAGGCTTAAGAGGCGTGCCTGCAAAGCACGCCTCCCGACTGCCGCCGTCTGCAGGATCAGCCGTGCGTGGCGTAGAGCTGCGCGATGACGTTCGCGAATTTCTTTGAGAGCGGACCGCGTTTGAGCTTGAGAGTCGGCGTGATGAGGCCGTTTTCGATCGTCCAAGGCTCCTGCGTGAGCACGACGGCGCGCGGCAGCGCGTAATGCGGGAATTCGCCCGCCGCCGTCTTGGCGCGCTTGAGGGCCGCAGTCTTCACGGAAGGATTGTCGAGGCTGGCGGGATCGGCGGGATCGACGCCGCAGGACTTCGCAAACGAGGCCCATTCATCGGGATTCACGACGGTGATGAGGCTCAGGTACGGACGGCTTTCGCCGATGACGTAGCACTGGGAGAAGAGGGGATCGGTTTCGATCGCGGCCTCAAGGTCGGCGGGCGGCACCTTTTCGCCCGTACTCGTCACGATGATTTCCTTGATGCGTCCCTTGATGCTCAGAAGGCCGAGTTCATTGAAGCCGCCCACGTCGCCCGTACGGAACCAGCCGTCTTCCGTAAAGGCGTCGGCGGTGGCGTCGGGTCGGTTCCAGTAGCCGCGAGTGATGCTCGGCCCCTTGATCTGGATCTCATCCCCCTCGCCGAGGCGAACCTCGACGTTGTTGAAGGGCTTGCCCACAGTGTTGGGCTGATTGAGCGTGCGGTTGTTGCCCGCGATGATCGGGCTCGCTTCCGTCATGCCGTAGCCCTGAATGATGGGAAGGCCGAGGCCGCAGAACGTGCGGGCGACCTTGCTGCTGAGGGCGGCGCCGCCGGAAATGGCAATGCGGAGCCTCCCGCCGAATTGGTCGAGCAGCGTGGACGAGACCTTGCGCACGAGAGGACGCATCAGGCCGTCGAGCCAGGCCCTGCCCGTGTGCTCCACGGGAAGATGATTGCGGCGGCAGAAGTCGCGCCAGCCGATTTCAACGGCCCAGTCGAAGAGGTAGCGGGCCGCAGGCCTGGACTTCTTGAGCTTGTCATGAACGCGAGCGAAGATGCGCTCGTAGACGCGGGGCACGGAGATGATCACCGTCGGGCGGATCGTCTTGAGATCGTCGGCCAGAAGCAGGACCGAGCGGTTGTAGGCGATGGTGCAGCCCGTGGCAAGCGCGAGATAGTAGCCTGCCGTTCGCTCGAACGTGTGAGAAAGCGGCAGAAAGGAGAGGAAGATGTCGCCCACCTGCGGGAAGACGCACTCGAGCGTGGCCTTCACGTTGCTCACGATGTTGCCGTGCGTGAGCATGACGCCCTTGGGGCGGCCCGTGGTGCCCGACGTGTAGACGATGCCCGCGAGGTCGTCCTCCTTCGGGCCTTCAGGCAGCTCGACGACGTGCGTGCCTGCGGCAAGCCACTCGGAGAGGCCTCTGACCATGCCGGTCTCGTCGTCGACCTCGTCTTCGGTGATGATCACGGCCGTCAGGTCCTGAAGGTCGCCGCCTGCGGCCTTGATCTGCTTCCAGCGCGTCAGCTTGTTCGTGACGAGGACCTTCGCCCTGCTGTCGGAAAGAATGAAGGCGCTGGCGCCTGGCGTGTCGATAGCGTGCAGGGGCACGGGGACGAGGCCGTTGGCCAGAGCCGCCTGATCGGCGCAGGCATGGTCGATGCTGTTGGGCATCAGGATGCCGATGCGGGTGCCGCGCTCAAGGTTCATGGCGGCGTAGGCTCTGCGCCACTCCATGACGCGGACCATCAGCTGGGCGTAGCTCAGGCTGTGCCAGCTTTTGGTTTCCTTGTCGAATTGTCGGAGGGCCTCCCGCTCGCCGTATCGCTCCACGCTGTTGACCAGAAGCTGGGGGAGCGTGGTGAAGTTCTCAAGGCCAAAGGACGGCTTGGCAGACGATTGTTCGGGCACGATGGCTTTCTCCTGATGGACGGCCTCTCAGGTGAGGTCTGAAAAAAATCGCACCCCTAAAAATATCAAAGCGGACGCACGAAAACGCCCCATTAATTTAAGGGATAACCCTTAGATTAATGGGGCGTTGGCAATCGTGCGGCGAAGCGGATCGTCCGTTATTGATTCTCTGCGAGCTGGCGCTTTTCCTCGAGCGCCTCCCAGCGCTCGTAACTGGAAGCGATTTCATCCTCGATCGCCTTGGCGCGTTCGGCGTCCTTGCGAAGCTCCTCAACGGACTTCGTGTGGTAGTCGGGGGCGCTCATCGCCTCCATCAGGGCGGCCTGTTCGGCCTCAAGGTCTTCAATGAGCTTGGGCAGGCGTTCGAGCTCCTGCGTTTCCTTGTAGCTCATTCGAATCTTGTTGTCGCGCGGGCGCGGCTTGGCTGCGGCCTTGGGCTGCGGAGCGGCGGGTGCGGCAGGTTCGACGGGTTCGGGACGTTGCTGAAGCCAGTCCGAATAGCCGCCGACGTATTCGCGCCAGAGGCCGTTGCCTTCAGGGGCGAGCACCTCTGTCACGACGTTGTCGAGGAAGCGGCGGTCATGGCTGACGAGAATGATCGTGCCGGGGTAGGTCGCAAGCGTCTGTTCGAGCATCTCCAGAGAGTCGATGTCGAGGTCGTTCGTCGGCTCGTCGAGCACGAGGAGATTGGCGGGCAGGGCGAACAGGCGGGCGAGCAGCAGGCGGTTGCGTTCGCCGCCGGAGAGCGAGCTCACGGGCACGTTCACGCGTCGCGGCGGGAAAAGGAAGTCACCCATGTAGGCGATGATGTGCTTCTTCTGGCCGCCGATCTCCACCCACTCGGAACCTGGGGAGATCGTTTCGGCGACGGTCTTGCTTAAGTCGAGTTGTTCCCTCAGTTGGTCGAAATAAGCGACCTGCAGGTTCGTGCCGAGCTTGATGGAGCCCGAATCAGGCTCGATCTTGCCGAGCAGGAGCTTGATCAGCGTGCTCTTGCCGACGCCGTTGTGACCGATCAGGCCGAGGCGGTCGCCGCGCATGAGCTTGAAGTTGAGGTTGCTGACGATCGAGCGTTCGTCAAAGGACTTGCAGAGGTCCGTCGTTTCGCAGACGATCTTGCCGCTCTTCTCGCCTGCGTCGATCTTGAGGTTGACGCTGCCCATGCGGTCGCGGCGGGCGGCACGCTGTCGGCGGAGTTCTTCGAGGCGTCGCACGCGGCCCTCATTGCGGGTGCGGCGGGCTTCGATGCCCTTGCGGATCCAGACTTCCTCCTGAGCCCAGAACTTGTCGAAGCGGCGGTTGGCCAGCTCTTCGGCCTGAAGCTCTTCCTGCTTGCGGCTTTCGTATTCGGAAAACTTGCCGGGATAGGAGCGGAGGACGCCTCGGTCAAGCTCGATGATGCGGCTCGAGACGTTGTCGAGGAACTGACGGTCGTGAGTGATGACGACAAGCGAGCGCTGGGTGCGGAATTCCGCGTTGACGAGGTTTTCGAGCGTCGTGATGGCGACGATGTCCAGATGGTTCGTCGGCTCGTCGAGAAGCAGAAGATCTGGCTCGAGGGCAAAGGCGAGCGCCAGAGCCGCACGCTTGCGCTCGCCGCCGCTCACGCGGGCGACCGAGCGCTCGGGATCGAGCTCGAACTTCATCAGGCACTCGTCCAGCTTGGCCAGACGACGCCAGTGCTCGCGCTCATCCTCGATCTTGTCAAGCTTCCCGCGCAGGATGAGGCTTTCCTTGACATTGGCTGCCTCAGGCAGGACGGGCTCCTGCTCGACGTACAGCACGCGCAGGCCGTCCTGCACGCGCAGTTCGCCGTCGTCGAGATGCGTGTGGCCCGCAAGGATGGAGAGCAGGGTGCTCTTGCCCGTGCCGTTGCGGCCGATCAGACCGACGCGTTCGCCGGGTTCGATGGAGAGGTCCGCATCGTCAAGAAGCGGAAGGTCGCCCCAGGCGGCGTGGGCGTTCATCAGGGTGATAAGCGGCATTTTCCGTTTGGTCTATTTAAATATTGCTGTTCTGCGTCGTGTCGTCTTCCTGAAGCACTTCGGGCTCGATGGGTTCAGGCGCTCCCATGTTAGGCTCCACTTCTCCTTCGGCGGCCGTTTCATCCGGGACTTCGGAATCGACGGCAGTGTCGACCAGCTCGCCTGAGCGGATCTCGAAGGAGGCGGGGGTGCGAACGACCTGGGCGCTGAGGTCGCGGTGGACGGTCAGCTGGCCGGTTTCGCCGCTGATTTCGAAAGCCTTCCTGCCATGAGCCCAGTCTTCAGCAACCTGATAGGCGTCAAGCCCGAGTGCGAAGAGACGCTTGGCGGGCATGGAATAGGGCAGGGCGGTCTGAAATTTGGCCTCAAAGCTCTCGTTGTCATAGCGCAAAATAAAGGGACATTCTGCAAAAACAACGTGGTTCAGGTCAAAGGCAAGCGCAGAAGCGCTCGAACTTGTCTTCGGATCACCGGGATTGGTGGTCGATGTCGCCCAAACGCTTGTGCGTAAGGGTAAACGACTGCGAACCAGACCGGCATCCCTGGCGTCGAGTGCGAGCAGGACGGAGTGATACGGGGGGGCGGCAACGGCCGCGTGGGCACGCTGCGCCTCGTGGACCTGCTTGCGGGCTCTTTCGCTGTCGGCCGTTGCAGCCATGCGGTTGAACTTGTAGCGTTCCTCCTGGCTCAGTTCGGGACGGCACTTGTCCTGGAGATCCTGCAGGTTATCCATCGTGACCGTGAAGACCTCATACTGGACGCCAGAAAGATTCAGAACCTTCATGTACGCTTCGCTCAGGCGCTTTTCCCACGGCTTGTCCGTCGTGAGGATGAGCACCTTCGGGGGCAGGCCTGCGGCTGTCTCTTCAGGCAGCGCCTTCACAGCCTGACGTGCGATGTACTCGGCTTCAAGGTCAGTCGCGACGGAGAGCATCAGCATGTTGGGCGAAATCTCTTCGTCGGGCGTCGCGGCATAGTTGAGGGTTACGATGGGAATCGGAAGATTCTTTTCCCTGGAGAGCTGTTCCACCTGATCCTTCTGGAGCGGTCCGACGACGACGTCGGCGCCGGAGAAGACGGCGGTGTCTATCATCTCGTTGATGGGAACGCTTTCAGGCGCTTCGATCAACATGATGTTGGCGTTGCGGCCGCTGACACGGCTTGCCGTAAGCAGACCGTTGCCCACAATGCGTGCGGCGGGAAGGAACGGAGATTCGTCGGACGGCATCAGCATGGCGATGGTGACGGGGCGGGTGGCCTCGCCTTCTGTCATGACGGGTGCCGTGCTTTCGACGGGTTCGGCAGGAACCCGGGTGTCGGCCGTTTCGGTGGCGTATGCAGGGCCCAGAGGAAGGACGACCACCCCGGAATCCGTAGCATCAACCGAAGTCGTCGCAGCAACGCTTACAATCGGTAAGCTTATGATTAAAGTTCTGAACAACTGTCGGGCAAATGGAAGGACGGACACGATGAATTCCCTCAATGATTTATGGACATCTAACGCTTTGATTCAGGCGGCGGGCCTGCCTGGGCAGAACTGCCCCGACAGCACGCTTTACATCGTCGGGCTGCCTATCGGCAATCTTGGAGATATTACACTGCGGGCGCTCTGGATACTCGCTCTGGCTGATGTTGTCGCCGCTGAGGATACACGCGAAACCCGCAAGCTTCTGGATAAATTTGGCATTAGTGTAAAACTTCTGTCGGTTAGGGAGCACAACGAAAGGCATGGTGCCGAGCAGATCATCGAGCTTCTTCAGGAAGGCAAAAAGGTGGCGCTCGTTACCGATGCGGGCACGCCCTGCGTGTCCGATCCGGGCGCCCGTGCGGTCAAGGCCGTTCGCGAGGCAGGGTTCCGCGTCATTCCCGTTCCCGGCGCCTCCGCCGTCGTGACGGCGCTTTCCGGGGCCGGCCTCGACGGCTCGGGCTTTACGTTCGTGGGTTTCGTCCCGCCGCAGTCCAAGGCGCGCCGCAATGCGCTTGCCTACTGGCTGGCACGTCCTGAGCCCTTTGTCCTCTATGAGGCGCCGCATCGTGTCGTGGATCTGCTTGAAGATCTGGCTGCGGCCATGGAGCCCGAGCGCAGAGTCGTGGTGGCACGTGAGATCACGAAGAAGTTCGAGACCTTCTCCAGTCTTACAGGGGCCGAACTCGCGGAATGGGCCGCTTTGCACGAGCCCCGCGGGGAGTACGTCATTCTTGTGGACGAGGCGCCCGCAAAGGACAATGCCCTCTCCGAGGATGACATCCGATGGCTTCGTGCAATGATGAGCGAGCTTCCGAGTTCGAAGCTGGCCGCCGTCGCCGCCAAGGTGACGGGCAAGCCGCGTGATGAAATCTACCAGTGGCTTTGCGAGCACAAGAACTGATCGGCTTCAACTCGCCCCGTCCTTAAGGAAACGGTCCGTGAAGGTATTCTTCGCTGAGCGTTTTTTCATGCCTGCGGTCTGCTCTCAGGACAATGTTCCACGTGGAACATCGTCATGGAAAATGAAGGAGAGGGAGACTTCTGCAGGATTCACGCAGGATTGTTCCATGTGAAACATCCTGGATCGAAAAAAAAACGGTTCCGAACAACGTTCGGAACCGACAGGGATCATCTTCGATGATGTTCCACGGGAACATCATTCGTCAGAGCGAAGGGCGACTTCTCGAGTCTTCGAGGAGTGAATGTTGCGCACCAGGCTGTCGAGCAGCGAGGAGAGCTCTTCGACGAGATTGGAGTTGGAGATCACGCCGACGAGCTTGCCTTCCTCATCAACGATGGGCAGGCGGCGGACGCCGAATTCACGCATGCGGGCAAGTGCCACGACCATGCTTTCGCTGGGGCCCGCAGTGACGACGGGAGTCGTCATGACGTCGCGGACGGTGAGCTTCATCGGATCCAGATTGCGGGCGACGACTTCGATGGCGATGTCGCGGTCCGTGATCATGCCGAGGGGCGTCTGATCGTCATTGACAACAACAAGGCTGCCGACATGCTCAAGGCGCATCTGCCTTGCACAGTCGCAGATGGTCTTGTCAGCCGTGATCGTGGCGACCTCATGCACGGCCATGTCGATGACTTTCATAGAGCGAGTTCTCATGTTTTCTACCTTTTTCCTGGGACGCTTTCTGCTTTGCGTAATGAATAAATTCTAACCAAACGGTTGGTGCTCGGCTTGGAGGAGGGCTTGAATTTATTCGTCCTCACCCTCGTCGGCAGAAGCCGCAGGCAGAAGTGGGACAAAGTTGTGAAAGTCGTACAGGCGCTTGTCCATCAAGTGCGACGGAGAGACGCGTTGCAGGCTCATGAAGAGGTTGTAGATGCGGCCGGGGAACTCACGGTCCCAGGCCTTGATGAGTTCCTTCACTTCCTGACGCTTGAGGTTTTCACCCGCTCCGCAGATGCCCTTTGAGGTGAGGGGGTACTGGCGGATCTTGGCAAACTTCTCCGTTTCGCTTTCGCGTACGTAGGCAAGCGGGCGGATGACGACGTTGCGCTTGTCGTCGCTTCGCAGAATGGGCGGCATGGCCTTCATGCGGCCGCCGTAGAAGAGATTGAGCAGCAGCGTGCCGACAATGTCGTCCATGTGATGGCCGAGGGCGATCTTGTTGCACTTCATTTCGCCTGCGACGCGGTAGAGAATGCCGCGGCGGAGACGGGCGCAGAGCGAGCAGACGTTGCGGCCTTCAGGGATCAGGCGCTGGATGATGGAGTAGGTGTCCTGATCCTCGATGTGGTATTCGACGTCGATGTCCTTGAAGTACTGCTCGAGTGCTTCACGGGGGAAGTTGGGGATGTGCTGGTCGACATTGACGGCAACGAGATCGAACTTGATCGGCGCGCGCTTCTGGAGCGTCCGGAGGGCATCGAGAAGCACGAAGCTGTCCTTGCCGCCGCTCATGGCTACCATGATCTTGTCACCTTCTCGAATCATGTCAAAGTCAGTGACGGCTTGACCGGTAAGGCGCACGATACGTTTTTCAAGCTTCTTTTGTGAAACGGATTTGCGGTTGCGTTCGTTGGGAGGTGTTTCACCCTGAGCAGCAAGTGCGCCAATGTCGGCAGCATCATCTGCAAAAGTAGCAGGCGCTTCAGGAATCAGAGGAATCACATCAGTCATGTTGAAAAAGCTTAGGTAAGAAGAGGAGACCCGCTGCGCCAGACTTCTACGCCGATCGCATCGGCATCGTCATAGGCTTCGGTTTTTTCGGAGGAAATGCGGATAAGCTCGACGCCGGGAAGATTCGACAGACGTTCTGCAATGCGGTCGACCAGTGTTTCCTGCAGATCGATGTGACCCCGAGAGG
>OJPD01001554.1_pt1 | contig 11115 bp, 9 predicted proteins | sample 1598371 | NCBI WGS metagenome assembly OJPD01 (sample SAMN03922478, study PRJEB24848) | human gut metagenome | isolation source: stool sample | host: Homo sapiens | place: Germany | collected 2010-11
ACGAGATTGCCTCTTGTCTCGTGGGCTCGGAGATGTGTATAAGAGACAGTCTCTTTATTTGGAAATTGAGGCAGTATGTTTCTTTTAAAAAGGGAAATGACATCGCGGTTCATTTCTACGATGGTTACTGATTCCACTTCTTCTTTTTCTGATGCCATGAAGGCGTAGTATCCGAGCCCCAGGCCGTAGGTGATTACTTTTCCTTTTGCTGCTTCAATGTCTTTTTCCATAGAACGGATTTCACTGGGGACGACGCTCATCCACACGCGGTTGTTTTCCAGGATGACAGGGAAGGTCATCCGTTCTTTGAAGAACCCCGCTTCCCCGTAGAGGAAAGGATTTTCTTTTTTGTAACGGTGGAAGGTCTGGAAAAATTCATAAGGAAGATAATCTGCTGTGGCAAGAGCGATGCAGTTTTCCTTGTCGGGAGAAATATGGATTCGTTCGTAGTACGGATTCTTTTTCACCGTACTTCCGTCTTGGCAGGTGAGCTGCTCCATGACCGTCTCCATCATCAAATCGTATAAACGGCCGGGATCTTTTGCTTCGGTGAGATCTGAGTAAGGGAGGAGGGCCTCTTTGTTTTCATAGAGCGAAGTAACTGCTTCTTCCACAACATCGCCGAAGGCAAGGTCCGTGACACGTGCCATAAAGGTGTCGCGCGGAGATGTTTCCGGGGACATGAGCCAGTCTTCATCCACATTCTGCAGGTACAGGCGGTCTTTTATTTCCGAAAGGATGATGTCGTTTACGGTTTCTGCCAGAAGAAATTTGTGCCACAGTACAGCGGCAGCGTTTTTTATGTTTTCGTTCTTCAGTATGTCCATTGTCTTCTCCTCTTTATATTCTTTGCCTATTATACAGAGATTTCTGCTTTCCTTCCATGCACAGTTTTTCATGAGGATTTTCTTTGGAAAATATTCTAAAAATATATGTAAAATGCTATAATATCTGCAAAGTCTGTGAAATTTGGCAAAGGGGTGAAGGCATGGCTCGCGTAAAAGGCGCCAAACGATGGAATGAAATATCATCTTCTCAGTGGCTGTCGCTTTTTGCCGACCCTGCAGTTATGTCGGACCTGATGATGACGATTATTTCTTCCCTGTACCATGCGCCTGATTACACAGACAACGCGAAGCATATCGCCGATACTCTTTCTATGGAATACCGCGCGTTGAACGCGGCTGTCGGATGGGCAGGAAATAAAATCCGTGACCGTTACGAAAGCGGGGCTTTTTCAGACAAGCCGAAGCGGCCGGAAGCAAACATGGAAGAGCCGCCCGTTGCGGAAGCGGAAAAGGAATTTGTCCTTACCGCGGAGGATGCGGTGCAGGGAAAAACTCTGCCGGAAATGGCGCCGTGGCAGTATATTTTCGACGGGGAAGAAGATGAGTACGGCGCGTATCTTTGGATACTGAAGCCGGAGATGGCTGCAGCTTTCCGCGAATTGGAAGAAGCGGAAGTGTCAGCGGAAAATTCTGTCCGTGAAGCCCTAGCGGCGGATATTTCCTCTTTCGGTACGGAAGGGAATCTTTTCTCTTCCACCGCTGATGAAACAGTAGAGAAGATACGGAAGGTTCTTGAGGAAAGAAGCCGTTTTTTCCGCAAATCACTTTCCGAAAAAGCGGAATGCTGTGTCTGCGGGATTCACCGCCTGTCTCTTTTGAAAGCGGTGCCTTACGGAGAAGGCGATATGAAACATAGAGGACTAGTTCTTTGTCCGATTCATGCGGCGCTTTTTGCCGCACATCTTATTTCTTTCAGCGACCGGGGAAAAGTGCTTGTGTCTCCATCGGTGACGGAAGAAGAAAAAGAACAATTTGGTCTTACGAAGGGAATGGACGCGCGGTATACTTTCAGCAGAAGGCGTATGGCGGTCCATCGCAGAATTTTTAATCAGAAGGGACGGAAAGAAAAATGATCTTATCCGGTAAAGAAATCGCCCGCCACATAGGTGAGGAAATCGTGATCACGCCTTTTAATCCGAAGCGGCTGAATCCGAACAGCTACAACCTGACACTTGCTGATGAACTCATGGTGTACGATAATTATGAATTGGATATGAAAAAGAAAAATACAGGACATCTTTTAAAGATTCCACAAGAGGGCTATGTGCTGGAGCCAAATAAGCTTTACTTGGGCCGTACCCATGAATATACGAAAACCACTTGTTTTGTCCCGATGCTGGAAGGCCGTTCTTCGGTGGGGCGTCTTGGGCTCTTTATTCACGTTACTGCAGGATTTGGGGATGTCGGATTTTCAGGCTACTGGACACTGGAAATGTTCTGTGTCCAGCCGATCCGTATTTACTCGGGTGTAGAAATCTGCCAGATTTATTTCCATACGGTGTTGGGAGAGGCGGAGAAATATATAAGCGGCAAGTACCAGAATAATCAGGGGATCCAGCCGAGTTTACTTTACAAGGATTTTGAAAAGTAGTATACTATTATTAACTTTACAGCACTTCGAGCGAAGACGCTTGCAGCAGACGTTTGGGTTTCCATGCGCTCAGCTGCTTTTTTTATTCCGGAGAGATAAAGAATAGTTTAGCAAGTCCCGGCGGAATAAAATGGCTACAGATAACGTACACGAAGCTGCCGTATCAAAGAGGAATTTTCCAAGGAGGTCTAAGGCTATGAAAAAAGTAATGAAGAAAATGCTTATCGCAGGAATGGCCTGTGTATGCGGTGCGGCGCTGCTGGCAGGATGCGGCGGTGACAGCGGTTCCAAAAGCGGCGGAGAAAAGCAGTTCCTGAATATCGCGACCGGCGGTACCGCAGGGACGTACTATCCGCTTGGCGGCGCTCTTGCTGAATTACTAAATAACAATATCAAGGGCATGAACGCTTCCGCCCAGTCCACCGGAGCGTCTGTGGCAAATGTAAATATGCTCAAAGATGGTTCTGTCGATCTGGCTTTCATTCAGAATGACATTGCTTACTACGCGGTCAACGGTTCTGAAATGTTCAAGGATAATAAAGTGGCCGGCCTCCGGGGCCTTGCGGCGCTTTATCCGGAAACGATCCAGTTCGTGACCACGGCTGATAAAGGGATCAAATCCATTGCGGATCTGAAAGGCAAGAAAGTTGCCGTCGGTGCGGCAGGCTCCGGTGCGGAAGCAAATGCCCGCCAGATTTTAGCCGCTTATGGTATTACTTATGATGATATTGATGAACGTTTCCTGTCCTTCGGCGAAGCGGCCGATGCGCTTAAAGACGGCAACGTAGATGCAGGCGTCGTTGTAGCGGGGTTCCCGACTGCCGCCATTCAGGATCTGGCGGCCAATAAATCTGCGGCTATTATCAATATCGACAGCGATAAAGCAGATGAACTGATGAAGAAATATCCGTACTATACGAAGGTAAGTATTCCGAAAGGCACTTATCCCGGGCAGGAAGAAGATATTCAGTCTGTTGCCGTTAAATGTGTTGTCGTTACTACCGACAAGATGGATGACAAACTGGGCGGTGAAGTAGTCAAGGCGATTTATGAACATCTGGACCGCATGAAAGCCGCTCATGCCGTGGGCAAGTACATTACAAAAGATACCGCCCTTGACGGCATGTCCATTCCCATGAATGCGGGCGCCGAACAGTATCTGAAAGCCAAGTAGGAGACCGGTTGAAAGTTCGATAAGACATGGAAAAGAGTGGATGACGCCGGGGCAGGAAACCGTTGTCATTCACTCCTTGTGTCTGCAGGAAAGATCATTTTATTATCATAAAGGAAAGGAGCGGCTTTTGCCGCATTGCCATGATCAGGAAAAACAAGGGCGGCCGGCTTGAAAACATTATCGCCTCTGTGGGGATCGTCATTACTGTCTGTATTGCCGTCTTTGGCTACTATATCAGAACGCCGTACCTTTACGGACAGACTTCCGACGGATTTCTTATTCGGCAGGAAGTGGAAGCGGGGACGCCGGTGACTTTAGCGTACCGCCATTCCGTACAGAAAACGATGATTTACGAATATCTTGCAGTGAATGAAACGGAAGACGGTCTTATTTTGAAATCGACAAAGTACCAATCCATGGGGGTAGGACTGCCTTTTTCGAAAGAAGATGGTGAATTCCGGCAGGAAGGGGAATGGTTCATCATGGATAAAATGAACCGCCGCTATCCGGAATTGTCCATCCGGAACGGCGTGACCAATGATGAACACATTATCGTGGGCGATAAAGACTATGCGCTGGCGGAACTCATGCCTCTTGAAAAAGAACTTCATCTCTATGTGGCGCCGTTATGGAAGGCTTACTGGATGAAAAAAGAAATAAGGAGTTGATTATATTGGCCGATTTGGAGAAAAAGGAAAATCCTGCTGTGGAAAAAGGTATGGATGACCATCTGCAGAAGAAACTGAAAGAACTGGATAAAGAATCAAATACGATGGAATACAGCGGCACGTGGGCGAAAGTGATCGCTGTCATCTGTATCTGTTTTTCTCTTTTCCAGATTTATACCGGTTTCTTCGGCGCACTGGACGCTATGATCCAGCGGTGTATCCATCTGTCTTTCGGTATTTCTCTGGTATATCTCTTATGCCCCACTAAACGGGAGTGGATTCGCGGCGGAAGTGTGCATCCTGTCGATTTGGCACTTGCTATCATCGCGGCGATTCCACCGATTTATATTTTGGTGAATTACCAGCAGCTTATTTTGCGGGCAGGAACAGTGACACCTGTGGATACGTTCATGGGAGTGCTGGGGATGCTTATGGTTATCGAGGCGGCGCGCCGTATTGTAGGCCTGCCGATTGTTATTGTAGTACTCTGTTTCCTGGCTTACGGTTTCTTCGGCCGTTATATGCCCGGACCTCTGGCACACCGCGGGCTCACCGTGAACCAGATGGTCGGGCACCTCTTCTATACTACGGAAGGTGTCTTCGGTATTCCCATGGGCGTATCATCCACCTTTATTTTTCTTTTTATTCTTTTTGGGGTGTATCTTGAAAAAACAGGGCTTGGAAAATTCTTTATTGATATCGCCAATGCCATTGCAGGCTGGGCGTCGGGCGGTCCTGCCAAAGTGGCGGTTATTTCTTCTGCCCTGCAGGGAACGATTTCCGGTTCATCCGTAGCGAACGTTGTCGGATCCGGTTCTTTTACCATCCCTATGATGAAGAAATTGGGATATCATAAAAACTTTGCGGGAGCAGTAGAAGCGGCAGCCTCTACCGGCGGACAGCTCATGCCTCCGGTCATGGGCGCGGCGGCGTTTCTCATGGCGGAATTTGTCGGCATTCCTTACATGGAAGTCGTGAAAGCGGCTATCGTGCCTGCGGTACTTTACTTTCTCGGCGTATTTTTGGGCGTTCATTTTGAAGCGAAGAAAAATAAGCTGAAAGGGACGCCGAGAAATGAACTTCCGCCATGGGTTAAGATCATGAAAGAAGAGGGGCATCTGGCAATTCCGCTGATTGCAATCATCGGGCTGCTTGCTTCCGGGTATACCCCGATGAAGGCGGCACTGGCGGGCATCATTATTTCTATTGCCACCGCCATGCTCCGCGCGAATACACGAATGGATTTCAATGATATTATTGACGGTCTGGTTAAAGGCGCCCGCGGCGCTTTGGGGGTGCTCATCGCCTGTGCGTCCGCCGGTATGATCATCGGTATCGTGACGAAAACGGGAGTGGGGCTGAAGCTGGCGTCTGCTCTTGTCGATGTGGCGGCAGGAAACTTTATGCTTCTTCTGTTCTGCACTATGATTACATCCCTCATTCTCGGCATGGGCGTGCCTACGACGGCAAACTATGTCATTACATCCACTATTGCTGCACCGGCCCTTATCCAGCTTGGTGTGCCGATTTTGGCGGCGCATATGTTCGTTTTCTATTTCGGAATCATTGCCGATATTACTCCGCCTGTGGCGCTGGCGGCTTATGCAGGAAGCGCTATTTCCGGCGGTGATCCGCTGAAGACAGGGGTAAACGCTTCGAAGCTGGGCATTGCGGCTTTCATTATTCCTTACGTCTTCGTTTTGTCACCGCAGATTTTAGGGATTGATGCTTCCGCCGGCAGCATTATTTTGACCACCTGTACGGCACTCATTGGTATGGCGGGCGTTTCGGCGGCGATGATCGGATACCTTGCGGCAAAGACGAATATGTTTGAGAGGCTCCTGCTCCTTGCCGGCGGCCTTATGCTCATTGATCCCCGTCTCATGACAGATGCGGCAGGCATCGGCATTCTTGCCTTTGTCCTCTTTATGCAGTTCCTGAGAAGAAAGAAAGCGGATGCATAATTTCTACGGTTCAATCACTCCACACAAAAACCCGCAGTATGTATTGCGGGTTTTTGTGTACCTTATTTAAGAGGAAGAGATTCTTCTCCCATAAGAATCCTTTCCATATCCTCATCTGCCGACTCCGCCCACGGCAGACGAAGCTTCGGCTGAATTCCCTCAAGAAGGTGGGGAAAGAGCGAATTGTCTTCCTTGATTTTTTCAGGAACGAAAACGGAAAGGCGGTCAGGCAGGATTTCCAGATCAATAGGGAAGGACGGCCCCTTTTCACCGTCTACATTTGTTATGAGTTCTTCTTCATTGCTGATGGAAATATGGGCTTTTTTTACGCCGACCACAGTCAATATTTCCGGCCCCAGCTGGAGGCCTGTGAGAAGTTTCGGAGCTTCACGGATGGTGCGGAGCCATTGGAAATTATGGAAAAGAGCCAGTTTGATGACGCCTTTGTTCCTTTCTTCCGGCGGGACGAGATTGCGGAAGCTGCCTGCCGAATCGGTGAGCATGGCTGCTACCAAAGGGGAAGAAATATGGATATCCGTCCCGTTTTCTTCCCGGATGTGGAAATGGTAAGAATGCTGTTTGGGAAGAGCCTGAAACCCTTTCATAAAGTACGCAAGAGAGCCAAAAAGCGTTTTTTCCTTAATTGTCACTTCGCTGACCGCTTCCGGAATAAGTCCTGCAGCAACGATATTGATGAAGTAGCGGTCATTGATTTTCCCTACATCGATAGTGGTGCGTTTTGCCTGCTCCAGCATCCGTATAGCACCCTGGGGCGAACGGGGGATATGAAGCGCCCGTGCCAGATCATTCACCGTTCCGAAAGGAATAAAACCGAAGCATGAGTCGCTGCGGACAGGAATCATGCCGTTAATGACTTCATTAATCGTACCGTCGCCGCCCATGCAGATGATGTCTTTATTCTTTTCCGCGGCGCGGCGGGCGAAATTTTTCGCATCTCCCGCTTTTTGCGTCAGCTTGATGGAAACGTCGTCATACCGTTTGGAAAGAACAGAAGATAAAAGCGGAATGTACTTCGGCGCCCGTTCCCGTCCCGAAGTGGGGTTTACAATGACCAGACAGCGTTTTGCGTTTTCCAAAACCAGGCCCTCCTCCTGCAATTCTATTTCTTTACTATTATAGCAGAAATGTATTTATGGAAAGAGGTATAAAGGGATCTTCTTAAAGAAATATTTTCTAAGAGTGTGTCACAAATGTTTGATTACTATAGAGATCCGTGCTGAGATAAATGCATAGGGTTCTTGAGGTATGTTGTAAGTTGTAGTATAATATAACCTGCAATTTGTGTACGGTAAATAAAAGGACGGACTCTTTTACCGGTATAAGGAGGAATATTTTTTATGAACGTAAAAGCAGAAGCACTGGATCAGCACAAGGTACAGCTTACCATTGATGTACCGGCTGAAGTTGTGGTCAAGGGGTTTAAGCAGGCAGTAGCCCGTATCGCCAACCAGGTGAAGATTCCCGGGTTCCGTAAAGACAAAGCGCCCCGCCGCATTATCGAGATGCATTTCGGCAAAGAAGCTGTTGCCGGAGAAGCACAGGATATTGTTATCAACCAGGCTTTGAATGACGCGATTATGCAGGAAAAACTCATTGCTGTCACCACTCCCGAAGTAAAACAGGAACGTTTTTCTGAAACGGAAGGTGCTGCGTTCACCGCTACTTTTGTTAAACAGCCGAAAGTAAAGCTTGGCGAATATAAAGGACTTTCCGCCAAACATGTAAAACCGGAGATTTCCGATGACCAGGTTATGGCACAGATCCGGCAGGCTGCAGAGCAGAATGCAAGAATGGAAAAGGCAGAAGAAGGTACTGTCCTTAAAAAAGGAGATATCGCCGTTATCGACTTCATAGGTACCGTTGACGGAAAAGCTTTTGAAGGCGGAGAGGGGAAAACTTATCCATTGGAAATCGGCTCAAAGAGCTTTATCCCGGGGTTTGAAGACCAGCTTGAAGGCCACAAGGCGGGCGATGACGTAACAGTTTCCGTATCTTTCCCGAAAGACTATTTTGTGGATACTCTTGCCGGCAAAGAGGCGGAATTCGCTGTACATATCAATGATGTGAAGCATAAAGTAATTCCCGTTATTGATGATGCTTTTGCCAAATCCGTAAGCCGTCATGAAACACTGGATGAACTGAAGGAAAGCCTGAAACAGCAGATGCAGCTTCGGGCATTCCAGCAGGCGGAAGAAGCTTACCACCAGTCCCTGATTAATCAGGCGGTGGCAAATTCCGAAGTGGATATTCCGCAGGAAATGGTCGATCAGCGCATTGATGAAATCGAACAGGAAGTTAAACTGAACATGGAAGCCCAGGGCATGGATTTTGATAAGTATCTTTCCAATATGGGCAAGTCGGAGGAAGAATTCCGCCAGAGCTACAATAAGACTGCTGAACAGCAGGTACGCGAAGGCTTGGTGCTTGCGGAAATTGCCAATGTTGAAAAACTGGAAGCGACCAATCAGGATCTGAATATGGAAGTTTACAGCATGGCGCGCCAGTTTAATGCGGAACCGAAAGATGTCATCAAAATCATCAGAGATGAAAACCGCGCGGGGATGCTTTACAATTCCGTACTCCGCAAGAAAGCAGCTGCTTTCATTTACGGCGCGGCGGTAAAGGAAGAAAGTAAAAAAGAAGAAACAGCCAAGAAGACAGAATCTTCGGCAAAAGAAAAGAAAGAATCTCCGCTGGCCGCAAAGACAGTCAAAGAACTGAAAGCTTACGCTGAAGAAAAGGGTATTGCCCTTGACTCCCGTGCAAAGAAAGCGGACATCATCGCTACGATCGAAGCGGCTGAAAGAAAGTAATCCGTTCAACTTCATACAATGAATTTTATTTCATAACCTAAAGAGGCGCAGGCATGTTCCGCGTCTCTTTGTTGATGTATGAAAAAGAAATATAGAATTTTATCGTTATAAATTGTAAGATTGTGGTACAATTAGAAAGTACAAATAGTATTTATGAGAAAGGATGTTTATCTATGCCTTATGTGCCGATTGTTGTGGAACAGACCTCTCATGGGGAACGTTCCTATGATATTTATTCCCGTCTTTTAAAAGACCGTATCGTATTTCTTGACGGCCCCATTGATGATCATACCGCCAACGTGATTATTGCCCAATTTCTCTTTCTGGAAGCGGAAGACCCCGACAAAGATATCCATTTTTACATCAACAGCCCCGGCGGCGTTGTGACGGCAGGCATGGCGATTTATGATACGATGCAGTATATCCGCCCTGATGTGTCTACCATCTGTATCGGTTCCTGCGCCTCCATGGCGGCCGTACTTCTGACAGCCGGCGAAAAAGGGAAACGCTACGCCCTGCCTCATGCCAGCGTTATGATCCATCAGCCCCTCGGCGGTGCGCAGGGACAGGCGACAGATATTGCAATTCATGCCAAAGAAATTATCCGTCTCCGCAGCGAGCTCAATGGAATCATCGCGGCCCACAGCGGACAGACGCTGAAAACTGTCATGAAAGACACCGAAAGGGATAATTTTATGACTGCTGACGCCGCTTTGAAATATGGGCTCATTGATAAGATCCTTACCAGAAATGAACTGGCCGAGTTAAATGGGAAATCTGAATTAAGCAAGAAATAAGGAGGCTCTGTGGCTAATAAAAATGAACAACCGCCGGTATGCAATTTCTGCGGACGGTCGGGAGATGAAGTCGAAAGACTGATTGCGGGACCGGGCGTCTTTATCTGCAATGAATGCATTGAAGTCTGCCGGAACATATTGGAAGAAGAAATGAAAACTTCGAAGAAGAAGAAGGGGCTTCCCGATTTTGAACTTCCGACACCTGAAAAAATCAAAGAATACATGGATCAGTACGTTATCGAGCAGGATGATGCAAAAGTTGCCCTTGCCGTAGCCGTGTACAACCATTATAAACGTATCCGCTATGAAAAAGACGATGACGGTGTGGAACTGCAAAAGTCAAATATCATCATGCTGGGACCCACAGGGAGCGGGAAAACTCTTCTTGCCCAGACGTTGGCGAGGTTTTTGAATGTTCCTTTTGCTATTTCCGATGCGACTACCTTAACAGAAGCGGGCTATGTGGGGGAAGACGTGGAAAATATCCTGCTCCGTCTTATCCAGGCAGCGGATTACGACCTTGAAAGAGCGCAGCGGGGCATTGTCTACATTGATGAAATTGATAAAATCGCAAAAAAATCGGAGAATCCGTCTATTACAAGGGATGTTTCAGGGGAAGGCGTACAGCAGGCCCTGCTGAAAATCCTTGAAGGGACCGTAGCCAGTGTTCCGCCGCAGGGCGGACGCAAGCATCCTAACCAGGAGATGATCCAGCTGGATACGTCAAATATCCTCTTCATCTGCGGCGGAGCTTTTGCCGGCATAGATAAAGTCATCGCCCGCAGAACGACCAGGAGCACGATGGGATTTGGCGCGGATATCAAGAAAGCCGATGAGAAAGACATTGCGGAAGTTCTTCAAAACGTAGAACCTGAAGACCTCCTGAAATTCGGACTTATTCCGGAATTTATCGGCAGACTTCCTGTCATCGTAGCTCTCCATCCGCTGAAAGAAGAAGCGCTTATCAGAATCCTGTCGGAACCGAAAAACGCTCTTATCCGACAGTATCAGAAACTTCTCGGCATGGACAATGTGGAGCTTGTTTTTGAGGGGAAAGCGGTTCGTGCCATTGCGAAGAAAGCCATCGAAAGGAATACGGGTGCCCGCGGACTCCGTGCGATTATTGAAAAGATCATGACAAAAGTGATGTATGAGATTCCCGGAATGAAAGATGTGGTGCGCTGTACCGCTGTCTCTTATACACATCTGACGCTGCCGACGATATGCAGTGTGTAGATC
>OJPD01001562.1_pt1 | contig 11021 bp, 7 predicted proteins | sample 1598371 | NCBI WGS metagenome assembly OJPD01 (sample SAMN03922478, study PRJEB24848) | human gut metagenome | isolation source: stool sample | host: Homo sapiens | place: Germany | collected 2010-11
ATCGTGCCAATGTTTACGTGCGGTTTCGTGCGTTCAAATTTTGCCTTTGCCATTGCGAAACATTCCTCCTAAAATTTGTCGCTTGTTGTTCCCGCATGAAAACGGGAGTTGTTGGAGCGGGTGATGGGAATCGAACCCACATGACCGGCTTGGGAAGCCGGCGCTCTGCCACTGAGCTACACCCGCGCAACACAGTGTGTTGCCATATCGTGCCTTTACAATACAGCATTACTATTCTAATTTAAATGCGCGCGTTTGTCAACAAGCGAATCTGCACGGAAAAGCGGCAATTTCGCTTGTTTTTTCCGCGTAGGCCTCTCCGGATTTTTTCGCCACAAGATGTTGTGGATTTTGCATGACTGTGATACCGTTATAATGAGTATGCGGTTTCCCCGCGCAGCGGGCGCCGCGCGAAAGGAGTTTTTCACACGATGAAGCATTCTATCCGGCTGCTTGCCCTGTGCCTGGCGCTTTCCCTGGCGCTCGGCTTCGTGGGCTGTTCCGGCCTGACCAATCCCCTTGAGCCCTCCGCGCCAACGGCAAGCCCTGCGCCCGCTGGGACCTCCGCGCGGAACGCAAGCGAGCAGCTTGCCGCGCTCGATCTCGCGCTCTTTAAAAAGGACGTGGAGAGCGACCCGCTCACCCTGAAGCTGGCGCTCAAAGACCCGGAGGCGCTCGGCGTCGAAATGCCGGATGCCACCTGGGGCGAGCTGAGCTATGAAGAAGCGGCGCGCACCGCTGCCGAATACGGCGAGTTCCTAGCTGAACTGCGGCAGATCGACCGCAGTGCGCTTTCGGAAACCGAGCAGCTCACCTATGACACCATCGAGCAGGAGCTCTCCGCCTATGCGGAAGGCATGGATTCCTACTATTACGAGGAGGTGCTTTCCCCCTACAACGGCCTGCACACCAACCTGCCGTTCAACTTTGTGCTTTACGAGCTTGACAATGAGCAGGATGCAGAGAACTACCTCGGCCTGCTCGCGGACGCGGCGCGCTATGTCGCGGAGGATGTGCTCCGCTTTGAGCAGGAGAAGGCCGAACGCGGCACGTTCATGAACGATGTGACGCTCAACAAGGTGCTGGAGCAGATCAAGGATTTCGCGGACGCTGGGGAGAGCTGCTTCCTTTATGCGACGTTTGGGGATTCGCTCGCGCAGCTTGGCCTGGATGCCGACGTGGAGGCGGTCTACCTTGCGGAAAACGAAGCCGCGGTGGATGCGCTGCTTGAAGCGTATCAAACGCTTTATGACGGGCTCGACGCACTGCGCGGCTCCTGCGCGGGCACGGGCGCGCTGCACGAGCACGGCGCGGAAGGCCTTGCCTACTTCGAGGAAGGGCTTAACGCCGCCGCCTGCTCCAGCCTCACGCCGGAGGAAGCGGTGACGCTGCTCGAAAACGAGATCAAGGCGGAATACAAGAAGCTCATCACCATCCTCTATACGGATGAGGAAGCCTTGGAGCAGTATGGGACGATTGACCTTAGCGTTGGCACCTCCGAGGAAAACCTTGCCCTGCTCGAGGAGCTGATGGCGGGCTATTACCCGGAGCTGCCCGCGCATTCGGTGCGCTTTATCGACGTGCCGGAGGAGCTCGAGGACCAGTTCAGCCCGGCCGCCTACCTCGTTCCCCCGGTTGATGACGCGAGCGAGAACACGATCATCATCAACGTCAAGACGATGGAGGATGATCCGTGCCTGCTCGATACCATTGCACACGAGGGGTATCCGGGGCACATGTACCACTATATTTACCTGCGCGGCCTCCTGGAGGAGACGGGCTGGCACCGCCAGAACATGAACCTGACCGGGTATTACGAGAGCTGGTCCCAATACGCGGAGAACTTCTTTGACGAATACAACATGGATTTCAGCAACAATTACTGCGTACTCATGAGCACGAACGAACGTATCTCCGGCCTGCTGCTGCCGGCACTGCTGAGCATCGGCGTGCATTATTATGGTTGGGATGAAGCGGCCGTTGCAGAACATGTTGCGCCGTATTTCGATGAGGAAACCGCCGCACAGCTCGTGCCGGCCTATTTCGAGATCGCACTGGACGACCCGTTTTATTACCTGGAGTATGCGCTGGGGTACTCGCTCTTGCAGCAGGAGCTGCGGGACGCGCAGGCCGAGCTGGGCGAAAAGTTTGACCTGCGCGCCTTCAACGAGGCGTTCCTCTCCATCGGGCCGAGCTATTTCAACCTGATCTCGCCCAAGCTGGACGCCTGGGTGGCTTCGCAGCAATAACGCAGCGGAACACAACGCATACAAGGACGGGCGCGCCGCATGGCGCGCCCGTCCTGGCTTTCAGGATCAATGGGGTTCGGCAATCCTCCGTCACGGCGCTTGCTTTACAGGGCGGCGTCTTGGTAAGGCAATCCCCCGCCGGCAGCTACGCTGCCGCCACCCCCTTTCAAAAGGGGACGTTTGGGAGTGGTGAACTCCAACGGTTTTCGTATTCGGATAGCGCACGGAAGCGCACATTCCAAAAGGCTCCTTTGGCAAAGGAGCTGTCCGCGAAGCGGACTGAGGATTGTCTTACCCGCGCAGCCGATCCGAACTGTCGCGATAAACGCCGCTGCCACCTCCCTCAGGGAGGGAGGTTTGGGCTGCAAAGATTCCAAAAGGCTCCTTTGGCAAAAAGGCGCGCCCTCCGGCGCGCCCCCGATTGCCCATTGTCAATTATCCGTTGTCAATTTCCCCTGCCTGCGCAGCATCGTCTTTTCCACGGCGTTGAGGATGTTTTCATACCCCGTGCAGCGGCAGAGGTGGCCGGAGAGCAGCTTGCGCAGCTCGCCGCGCGTATATTCCTTGCCAGATTCGAGGATCTCCACCGCCGTCATGATGAAGCCCGGCGTGCAGAAGCCGCACTGCACGGCCGCCTCGTCAATGAATGCCTGCTGGATGTCCGAAAGCTCGCCGTTTGGGCCGAGGAGGCCTTCCAGCGTGCGGATGTTCTTTCCATCGGCCCAAACAGCAAGGTAGATGCAGGAGTTGAAGCACTCCCCGTCGATGAGCACGTTGCACGCGCCGCACTCGCCCACCTCGCAGCCCTTCTTCACGGAATTGAGGCTGAAATCGTTGCGCAGCAGATCCGTGAGCGACGCGCGCACGTCCACCATCTTCTGCACAGGCTTGCCGTTGACCGTACACTTCACAAGTTTGTATTGCGTTTCATGCATCAGAGTTCACCTCCGCTCCGTTTGATCGCTTCCGTCAGCGTACGCCGCGCCAGCTCTTCCACAAGGTGCAGGCGGAATTCCTTCGTTGCACGCCAGCTCGTGCGCGGGTTCACGTCCGCAAGCGCGGCCTTTGCAAACGCTTCGACCGTCTCCGGGGAGACGGGCTTGCCGTTCGCCGCGGCCTCCGCGGAGGGTGCGCGCATCGGCACCGGCCCCGCCACGCCGTAGGCGAGCCGCGCGCTTACGACGGTCTTTTTGTCCGCCGAAAGCTTCACGTTCGCGGAACAGCCGCAAGTTGCGATGTCCATGGCGTTGCGCATCGCGTATTTGATGTAATGGCCCTGATAGCCCGCGTAGCTCTCCCTTGGGATGCGGATCGCCGTTTCGATCTCGCCGGGGCGCAGGTCCACCTGCCCGGCCTTGATGTAGAACTCCCGGATGGGCACCAGACGCACGCCCTCCGCCCCCGTGAGCTCCACGACCGCGTCATAGGCTACGAGCGTTGCGGCGGAATCCGCGCTCGTCACGCCGTTGCAGGTGTTGCCGCCGATGGTGCCGATGTTGCGGATCTGCGGGCCGCCTACCATATCCACGGCCTCGCCCAGCACGGGGATGTGCGCCTTGATGAGCGGGTCCTTCGCAATGTGCGAAAAGCTTGTCAGCGCCCCGATGCGGAGGGTCCCGTCCGCTTCCATCGCAACGCCGCGCAGCTCGTTGAGGCCATAGATGGAAACGAGCGTCGCCCCGGCGAGCTTGCCCTCGCGGATCTGGATCAGCACGTCGCTCCCGCCGGCGATGACCCTCGCTTCCGGGTGCGCGAGCAGCAGCTCCACCGCGTGGCGCACGCTTTCGGCTTCGTATAATGCCTTGATGTCGTACATTTTGCTTCCCCCTTTCGTTAAAGCAGCCCTTCCTCTTTGAAGCGGGCAAAGAGGAGGTGAGGTGTGATCGGGATCCGGTCGAAGGCGACGCCTGTGGCGTTCAGGATGGCGTTTCGGATCGCGGGCGCGCCGGGGCAGGCCGGCGGCTCGCCGAGCGCCTTCGTGCCGTATGCGCTCGTGGGCTCGTAATTCTCCACGAAGCGGGCGGCGATATCCGGGTGATCCATCATGGTGGAAAGCTTGTAATCGAGCAGGTTGTTGTTGAGCGGCCTGCCCGTCTTTTCGTCGAACAAAAGCTGTTCGGAAAGCCCGTAGCCGATGGCCATGCTCATGCCGCCGTGTACCTGCGCTTCCGCGAGGGCGGGGTTGATGAGCCTGCCGCAGTCATGCACGTTCACGATGTTGAGGAGCTTCACCTTGCAAAGCGGGATGTCCACCTCCACCTCCGCGAGCGAGCAGCCGAAGGAATAGGCGTTGCTCTTGACCTGGTAGGTGCTCTCCGCCGTGATGTGCTCGCTGTGGGAAAGGCTGTAAAGCGCCTCCGTGGCGAGCTCCCCGAGGGACATGAGCACACGGCCGTCGCTTTTGCGGAGGATGTTCCCATCTACGACGTCCATCTCAAAGGGCGGCATGCGGGTGAGTTCGTAGGCATATTTGAGGATGCGCTCCTTGAGCATGAGCGCCGTCTGCTTGATGGAGAAGCCGCCGATATACGTCTGCCGCGAAGCGTACGCGCCGAGGCCGAAGGGCGTTACGTCCGTATCCTGCGTGGAGATCACGTGCACGTCCGCAAACGGGATGCCGAGCGTTTCTGCGGCCATCTGCGCAAAGGCAGTGTCCGCGCCCTGGCCGATCTCCGTCTCGCCCATCTGGAGCTGGATGGAGCCGTCCTGGTTGAGCACCATCCGGCAGGAGGAGGATTCCAGCGAGATCGGCCAGACGGCGGTGTTGTACCAGAATACCGCCATGCCCACGCCGTGGCGCACGGGGCCGGTCTCCCTGGCGTATGCTTCCTTTTTGCGCGCATAATCGAGGTATTCCATGCCTGCGTCGATACACTGGTTCAGCGAGTCGAAATAGTTTTCGTTCTTGGAGAAGCCGTCCACATAGCCGACGGGCATCATGTTTTTCCTGCGGAAGGCGAGCGGATCCATGTTGAGGGCCCGGGCCACGTCGTCGATGTGGCTTTCCCCGGCGAACATGGCCTGCGGGATGCCGTAGCCGCGCATCGCGCCCGAGACGGGCTTGTTGGTGAACACGGTGTAAGCGTCGCACTGCAAATTTTCGCACGGGTAGAGCTGCGGGAACGCGCCCATGCCTTTTGCGGCGATGCCGTGCCCGTGGGAGGCATATGCCCCCTGGTCGGAGAAGCACTCCAGCTTGCGGGCGGCAAAGGTGCCGTCCGGCCGGACGTAGGAGACGATGTGCGTGCGGATGGCGTGGCGCACGCGGTTGGAGACGAAGGTTTCCTCCCGGCTGACGTCGAGCTTCACGCGCCTGCCGCCCACTTGTGTGCAGAGGTACGCGCAGAGCGGCTCATACAATGCGTCCTGCTTGTTGCCGAAACCGCCGCCGATGTAAGGCTTGACGACGCGCACGTTCCCCCAGGGGATGCCGAGCGCTTGGCCGACGATGCGGCGGACGATGTGCGGGATCTGCGTGGAGGAGGTCACGACGATGCGCCCGCCCTCCATCTCCGCGAAGCAGATGTGGTTTTCAATGTGGCAATGCTGCACGGTGGGGGTATCGTACCAGCCCTCTACCTTGATGAGCCCCGGCTCCCGGATCGCGGCCTCGTAATCGCCCTTGTAGATGCTCGTGTGGGCGAGGATGTTGTTGGGGTATTCCGCGTGCAGCTGCGGCGCGCCCGGCTCCATGGCCTTTTGCGCATCCAGCACGAAGGGGTATTCCTCGTATTCCACGGCGATGGCGTTGAGCGCCTGCGCCGCGGCGACCTCGTTTTCCGCGACGACGGCGGCGACGTCGTCCCCATAGAAGCGGACGCGGCTGGTCAAAAGCAGGCGGTCCGCCACGTCCTGGTGGTGCGGGTCGGTGGACCAGGGGTGCCCGGCCGTCGGGAACTTATAATCCGGCACGTCGAAGCAGGTAACGATCTTCACCACGCCCTCGATCCGTTCCGCCGCGCTCGTGTCGATGCGCTTCACCACGCCGTTTGCGATCGTGGAATGCAGCACCTTTGCAACGAGCGCGTCCCTGGGGCAAAGGTCGTCCGTATAGCGCGCGCGGCCGGTCACCTTGTCGAATGCGTCCACGCGCTTTTCACTTTTTCCAACGGTTCCGCTCATGCGGGTTCCTCCTTTTCAGAAAATATCGGTTCAAATTGGGGTGGGGGAATACGACAATCCTCAGTCACGGCTTGCGCCGTGACAGCCCCACAGTTCGCAATGGTCGCGCTGCGTTGCCGCAGGAGCGGCTTCCTAGCGCTCCCTTGCTCACTGGGCTTTCGCCTCGCTGCATCGCCCAAGCAAGGAACTTACGGCGCGGGAGACGCGCCGTAAGCCCCCGCCTGCGGGCGGGGTGCGCCTCGGCTCCGCCCCTTTGCCAAAGGAGCCTTTTGGCCCGTGCGATCTCGTGCGGTGTTCAAATACGGAAAACGCCGGAGTTCACCGCTCCCAAACGCCCCCTTTTTAAAAGGGGGTGGCAGCGCGTAAGCGCTGACGGGGGATTGCCGTGTCAAGAAGCCGCTTCGCAAAGCCTTCCTCTTACATCCGCACAAACTCCATCCTCGTCACGTCAAACAGGCCCTCGTCCGTCAGCCGCACCGCCGGGATCACCGGCAGCGCCAGGAACGAAAGGGCGATGAGCGGGTCGGTACGCCCGTCCGCGCCGAGGCTCTTCGCCGCGTCAAGCAGCGCCTGCTGGCGCGCGAGTACATCCTCCACCGGCGCGTCCGTCATGAGCCCTGCGATCGGCAGCGGCAGCCGTGCGAGGACGATCCCGCGGCTCACGACGCAGAAGCCGCCGCCGCATTCGCGCAGCGCCTCGATGGCCATGAGCATATCCCGGTCGTTATCGCCGGCGACGACGAGGTTGTGGGAATCATGCGCCACGGTGGAGGCGATCGCGCCGTTTTTGATGTTAAGACCCTCCACAATGCCTATTCCAACGCTTCCCGTCGCATGGTGGCGCTCCACTACGGCGAGCTTGCACAGCCCCCCGGCAGGGATGAACGCTCCGTGCTCGCTCTTCACTTCCCGCCAGACGAGCTCTGTAATGAGCTGCTCCGGCACCATACGGATGACGGGCATTCGCTCCCGCACGGGCAGGCAGAGGGAGCCTTCCGTCACAGGAGCAATGCGCACGCTGTCGTAGACCTCCGGCGGCAGCAGCGGCATGCGGTATTCAGCGGCCTCGTCATAGGGCTTGCCGAAGCGCGTGAACACGCGCTTCACGCGGAAGTCCTTCAAGTCTTCAAAGAGCACCATGTCCGCCTTATAGCCCGGGGCGATGGCCCCGATGTTCTTGAGGCCGTAGGCGCGCGCGGCGTTGTAGGAGGCCATCTTCACCGCCGTGACCGGGGGGACGCCGCAGGCGACGGCAAAGCGCGCGATGTGGTTGATGTGCCCCTCGTGCCGGATGGTCTCGATGTGCTTATCGTCCGTGCAGAAGAGGAAGTTCTCCGTGGGCAGGCCGTCGCGCACGATGCCGCGGAGGATTTTCTCGACGCCCTTCGCGGCGGAGCCGATGCGGATGAGGATACGCATGCCCGCGCGCAGCTTCTCCTTTACCTCGTCGTAGTTGGAGCATTCGTGGTCAGTCGAAGGGCCTGCGATGCGGTAGGCGTTGAGCATCCGGCCGGAAACGAGCGGCGCGTGGCCGTCAATGGGCTTGCCGTCGAAGAGGCGGAGCTTGTCGAGCATCTCTTGGGCGCCGTTTGTGGCGGAGACGTAATCCATCACCTCGCCAAGGCCGAGGATGCGGCTCTTGCGGAGGAACTGCTCCATGTCCTCTGCGACGAGTTTTGCACCGCTGTGCTCAAAGGGCGTGGCGGGCACGCAGGAGGGCATCATGAACAGCACGCGCAGCGGCAGGTCGTCCGTCATCTTGTACATGGCGCGCACGCCGGCGACGCCGGCGACGTTTGCGATCTCATGCGGGTCCGCGATGATGGTGGTGGTGCCGTGCGGCATGATGACCTTCATGAACGACGATGGGATCACCATGGAGGATTCGATGTGCACATGCGCGTCGATGAACCCGGGCGTGAGGTAGCCGCCCTCGGCGTCGATCTCGTTTTCACAGGAATACGCGCCCACGCCGATGATGACGTCCTCATACAGCGCCACATCCGCATGGACGATCTCGCCAGTGAATACGTTTACCACGTTCGCGTTTTTGATGACGCACGTTGCCTTTCCCTCCAGCGCCGCGCGGATCAGATCCTGTTGTCTCAATGCATACGCCTCCTTTTTCAATTTTGCAGTCCCAATGCCGGTTACAAGAGTCGTCAAAAGAATACAAAGACTTTTTGTGCATAACAAATTCTGTTTGATGCAGTATACCATAAATATCGCTGTGAGGCAAGCCGAACGGCCTTGCAAAATCCAGCTGTTTGCGGTATGCTTTTATTATAACACGACCATATCCTATCAGCTCATATAATCCCGCGGGCGAAGCGCGCTTCGGGGCGTGGGAGTTTCTACGGGCCGCCCAACGGCCCCGCTATGAGCGCCTTTGGCAGCGCGTGCTTTTGTGCCGCGGCGCAGGGCGCTTTTGTCGCATCTTCCAAAAACTTTTCCGAACCGGAGGGTAAAGCAGCATGGAGCTTCTCATACAAAATGGGACTGTAGTAAACGAAACGGGGCGCGCGCGGGCGGATGTGCTCGTGCGGGGCGGGCGCGTCGCCGCTGTGGGCGAAGAGCTTTCCTGCGCCGGGGCAAAGCGCGTCGACGCGGCGGGCTGCTTCGTGCTCCCCGGCTTCATCGACACGCATACGCATTTTGACCTCGACACCGGCAGCGCCCGCACGGCGGACGACTTCATTACCGGCGGCCGGGCGGCCGTCCTCGGCGGTACGACGGCTGTGCTCGATTTTGCCACACAGGACCGGGGCGGCACGCTCAAGGAGGCCTTTGCCGTTTGGCAGGAAAAAGCGCGCGGCTGCTCCTGCAATTACGGCTTCCACATGGCCATTGCCGAATGGAACGCGCGGACCGAAGCGGAGCTTCCCGAAATGACCCGCCTGGGCGTAACTTCCTACAAACTTTACATGGTATATGACGCGCTGCGCGTGGACGACGGCGCGATCTACGCCGCGCTCAAGGCCGCGAAGCGGGAAGGCGCGCTCATCGGCGTGCATTGCGAGAACTGGGATGTGCTCAGCCGCCGCATCGCGGAGGTGAAAGCGGCGGTTGCGTCCGGCCCCGCTGGGCATCCGCTCTCCCGCCCCGCGCCCGTGGAGGCGGAGGCCGTGGCGCGCCTTATGCGCATCGCCGAGCTTGCGGAAGCGCCCGTTTATGTGGTGCATCTTTCCACAGCGGAAGGCCTCGCGGAGGCGCGGCGCGCCCGGGCGCGCGGCCAGGAGGTCTATCTTGAGACCTGCCCGCAGTATCTGCTGCTGACAGACGCTTGCTACTCCGCGCCGGACGGCGCGAAATACGTCATGTCCCCGCCGCTGCGCAAAGCGGCGGACAACGCGGCGCTTTGGGCGGCGCTCGCCGCCGGTGAGATCGACTTTATCGGCACGGATCACTGCTCCTTTACGATGGCGCAGAAGCTAGAGCACGCGGACGACTTTCAGAAGATCCCCAACGGCGGCGCGGGCGTGCAGCACCGGGGGCAGCTCCTTTACACCTACGGCGTGTGCGAAGGCCGCATCCCGCTCGAACAGATGGTGCGGCTCCTTTCCGCCGGGCCCGCCCGGATATTCGGCATGGAGGGGCGCGGCGCGGTCGCGCCGGGCATGGCGGCGGATCTCGTCGTCTGGGACCCGGCATATGAAGGCCGCATCACGGACACCAATGCGGCGCACAACTGCGACAATTCCCCCTTTTCCGGGCTTGCCGTGCGCGGCCGTGCGCGTGAGGTCATCCTAAACGGTGAATGCGTCGTGGAGGACGGTGCGCTGACAGCCCCCGGGCACGGGCGATACCTTCCCCGGAAGAGGTATGGCAAATGCAGATGAAGCTCGGCTGCGTCCTGATGGCCGCGGGCGCGGCGCGGCGCTTTGGGGAAAACAAGCTCCTTGCGGAGTTCGCGGACGCGCCGCTGTACGAGCGGGCGCTTGCCGCGATCCCGGCGGAGGAATTCGCGGGCGTGGCGGTCGTCTCCCATTATGAGGCGATCCTCTGTGCGGCGCGGCTGCGGGGCTTCGCGGCCGTGTACAACCCCGCACCGGAGGACGGCGTGAGCCGCACCATCGCCCTTGGGATGGACGCGCTGCCGGGCATGGATGCGCTCCTGTTCCTCGTGGCAGATCAGCCGCTTTTGCGCCGGGAAAGCGTTGCCGCGCAAATCGCGTTCTTTCGCGCGCATCCGCGGAATATCGTGGCCCTGGGGCATGGCGGGCGGCGCGGCAATCCCGTCGTTTTTCCAGAGGAATACTTCCCCGCGCTGCGCGCGCTCACAGGCGACGCGGGCGGGAGCGCCGTCATCCGCGGTGCTTTGGAGGCGCTCCTGCTGTTTGAAATCGCCGACCCGCTGGAGCTTGCGGACGTGGATACCGCTGAGGCGCTGCAAGCGCTTTCCGGCATGAGCCGCTAGGGCGTTTTGGGAAGCGGCTTCTTGGTAAGGCAATCCCCCGTCAGCGCTAGCGCGCTGCCACCCCCTTTTGTAAAGGGGGCGTTTGGGAGTGGTGAATTCCAACGCTTTTCCGTACTCGGGCGGCGTATGAGAGCGCACAGACCAAAAGGCTCCTTTGGCAAAGGGGCGGAGCCGAGGTGCACCCCGCCCGCAGGCGGGGGCTTACGGCGCGTCTCCCGCGCCGTAAGTTCCTT
>OJPD01001569.1_pt1 | contig 10966 bp, 8 predicted proteins | sample 1598371 | NCBI WGS metagenome assembly OJPD01 (sample SAMN03922478, study PRJEB24848) | human gut metagenome | isolation source: stool sample | host: Homo sapiens | place: Germany | collected 2010-11
CTGGCTGCAGCACTTAACGTTTATGATATGGTTTTGGGAAAAGGTGATATTAAAGCTTGGGTTGAGTCACAGCGAAAGAGCCTTAAGTCCGGTTTTAATGAAGCGGATCCTAATGCACTTGTTGCGTGGGACAAGCGTATGCAGGAGCTTGTTCGCATGGACCGATTAGCTAAGCTTATTCACAGCGGTCGTCCTGTCAGTGAAGTAAAAGGCATTTTGCAGACAAATAAGCTTACTCCGATTCAGGAATCCTGGCTTGAACAACGTTTAGAGCGTGTAGATTACAGCGAAGCAATACGTTTGCACTATTATGTTGGCTGTTTAATAGGAGATGCTGAAGGCGAGAAGCATATTGCTGAGAGTTTTAGGTGTATCAGTGAAGCGGTGCTGAAGGGCACTATGGAGAATTTAAAGTTTAATGAAAACTGTCAAATAGTTTCAGATAAGCATATAGTAAAACTGCCCCTTAGAGTGAACTGGGGCGGAGGTTGGAGCGATACTCCGCCGTACTGTAATGAAAACGGCGGTACGGTACTTAACGCGGCAATTCTTTTGAACGGAGAGATGCCGGTTGAAGTTACGTTGACAAGACTTGATGAACACAAGATTGTGTTTGACAGCCGTGATATGAATGTTCACGGTGAGTTTACAGCAATAGAACCGCTGCAAGCTACAGGAGATCCGTATGATCGTTTTGCTTTACAAAAAGCGGCGCTTCTTGCATGCGGTATAATTCCAACGGATGGAGGCGACTTAGACGAAATTCTGACCAGACTTGGCGGAGGATTTGCCATGCAGACTGAAGTCACAGGAGTTCCAAAAGGAAGTGGCCTTGGGACAAGCAGTATACTTGCAGCAGCGTGTGTGAAGGCTATATTTGAATTCATGGGAATTGAACATACTGAGGATGATTTATACGGCCATGTGCTTTGCATGGAGCAGATCATGTCTACCGGAGGAGGTTGGCAGGATCAGGTCGGCGGTTTGAGCAATGGGATTAAGTACATTACTTCTATGCCGGGACTGAATCAAAGGCTTAGGGTTGAGCATATAAAAGTGCCTGAAAAGGCAATGGCAGAGCTGAATGAACGCTTTGCGCTGATTTATACAGGTCAGAGAAGGCTTGCGAGAAATCTTCTTCGTGATGTTGTTGGCAGATACATTGGTAATGAGTCAGATTCTCTGTATGCTCTCAATGAGATACAGAAAGTTGCTGCATTGATGCGATTTGAACTTGAGCGAGGAAACATTGCTGCATTTACAGAACTTATGTCACAGCACTGGGAGCTTTCAAAGAAGATAGATTCTGAAAGTACTAATACTCTTATAGATCAGATCTTTTTTTCCATTAATGATCTTATTGACGGTAAAATGATTTCAGGTGCCGGCGGTGGCGGATTTTTACAGGTAATTCTGAAAAAAGGCGTTACTAAAGATCAGGTTCACAAAAGGCTTAAGAGTGTATTTCAGGATAATGATATTGATGTTTGGGAATGCGAGTTAGTGTAGGAGCTTGTAAGATAGGAGGGAGATATATACCATGAAAAAAGAATTTAAGATTGCAGTTGCAGGAACAGGATATGTGGGGTTATCTATTGCAACTTTGCTGGCACAGCATCACAAGGTTTTTGCTGTGGATATTATACCTGAAAAGGTAGAAATGATTAATAATCGTAAATCTCCGATTCAAGATGAGTATATAGAAAAGTATTTATCCGAAAAGGCATTGAATCTAACTGCTACGCTTGACGGTGCTAAAGCATACAGTGATGCGGATTTTGTAGTCATAGCAGCTCCTACTAATTATGATCCGGTGAAGAATTATTTTGATACTCATCATATAGAAGATGTCATAGATCTTGTTTTAAGTGTCAATCCTGATGCTGTGATGGTAATCAAGTCTACTATTCCTGTAGGATATTGTCGGGGACTTTATTTGAAATATGCCCGTAAAGGAGTAAAGAAGTTTAATTTGCTTTTTTCTCCGGAATTTCTTCGTGAGAGTATGGCTCTTTATGATAATTTATATCCAAGTCGTATTATTGTTGGTTATCCAAAATTTATAGAGAGCGAACAATTTAAAGAGGAAAATGAAGCAATCAAGGCTGTTGCGGATATTCCTGCTCTAGAGAAGGCTGCACGTACTTTTGCCGCTTTGCTTCAGGAAGGAGCAATTAAGGAAGATATTCCTACCCTTTTTATGGGTTTGAAGGAGGCGGAAGCTGTTAAACTGTTTGCGAATACCTATCTCGCTTTGCGTGTCAGTTATTTTAATGAATTGGATACTTATGCGGAGATGAAGGGGCTTGATCCGCAGTCAATAATACAAGGTGTTGGCTTGGACCCTCGTATTGGCACACACTATAATAATCCATCCTTTGGTTATGGTGGTTATTGTTTGCCTAAAGACACGAAACAACTCTTGGCTAATTATCAGGATGTACCTCAGAATATGATATCTGCAATCGTAGAATCAAATAAGACTCGCAAGGATTATATTGCTGATGCAGTACTTCGTATGACTAGGTGGTATGGTTATTCTGAGAATAACGAATATAGCCATTCTGATATCTCTAACCAACCGCCAGTTGTTGGTGTGTACCGTTTGACAATGAAATCAAATTCAGACAATTTTCGCCAGTCCGCTATTCAGGGAATCATGAAGCGTATAAAGGCTAAGGGTGCAGAAATCATCATTTATGAACCTACGCTTGAAAATGGTACATTGTTCTTTGGTAGTAAAGTTGTGAATAACTTAGAGGAATTTAAGACAAGTAGCCATGTAATCATTGCTAATCGCTATGACGCTTGTCTTGATAATGTAAAAAACAAGGTTTATACACGAGATGTTTTTGGAAAAGATTAAACAGACAAAAGCTAAAATTAGTGCTTGAATTTATAAGCTTAAACGTGCGTAATTTATAACAATAATATCATAATTAATAATTATGGCTTACAGATATTTACAATTTCCTAAGGACTCATTGTTCCTCGTCACTGGAGCTGCAGGTTTTATTGGCAGCAATCTTTGTGAAGCAATTCTCGAAATGGGGTATCGTGTACGTGCACTCGATGATCTCTCTACCGGTAAGCAGAAGAATATCGATATGTTCCTTGAAAATCCTCGTTATGAGTTTATCAAAGGAGATATTAAAGACCTTGATACCTGTATGAAAGCTTGTGAAGCCGTAGATTACGTTCTCAATCAGGCAGCATGGGGGTCAGTTCCTCGTTCCATCGAGATGCCACTGTTTTACTCTCTCAACAATATTCAGGGTACTCTCAATATGCTTGAAGCAGCTCGCCAGAATGGCGTAAAAAAATTTGTTTATGCATCTTCTTCTTCTGTATATGGTGATGAACCTAACCTTCCTAAAAAAGAAGGTATTGAAGGTAATCTTCTCAGTCCGTATGCAGTCAGCAAGCGTTGTGACGAAGAGTGGGCTAAGCAGTATACCAAGCATTACGACCTTGACACCTACGGCATGCGCTACTTCAATGTCTTTGGTCGTCGTCAGGATCCGGATGGAGCTTATGCAGCAGTTATTCCTAAGTTCCTCAAACTTCTCATTAATGGTCAGAAGTGCCATATCAATGGCGATGGTAAACAGTCTCGTGACTTCACTTACATTGAGAACGTTATAGAGGCCAATCTCAAAGCATGTCTTGCGTCTTCTTCTGCTGCTGGTCAGGCATTCAACATCGCGTACGGTGGTCGCGAATACCTCATCGATATATACTACGGTCTCACCAAGGCTCTTGGTATAAATATGGAACCAGAGTTCGGTCCTGATCGTGCAGGTGATATCAAACATTCCAATGCCGATATCTCCAAGGCGAAGGAACTCCTCGGATATGATCCAGATTGGTCATTCGAAAGAGGTATCGGAGCTGCTATTGAATGGTACAAGAATAATTTGTGAAAAATAAAAACAACATGATAATGAAAGAGACAAAAATTTGTGTGATTGGCCTTGGTTATGTAGGCCTTCCACTTGCTCGCTTGTTTTCTACTAAGTACAAGACTGTGGGATTCGATATGAACATGAGGCGTTGCGAAGCCCTCATGGCCGGTCATGATGCTACCCTCGAGGTATCTGACGAACTTCTCCAGGAAGCCATCAATAATCATAGTCTCGTATGTACAGCAGACATAGAACAGATTCGTGACTGTAACTTCTATGTAGTAGCTGTTCCTACTCCAGTTGACGAGAATAACAATCCTGACCTTACTCCTCTCTATGGTGCTTCTACCACTGTTGGTAAGGTTATCTCAAAGGGAGACGTTGTGGTTTATGAGTCAACTGTATATCCTGGTGTAACCGAGGACGAGTGTATCCCTGTAGTAGAGAAAATATCAGGTATGAAGTTTAACGAGGACTTTTTCGCTGGTTACTCTCCTGAACGTATCAACCCAGGTGACAAGAAGCATACTGTAGAGCATATCAAAAAGGTAACTTCAGGTTCTACTCCTGAGATTGGTCAGTATGTTAATGCAATTTATTCTTCAGTTATTATTGCTGGTACTCACCTCGCTCCAACTATAAAGGTAGCTGAAGCTGCTAAGGTTATTGAGAACAGTCAGCGCGATATCAACATTGCCTTCGTCAATGAGCTTTCTCATATCTTCAATAAAATGGGTATCGATACGCTTGATGTACTCGAGGCTGCAGGTACCAAGTGGAATTTTCTTCCATTCCGTCCAGGTCTCGTAGGTGGTCACTGTATTGGGGTTGATCCTTACTATCTGGCTCAGTGTGCTCAACGTCATGGTCACAATCCTGAGATCATCCTTGCTGGTCGTCGCATGAACGATGGCATGGGCGAGTACGTGGCTACCGAGACCGTCAAGCATATGCTCAAGAAAGGTATTCAGGTGCTCAACTCCGAGATTATTATCCTCGGCTTCACCTTCAAAGAGAACTGTCCTGACGTTCGTAACACCAAGGTTATTGACATCTATCGTGCCCTCAAGGAATACAATGTTAATGTAACTGTTTACGATCCATGGGCTAATCCTGCCATCGCAAAGCACGAATATGGTATCGATGTTTTGAACGAGCTTCCAGAAGGCAAGTTCGATGCTGCTATTGCAGCCGTTGCTCACAAGAAGTTCGAGGGTATGGATGTACCTATACTCCTTAAAGAGAAGCACATCATCTTCGATGTTAAGTGCACACTTGATCGTAACATCATTGATGCAAGATTGTAATATATTGTAAGGTTAGTGCGTGCACAGGTGGGTGCGACATAACTTGTAGTGAATTTGTCGAACTATGGTTCGATACCATCACGCACTTCAAAAAAAGTGTCTACTATAGTAGGTACAATTACATGGAATAAGTGACTTCTGACAAATCGAAATAAATTAGAAGAAATGAGTCAAAGATTCATCAATTCTATAATAAATATTAATAATGAAGGAGTTAAGTCAATCCCAAAGAGTATTACATTGGGTAATCATAAGTCTTATTGCCGCATGTTATATGTTGCCTCAGCTACAATACTTTATCCGTATTCAGCAACTAGCAGTAATAACCTTTGTGTACGCTATAATATTTATTGTACGAGAGGATATCAAAAGCTTTATAGTTTTGAAGTATAGTATTCCATATATATTGACGATGTTTTTGGTTGGCTACTCGTTAGACTTTAAATATGGTTTATTTCATCCATTCTTATTAATGTGGAATATTATATTCCCGGCAATATTATGCTCGTTTGTTATTAGGAAAGATGATGCAATATTAAATAAATTGATTATCCTTACCACAATCATTCTTTTTCTTTTTGTGGGTTATCAAACGATTGGCCAATTTGCAGATAATAATATGATTGCTCGTATGATGACAAGTGGTGATACTGACGAAGACTACAAAGCCGAAATGATGCTGCTCGGAGTTGGTGGTTTTGGCCTTTCGTATTGTGCTGGTATTTATTTACTTATTTCATTAATCCTTTTCAAGAAATTTAGGATTACAAAAATTGAAGCGGCTATAACTGTTTTATTATTGGTAGTTTCAATATATCTAGCCTACAATTCAATGTTTACCACATTGATAATTATTACTACGTTTACTATATTATTCTTCTTTTACATTAATAGTAATACGGCTTTAAAAAAAACGTTAATGATTTTTCTGTTCCTTGGACTCGTATTCTTGCTTCCAATGCTACTGAACCTACTATCGGATTTGACAGCGGATACACCTGTGGGTGATCACTTTAAGGAACTTCATAATAAGTTTTATGGCGCAAACAACATAGCTTCAGAAAGGGATCAATATTCGGTTCAAAGTATATCTGCTTTTATTGAAAGTCCTATATGGGGTCACAACGTAAGCTCTGGTTACTATCGCTATCTATCTAATAATTCCCATTCAACATTTTGGTCTACAATCATTCAAACTGGACTCATCGGTGTTATATCATATTTTTTATGCTGTCTAAAAGCTTTTAAGTTAAACATAGCCGATGTAGATAAAGACCTTTATAAACAAATTTATCTGCCGATAATCTTATATTATGCGCTTTTGTCATTTTTCAATCCCTCAGATTTTTATGAAATTAGTTGGGCGGTATTCTTAATAACTCCTCTATTATTCAGTACATATCCAGTAAAAAAATAAAAGCATTATATACAATGTTCAATCTAAGTAAATTCATAGGTGACTATGTCACCGGTCGTTCTGTCTCAATGTTCGAGGCGGACATCCAGGCAAACAGCGAGAAGCTTACCGCTGAAATCAAGGGTAAGAAAGTGTGTGTGGTTGGTGGTGCCGGTTCTATCGGTTCTAGCTTCATCAAGGCAGTTCTCCGTTTCGAGCCTAAGTCAGTCGTTGTCGTTGACCTTAACGAGAACGGACTTGCAGAACTTGTTCGTGACGTACGCTCAACTGAGGGGCTCTATGTCCCTGAGGAGTTCCGTTGCTACACTCTCAACTTTGCTGACCCAATCTTCGAGCGCATCTTCCGCGAGGAGAAAGGTTTCGACATCTTTGCCAACTTCTCTGCCCACAAGCACGTGCGTTCCGAGAAGGACAAGTATTCCGTTCAGGCACTCATCGAGAACAACGATATCAAGGCCAAGAAGCTCATGGATCTCTTGATCGTCTATCCTCCAAAGCATTTTTTCTGCGTGTCAACCGACAAGGCTGCTAATCCTGTCAACATCATGGGTGCTAGCAAGCGCATCATGGAGGATCTTGTCATGGCATACAACAGCCACTTCAAGGTAACTACTGCACGTTTCGCCAATGTAGCCTTCTCCAACGGTTCCCTTCCTGACGGGTGGATTCATCGTCTCCAAAAGAAACAACCTCTTGTAGCTCCTTCGGATGTAAAGCGCTACTTCGTCTCTCCCGAGGAGTCTGGTCAGATCTGTATGCTTGCTTGTATCCTTGGCAACGGTGGCGAAGTATTCTTCCCTAAGTTGGGCGAAGACCAGATGCTCACTTTCTCTGCCATTTGTGATGATTTCGTAAAGGCAGAAGGTCTCAAGAAAGTCGAGTGTGCTAACGATGTCGAGGCAAAGGCCAAAGCTAATGCCATCAGTTATGACTCAGAAGAGTATCCTGTAGTTTACTTTAAGTCTGATACAACAGGCGAGAAAGCATACGAAGAGTTCTATGTTCCTGGCGAAAAGGTCAACATGGATCGCTTTATGGCACTTGGTGTTGTAGAGGAAACCACTCGCAGAGATATGAATGAAGTTAACAATTTCTTCACAGAGCTCGAAGGCATCTTCGCCTCACCAGAGTTCACTAAGGCAGAAGTAGTAGAATTCATCAAACGCTTCATCCCTAATTTTGAACATGAAGAAAAAGGCCGTAATCTCGACCAAAAAATGTAAGCTTTGAGAGTCGAAAAGTTAAAAAGAATGGAAAGAAGTTTTGAAAACCTATACATCCTGGAAAGGATTAAGATCTCTTGTAAACACCATATATAAAATAATGGGTAGTTGTAGGGATTATGGGTTTAAAGATCAAATCCAGAGAGCTGCTGTTATCATTAGGAATAACATTACTGAGGGTTGTGAATCTGGGGCAGATACCAAGTTTGTAAACTTTCTCAATATTGCCAGAGGAAGTTGTTGAGAAGGAGGAGCCATGTTGTACTTATGTGAAGATTTAGACTTCTGTACGTTAGACGAAAGAGAAGTTCTACAAACACAAGTTAGAAAGATTACTTTTGGTATCGTCAAACTTTCAGACTCTCTATTCCAAAAGAACTCTTAGACTATTTGACTGTTAGACTGAATACTTTTAGACATTTTGATTGTTTGACTTTTAAACAATAAAAAATATGGCAGATTATAAAAATACAATAGACTTCATTAAGTCTGTATATGGAAGTAAGGAGTTTACTCCTCTTGCAGTCCCCGTTTTTCAGGGTAACGAAAAAGCATATCTTAATGAGTGTATCGATACCACCTTTGTTTCATCCGTTGGCAAGTTCGTAGATCGTTTCGAGGAGGATATGGCAAAGTACACAGGTACCAAGAAGGCGGTTGTGTGCGTATCAGGTACCAATGCTCTCCATATGTCACTCATGCTCGTTGGTGTTGAGCGTGATGATGAGGTACTCACTCAGGCACTCACCTTCATCGCAACCTGTAACGCCCTCTCGTATATTGGTGCACATCCTGTATTCCTTGATGTGGATAAGACCACAATGGGGCTCTCGCCTGATGCAATGAAGGGGTGGCTTATCAAGAATGCGGAAATCCGCAATGGCGAGTGCTGGAACAAGAATTCCGCTCGTCGTGTAAAAGCATGTGTTCCTATGCATACCTTTGGTCATCCTGTACGCATTGAAGAGATGGCAGCACTTTGTGAGGAGTGGCATATCGAACTTGTTGAGGATGCTGCAGAATCGATCGGTTCTCTCTACAAGGGCAAGCACACAGGTACTTTCGGTAAGGTTGGTGCTATCTCGTTCAATGGTAACAAGACCATCACAACTGGTGGTGGCGGTATGATGCTGTTCCAGGATGAGGAGTTGGGTAAGTTCGCAAAGCATATCACCACTCAGGCAAAGGTTCCTCATCGTTGGGAATTCCGTCACGACCATATTGGCTACAACTACCGTATGCCAAATATCAATGCAGCCCTTGGCTGCGCTCAGCTCGAGAACCTAGACAAGTATATTGCCAGCAAGCGCAAGGTAGCTCAGGAGTACATTGACTACTTCAAGAATGTGGATGATATCGACTTCTTCGTTGAGCCAGAGAACACCTTCTCCAACTATTGGCTCTCAGCCATTGTCATGAAGGACAAGGATGCTCAGCTCGACTTCCTCCAGCAGGCCAACGACAATGGTGTCATGACCCGTCCTATCTGGGAGCTCATGAACCGTCTGCCAATGTTCGAGAACTGCGAGAATGATGGCCTCAAAAACACCATTTGGTTTGCTGATCGTGTAGTAAATATTCCTTCAAGTGTACGTGTTGAAGATCTATAAATATTATACTTCGTGTAGTATATGAACAATATATCTAAAATCGAAAATAAAATCATCAGCATAAACGATACCATTGTGTCTGCCCTAAAGCAGATGGATGGTCATCGTACTAAACTTGTCTTCGTCTTTGATGGAGACAAGTTTGAGTGCATTCTTACTATTGGTGATATCCAGCGTGCTATCATTCGTCAGGCAAATCTATCAGATCCAATTTCCACCATTCTCGACAGAGATAAGATTTATGTATCCGATAAGGACTCAATAGAACATATCAAGGATGTTATGTTCAAGGAACTCATCGACTGCATGCCCGTCTTGAATGATGCTGGTGAGATTGTAGATGTATTGTTCTGGCATGATGTATTTACTGAAGCAGTTGCTGATAACCGTGCAAAAATTGACCTGCCTGTAGTCATTATGGCTGGTGGAAAGGGGACTCGTCTCAAACCTATTACCAATGTCATTCCAAAACCTCTTGTTCCAGTTGGTGATAAGACCATACTTGAGGTCATCATGGATCAGTTCGAGGGTATTGGATGCAAGAAGTTCTACATGTCTGTCAACTACAAGGCCGATATGATGGAATATTACCTCTCTCAACTTGATCATAAGTATGACATTGAATTCTTTATGGAAGACAAGCCTCTCGGAACTATCGGTAGTGTTTTGCTCCTAAAAGGAAAGATTACCACTCCATTCTTTGTGAGCAATTGTGATAGCATCAACGAGCAGGATTATCGTGACGTGTATGACTATCATATCAACAACCACAACGATATGACTATTGTCACCATGGTCAAGAACTTTACAATTCCTTATGGTGTTATCGAAACCGGAGAGGATGGTTTGATGGTTAGTCTGAAGGAAAAACCCGAGCATACCTATATGGTAAATACTGGTGTATATATTCTTAATCCTGAACTGATTGACGAGATCCCAGAAGGCGAGTTCTTCCATATCACTCACCTGATGGAGAAGGTTAAAGCTCGTGGTGGACGTGTCGGCTGCTTTCCTGTTAGTGAGGATGCATGGAAAGATATGGGCGAATGGCCTGAGTATTTAAAAATGATTAAGGTGTTATGAAAAGAGTTCTCATAATAGGCAACAGTCACGACAAGCATTTGTCTCGCTTTATCAAAGGGCTTCGAAGTTTGGATGTTGATTATGCTATTGATATTTTAGATGTATCTATGCGTCAGGATTTATGTGAGAGCAACTCGTTATATGATCGTGTTTGTATATCTAAGCGAACACATCCAGATTTTATTTATAAAATCCCTTTCTTAAATAAGCTTTGTAAATATCGCGATACAGTCCTTGCGTTCAAAAATATTGTAAAAGACTACTCCTTAATAAGCGTACAGTTTATAACTATTCAAGCAGGTTTCTTGTATTCATCTTTAAAAAAAAATGGCGCAAAGCTTATTGTAACGCCTTGGGGAAGTGATATTTATAGAATAGGGGCCTTCCAACGGAATTTTACAAGAAAGTTACTTGCAGAGGC
>OJPD01001578.1_pt1 | contig 10921 bp, 7 predicted proteins | sample 1598371 | NCBI WGS metagenome assembly OJPD01 (sample SAMN03922478, study PRJEB24848) | human gut metagenome | isolation source: stool sample | host: Homo sapiens | place: Germany | collected 2010-11
GATCTACACACTGCATATCGTCGGCAGCGTCAGATGTGTATAAGAGACAGGTCGGCATCGACGATGCCGGCGCTTTTGGCGGCCGACAGCACGGCCTGCAGGCGTTTGGCGGCCTGTCCCTCGCGTTCGCGGACGGCTCGCCGGATCTCCAGCAGACCGGGCGAAGCGTTGTCCTTCACGTTGCCGAAGCGATCGACGATGGCGTCGATCCGCTGCACGATTTCGGGAAAGGCCGCGACGCCGCGGCTGCGGGCGTGAAGCGCCGGATATTCTTCTTCACGGTTGAGAATGAACGCGACGATGCCGCCGACGACCGTCAGCGCACGATGCAGCGTCACCACTTCCTCGACGTCGAGGAACGAGCCTTCGACGCGCAGCTTGGCGACGATATGATCGACGTCGGGATACTCCCCGCCGGGAAATTCGTGTTCCATATCGAGCAGCAGACGCATCTCGTCGGCAAGCGTCAGCCGCCGGGCGATCTCGCGCGCCGAAGTCGAAAAGGTCTCGCCGGCCAGCCGCGCACGGGCGGCACGCATGGTACAGCGCGCCGCAACCTGTTCACGAAGCCGGTCGAAGCCGATCTTCTGCTCGAAGTTTGCAGGATAAATCATGGTGCTATGTCGGGTAAAGGGCTACCGCAGCCGCCTGAGCGAATCGCGCTCGGCTTTCTCGGCGGCCTTCGCGGCCTTCCGGTCGGCCCGCTCCTTCATCTTCTCAGGGTTGCGCCCGAAGAGCGAAAGATGGACGTAACGGCCCGGATACTGTTTGACGTCGGCCAGCAGTGCGGAGAGATTCTCGCTGGCCCGGTTGAGCGAATCGTAAAGTTCGGGATCGTTCATCAGCTTGCCCACCGTGCCCTCGCCCTGCGCGATGCGGGCCACCAGATCGTCGAGATGCCCGACGGTCTGCGAAAGCTTGACGGCGAACTCCTCTTCGGAGAACTGCGCGACGACCCGGTCCACATTGCCGATGATGCTGTCCACGCGCTGGGCGTTGTCGCCGAGCATGTCGGAGAACTTCGAAAGGTTCTCCAGCGCGCTTTTCAGGTTGTTTTTCTCGGCGGAAAGGATCTGCGCCATGTCGCCCGTCACGGAGTTGAGGTTGCCGAGCGTCCCGGCAATATTGCCGGCGTTGTCCTCCATCAGCCTGTTGAGGTTGTCGAGCGCACGCGACAGATCACCGGTGAGCTGCGAGACCTTCTGCTTGAAGAAATCCAGCTCGGAACCGGCCACATCCATCAGGTCGCGGTCGCGGCTCGACCGCAGCGTATCACCTTTATGCAGGTAGGTGTCGGCCGTGCCGTAGGTGATTTCGATCGCCTTGGCGCCCATCAGCCCGTTGCTGAAAATCTTGGCTTCCGAATCGGTCGGAATGCGGTACTCGCGCTTGATGGTGAACCGCAGCACGACTTTGTCGCTGCGGGCGGGGTCGAACGACAGGCCCGTCACCGAACCGATCTTGACGCCCTTCATCATGATCGGCGAAGCGTTCTGCACGCCGTTGATCTGGTCGTAAGCCGCATAATATTCGACATTGCGGCTGAAAATATCGAATCCTTTCAGAAAGCGGATTCCCGCCCATGCGACGCCGATCATCGCCACGGCGAAAATTCCGATCTTAACTTCCCTTTTCATATCTCGTATGTTTTTATTTCACGATCCGAGTTCCCCGGCAGCTCACCACAAAGGCGTCGGGGAAGACCTTGCGCACCGCCGCCAGTTGTTTCTGCGCCGCAGCACGGGTCTCGTATTCGCCGACGCAATACTTATAACGGTATTTGCCGTCGGCCGTATATTGCTTCACCTTGCCGCGGTAGCTCTTGAACCGCTCGGACGAAGCCGGCACGGTCTGGGGGCTGGCCAGCACCTGCACGGTATAGCGCAGCGGCTGCGCGTCCTGTTTCGGAGCCGGCTGCTTCGGGGTTTCGGCTTTCGGCGTCTCACGCTTCGGGGCGCCTGCCTTGGGAGTCTCCGTTTTCGGCGTCTGCGTTTTGGACGTCTCCCGCTCTGCCGGCGCAGTCACGGATTCGGATTTGGCGGCGGAGTCCTTCGCCCCCGCCTTTCCGCCGGCCCCGCGCACAGGCTCCTTGCCGACGACCACTTGCTCCGGTTTCTGCTCCGGCTTAGGCGCCGCAGCGGCTTCCTCTTCGGCATTGCGCGTTTCGAGCACATAGGCCGAATAGTTCTTCACGCCCTCGTAAATCGAACGGGCGATCTCGGTCTGGCCCTTCTCCGACTTCATGTAGGCAGCCTCCTGCGAATTGGAGAGGAATCCGATCTCGGTCAGCACGCCCGGCATGTCGGTCGCATAGAGCACGCGCAGCAGCTGGGGTTTGATGCCCCGCGAGTGGCGGCCCGCCTTCAGGTAGTTGTTCTGAATGCAGCGAGCGATGGCCATGCTGTACTCGCCGTAGGTGAACTGCAGGTTCTGGATATAGGCCCGCACGATGGCCGCCGTACGTTCGTCGGACATGTCGATCAGATCCTCGCGGTTGTTCTCGAACAGCGCGTTTTCGTTGTAACGCTGCTCCTTGGGGCTTTCGCCCATGATCAGCGTCTCGACGCCGCGCGCGGCCGTAGACTTGGCCGCATTGACATGGATCGAAATGAAGAGGTCGCCACCGGCCTTGTTGGCGATGTCGGCACGCGCCTGCAGGTCTTTCGCCTTGTCGGGTCCCAGCGCCTTGTCCGTCTTGCGCGTATAGACCACCTTCACGCCGGGCATGCCCTCCTCGATCATTTTGCCGAGCTTGAGAGCCACCTTCAGCGTCAGGTCCTTTTCGCTGGTTCCGCCGTAGTGCGCACCGGGATCGTTGCCGCCGTGACCGGGGTCGATCACCACAACTTCGACTCCGTGCGCAATATTCCCGGCCAATGCCGCGTTCGTAAGAACGGTTACGGCCGCAAATGCGAATAACAGGAACAGTCGTGTGCGCATATTTAAGAGATCAAGTGTAAGCTTTCTGTAATTTTTTACCTATCTTTGTCGCGCCTGAAAACCCCGCGGGAGGTCGCCGGAGACCTGATTCAGGCGTTTTTGCCGACATGTCGGCAAAGGTACGAAAAATTATTGGAATTTTGGATAAACTTAGGGTAAAATATCTGTTTTCGGCGGCGCTGATCCTGCTCTTCGCCCAGCTGGTGTTCGGCGCGTCCGCACCCCGGAGCATGTTCGCCGCAGCCGCCCCGGACAGCACCCGCACCCACGATTCCGTTCCGGCATATACCCTTCCGGAAGCCGCGGCCGAAGTTCCCGAAGCCGCCCGCACACGCAGCGAACGCCGCGCGCAGGCACGGGCCGCCCGCGAGAAAGCCCGCCGCCACGCCGAATTCGAAGCCATGTCGCAGGAGGAGCGCGACTCGATGTTCAGTTCGCAGGTCGATTCGCTCATCGCCCGCCGGGCCGACTCGCTGGCCGGCAGGCAGGCCGACACCGTGGCCCGCGACTCGGTCAAGCGGCCGCGCAAGCCCGGCGCCTTCCTCGACGATCCGATTTCGGGCAAGAACAAGGACTCGCTGGTTTACGACGTCCGCAACAAGATGGTCTACATCTACAACGAAGGCGACGTCACCTATCAGAACAGCAACCTCAAAGCCGACTACATGCAGATCGACATGAACTCCAAGCTGATCCACGCATACGGCAAACCCGACTCGCTCGAAGGCAAGGCCATCGTCACCAAACCCGAATTCTCCGACGGCGGCGAAGCCCCCTACAAGATGGACACGATCACCTACAACCTCGAATCGAAGAAGGCCAAGATCAAGGGCGTGGCGACACAGCAGGGCGACGGCTGGCTGGTGGGCGGCAGCGTCAAAAAGATGCCCGACAACACGATCAACATCGAGAACGGAAAATATACGACCTGCGACGAAACGGATCATCCGCACTTCTATCTGGCGATGACCAAGGCCAAGGTCATTCCGGGCAAGAAGGTCGTCACGGGTCCGGCCTATCTGGTCATGGAGGACGTGCCGATCTATTTTCTGGGCATTCCCGAAGGCTTCTTCCCGATCAGTTCGGGTCCCAAGTCGGGTCTGCTGATGCCCACCTACGGCGAAGAGTACACCAAGGGATTCTTCCTGCGCGATCTGGGCTACTACTTCACGCTGGGCGATTACGCCGATCTGGCCGTCCGCGGCGGTATCTACACGCTCGGTTCGTGGGAGGCGTCGGCCGCATCGCGCTACATCAAGCGCTACAAGTACAGCGGCAGTTTCAACATGCAGTACTCGAACATCAAGACGGGAGAGAAAGGCGAACCCGACTATATCAAGCAGAGCAACTTCCGCATCCAGTGGACCCATTCGCAGGACCCCAAGGCCAACCCCGGTTCGACCTTCTCGGCGTCGGTGAACTTCGCCACCAGCGGTTACAGCAAGTATTCGGCAACCAACCTCAACGACATTCTCGCCACGCAGACCAACTCGTCGATCGCCTATTCGAAGAACTGGGCCGGCACACCGTTCTCGCTCTCGGCGAACATGTCCATTTCGCAGAACTCGCAGAACAAGACCATTTCGGTAACCCTGCCCACGCTGGTCTTCAACGTCTCGCGCTTCTACCCCTTCAAACGCAAGGAGAAAACCGGCAAGGACCGCTGGTACGAGAAGATTTCGATGCAGTACACGGGTAAAATGACCAACTCGGTGAGCACCACCGAGGACAAAATATTCTCGAAGGAGACGCTCGACAACATGAAGAACGGCATCGAACACAACATCCCGGTTTCGGCGTCGTTCAACCTCTTCAACTACATCAACATCTCGCCGTCGGCCAACTACAACGAGAAGTGGTATTTCAAAAAGGTCGAGCTGGAATGGAATCCCGTCACCAACAGCGTCGACACGCTGCCGGCGCAGTACGGCTTCTACCGTCTGTACAACTACAACTTCAGCGTCTCGACATCGACGACCGTGTACGGCATGTACGACTTCACCAAAAAACGCCGCGACCGCAAGATTCAGGCAATCCGCCATACGATCACGCCGTCGATCGGATTCTCGTACGCCCCGGACTTCGGCGATCCCAAATACGGCTATCAGAGCAACTACCAGTCCGATTCGACCGGTACGTTCCGCCCCTATTCACCCTATTCGGTCAATGCCTACGGCGTCCCCAGTTCGGGACGTTCGATGTCGATGAACTTCTCGCTGTCGCAGAACCTCGAAATGAAGGTGCTGAGCAAGCGCGACACCTCAGGCGTCAAGAAGATCAAACTGATCGACGAGCTGCGGCTCAGCGGTTCGTATAACTTTCTGGCCGACTCGATGGGACTCTCGACCATCCCCATCTCGTTCCGCACCACGCTGTTCGGCAACTTCGGCATCAACCTCTCGGCGACGCTCAACCTCTACAAGCTGACCCCCGACGGAAAACTGTACGACAAGCTCTTCCTTCCGGGACGTATCGAATCGACGGGCTGGTCGTTCGGCTACACCTTCAAATCGCGTCAGGACCGTACGGAACGCGCCATCAACGACATCACGAGCATTCCGCCCGAATACATGAACCCGTTCTACGACCCCTACGGCAACATGGACCCCGTACTGCGAAGGCAGTACATGGCCCAAACCTACTACGACTTCTCGCTGCCGTGGAACTTCGGTTTCAACTACACGGTCAACTACTCCATATCGCGGGGAAATTATCCGCCCAAAGGCTATAAAAAGAACATTACGCAGACGATCGGCTTCAACGGCAGCGTCAATCTGACGCCGAAGACGGGCGTCACGTTCCAAGGCGGTTACGACATCAAGCAAAACAAGCTGACGACCTCGTCGGTCTCCATTTCGCGCGACCTGCACTGCTGGCAGATGTCCTTTTCATGGATTCCGTTCGGCTACCACCGCAGCTGGAGTTTCAACATCGGCGTCAAGGCGGCGTCGCTCTCCGACCTCAAATACGACAAGAGTCAGAGTATGTACGACAATATGTACTAAACGTACAAAAGCCGCCGCCCGTCCGGAAAATGGAAACGCCCTGCCGAGACAGGGCGTTTCCATATATAATAGGGTGTCCGCACAATCGGGACTGCCCCTGCGGAGCTAAATTTTCCGGACTTCAGGTTCTTTGCGGTCGATGTAGTTCGGATAGCGGAACTGCGGCATGCCGAGCGCCATGACGGCGCAGATACGGCGGTCTCGAAGTCCCAGCATCCGGTTCAGCCTGCCTTTCCCGTCCTGCCGCACGGCGGTCAGCACGAATCCCATGTAGACCTGACTCACACCGAGCGATTCGGCCGTCAGCGAGGCGTTCTGATAAGCGAGGTTCGCGTCCTCGGCGCCGAAGCGGCTCTCCTTGGGCGCATGGATGAACAGCACAGCCGTCGCACCCCGCAAAATGCGGTCGACACCCTGCTCCGCATATTCGCGGCGCATCCGTCTGAACGCCGGAATGTAGCGGTAAACGCCCGGCAGCAACCGGCTCAGCCAAGGCCGCACGAGCGGGTTAGACAGACGCTTCACGATCCGGCCGAAAACGCCCAGCGTATATTCGATGATTTCGCGCCGCATAGCGGGGTCCGTCACCAGCGTATAACCCAGCTGGCGGGCGTTGGTCGCCGTCGGCGCGCGGTCGGCGGCGGCAACGATGCGGTCCAGATACTCCTGCGGCACGGGACGCTGGGAAAAAGCGCGGTTCGAACGCCGCACGGCGAGCAGCAGTTCGACCTGTTCGGGCGTCGGCAAAGCCGCATAGTCGATCGGATGCACCTTCTCCGCCGGGAAATCGGCATGTTCGACCGCCCCCGTGGGACATGCCGCCGCGCAATGGCCGCAGACGATGCAGTTTTCGGGTTTATGCAGCGTCACCGCAGCCCCGGCCTTCTCCTGAACGAAAATCTGCGACGGGCACACCTTCACGCAGCGGCCGCAGCGGATGCAGATCGCATCATTTACTCGAATCGTATTCTCCATCATATCTTTCAAATTTTTTCAATATCTTTGGCATCTATCCGACAAACAGCATGCACCCCATCGTCATCAAACATTTCAGCGAAATCTCCGCCGCCGAGTACCACCGCATCGTGCAGGCCCGCGAAGCCGTCTTTTTCCTCGAACAGCACATCACCGAACCCGACGCCGACGAGGTCGATCCGCAGAGCGTCTTTCTCTGGACGGAGGAGGACGGCCGCGTCGTCGCATTCCTGCGGATCATCCCCGCAGGGATCGTCTGCGCCGAGGCATCCGTCGGACGGGTGCTGGTAGACGCCGGTTACCGCCGCCGCGGGTTGTGCCGCCGCCTGATGCACGAAGCCCTGCGGCATATCGCCCGGACGTGGGGTCCGCAGCCCGTCCGCATCTCGGCGCAGGAGTACCTCGTCGGATTTTACGCATCGCTGGGCTTCGAAGCCGTTTCCGGGACCTACCTCGAAGCCGGCATCCCGCATGTCAGGATGCTGAGACGGTAACAAAAACAATTCCGGCGGCAAAGGAAATCCCTGCGGCCGGAATCGTTTTTAGGATTAATGCTTCACCGACGCCATCTCCGCGGGGTTGTGCTTGTATTTGAACACCAAGGCGAAGACCACGGCCACCACGAGGGCGTAGCCTGCGAAGATGTACCACGAATCGGGCCAGCCCCACGCATCGACGACGGCGCCTGCGGCGTACGAGCCGAAGAAGGCGCCGAAGCCGTTGGTCATGATCATGAAGACGCCCTGCGCCGAAGAACGGATTTCGCGGCTGGTCTCCTTCTCGACGAACAGCGAACCCGAAATGTTGAAGAAATCGAACGCCACGCCATACACGACCATCGAGAGGATCAGGAACGCCGCGCCCGAACCGGGATTGCCGATGCCGAAGAATCCGAAGCGGAGCACCCACGCCAGCATCGAAATCAGCATCACCTTCTTGATGCCGAAACGCCGGAGGAAGAACGGGATGAGCAGGATGCAGAACGTCTCGGACATCTGCGAGAGCGACAGCAGGATCACCGAGTGTTTCACGATCGCCGAATCGGCATACTGCGGCATCGACCCGAAGTTCTGAATATAGGTATCGCCGAAAGCGTTGGTTATCTGCAGAGCGGCGCCGAGCAGCATCGAGAAGATGAAGAAGACGGCCATACGCTTCTCCTTGAAAAGCGCGAATGCGCGCAGCCCCAGCGTGTCGATCCACGACTGCGACTTGACGTTGCGGTCCACGGGACATCCGGGCAGCGAGAAGGAGTAGACGGCCAGCACGAACGACAGGAACGCCGAAACATAGAGCTGCCAAGCGGTGAGCTTGATCTGGATGCCGCCGATATGCGTCAGATCGACGAACCACATCGCGGCGATGAATCCCACGGTCCCCCACACGCGGATCGGCGGGAAGTGTTTCACGGTGTCGAGTTTCGCCAAATCGAGGGCGTTGTAGGCCACCGAGTTGGACAGCGCGATCGTCGGCATGTAGAACATCACGCTCAGCAGCATGCAGCTGTACAAAGGCGCATAGGCCGTCTGCGAAGCCGCCGCCACGAGGAAGGCACCGCTGATCAGGTGGCAGATACCCAGCAGCTTCTGCGCCGGAATCCAGCGGTCGGCTATGATTCCCATTACGGCAGGCATGAACAGCGAGGCAATGCCCATCGTCGCGAAGAAACTGCCGATCTGCAGTCCCGTGAAGTCGAGTCCGCCGCCCAGATAGGCGCCCAGCGAAATAAGCCACGAGCCCCAGATAGCGTACTGGAGGAAGTTCATAACGATAAGGCGAAACTTAATTCCCATAATTCTCTGATTTTACGTTATTTTAATTTCAGGTTCATTTTAGTTCGGAAACGATTAAAACAAATGTACGAAATTTTTTTCGGAATTTTCTTTGCAATTGAAAAATAAAGTTCTACTTTTGCATCACCAAAACGTCATTGAGCTATGGTGTAATGGTAACACAACAGATTCTGGTCCTGTTATTCTTGGTTCGAATCCAGGTAGCTCAACTGAAAAGCGAGGAATTATCCTCGCTTTTTTCATTTTATCCGCCGGATTCCGCTGTTTCGATTTCCGAAACAATCCGCAGGCCCGATACCGCTAATCGACACTGCGGCAAAAACCGGACCGCCGATTTTCACAATGCGCGGCCGCACCCCGCCGCTGTTTCGAAATAAGGCGCACAAACTCCCTTCGATTTCTGTTTTCCGTCTTGTTTGACCCGCCGAAATGCAGTACGTTTGTATTGCACAGGAGATATGAAGAATTCAAGTGGGATTGTGCAAGGGGCGGGTTACACCCGCAAAAGTGACGCAAGTGGAAAATCCGTCAGGATTTGAAGCACAGGATAGACATATGGAGCTAGACGCAAGGTTCCGTTTATTCCTGGAAGACTTCGGGGGAGGGTTCTAAGCCCTCCCTTTCCAATTCTGCCACGATCGCACGCTGACGCTTGAAGAAATGAATCCGCTGCAGCTCCCCGCTGCACGAAACCAGCGTCGCAAAACGGCTCAGCGACGTAATCCAACGCCTGACATGCTCGAACATGCCCGGATCGGCGCTTCGCAGCGAATTGATCGAGAACGCCTCGATACAGCTCGCACGGTAGTGGCGCGCCGCGACATAGCAGTAAGTCGCCTCGATATCCATGTCCGATATGTAAATAGACACCGGCTTCCCGCTGCGGAACTGTCCGGCAACGGCTATCTCCTCCAGCTCGTCGAGCAGCTGCAGCAGTTCGCCCTTCAGCATCTCGACGCTTTGGTCGGTTATCAGGTGCATGTTGCGGAACGCGCAGATGGCATTGACCCAGCGCTTGGTGCAGCTGCCGTCGAACACCAGCGTCGTCGCAGGCATCAGCTGCGCCTCCTTCAGCAGGTCGCGGTAACTCCGCAAAAGCGCATCGGGAACTTTCATATCCTCGAATTTAGTCGTCGAACAATCGACAAGCCCCTGTTGGTAAAGCCACTTGAAGAGTTTGAAATTGGTCAGTCCTTCGTAGCGCATGTAAAGCATCCGCGGGAACGAGTTTCCGGCGATAGCCTGCTCTGCATCGGCATCGGACGACACCTCCCGGTAAAAAAGCGTATCCTGATCGATAACGCCCGTATAGTCTTCGAGCGCCGTATGGTAATCGTTGAAGCTGAGACGGAAAAGCACGTTTCCGAAATCGACGGCACCGACAGCGCGGTCGAGCGAAAAATTCATCTGGGCCGAAAGAACGGCCGCTTCCCCGAAGGTAAAGGGCACCTCGCCGCGCAGACGGCGGTAAGCCGCTTCGCGGCCGATGTTGAGTTTATCGGTCAGTATGGCCGCCGGATTGGTATATTCCGGGGTACCGTTTTGAATAGCGGCGATCAGCGCCGCATTCAGTTTGTCAAGAGGCATAGTACAAGTGTTAAATCTAAATCAAATTCTCAATCCCAACCGCAAATTTAGTAAAATATTGACAAATTGATATTTTTCGGACAAAGAAATAAAACAAAAGGGAACCTTCCGGAAGGTTCCCTTTCATTTGTCTCGGATGCGGCGGTCTTACTTTCCCAACCCCATCTTTTCGATCAGCGCCTTGGTCTCCGGTTTGTGGCCGCGGAAGCGTACGTACAGCTCCATCGGATGCTCCGTACCGCCTTTCGAAAGGATGTTCTCACGGAACGATCCGGATACCTCGCGGTTGAAGATGCCCTTCTCCTTGAAAAGCGAGAAAGCGTCGGCTTCCAGCACCTCGGCCCACTTGTAGCCGTAATAGCCGGCAGCGTAACCGCCTGAGAAGATGTGGCCGAAAGCCGGGGCCATCGCCGTCCCCGGCACGACGGGCTGGACCTGCGAAGGGGCCATCGACGCCACTTCGAACTGCTCGACGTCGCCCTCGAAGGGTTCGGTGATCGTATGCCATGCCATGTCGGTCAGGCCGAACGAAAGCTGACGCACGTTCAGGTAGGCGGCCAGATAGTTCTGCGCCTGTCTCTTATACACATCTCCGAGCCCACGAGACAAGAGGCAATCTCG
>OJPD01001579.1_pt1 | contig 10920 bp, 9 predicted proteins | sample 1598371 | NCBI WGS metagenome assembly OJPD01 (sample SAMN03922478, study PRJEB24848) | human gut metagenome | isolation source: stool sample | host: Homo sapiens | place: Germany | collected 2010-11
GACAGGCCTTGACCCTTGGCGAATGCCTGGCTGAAGCCCGCGGCTGGCAGCTTAACGACGTGCGCTGCTCTGCCCGTGATGGTATTATCGGCGAACGGCCCAAAGCCCAGATCGGTATTCAGGCCATACGCGGCGGCGATGTGGTGGGCGTGCATACAGTGTACTTTATGGGACCCGGCGAACGCATCGAAGTGACACATCAGGCCCATTCGCGTGATACCTTCGCCCAGGGCGCGCTGCGGGCGGCTGCATGGCTGGCCGGGCAGAAGCCGGGCAAGCTTTACGGCATGCGTGATATGTTCTGATTCCTTCAATTCCGGTCTTTTGCCCCAGCGCGCCGGTTGAAAGCCAGTGGGCATACAATGTAAGAAACCCCTTCTCAGACCGTTGCTTGCGCAGCGGCTTGAGAAGGGGTTTTCGTAAAAAGCGATCTGGCAGACAAGGCTGCCTTTAGAGCAATTTAATTTTAAACTGCTCTGACGGCTGTAGGAGCAGGCGCTCAGCTAAAGCAAGCCTGTACTATATCGGTGGCAGCATGCCCTTGAGCATGCCTTGCCCCGTGGATTCAAGTACGGCCCGCCACAGGTCGGAATAGATATTGAGTTTGCGGCGCTTGCGCGTGACCAGTTCCAGCGGCAGGTGCACGTAGCGGTCCTGAATTTTCCCCACCACCATATGTGTGCGACCCGCCATGGCGGCGTGCACCGCGTACTGGCCCAGAAAGCCGCAGTAAACCTTGTCGTTGGCGCTGGCGGGAATGGAGCGGATGATATAGCTCGGGTCGATATATTTTATGGAGTGAGCCACGCCACGTGTGTCCAGATAGGTGTTGATGGACGTGCGCAGGAGTTCGGAGATGTCGCCGAGCACGGGATTGCCGGAGGCATCGGTGCCGTTCTGTTCCGCAAGCAGATGTTGCCCGGCCCCTTCGGCGGCAACGATGACGGCATGTCCCCGCGCTTTCAGGCGTTCTTCCAGAGCAGGCAGAAGCCCCCCTTCACCTTCAAGGCTGAATGGCGCTTCGGGAATGAGCACAAAGTTTACTTCCTTGAGCGCCAGCGCGGCCCGGGCGGCGATAAAACCAGATTCGCGCCCCATAAGCTTCACCAGCCCAATGCCGTTGGGAACGCCGCACGCTTCGGTGTGGGCGCATTCAATGGCTTCTGTGGCCTTGTAGACAGCGGTTTCAAAGCCGAAGGACTGGGGAATGAAGTTGATGTCATTATCAATGGTTTTGGGAATGCCGATAACGGCAAGTTTCAGGTTGCGGGCCTGAATTTCTGTACTGATGGCCCGCGCGGCCTTCATAGTCCCGTCGCCGCCGATCACAAAAAGAATATTGACATTGCTGCGTTCAAGGGCGTCCACGATTTCCTCGGCGGACTGCGGCCCGCGTGAAGACCCGAGCATTGTTCCGCCAAAGCGATGGATGTCAGCCACGCCTTTGGGCGTCAGTTCTTGGAGGGTATGACCGTACTTGGGGATAAAGCCTTCAAGACCGTAAGGAATACCCAGGATGGACGGCACGTTGTACGCATGAAAGGCCTCCATTACGATGGCCCGTATGACATCGTTGATGCCGGGGCAAAGGCCACCGCAGGTCACGATGGCGCATTTGGCCCGCGTGGAGTCAAAATAGAGCTTTTTGCGTGGCCCGGCGGCCTCGAGGCATACGCTAAAGGCCTTGCCGGCGTCGTCTGTCAGATCTTCATCTACAAAAATCTGTACGGTCCTGTCATCGGCCCAGGTGCGATAGGGCAGGTGGGAATCGAGCTTGCAGGGACCAAGGGTGCGTATATCCGTTTGCAGAGTGCATTCTTTATTCATACCGGCCTCGCGCATGTTATTTGCTCAGTCCAAGTTCTTGGGCGCTGGCGCGCATGGCCTCGATGGACAGGGCCAAAAATTCGTCCAGCTCAAGTCCGGCTTCGGCACACTGCCGGATGTTGTCCCGGTTGACACTGGCCGCAAAGGCCTTGTCTTTCATTTTTTTCTTGATGCTTTTGACTTCCATGCCCTCCATGCCCGTGGGGCGCATAAGGGCTGCCGCGCTGATAAGGCCGGTAACACTTTCGCCACAGCGCAGGGCGTAGTCAAAGCGGGTGGCGGGCTGCGCGCCATTCATTTCAGATGCATGGGCGCGTATGGCCGCAAGGGCGGCCTCGGGCAGATGCCCGGCCAGCATGTCCGCTGTGTCCAGCCCGTGGCGTGAGGGATTTTCGGCCGTGGCGGGGTAATCCAGATCGTGCAGAAGGCCCGTGATGCCCCACAGGGCAGCATCTTCGCCCAGATGGCTCGCCAGAGCGCTCATGATTGCCTCGGCAGCCAGGGCATGCTGCATGAGAGAAGGCGGCGTGTTATGGTCGGCCAGAAGTTTCAGGGCCTCGTTTCGTTGTATCATGGCGTTGTCTCCCGTATCCTTTTCAATGTAGAACAGGGCAGTGGCGAAGGCAAGCCGGTCAGCCGGGCGTTTGCGCCAGCCCCGGCGAGCAGCGCCCTGCACGCAGTATACGGGTACGGTATGGCCCGCTGCCGGGGCAATGCCGTACACTGCGATGGCAGAAGCGTCGCTGCCTCCATAGCGGGTTTGCCGCTGCGGAAAGGCATCAGTGTTGACAGCGGGCGTTTTATGGCCGAAAAGAATCTTTTCGGAAATCGTCTCACAAGGTTTTGTATCGTGACCTTTATGCCCATATACGGCCTGCGTTTTCGCGCGTTGGGCCAGACAAGCTATTACAGCGGCCCTCCGGGACTCAGCCCGGGTGTGCACGTGCTTATCGAAGCCGAACAGGGCTACGCTCTGGCACAGGTGGTTTCCGGCCCTGCGCAGCATTTGCCAAAGCAGGAAAGTGAACCCTTGCCCCATATCCTGCGGCTGGCAAGCCCGGAAGATGTGCGGCGTGGCGAGGCCAACGAGCAGCTGAGCCGCGAAGCACAGGCATTCTGCCGCCAGTGCATACGTCAGCGCAACCTGGACATGAAGCTTGTGGATGTGGAAGTTTTTTTTGACCGCAGCAAGCTGATTTTTTATTTTACCGCCCCTTCGCGCATTGATTTTCGCGATCTTGTCAAAGATCTCGTGCGCGAATACCGCGCCCGTATCGAACTGCGCCAGATCGGCGTGCGTCATGAAACGCAGATGGTCGGCGCTGTGGGCAACTGTGGCATGGTGTGCTGCTGCCGCCGTTATCTGCGCAAATTTGCTCCTGTGACCATACGGATGGCCAAGGAGCAGAACCTGTTTCTTAATCCTGCCAAAATTTCCGGCATTTGCGGACGGCTTTTGTGCTGCCTTTCTTATGAGCAGGAAAATTACGACCATTTTCACCGGAACTGCCCCCGCCTTGGCAAGAAGTATCAGACAGACAAGGGCGGCATGAAGGTCCTGCGGGCCAACATGTTTCGTAATTCCCTGGCTGTGCTCACCGAAGCCAATGAGGAACTGGAACTGACGCTCGAAGAATGGCAGGCGCTTTCACCGCACCGGCCCGAAGCGCCGCCGTCGCCGCAAGGCCAGAACAAGCAGCCGCCCAAGCAGCCCGCCGGAGACGGCTTGCTGGTGGTTTCGGCCACGCCAGACACGCTGGAGCATCTTGACTTTATGGACGACCTGTTTTCTCAGGACGCCGCCGGACAGCAGGATGCCCACCGGCCGGAGCATGCTGCCGGCAGCAGTCATGACGAACCGGGAACCGATGGGCATGGCGATGCGGCAAAGCCGCGCCGCAAGCGCCGCCGTAAAACACAGAAAAACGAAAATCAATAAGCTATACGCCATTACGAGCTTACGGAGCCTTGAGTGAATACCTTCTTTATCACTACGCCCATCTACTACGTTAATGCCAGACCGCACTTGGGGCATGCCTATACTACAGTGGTTGCCGATGCCATGGCCCGGTACCACAAGCTGGCCGGGCAGGACACGCTTTTTCTGACGGGTACGGACGAGCACGGCGACAAGATTGTGCAGGCAGCCGAAAAAGAAGGCAAATCGCCCAAGGAATTTGTGGACGGCATCAGCGCCCGCTTTCAGGCATTGTGGCCCCGGCTTGATGTGGCCAACGACCGTTTTGTACGCACCACTGACCCCACACATGTGGCTTCTGTGCAGAGTTTCCTGCAAAAGGTTTATGATGCCGGGGACATCTATTTTGGTGAGTTTGGCGGTCATTACTGCTACGGTTGTGAACGCTTCTACACAGAAAAAGAGCTGGAAAACGGCCTTTGCCCGCAGCACCTGAGCAAGCCGGAATTCATAAGTGAAAAAAACTATTTTTTCCGCATGTCCAAATACCTGCCCTGGCTCAAGGAGCATATTGAGCAGAACCCCACGTTTATCCGGCCGGAACGCTATCGTACCGAAGTCCTGTCCATGCTGGAATCCGGCGCACTGGAAGACCTGTGTATTTCGCGGCCCAAGTCACGCCTGACCTGGGGCATTGAGCTTCCTTTTGACAAGGACTATGTGTGCTACGTCTGGTTTGATGCGCTTATCAACTATATTAGTGCGCTTGGCTGGCCGGATGGCGCGGACTTTGAGCGTTACTGGCCTGGTGAACATCTGGTTGCCAAGGACATTCTCAAGCCGCACGCCGTCTTCTGGCCCACCATGCTCAAATCGGCAGGCCTGCCCCAATACAGGCATCTCAACGTACACGGCTATTGGCTGGTGCGCGACACCAAAATGTCAAAATCATTGGGCAACGTTGTAGAGCCGGAAGAAATGGCGCAGCGCTTCGGAGCGGACGCCTTTCGGTATTTTCTGCTGCGTGAAATGCATTTCGGGTCTGACGCCAGCTTTAGCGACGAAGCGCTTGTAGGCCGCATAAACGCCGATCTTGCCAATGACCTGGGCAATCTTTTCAGCCGGGTTCTTTCTATGACCGCCAAGTATTTCGGCAGTCGCGTTCCGGCTCCCAAGCAGTTTGACGAGGCGGACAAGGCTATTGAAGACCTGTGCGCCACGGCCATGCGCAATTTCAGCCAGCTTTTCGGCAATGTGCAATTTGCTCAGGGGCTTGAATCCCTGTGGGAACTGGTGCGCGCCCTCAATAAGTATGTGGACAGTCAGGCGCCGTGGGCTTTGCACAAGCAGGGTAATATGGAACGCCTTGCCACGGTCATGTATGTGCTGCTGGCCGCCATGCGCAAAACAGCCCTGTGTCTGTGGCCGGTCATGCCCGTGACCTGCGGCAAGATGCTGGAGCAACTTGGTCAGCCTGTGCAGGAAACCCTGCCGCCCGTACCTGTGCTTGAAGAAGAGATGGGGAGTCTTGATGGCCTTGTGCCGGGGACTGGCGTTGCGGAAGCCTCAAACCTGTTCCCGCGCATTGAGGTAAAAAAAGATCCGGCCGTTGCTGAAAAGGCCAAGGCCGCAAAAGCGCAGGCCAAGGCAGAGAAAAACGCGGCCAGGCAGCAGAAAGGCGACGGCGGCAAACCGGTGGAGCCGTGTGCCTCCGGCGACGACGCGGCGGTTTCGGGCAGGCCCGATATTGATTTTGACCATTTCAAAGCTCTGGACATGCGCGTGGGAACAGTGCTGGTGGCTGAAAAGCACCCCAATGCCGATCGTATCCTGCGGCTGGAAATAGACTTTGGCGAAGGGCAGCCCCGCCAGATACTCTCAGGCCTTGCCGAACACTACGCACCTGAAGCTATGGTGGGAAAGCGGGTTTGCGCCGTGCTCAACCTTGAGCCGCGCAAAATTCGCGGCCTCATGTCGCACGGCATGGTGCTCACGGCAGGGGATGGAAATTCCCTGACCCTGCTTGCCCTTGACGGCAACGTGCCGGATGGCAGCGAAATAGCGTAGTACATTAGGTCAGGCGGTTTTGCAGCAAAACCGCCTGACGGCTACGAGCAGACGCCTGGCACAATGGTCGGGCGCAGCTTCAGCCCTTGCCTGGGACGTGCCGGCTTTGGACGCTGCAGCACGGCCTGTTGCGCCATCAGGGACTACGATGAGCACCGTAAAAACTTTGAGAAACATAGCCTCAAGGGTAAAGTCCCCTGCGGTTTTTTGTTTGCTACCCCGGCCACAGGCCTTCCAAGGTGCGCGTGCCGCTGACTGCACGGCGCTCTGGCGACTCTGCTTCGCCGGTTTGCGGGAAGGCGCTGGCCGGAGCAGGGCGGGCTTACTCTGTTTTGACGGTATCGCCGTTTCTGAAAAGACGTTCCAGAGCCATGGCGTCCAGCGGGGTGAGGTTAAAGCGCATACCGGCCTCGTCCAGTAGCAGGGCCAGGCCCTTGCGGGGATCCCGCGCACGTTCTTCAGCCAGGTAAGCGGCGGCTTTTCGCACCAGTTCACTCTGCGGCATTACGGTACTCATGGCGTACGTCCTTTTTTCACTCATAGCCTGTGGGCCATCTTTTGGCAACGGCTGAACTTCGCGAGCTTGTGTTCCGGCTGGCGAAGCAGCCGGGCAAACAGCAACTCGCCACACGGCACCCATATACGAGGCCAGTTATGGACAATTTGCTCACAGCGTTGATATTGAGCATAGTTGAAGGGTTAACAGAATTCTTGCCGGTCTCGTCATCCGGCCACCTCATTCTTGCCGGCGATCTGCTCGGTTTTGTGGGGGAAAAAGCCGCCACCTTTGATGTCGTCATCCAGCTTGGCGCCATCATGGCTGTGGTGGTTCTCTACTGGAAGCGCTTCTGGGGCCTTGTGCGGCCACAGCCGTATGCCCGCTTTGCCGGCAGACGCGGCATCGTTCTGCTCATGCTTACTTCGCTGCCCGCATGCATTCTGGGCCTGCTGCTGCACTCCTACATCAAGGAATATCTGTTTCGCCCGGCGACAGTGCTTATCGCCCTTGTGGTGGGGGCCATCTGCATGATTCTTGTGGAAAAACGCAAATTCAAGCCCACCTGCATCAGCCTTGATGACATGACACCACGTCTGGCTCTGGGCATTGGCTGCTTTCAGTGCCTGGCCCTCTGGCCGGGCTTTTCACGTTCGGCGGCCACCATTATGGGAGGCATGCTGCTTGGGGCCAGAAGGCCGCTGGCAGCGGAATATTCCTTTATCGCAGCAGTACCGATCATGGTCGCCGCCACCGGGTACGATCTGCTGAAAAATCTGAGCATGTTCACCACTGCGGACATTCCTTTTTTTCTGGTGGGCATGGCTGGTTCTTTTGTGTCGGCCCTTCTGGCGGTGAAGGTGTTTGTGGCCCTGGTGGGGCGGATGACCTTGGTGCCTTTTGCCTGCTATCGCCTGTTGATCGCGCCTTTTGTATATTATTTCATGGTTAACTAGTTGCCGTTGCGACCATCGCGGAAATGTCGTTTTCTGTGCGTGAGCGGAAATATTTTGCGCAAGCGCAGGACATACCGCGATATTGGTTGCCGCAAGAGAGGAACTTGTTGCGGAAAATTTTTTCAAAATTGTTTCGTGCCTTCTGGAAAAACAGTATTTTGCGGCCAAAGGGCACTGCGCAAAGATAAAAATGTAGAAAAAACGAATAGGCACGGATAATTGGAAAAATTTTGCTTGCCAATCCTGACCAAATCTTATATTTAGATCGTCGCGCCGCCTGAGGGCGAGCGTACGGCAAGGTAGCTCAGTTGGTTAGAGCATGCGGTTCATACCCGCAGTGTCGGGGGTTCAAATCCCTCCCTTGCTACCAATATTTCATCAAAGAAGTTCAAGGTTGTTCAAAACTCCTTGAACTTCTTTGTTTTTGGTGATGTGGGGTTGTCAGGGATGGCAGTATCGACATTGACAGCCATGCAGCCTCGTAGATGTCTGCCAGAGCAGAGCGGCTTTGAAAATGCCCGGATTTGCAAGGCTGTGGGGAGTGCCTCGGCGTTTGCAGGCAGAAAGATTGCGCTGCGGTCTTTGCATGCGGCGGTCTTTGCATGCGGTTGTTGCCTGCCGATGCCATCAGCAGGGCAGTTATGACGTAAAGCGGTCTAGCCTGTCTTGGCTGCTGTGGCGCGTTGGCAGTGGCCTTTCAGGCGCTGCATTACTTCCATGAAAGGTTCTGTGGCATCTAATGCCCTTGAAAGGATGATGGCTCCCTGAATGCCGGCGACCACTTCCTGCGAGAGGGCATGGGCTGTTGGGTTGCTCAGGCCGTCGCGCTCCAAACAGTTTGCCAACGCCTGTACCCATCGTAAAAAGTAGGCGTTGATGGCTTGAGGAAAGCGGCTTCTGCTTTCGTTAAGGGCAAAGGCCCCCACAAGGCAGACGCGGCGGCCCGACTGAAAATATTCCGTAACCGCGTCAAACATGCATGAAAGCGCTTTATTGGGCGTGTTGTGCTCCAGCGGCGCAAAAATTTTTCCTTCAAACCATGCGCTGACGTCCTCAAGCACTGCGTTTGCCATCTCCTCTTTCCCGCCGGGAAAGAAGTGATACAGGCTGCCTTTGCCAAGGCCCGTGCGCTCGCTGATAATCTTGAGGCTTGCGCCTTCAAAACCGTATTCACGAAAAATTTCACCAAGCGCGGGAATGACATCCCCGCGTTCTGCCACTGTTCGGGCCATTATTTTTTCCTGGGGTAAAGAGTTCCACTTGCCTTGTGAAAGATACCCGCTATGACCACAAGAAGGCAACTGCCTGTGAGTACGGGAAAAAGAAGGTACTCAAAACCTGGGTTGGCGGCAAAAACCACCAGAGGATCCGCTCCGGCGGGTGGATGCGTGACGCGCAACGCCGCCATCAGGGCAATGGCCAGTCCCACCGCCAGCGCCCAGGCCCACCACTGGTCAGGTAGCATCATGCGCAACACCAGACCCACCAGTGTGGAGATGACATGCCCGCCAATGACGTTGGCCGGTTGCGAGAGGGGGCTGTCAGGTACAGTAAACAGCAGTACACAACTGGCCCCAAAGGGCGCCATAAGCAGGGGAACCGTGCCGAAGGCTGTGAGCGCCCCCGTAAGGGCTATGCCCACAAGACCGCCCAGACCGGCCAGTACAACGGATTTTTTTGACAGGGGGGACTGGTGGCGTGTGAAGATGTTCATTTTTTGTACCTCATAGTATGCTGTTTACCGATCGGTACAGAATGTTGTGGCGTTTGTCAATCCGAAGTACGGCCCAGATTAGATCAAAAACGCCGTCAGAATGTAGTGGACTGTCTTTTTATATAAAAATCCCCGACAGCGCAGCTGCCGGGGATTTTTGCGGTCTGGGCAAAGGTGATGTTACGCACCGACCAAGGCGGCATAGGCGTCGTTGCTTATGCAGGCAGCCTCATCATAGGGAGACGCCGTGACCCGTATGAGCCATCCTTCGCCGTAGGGGGCGGTATTAAGCAGCTCAGGCGTCTCAGCAAGGGCATCGTTGATGGCGCGCACTGTGCCGGAAATGGGCATGATCGCCTCGCTGGTCACTTTTACTGACTCAATGGACGCGCAGGATTGGCCCTGTTCAAATTGGGTTCCCTGTTCCGGCATGTCCACAAAGATGACGCTGCCGAGCTGATCCTGAGCATAGTCGGTAATGCCGATCAGCCAGGAGCCGTCCGCCTGTTCCTGAGCCCAGAGGTGGTCGGCGTGGTAAATTCTGTCAGTGGGAAAATTCATGATATCTCCTTGCCCGCAGGCGATTATCCAGCCGTAACGGCCTTTCTGGGCGCATTGATGGCCATGGGCACAATTTCATCCAGCGTGGGATGGGCAAACATGATTTCGTGTAATCTGTGCCCGCTGTAGCCTTCCTTGAGCAGCATCTGGGCCACGGTCACCAGATGCGATACGCCAGCCCCAACGGCTGCGATGCCTTTCATGCGGCCCTCATGCCAGACAACCTTTACAAAGCCGGCAGTACCGCCGCTTGCCTGCGCGATGGGATTCATCGAAAGAGGGGCCTGTGAAACTTCAACGGACTTGCCCTGTTGCAGCAAGGCGGTTGCAGTATGCCCCACACGCATGATTTCCGTGCCGCCATATACACAGGAAGGTACAGGTCCGGATTCATAGGGACCGTCTGCCTGGCCGAGAATACGGCGGGCCACATAGGCTGCCTGATGTTCGGCGGCGTGGGCCAGCAGGGTAAGGCCGTTGATGTCGCCCACAGCATACAGGCCGGACGCGCATTGCAGGTTTTCATCCACCTGGGCGTATCCTCTGGGGGTTTTTGTTCCGCCCAGATTTTCCACGCCAAGCCCTTCGGTATTTGGGCTGCGGCCAACGGCTACCAAGGCTTTGGCCGCCGTGATGACTGTTCCGTCCTCAAGGCTGAGCTGGGCTTTACCGTCAACGGTACGCAGGTCTTTAGCCCTGGTTCCCTCATGGCAGGTTATGCCGTTCTTGGTCAGGGCACGGAGCATCTCTTTGGCAATATCCGGGTCTTCAGTGGGGGCAACATGCGAAGCCGCCTCCACTACTGTGACCTTGCTGCCCATGGCTGAAAAAAAGTCCGCCATTTCAAGGCCAATGGCTCCGGCCCCGACAATGATCAGGCTTTCGGGAATGGCAGCAGACTGCAACAGGTCTGTGCTGTCCAGTACGCACTGGTGGTCGGGCGCAAGGCCGGGAAAAGCGGCTGATGCAGTGCCGCAAGCCAGGATGACATCGGGAGCGGTCATGTCTGTCCGGTTTTCGGCGCAGACAACCTGCACACGGGGCTGCCCTTCTTTGCGTTCCAGGCAGGTTCCGAGTCCTTCAAACAGTGTAACGCCCGATCCTGCAAGGGCTTTGGCAAGTGTTTGGCTTGTCCCTTTGGTGAATCGGCTGACCCGGCCTTGCAGGGCGGTAAAGTCTACCTTCACGTTGCCTTTGACAACCCGCAGACGCTCCTGCGCGCGCAGCAGGCTGCCGGGGGCCACTGCGCCAAGCAGCATCTTGGTGGGGATGCAGCCGCAGTTAAGGCATGTGCCGCCCCAGTGCTTGTCTTCTATCAGCGCAACTTTTTTCCCGCCCTGTGCCAGAATGCGGGCTGCCGTGGTTCCGCCCGGGCCTCCAC
>OJPD01001582.1_pt1 | contig 10908 bp, 11 predicted proteins | sample 1598371 | NCBI WGS metagenome assembly OJPD01 (sample SAMN03922478, study PRJEB24848) | human gut metagenome | isolation source: stool sample | host: Homo sapiens | place: Germany | collected 2010-11
CGGAGCCGAGTGCGCCCAGTGGGCGATGCAGCGAGGCGGAAGCCCAGTGAGCAAGAGAGCGCTAGGAAGCCGCCCCTGCGGCGACACAGCGCGACCATTGCGAACTGTGAGGCCTGGCATGGCGTAAGCCATGACTGAGGATTGTCGTACCCGCGCAAACGGAGCTGCCGCCGCAAGGCGGCTGAGGGAGTTGCCCCTGCCCCTTCTTGCGCGGCTTGTGCCTAGTTAAGCTCTGGTTGGGCAGCCCGCACTTCTCCGCTGTTCCAGCATCCAATCAATGAGGCCAAACTCCGGGGCGGCATAGACCCAGCGGATCTCATGCCCTTCGCCGGGCAGCAGGAACAGGCGGCTGTCCCCGCCCGCTGCGCGGATCACGCGGTCCGCTTCCACGGCGCTGAAGCCCATGCCCGTATCGTTTTCCCCGTGGAAGATGCGCACGGGCTGCCCGGTGAGCGCGGTGCAAAGCGCGGGTTCCACAGCTCCGCATACGGGAACCAGGCAGGAGAAGCGGTCCGGATAGCGGATGCCGAGGGAAAACGTCCCCATGCCGCCGAGGCTCGCGCCCGTGAGCGCAATGCGCGCCGGGTCGATCCCCTCCGCTTTGGCGACGGCTTCGATGAGCGTCAGCGTCGCTTCCGCCTGCTTTGCCCAGTTGCTGCCCGCCGGGCATTGGGGCGCAAGCAGAGCGGCGTTCCCCGGCAGGGCGATGCGCCCGGTTTCCAGATATTGCGGCAGGGATTCGATTTCAAGCAGGCGCGCCGGGTTCGCGCCGCAGCCGTCCGTGCCGTGCAGGTAAACGATCATGGGCGCAGGCGTTTGCGCGCGCCCATCAGGCCCATAGAACAAATAACCGAGCTGTCCCTCCGCTGCGGGGGATTCCAATTTCCGCATTCCGTTCCTCCTGATTTACCGTTTTCTCCCATCATACCGCATTTGGCGCGGCATTTCCAGCGCGGCGGCATCCCTTGCGCACATCAAAAAGGCGCGCTTTCTGACGCGCCTTAGGCTGTCGCTAAAGTGGCATCTGCCACTTTAGAGAGGATTGCACATCGCGCTTGCGCCGATGGCGCGGCCAGCGCTCCGTGTAAAGAAAGCCTTGCGGCGCAAGGCTTTTCGCTCGCACCGCACAGGTCGCTGCTCGCGATGGAAAATCAAGGGCTGCGGCCCTTGACAATCCCGGAGAGACTTTTTTAATAAGCTGATGCGCGCTTTCTGGCGCGCCTTGTGGGTTGTGTGCGAATTTACTGTTCCTCCCGGTCGGACCGGTCGGTAAACTTTGTGTATTGCTCCAGCCAGGAGAGATAGACCGTATCCGTGGGGCCGTTGCGGTGTTTTGCGACGATGATCTCCGCCGTGTTGTCGTTTTCGGCCTCCACGTCGCCCGCTTCGGCATAAACGGCCGGGCGGTACAGCAGGATGATCACGTCTGCATCCTGCTCGATTGCGCCCGATTCGCGCAGGTCTGCCATGATGGGCCTATGCCCGTTGGAGGTACGCGATTCCGGCCCGCGCGAGAGCTGGGAAAGCAGGATAATCGGCACGTTCAGCTCGCGCGCGAGGATCTTGAGCGAGCGCGTTACGTCGGAGATCTCCGTGGCGCGGTTGTCCGAATTGCCGGCTGTCTTCATCAGCTGCAAATAGTCGATCACGATGAGGTCGAGCCCGCCGCGGGATTTCTGCTTGCGGCAGCGGCTTCGGATTTCCGCGACGGAGACGCCCGCCGTGTCGTCGATATAGATATTCGCGGCGGAAAGATCCGCGAGCGCGGTGGAAAGCTCGATGAGGTCCGCATCCGTGGTGTTGCCCGTGTTGACTCGCTGCATGTCCACGCCTGCATTGGCGCAGAGCATGCGCCGCACGAGCTGCTCGCGGGACATCTCCAGGCTGAAAATGCACACCGTCGCCCCGGCTTTGAGCGCCGCATTCTGGGCGACGTTAAGCGCAAAGGCCGTTTTGCCCATGGAAGGGCGGCCAGCCACGATGATAAGGTCGCTGCGCTGCAGGCCGGAGGTGAGCTTGTCGAGATCCGTGAAGCCCGTGGTGATGCCGGAGAGCTTGCCCTTGAGCGCCATGAGCTCACCGATGTGGAAATAGGTGTCCATGGCCGTTTTTTCGATGTGCACCAGCGTATCCTCGGATTTCTTCATGGAGATGTTGAAGATGCGCCGCTCCGCGTCGTCGAGCATGTCGCCGATGGGGCGCTCGCCCGCCTGCGCGTCGCGCACGATGTCCGAGCCCGCGCGGATGAGCTGGCGCATGACGCTGCGATCCTCCACGATGCGGATGTAATGCGAAACGTTTGCTGCGCTCGGCACGAACAGGGAGAGTTCCGTAATATAGGGTACGCCGCCCACGGCGTTGAGCTTGCCCTCGCGCTCCAGCACGTCGATGAGGGTGACGCTGTCCACCGCATTGCCACGGTTGTAAAGCTGGAGCATGGCGGCGTAAATATCCTGGTGCGCGGGCAGGTAGAAATCCTCGGGCTTGAGCGCTTCGCAGACGAGCTCCGCCGCTTCGCGGGAAATCAGCATGCCGCCAAGCACGCTTTTTTCCGCTTCCGCGCTGTGCGGCAGCATCCGCGCCGCTGCTTCTCGTTGTTCCATGGGAAACCCTTTCTGAATTGACGGTGGAAAATTGATAATTGAAAATTTTGGGGTGGATTCGCTGCCGCGTCCACAGGCCGCAATGGCCGCGTGGGCAAGACAATCCTCAGTCATGGCTTGCGCCATGACAGCCCCACAGTTCGCAATGGTCGCGCAGCGTTGCCGCAGGAGCGGCTTCCTAGCGCTCCCTTGCTCACTGGGCTTCCGCCTCGCTGCATCCCGCACTGCGGGCGCTCGGCTCCGCCCCTTTCAAAAGGAGCCTTTTGGTCTGTACGCTCTCCTGCAGCATCCGCATCCGGAAACCCGCTGGAATTCACCGCTCCCAAACGCCTCCTTTTTGAAAGGAGGTGGCAGCGCGTAAGCGCTGACGGAGGATTGCCGTATCAGGAAGCCCCTTGGAGTTCAGCACTCCCAAAAGCCCCCTTTCAGAAAGGGGGTGGCATGCGTTAGCATGCCGGGGGGATTGCCTATCAAGACACCGCTCTCCCGCCGCTCAATCCTTCTGCGCTGCCAAAACCTCGACGTTGAACTTCGCGTCCGTATTTTCGTACATGTGCGCCGTGACCTTTACAAGGCCGAGGCTCTTGATGGGTTCGTCCAGGCGGATCTTTTTCTTATCGACCGTGATGTCGTGCTGCGCCTTGAGTGCTTCCGCGATCTCGGCTACGCCGATGGAGCCGAACAGCTTGCCGTTTTCGCCCGCCTTGGCGTAAACTTTGACGGTGATGCCGCTCATGTCGTCCGCAAGCTCCTTGGCGCGCTTGCGCTGCATCTCGAGCCGGTGCTTATCCGCGCTCTTCTTCACGAGCGCCGCGTTAATGCTATTTGCGTCCGCGGGGATCGCAAGCCCTTTGGGGATGAGGAAGTTGCGCGCGTAGCCGTCGTTCACGTTAGCGATCTCGCCCGCCTTGCCGGTTCCCTTCACGTCCTTTTGCAAAATGACTTTCATAATTTATCCGACCTCCTTTAAGTAGGTTTGTATGCTTTCGGTCAGCTTTGCCACGGCTGCGTCCATCGTCATGCCGTGGAGCTGCGCGCCTGCGACCGTCAAATGCCCGCCGCCGCCGATGCGCTCGAGGATGATCTGCACGTTGATGTCGCCGAGGCTCCGGCCGCTGATCATGATCGTTTCGCCCATGTCCGCGAGCACGAAGGAAGCCTCGATCCCTTTGATGGAAAGCAGTGCGTCCGCAGCCTGTGCGGCGATGAGGGAGCCGTTCTGCACGTCCGCCGGGCAGGTGGAGATGGCGATGCCGTGCTCCATCACGAGCGCGGTTTCCACCACGCGCGTGCGGTCCCGGTAGGTCTGCATATCGTCCTGGTACATCAGCTTGACGAGGTTGTTGTCCGCCCCGCCCTTGCGCAGGTAGCCCGCCGCCTCGAACGTGCGCGCGCCCGTGTTGAACGCGAAGCGCTTGGTGTCCATCGTGATGCCCGCGAGCAGGGCGCTGCATTCAAAGGCTGTGGGCCGCAGGTGGTCGTCAAAATACTGGAGCACCTCTGTGACCATCTCGCAGGTGCTGGAGGCCCCTGCTTCCAGGTAATTGAGCGTGGGATTCTGGAGGGAATCCACGCTGCGGCGGTGGTGGTCGATGATGACGGTCTTGCTCGCCTGCTCGTACAGCTCGGCGTCCATCACGGAGCTTTCCCGCTGCGTATCCACAACGATGAGCACGGAGCCTGGCCGGAGCATCTGCATCGCCTGTTCCGGCGTGCGGATCGCGTCGTGGTAAAGTTTGTTGGCGCGCATCGCGTCGATCGCGCCGTCAATGGTGGTGTTCGGCTCGTCCAGCACAAGGTAGGCCTTGCAGCCTACGTCCGCCGCGCAGCGCATGAGGCCGAGCGCCGCGCCGATGCAGTCCATGTCCGGGTAGCGGTGGCCCATGACGAATACCTGGTCCGCATTTTCCATCAGCTGCCGGAGCGCCTTTGCGAACAGGCGCGCCTTGACGCGGGATTGCTTCGTCGTCGCCACCTGGCGCTTGCCGCCGTAAAACGCGTATTGCGTCCCGCGCTTGACGACCGCTTGGTCGCCGCCGCGGCCGAGCGCGAGCTCCATGCCCTGCCGGGCGGATTCATCCGCCTGTGCGATGCGGTTTTCCACGCCCACGGCGATGGAGAGCGTCACCTGCTGCTCGGTGCCCGTCTCGATGCCGCGCGCCGCGTCGAGCAGCGCGAAGCGCTGCTTTTCAAGCTCCGCAATGCGCTTTGCTTCAAACACGATGAAAAAGCGCGCGTTTTCATAGCGCCGGTAAGTGCCCTCGATGCCGGTCACGAACTCGCTCACCAGGCGCTCCACGTCCGCGAGCACGGTGTTGCGGTGGAACTGCTTGTCGGCGTTGAGTTCGTCGTAATTGTCCACGTAGATGAGCGCGACGGTCGGCATCTGCTCCTCATAGAGCCGGGAATAATGCAGCGCTTCCGTCCGGTCGATCCAATATTGGAAGATGAGCCTGCGCGCATTCGGGTTCTCGCGCTGCACAGGCACGCTCATCAGCTGGAAGCTCCTTCCGTTCAGCTCAAACGCCTGCGCCTGCGTGGGGAAACGGGTGTCCATGCCCGGCACGAGCTTCTTCACGTCCTTGCCGCCGTAGAGATCGCGCAAGGCGGCGTTGGCCCAGAGGATGCGGCCCTCGCTGTCGAACAGCAGGGCGGGGATGCCGATGCTGTTCATGATCTGCGCGGAAGCGGAGGTATTCTCAAGGAAGATGTCGTCCATCGCCGCGCGGGCCTCCCGCCGCAGCGCGCGGAGCGAAAGCAACGCGCCGAGCAGTGCCAGCAGCGCCGCTGCGCCAAATGCTATGCCCAGCCAAAGCGGCTTCATCACCGCAGCCAAAATACCGCACGCCAGGCACGCCGCCGCGGCGAGCAGGATGATCGGGATCTCCGGCTTTCTGTTCATGTTTTCGGCTCCCCCTGCAAAAGAAAAGGTTGTTACTGTTGTCCTTTATCATTGCGGCCGTTCTTCCGTGCGCGGAAGCGCTGCCGGAACGTGGAAATACGATCCACGAACCCCAGGATCAACAGGAATATAGCGCTGTAAGGGAACAGCAGCACGATGCAGATATAAAACAGCGCGCGGCGCAGCGTTCCGTTGCCGCCCATGATGTGCGTGAGGAAGTCCATGAAGCATACGCCCATGAGCATGAGCGGCAGGAAAACCACGCATTCGGCCATGACGAGCACCGCGTTTGCGTTGTTGAGGCGGAGCAGCAGCGTGAGGAGCGCCGCGCCCAACAGCACGAGCGAGCCGATGGTATAATTCCTGGAAAGATGCCAGAGCGGGAACGGCGCCATGCGCCTGAGCTGCACCTTTGCGGCAAGGGCCATGCGCCTTGCGAGCACAACGTTGATTAGCCCGAACGCCATGCCGAAGGATGTGATTGCGATGCAGGTGATCTCCGGCGCAAGCAGGCTCATCGCGCGTATCGTTTTCACCATGGTTTCCGTGCTGGCGAGGGCGCCTGTCAGCGCGAGCTGCGCGCCCATCTTCTCCAACGAGTCCGCAAGGGCGAGGAGCGTTGCCTCCATCCCGGCGAAGGGGCCTTCGCCCGCGAGGACGGAGGGCAGGCAGATGAGGCAATAGTACCCGGCGGTGATCGCTGCGGCAGCGCTCACGGCGGCGACGCGGTAGGGCTTGCCGAAGCGCAGGCAATAACCCACGCAGAGCGACGCGGGCGCGAACAGCGCGAGCGCATAGAGCGTCTCCGTGAGGCCGAAGCACGCGGACAGTGCCGCGGCGGCCGTGCCGATGCAGACGGCGCAGCATATGCCGCCCCAGGCGGCCCACGCGAATCCGAACACGGCGGGCAACAGCAGGAACACCGTCTCCGCATATACGCCAAGCACGGCTGCGAGGCCGAAAAGCACGCAGAGCGCGAGCTGTTTCCCAGTTGGTTTCAATCGCTGCTTCAATCCCACAAGCTCCTATTTTTATAGATATTCTTTATTATATCGCGCCCGCGTGTAATTGGCAATTAAAAAGGGTGGAGGCAGACTGGGCGCCGCTATGATGCGGCAATCCCCCGCCGGCGGCTTACGCCGCCACCCCCTTTCAAAAAGGGTTGGGGGTGATGAACTCCAACGCTTTTTCGTATTCAGACGGCGTGCGGGAGCGCACGGGCCAAAAGGCTCCTTTGGCAAAGGGGCGGAGCCGAGTGCGCCCAGTGGGCGATGCAGCGAGGCGGAAGCCCAGTGAGCAAGGGAGCGCTAGGAAGCCGCCCCTGCGGCGACACAGCGCAACCATTGCGAACTGTGGGGCCAGTCATGGCGCAAGCCGTGACTGAGGATTGCCGTCCTCCCCTCCCCACGCAAAACGGCCGCCCGGGCAGGGCGGCCGTAACTAACGTTCTTCCAATGTAAGGTTGTTCTATACTTTGTTTGTTCAGTCCGCCACGTACGGCAGAAGGGCAACGATGCGGGCGCGCTTGATCGCAATCGCCAGTTCACGCTGATGCTTGGCGCATACGCCGCTCATCCGGCGGGGCATGATCTTGCCGCGCTCGGTGACGTACTTGCGGAGCCTTGCAGTGTCCTTATAATCGATATGCTCAAGCTTATCCACGCAGAAACCGCAAACCTTGCGGCGGCCTTTGCGCGGGCCGCGGGGCCTCATTTTACGTTCCTCCATGATAACACTCCTTTCCGGTATGATCGCGGGCGGCAGACGGTTCGCTTAGAAGGGCAGATCGTCGTCGTCCACGTCGGTAAAGCCTTCGGGCGCGACCGCCGGGCTTTCGCCGCCGCGGTAGGGCTCCGAAGGGGCGGGCGCGCCGCCGTAACCGGCGCCGTCCCTGTCGCGCGGGGTGAGGAATTCAACCTCGTCCGCGACGACTTCGGTCACATACCGCTTGGTGCCGTCCTTTGCGTCATAGCTGCGGTTTTGCAGCTCGCCTACGACCGCCACCTTGCGCCCCTTGGCAAGATACCTGCCGCAGAGATCCGCAAGCTGCCGCCAGGCCACAACGTCGAAAAAGTCGCTCATGCGCTCGCCCTGCTGGTTGGCAAAGCGGCGGCTGACGGCGATGCGGAACGTGCAGACGCTCGTGCCGCTGCCGGTGGTGCGCACGTCGGGGTCCTTGGTGAGGTTGCCGATGAGGATGACTTTGTTCATTGCGATACCGACCTTTCTTCAGAAAAAAACGGTGTGCCGTTACGCTTCCTTGCGAACGACGAGGTAACGAAGGATGTTCTCATCGTTGTTGAAGTTGCGCTCCAGCTCACGGGGGAACTCAGGCGCAGCCGAAAACGTGGTGAGCACGTAATAGCCTTCGGTCTTGTAATCGATGGGATAGGCCAGGCGGCGCTTGCCCCATTCGTCCACAGACTCGATTTCACCGCCGTTTGCGGTGATGATGCCGGAGAACTTTTCGATGATGGCCTTGGTGGCTTCCTCTTCGAGCTCCGGCGTGATCACGTACAGGTTTTCGTATTTGTTCACGCTTTTCACCTCCTTATGGTCTGATGGCGTTGCCTCGCGGGCAACGCAAGAAGTACGTTAGCGCTATATTATAGCACGTCCCGAACGGGCAATGCAAGCCGGTTCGGGACTTTTTTAGTTTATTTTGCGGGTTTGCGCGCCACGATCAGGTAGCGGTGCTCCATGCTGTCCACATAGCCGCGCTCGGCAAGCTCGCGCTCGAGCGCGAAGAGCTCCGCTGCGCAGCGTTCCACGGAGAAGCCCGGGAACTCCCAATCAATCATGTGCGCGTAATATACGAGCGCGCCGGTGTCGTAAAAGCGCACCTTGGGGAAATACTCCTTCGCATCCAGGATCTCGAAGCCGGCCTGCGCGAAGGCCTCGCAGTCCGTGCTCAGGCAGTGCTCCAGCTGCGGGGGCCGGTAATCCTGCAGGAGCCTGCGCGCAAGCAGCGCGTTGTTGCGCCCGCCCACCTGTTCGGTCAGGAACACGCCGCCGGGCCGGAGCACGCGGATGAGCTCGTCGTGCCGGTACGCGCCGTGGCGGCAGACGGCCACGTCAAACGCATCGTCCGCAAACGGCAGCTCCTCCTCCGCCGCGTCGCATTCCTCCACGCGGATGCCGAGCGGCGCGAGCTCGTTGCGGTAGCTCTCCGCGTTCGGCCCCCAGGTTTCCGTGGCGGCCGTGTTTTCATAGGGATGGCGCAGGGAGAGCAGGAACGCGCAGCCCGTGTCCACCTCCAGGAGCTGATCCGAATAGCGCAGCCGCCGCTGCACCTCCGTGTAAAAATCCCACGGCAGCGGCTCCGCCTCCCAACGCCCGTCCAGGTGGCCGAAATCCCACCCGCTGAACGGGAAGGTCTCCTCAAAGCGCCAAAATGCATATAATTCGTCGCGGGTCATGATTTTCCTCCAATGCCGTATTCCATATGCCGCAACAACATCCGCTTCCCGCGGCTCAGCCGAGCTTCGCCAGCCCGAGCGACAGACGGCGCAGCGCCTCCTCACGACCGAGCAGCGCGGCGATCTCGATCGCCCCGCCGGGCGTCACCTGCCTGCCGGCCATCGCAATGCGCACCGGCCAAAGCAGCGTGCCGTTCTTCATCCCCTGCTCCGCGGCCATGCCGAGCAGGAGGGTGTGAACGCTTTCCTCCGTCCAATCCGGCAGCGCGGAAAGCGCGGGGATCACCTGCGCGAGTACGGCTTTCGCCACCTCCGGGTTTGTCTTGGACTTCTTGTTGGTGAACAGCTCTATGCTGTAATCCGCATCGAGCTTTGCGAGGAAATCCACCATGCCCGGAATCTGCGTGAACACCTCCGTGCGCGGTTGCAAAATGCGGCAGAGCACAGCGTGATCCATTCCAGCTACGCCCGCCTGCTCATAATACGGCAGCGCGTGCGCGGTGAACTCCTCCGGCGAAAGGCGGCGGATATACTCCGCGTTCATCCAGGTGAGCTTGTTCACGTCGAAGATCGCAGGGGATTTGCTCATCCCCTCCACGCTGAAGGCTTCGGCGAGCTCTTCCATCGTGAAGAACTCCCGCTCGTCCCCGGGGTTCCAGCCGAGCAGCGCCACGTAATTGACGATTGCTTCCTTCAGGTAGCCTTTTGCGAGGAAGTCCTCATAATAGGCATCGCCGTCGCGCTTGGAGAGCTTGTGCTGCGCATCGCGCATAATGGGTGTCATGTGGATGTACACGGGCTTTTCCCAACCGAAGGCGTCATAAAGCAAATTATACTTCGGAGTGGAGGCAAGATATTCGTTGCCGCGCATCACGTGGGTGATGCCCATGGTGTGATCGTCGATGACGTTGGCGAAATTGTAGGTGGGCATGCCGTCCGCCTTAATGAGGATCATGTCGTCGAGCTCCGCACAGTCCACAGCGATGTGGCCGTAAATGATGTCATCAAACGATGCTTCTCCGGATTCCGGCACGTTCTGGCGGATGACGTAGGGCTCGCCCGCGGCGATGCGGCGCTCGATTTCCTCCTTGGGCATGTGGAGGCAGTGCTTGTCGTACTTGAAGGTTTCGCCGCGCGCGGCCGCAGCCTCCCGGCGTGCGTCCAGTTCTTCTTTTGTGCAGAAGCAGTAATACGCCTTGCCCGCTTCCACAAGCTGTTTTGCGTAAGGCAGATACATATCCTTGCGCTCGCTTTGGATATACGGGCCGTAAGCGCCGCCTATGTCCGGGCCTTCGTCCCAATCCATGCCGATGTCGCGGAGCGTGCGGTAAATGACGTCTGTCGCGCCTTCTACATAGCGCGCCTGGTCGGTATCCTCAATGCGGAGGATGAATTTGCCGCCGTTGTGGCGCGCGAACAGAAACGTGTACAGCGCGCTCCTGAGGTTGCCAAGATGCATATAGCCCGTCGGGGACGGGGCAAACCGGGTTCTAACTTCCATGTGGAATACGTTCTCCTTTCGTGTTTGGGTGAAACGGGCCGCATACGTGCGCCCCGAAAGGGGATTAAGCGGCGGCAGGAGGAACAATCCTCAGTCAACGGCTTGCGCCGTTGCCAGCTCCTTTGCCAAAGGAGCCTTTTGGGTGGTGCGCTCCCCATCGGCGGTGAAGGGGCTGCGCCTCTTCGCACCAGCTCCCCCTTCCCGCGCCGGGAAGGGGTGAGGGGATAGGCCGCCATGGGATTGCGTTGCTGAATGGTTGAACCGCTTCGGCGGGGACAATCCTCAGCCCGCTTCGCGGACAGGCCCCGCAGTTCGCAATGGTCGCGCAGATAAGAACAATCCTCAGTCGCCTGCGGCGACAGCTCCTTTGCCAAAGGAGCCTTTTGGTCTATGCGCTCTCGAACGCTGGCCGAATACGCCCCCCGCCAGAGTTCACCACTCCCAAACGCCCCCTTTTTGAAAGGGGGTGGCACGGCGCGAGCC
>OJPD01001596.1_pt1 | contig 10820 bp, 7 predicted proteins | sample 1598371 | NCBI WGS metagenome assembly OJPD01 (sample SAMN03922478, study PRJEB24848) | human gut metagenome | isolation source: stool sample | host: Homo sapiens | place: Germany | collected 2010-11
CCAGCTCCTTGTCGTTATAGGGCTTGGGCTGGACCCGTCCCCGGACGAAGAGGAAATAATCCGAGAAGAGGTACTTGCGGAAATTCTCGTAATCCTTGCTGAACAGCGCGAATTCATGCGTGCCGTTGTAATCCTCCAGCACGAATTTGCCCCACGGCTTGCCGGTCTTGGTGATGAGGTTCTGCACGCTGACGACCATACCCGCGACGGCGATCTCCTGCCCCTTGAGCGCTTCGAGGTTTTCCAGCTCCGTGAGCTGGGTCTTGCACATGTGGTTGATGATGATCTTGTAGTCGTCGAGCGGGTGCGCCGAGAGGTAGAGACCGATCATCTCGCGCTCCTTGGCCAGCGTTTCGAGCTGGCTCCAGTCGGCGCATGCGGGCAGCACGGGGCGCTGGATGTCAACGTGTCCGCCACCGCCGAAGAGACTCTGCTGGGCGTTGTTCTTCTCGGCCTGAAAACGCTGGCCGTAACGCATCAGCTGCTCGATGAAGGTCACGCCCGTATTGTCGCGCGCGTCCGCACCGAAGAACTTGCAGCGGTGGAAGCCCGATATCGAGTCGAAACCTCCGGCATAGGCCAGATTCTCGAAACACTTGCGGTTTACGGCCGAGAAGTTCACGCGCTCCATCAGGTCGTATATGTCCTTGAAACGGCCGTTGGCGTTGCGCTCCGCGATGATGCTCTCCACGGCGGCTTCGCCGACACCCTTCACGGCCCCCAGACCGAAGCGCACGTCGCCCGCCTTGTTGGACGAGAAGGTGCGCATCGATTCGTTGATGTCCGGACCGAGCACACGGATTCCCATGCGCTTGCACTCGTTCATGTAGAGCGTGAGCTGCTTGATGTCCGCGAGGTTTCGGCTCAGCAGGGCCGCCATGAACTCCGAAGGGTAGTGGGCCTTCAGGTAGCCGGTCTGGTAAGCGACATAGGCATAGCAGGTCGAGTGCGACTTGTTGAAGGCATAGGAGGCGAACGCCTCCCAGTCGCCCCAGATCTTGTCGCAGATCTTCTCGTCGTGCCCGCGCTGCTTACAACCCTCGATGAACTTGGGCTTCATCTTGTCCAGCACGTCGCGCTTCTTCTTACCCATGGCCTTGCGCAGCGTGTCGGCCTCGCCGCCCGTGAAGCCGGCGAGTTTCTGCGACAGCAGCATGACCTGCTCCTGATAGACCGTGATGCCGTAGGTGTCGTTCAGGTACTCCTCCATGTCGGCGATCTCGTAGGTCACCGGCTCCTGCCCGTGCTTGCGGGCGATGAAGTTGGGAATGTACTCCATCGGGCCGGGCCGGTAGAGGGCGTTCATGGCGATCAGGTCCTCGAAGCGGTTGGGCTTCAGGTTGCGCAGGTGCTTTTTCATGCCGGGGGACTCGAACTGGAACAGGCCGGTCGTGTCGCCGCGGGCGAAAACCTCGTAGGTCGGCGCGTCGTCGAGCGAAATGCCGTCTATGTCCACATCGACGCCGTGCACCGCCTTGACGTTCTCCACGGCGTCCTTGATGATCGACAGCGTGCGCAGTCCCAGAAAGTCCATCTTGATCAGGCCGACGCTTTCGACCTCCTTGCCCTCGAACTCCACCACGTTCAGCTCGGCATCCTTGGCAATGGCCATCGGCGCGAACTTTTCGAGGTCGTCCTGACCGATGATCACGCCGCAGGCATGCACGCCCGTCTGGCGGATCGAGCCTTCCAGCTTCTCGGCGTATTTGAGCGTATTGCGGATCAGCTGGTTGGGCGACTCGCGCTCGGCGGCCAGCTCCGGAGACTCCTTGTAGACGAAATCGAACGGCGTCTCGCCGTGTTTCTTGTCGGGCGTGACCTTGTCGGGCACCAGCTTCGAAAGGCGGTCGCTCTCCGAGAGGGCCAGCTTCTGCACGCGGGCGACGTCCTTGATAGCCATCTTGGGGGCCATCGTGCCGAACGTCACGATCTGGGCCACGCGCTTCTGACCGTACTTCTGCACGCAGTAGCGCAGCACGTCGGCGCGGCCGTCCTCGTCGAAGTCCACATCGACATCGGGGAGGGAGATGCGTTCGGGATTGAGGAAACGCTCGAACAGCAGGTCGTATTTCAGCGGGTCGATATTGGTGATCTTCAGACAGTAGGCGACCACCGAACCGGCGGCCGAGCCACGGCCGGGTCCCACCGACACACCCATTTCGCGTGCGGCGCGGATATAGTCCCACACGATCAGGAAGTAACCCGGAAATCCCATCCACTCGATCGTGCTCAGCTCGTATTTGATGCGCTCCTCGGTCTTTTCGTCCAGCACGTCGCCGTAACGCATGTGTGCGCCCTTGTAGGTCAGGTCCTTGAGGTAACAGTACTGTTTGGCGACCATCAGCCGGTCCGAAAGCTCCTTGTCGCCGGCAACCAGCTCCTCCAGCTCCGGAACGGTGGCGCAGGCGCCGATCTTCGCCAGCATCTCTTCGTCCTCGATCTTCTTGACGAACGACTCGCGCAGTTCGCCGAGGGCGATCGGGAAATCCTCCGGCGGCGGGAAGTTGGGCATCAGCGGGGCGTGCGTCAGCTTGTAATCCTCGCACTTGTCGGCGATTTCGAGCGTCGTGGCCAGCGCTTCGGGATGGTCCGGGAAGAGCGCCGCCATCTCTTCGGGCGACTTGAGATACTCCTGAAACGTATAGCGCATACGGTTCGGATCGTCCAGATCGCGGCCCGTATTGAGACAGATCAGATGGTCGTGCGCCACAGCATCCTCGGCGAGGATGAAGTGCACGTCGTTCGAACAGATATACTTGACGCCGTATTTGGCCGCCAGCTCCAGAATCACCTTATTGACGCGCAGCTGGTTTTCGTAGACGTCCGCGTCCTTCTGCGGATCGCCCGAAGGGTGCAGCTGCAGTTCGAGGTAATAGTCTTCGCCGAAGATGTTCTTGAACCACTGGACCACGCGCTCAGCCTCCTCGATATCGTTGTGCATGATAGCCTGCGGCACTTCGCCGCCCAAGCACGCCGAGCAGCAGATCAGCCCCTCGTGGTACTGTTCGATCAGCTGCTTGTCGATACGCGGCTTGTAATAGAATCCCTCGGTAAACGAGTAGGAGACCATCTTGCAGAGGTTGTGATAGCCTTCGAGGTTCTTGGCCAGCAGGATCAGGTGGTCGCCGGCCTTCTCGTCCTTGTCCTTCTCGAAACGGTTTTTCACCACGTAGACCTCGCAGCCCAGAATCGGCTTGACCCCGGCGTCCGTGGCGGTGTCGTGAAAGTTCTTGACGCCGTACATGTTGCCGTGGTCGGTAATGGCGATGGCGTTCATGCCGAGGGCCTTGGCCCGCTTGATGAGCGGCTTGATGGCGGCGGCGCCGTCGAGGATCGAATACTGGGTATGTACGTGCAGATGGACGAAATCGGGCATGGTTCTAATTCCTGTTTTTATGGCAGAACAAAGATAGGGATATTTCCGCAGATTTCGTGGCAGGGCTATTGCATTTTATCAACAAAATGCTTAACTTTAAATATCCAACCAATACCGAGAAATTATGCAAGACGAAACCATGGTTGTATTAGCGGAATACAACACCGTCACCGAAGCCGAGATAGCCAAATCGATGCTCGACAGCGCAGGCATCTGGTCGATGATCCGCAACGAATATATGTCGGCCATTTATCCCATAGGCACCATGCCCGCACAGGTCGTCGTCCGCGAGGAGGACGCTGAGAAAGCCAAAGCGATGCTACGGCACAGATAGAACGGCAAGAGCTTCCGGAGGTTCCGGAAGCTCTTGTTTTATCGCCGGGGCGGTCGGCCCGCCAACGGGACGGCCCTCGCGCTTCCGCCGGCCGGATTCGTCTCCGCCCGGCGTTCCGGGAGCGTCATTCGGCCATCCCCAGAAAATTGACCCCGTATTCATAGGCGGTCCGCTGGGGCACTCCGCGCACCTTGTGGGGCGTCCATTTGCCCTTGCTGCTTCTGATGACGCGGATCATCTCGCGCGACAGCTTCTCGTCGGGCGACTTGATTACCTCGCCGATGGTGATTTTCCCGTCGGGTTCGATGTAGAAGCGCACGCGCACGACGCCTTCGCCCTTCGCGCCGCGGCCGGTGAATCTTCCGTCGTAACGCAGGCGCAGCGAAGCCCATTCGTGAAACGTCTTGTCGGGGTCGCCGCCCAGAAAGAGCAGCGGATCGGCGTCCTGCTTCTTGGCGATCTTCTCCACCGGCAGACGCATCGTCAGCCGCCAGCTGTAGGTCGTCGGCTTCCTGTCCTTCATCGCCGGAGTCCACTTTTCGAGCCGCCCCAGCGCCTCGGTCATCGCCTCGCGCGTGCGGGGCGTCGCCGGCTCCACGCCGACCGAATCCTTTCCTGCGCATGTCCGGTCCAGAAACCGCCACTGCGTCACATTTCCCGTCTCATCGACCGTAAAGCCGACGACGACCTGCGACGAAAGCTCGGCGGCGGGAATCTGCGCCGCATCGACGATCTTCTCGGTCTCGCCGATAAGACGCGCCATAAAACGCTTCGCATCCGACCCCTGAAAGCGGGGCGGCACGGTCTCCTGAGCCGCGGCGCCGCACCACACGGCGAGCGCAGACAAACAGATAGCCATTCGCTTCATACTGCTGTTGTTTTTCAAGGTCATTCGTTCCAAATCCGCCACGAAGCCTCGGCCTGTTCGCGCAGCATCGTTTCGCCGTTGAGAATATGCGCCCCGCGCTGACGTCCGTAGTCGAGGAACTGCGTCAGGGGCGGGTTGTATACCAAATCCAACAGATAGTGTCCGGGCGTCACGAAGCCGTAGGGAATCCGCGGCGCGGCATCGACGGCGGGGTAGGTCCCCACGGGCGAAGCGTTGACGATCAGACGGCTCCGCTCCACGACTTCGCACGGCAGATCGTCGTAGGTATAGTTGCCCTTCGCCGTGTCGCGCGACACCAGATCGAACGGGATTCCGCGCTCGGCCAACACATACTGCACGGCCTGCGAAGCGCCGCCCGTCCCCAGCACCAGCGCATGTTCGGGCTGTTCCCCGCCCAGCAGTTCGTCGAGCGAGGCGCGCAGTCCGACCACATCCGTATTATGGCCCGTCAGCGAGCCGTCGGCCGCACGGCGCACGCAGTTCACGGCCCCGATCATCCGGGCGTCGTGGGAAAGGGCGTCGAGCAGCGGCATCACCTCGCGTTTGTAAGGTATCGTGACGTTGAATCCGCACAGGTCGGGCGTACGGGCCAGCAACCCCTCCAGCGCGCCGATGTCCGGCAGTTCATACAGCGCATAGGCGCAGTCCGCAATCCCTTCCCGCTCGAATTTGGCGGCGAAATAGGCGGCCGAAGCCGAGTGCCCCAGCGGGCGTCCGATCAGTCCGTAACGACGCATGGCCTACTCCTCCCGCTTTTTCACGACGATACGCGCCGCCAGCTCGATGCAGTAGATCGTGAGAAACCCCACGACGCAGAGCACGACGGCCTCGCCCAGCAGGGCGTCCTGCTGCGCAAGGGCTTCGAAACGCCCCGGCGCGACGTTGCGCTCGACGAGCGGCATGATCTTGCCGTGGCTGTCAGTATAGGTCTCGACGACCTCCTTCCACGGCCACACCTTGTTGAGCGAACCGACCATGAACCCCATGAGCACCGCGACCGTCACGTCGTGCCAGTGCTTCAGCAGCCACGAGAGCAGGTGCGAAAAGCTGATGATGCCCGCCGCGGCGCCCACGACGAAAATCACGATGACGGGAACGTTCAGGTCGCCCACGGCCTGCATGATGAACTGGTACTTGCCCAGCAGCAGCAGGATGAAAGCGCCCGAAATGCCGGGCAGAATCATCGCGCAGATGGCAATCGCGCCCGAAAGCAGGATAAACCACCACGTATCGGGCGTCTCGGCGGGCGTGGCGACGGTGATCCACCACGCCGCGGCAGCGCCGATCAGACATGCCGCGACGGTCTGCACCCGCCAGCGTCCGATCTGCTTGGCCACCAGCAGCGCCGAAGCGACGATCAGACCGAAGAAAAACGACCAGATGGCGATCGGATGGTTCGTGAGCAGGTAGGTCATCAGCCGGGCCAGCGAGAAAATCGCAATGGCGATGCCCAGCAGCACGGGCAGCAGGAAGCGGCCGTTGATATGCCGCCAGAATTCTTTCAGCCGCAGCGTGCCGAGCAGCCGCAGGGCGGTGGCGTCGACGCTTTTGATCGCTTCGATCAATTCTTCGTAGATGCCCGAAATGAAGGCGATCGTGCCGCCCGAAACTCCGGGAACGACGTCGGCCATGCCCATGGCGCAGCCCTTGAGCGTAAGTAACAGATATTGGGAAAACTTCATAATCCTGATTTTAGCCACAAATATAATAAAATTGCGGGAATCGCACACACTCCGCCAACAGACGCTCCGCACGAAGAGAGCGTGCGACAGGTTTCCGGCATCGAAAACACCCCCGCCAGAGCCAAACTCCGACAGGGGTGGAATCGTTGAAACCGGACATGCCCGACAGCCTTATTTCCGGCCGGGAAGGCTATACGCCGACCTTCTCGCGCTCCCGGCGCTCGAAGAATTCGGGTTTGCTGCGCCGGATAAAAGCGACGACCTCGCTCAGTCCGTCCGAAAATTTCTCGAAATCCTCCTTATACAGGAAAATCTTGTGCCGGTCGTACGAAAAACCGCCGTCGGGGTTGGTCACCTTGCGGCTCTCGGTTATCGTCAGGAAATAGTCGCCGCCGCGCGTGCCCCGCACATCGAAAAAGTAGGTGCGCCGGCCGGCTTTCACGGCCTTGGTCAGAATCTGGTCTCCATATTCCTCCGCGTCGCGGCGAGGCGTTGTCTGGGGTGTCATGGCGTGGTAGTTTTGGGATTGCACTAAGATTAATTCATATAACGAATATAAGCAATTTAATCCTAAAATCCAAAACTTTCCGCCTTAATTTTCAGGCATCAGCAGCGGGGCGCCCTCATGTTCCCAGCCGCCCAGAATCTCCACCGCACGCCGATAGGCGCCGTTCTGCGCCGGGTTCATCACCCGGTAGAAAGCCCCCGTATCGAACAGCCGCTGCGCCACGAGCGCCTTCAGCTGGACGCGCATCAGCGGCTCCGATGCCGCAAAACCCGCCTCGTCGAACTCCACGCCGCGCTCCGCCCCCAGCGCCGTCAGGCCCGTGAGCATCTCCTCCCCGACGCCGAATCCGGCGTCGAAAGCGGCGAAATCGGGGTAGGCGCGCTCCAGCCTGCCGCGCTCGCGGTCCATGTACGAGATGACGTATTCATTGACCACGCCGCGGCGGATCAGATTGGCGTAGTAGACCGAGAATCCCGCAGTATCGGCTTTGACCATGACATCGGGACGGATGCCGCCGCCCCCGTAGACCGTGCGGCCCGTGCGCAGGGTCCGGTACTCCGGCGCCCCGGCGTCGAGCGAATCGCGCACCGCATCGTTGTAGCGGCGCAGGTGGTCGAGGTAGTATTCGCGGCGTTTGCCCTTCTCGTAGGGACGCTGGATCACACGCCCCGAAGGGGTGTGGTAACGGGCCACGGTGATACGCACGGCCGAGCCGTCGCCGAGTCCGATCTGACGCTGCACCAGCCCCTTGCCGAAGCTCGGACGGCCCACGACCACGCCGCGGTCCCAATCCTGCACGGCCCCGGCGACGATCTCGCTGGCCGATGCCGAGTTCTCGTCGATCAGCACCGCCAGAGGCCCGTCGGGCGCCTCACCGTCGTGCGGATTGCGCAGCGACATCGGCGGCACGGCGCGTCCTTCGGTCGAGACGACCAGCGCGCCCCGCGGCAGGAAGAACCCGGCCATTTCGACCGCCTGCTCCAGCAATCCGCCGCCGTTGCTCCGCAGGTCGAGGATCAGGCTTTGGGGCCGGCCCAGCTTGTCGAACGCCTCGCGGAACTCCGACATCGTCGTGCGTCCGAAACGATTGACCTTGATATAGCCCACGCCGTCGGCGGCCATGTAGGCCGCATCGACCGTGTTGAGCGGAATCTTGTCGCGGACGATCACGAAATGCAGAGGCGCCGGCTCCCCGTGGCGCACGACGTCGATTTCGACCCGCGTGCCGGTCTTGCCGCGCAGGTGCTTCGGCACGTCGGTCTGCTTGAAGCCCACGGCGTCGAGCGTGTCAATGCGCACGATGCGGTCGTTGGGCATGACGCCCACGCGCTCGGCAGGCCCGCCGACGATCGTATTGACCACGATCACCGTATCCCGCAGCACATTGAACTCGATGCCGATGCCGCTGAACTCACCGTCGAAACTCTCCTGCACGCCCTTCATATCCTCCGCGCCGATATAGGCCGAGTGGGGGTCCAGCTCTTCGAGCATCCCCTCAATGGCGCTTTCGACCAGCGGCCCCATCTCCACCTCGTCGACATACAGCCCGTCGAGGTAGCGGTAAACCTGCATCAGTTTCCGCAACTGCTGTGCGGCCCCGGTCTCCTGCGCCGCGAGAGGCAGGGCGAAAAGGGCGGTGAAGAAAAGTAAGACGATACGCATAGCGATAGAATTTTAAGATTCGACAATTTAAAAAACCGGCCGTACTGCTCCGGACAAGCCGGTGCCGCAGCACGACCGGGATATCGGTTTTCGGGGTGCGCCTAACGCCGGGACTCCAAATCCGCTGCCAGAGCGGCGAAAGGTACCTGACGCTGCTCGCCCGAACGCATGTCCTTGACCGTCGCGGCCTGCGCCTCCAGCTCCTGCGAGCCGATGATGACCACGTAGGGGATGCTCCGGCGGTTGGCGTACTCCATCTGTTTCTTCATCTTGCCGCACTCAGGGTAGATTTCGGCGGCGACGCCCGCATCGCGCAGCGAGCGGAGCAGCTCCAGCGACGCGGCCTCCTCCTCGGCGCCGAGGTTGGTGAAGAACACCCGCGTCGTGAAGCTGACCTCTTCGGGGAAAAGGTTCAGCCCCGTCATCACGTCGTATATGCGGTCCGCGCCGAACGAGATGCCCACGCCCGACATGTTGGGCATGCCGAAAATGCCGGTCAGGTCGTCGTAACGGCCGCCGCCGCAGATCGAACCGATGGCGAAATCGAGCGCCTTGACTTCGAAGATCGCCCCGGTGTAGTAATTCAGTCCGCGCGCCAGCGAAAGATCCAGCTCCACCGTCAGGCCGATGCCCGACCGCTGCACGTAGCCGAACACGGTCTCCATCTCCTCGATGCCTTTCAGGCCCGTCTCCGAGACCGCCAGCACCTCGCGCAGTTTCGTGAGCTTCTGCGAATTGTCGCCGCTCAGCTCAAGTATCGGTTGCAGTTTGTCGACCGCCTCCTGCCCAAGTCCGCGCTCCAGCAGTTCGGCCTTCACGTTGTCCAGCCCGATCTTCTCCAGCTTGTCGATGGCGACGGTAATGTCCATCATCTTGTCGGCGTGGCCGATCGCCTCGGCGATGCCGAAAAGAATCTTGCGGTTGTTCATCTTGAGCGCCACGCGGATGCCCAGCGCACGGAACACCCGCTCGACGATTTCGATCAGCTCGACCTCGCACAGCAGCGACCGGGTGCCGATAACGTCCACGTCGCACTGGTAGAATTCGCGGTAACGGCCCTTCTGCGGCCGGTCGGCGCGCCATACGGGCTGCACCTGATAACGCTTGAACGGGAACGTCAGCTCGCCCTGATGCTGCACGACGTAACGCGCGAAAGGCACCGTAAGGTCGTAGCGCAGGCCCTTTTCGCAGATTCTGGACGCCTGACGCACCTCGTCGTCCGACAGCCCCGCGGCGTAATCGCCCGAATTGAGGATCTTGAACAGCAGTTTGTCGCCCTCCTCGCCGTATTTGCCCAGCAGCGTCGAAAGGTTCTCCATCGAGGGCGTTTCGAGCGGCGCGAAGCCGTAGGTGCGGAACACCCCCTTGACGGTGTCGAAAATATACTGGCGGCGCATCATCTCCGCGGGGGAGAAGTCGCGCGTGCCCTTGGGTATGGACGGTTTTTGTATTCCCATTTTATTTCGTGTTTATCAATCTTTGTGCGGACTACTCTTCGATCAGTTTGCGGTATTTCACGCGGTGGGGCGTCGTGTCGCCTCCCTGCGCCTTCTTCCACTCCTCGTACTCGCTGTACGATCCCTCGTAGAAGACCACCTTCGAGTCGCCCTCGAACGAGAGGATGTGCGTGGCGATACGGTCGAGGAACCAGCGGTCGTGGGAGATCACCACGGCGCAGCCCGCGAAGTTTTCGAGACCCTCCTCCAGCGCACGGAGCGTATTGACGTCGATGTCGTTGGTCGGCTCGTCCAGCAGCAGCACGTTGCCCTCCTCCTTGAGCGCCAGCGCCAGATGGAGACGGTTGCGCTCGCCGCCCGACAGCATGCCGCACTTCTTCTCCTGATCGGCGCCGGAGAAATTGAAGCGCGCCACGTACGCGCGGGCGTTCACCTGCCGGTTGCCCAGCATAATCAGGTCCGTGCCGCCCGAAATCACTTCGTAAACGGTTTTCTCAGGGTCGATCGACTTGTGCTGCTGGTCCACATAGGCCAGCTTCACGGTCGGCCCCACGCGGAACGATCCGCCCGTCGGCGTCTCCAGCCCCATGATCATCCGGAAGAGGGTGGTCTTGCCCGTACCGTTGGGTCCGATCACGCCCACGATGCCGGCGGGCGGCAGCGAGAACTCCAGATGTTCGTACAGCACCCGGTCGCCGAACGCCTTCGACACGTCGTGCGCCTCGATCACCACGTCGCCCAGACGCGGACCGTTGGGTATGAATATTTCGAGTTTCTCCTCTTTCTGCTTGGCGTCCTCGTTCATCATCTTGTCGTAGGCCGACAGACGGGCTTTCGACTTGGCGTGACGCCCCGACGGCGACATGCGCACCCACTCCAGCTCGCGTTCGAGGGTCTTGCGGCGCTTCGACT
>OJPD01001599.1_pt1 | contig 10818 bp, 8 predicted proteins | sample 1598371 | NCBI WGS metagenome assembly OJPD01 (sample SAMN03922478, study PRJEB24848) | human gut metagenome | isolation source: stool sample | host: Homo sapiens | place: Germany | collected 2010-11
CTACACACTGCATATCGTCGGCAGCGTCAGATGTGTATAAGAGACAGGAATGCAGGTTGGCAAAGTTATTGAAATTTGGAGGAGGCTTTTTAAACATTAATCTGAATCTTAATTGGGTTGTATATAATGAAAATAATAGTCCATTAAAATGGAAACTTCATATTGAAAATAATAAAGTTGTTCCTGCTTGTACATATGGATATGGAACAATATATGGGAAGGTGGTTGATGATTGGAATAACCCAGTTTGTAATGCTGTAGTTAATGTTGTAAATGTTGATACAGGTGAAGTGGTTTTAAACGGAGTAACTAGTACATCAAATACTGGAGAAATAAAGAAAGGTGATTTTTTATTTAAAAATGTACGTATAGGGAATTATAAAGTGGAAATTAGTACAAATGATTATGAAATTGTTTCAAAATACATTAGCGTCTTTAAGAATAAAACATCTGATTGCGGGATAATAAAATTAAATAGAGTTAAATATGATGATTATGATATAGTTAAACTTAATGGCCATTATGATGTCGTTAAAATGATATCTGAAGGAAAATACTTAGTCGTGAAAGATGGTTTATGTGGTGTTATTGATGCAAATGAAAATTTAATAATACCAATTATATACAATGCAGATAATTCAAAGGAAGTTGCAGTAGATGAAATACTTTTGGTAAAAGATAATGTTGGATATGTATATAATAGTAATACACTAAATCTTATTTGTCGGTATCTTATTGAAGAAACAATAGAAGATAGTTCTGCATATAAGTATGAAAAAATAACAGAATCATCAGAATATGTAAATTATCCTGACAACATAATAAAAAGAGAGTACTGGCAGGGAATGATAATTGAGACTGTTGAATGCGGTTGGAGTATGTCATCAAATGGTTCATCAGGTGTATGGAATTCTGTATATGTTAAGTTTATAAATGCAAGAACCGGAAAAAATATTGTGCAAGGATTTGGGAAAAGCTATATTCCTATATCGGGCGATAATTGGAATGGAATAGCGACAAGTTCAAAGACAAATGACCATTCTGCAGTTGCGGTTATAGAAGATATAGAAAATGACAAATTATTTATGTATATTATTACAAAAGATGGTTGTAATGGGAGAGAAATTTCTTCTAATGAGGTTGTAGGAGAGAATGTTGCATATGATAATCACTGGATAAAAATGAGAGGATATATTCCAGAACAGGGCTATGCTTGGAAATTGATGAATGTAGACACAGGACATACATATAGTATGCCTTATAATGAATTTAGTAGCTGGTATTATGGTAATGATAAGTACTATGCACTTTCATTAGAGGGTAGTTTATATAACATTTGTTATGAAAATAGAATTATATCAACACAAAAGTATAAATTTGTTAATTTTACAAATGATAAAATTCTTATAGCTGGTGATTTAAATGGGGAATGTATCTTTATGGATTATAGTCTTAATGAAAAATTAAGGGCAAAAGATGCAAGCGTATACTGGAATGGAAAAGCATTAGTGTATGATGGAATTGGTGTTTATTATATTGATGAATTTTGTAAAAAAACCTCATCGTATTTATACAAAAATACCAGTATAGATTACATGTCAATAGGTGCTTTTAAAGCGGAAGGACAATGGTATATTATTAAATAGTATATATTAATTTAAATGTATAACAGGTGGATATCCTCTTATCATAATATAGATATACATAAAGAGCATGAGCATGTTACATGAAATTGTGTAACATGCTCATGCTTATTTTGTGCCGGTATCAATATATCCTCACACATGAAATATCTCAACAAGAAATATCATTGCGAGTCCATAGTAAGTAACAACTGCGACTAGGTCATTTACGGTTGTGATAAGCGGGCCTGACGCAACAGCCGGGTCAATGTGAATCTTGTGGAAGAACATAGGAATAATTGTTCCCACAAGGCTTGATACAACCATAGCAACAATAAGAGATAATCCGACGCAGCCAGATATTAAAAATGCTGACATCCACGCATATTTCTTGAATATATGAATATAGAAACCTAAGAATACAAGTGCCATGATTCCAAGACTTGCACCATTAATGAAACCAATCTTCATCTCTTTGAAAAGAAGGGATAACTTCTTCTTAGCACTTAAAGTCTCATCCATAAGTACACGGATAGTTACAGCAAGTGATTGTGTTCCGACATTACCAGCCATGTCAAGAACGAGTGACTGGAAGCATATTACAATCGGAAGGACAGCAACTACTGATTCAAATATTCCTACAACTGATGAAACTGCCATTCCAAGAAACAGCAGTATAATAAGCCAAGGCAGACGTTTCTTGATACTTACAAGAGTTGGCTCGCTTAAATCGTCTTCTGAAGTAAGACCAGCGAGCTTTGCATAGTCATCACTCATTGCATCGTCAACAAGTTCAACTATATCTGTTGCAGTAAGAATACCGCATATTTTTCCATCATCAGTAAGTACAGGAATGGAATCCTCTTCGTAATCTGCAATCTTATCAATACATTCATTGATATTTTCATGCTCATATACATAAGGGTATGAGCTGCTTATTATGTCGGCAAGATTATCATTCTGCCTCGCAATAATTAAATCCTTTAAGTCAATTGCACCGGCAAATTTGTCAGCACTATTAACTACATATATAGTTGATATATTATCATGCTCACCAGCTTGCTTGACAAGGGCGCTCATGGCTTCTCTTATAGTAAGATTATCCGGTATGCATATGAAATTATTAGTCATACAGCTACCAATCTCATCGTCCTCATAAGAAAGAAGCTTCTGGACATCTTCCTTTGCATCAGCGTCTAAGTGTTCAACAATTTCATTCTTCTTAGTTTCTGACAAATCGTCAAGTACATCAACCGCATCGTCAGAATCCATGTAAGAGACAACCCTTGCTGCTTTCTCTAAAGATAATTCTTCAAGATAATCTTTCGCATCATCAAGATAAGAGAAAATCTCAGCAATCATATGTTCATCAAGAACGTTATATATATGCTGTCTTTCAGCAGGTGTAAGAAGAGTGATTGCTTCAGCAATATCCTTCTCATGATATTTAGAAAGTGTCTTAACTAATTTCTGTGAATTCTTAGATGACTTAAAAATCCTGCCAAGTTCTTTTACATAATCTTTCTTTGGAAATAATACTTTGTTCATTGTGACCTCCTTCTTGCCTGAATTGGGCATAAAAATACATCGCTACAGATGATTGTGATAGTAAGGATCCTCTGATGCGATGTATAAAAGGCACAATTTATTAGAATGTGGTTATGAGATTCTCACAGACAGCCACATTCCGAGCTTACACTTATAGTATACACCGCAGTTCTTACTTCGTCCTATACGATCGCAACTATCCATGAAAATCCACCTCCGTTCATAATCAGAAATTTTTACGGGCTGATTGTATCATAATATTTTTTAAAAAACAACAAAAATGTGTTACAATATTTTAAATATTATTCAGGCAGGTAAGAGTATGACATTACAGCAGTTAAGATACATCGTTATGGTTGCAGAGACAGGCACGATTACTGAGGCGGCAGGAAAATTATATATTTCACAGCCAAGCCTTACCAATGCAATTCATGAACTTGAAAAAGAGATGAATATTACGATATTCAACAGAACTAATAAGGGAATAAGCGTGTCGAAGGAAGGAGAAGATTTTCTTTCATATGCAAGGCAGATACTTGAACAGGCAGCCATACTTGAGGACAGATATAAGGGTGGTAATGGTGGCAGGAAGCAGTACTGCGTATCGACACAGCATTATTCATTTGCAGTCAACGCATTTGTTGACCTTATAAAGCAGTTCGGGCAGGATGAGTATGATTTCAGCTTAAGAGAAACGCAGACTTATGAGATTATCGAGGATGTTGCAAGGTTAAGAAGTGAGATTGGAATACTGTTCATTAATGATTTTAATGAGGCTGTTATTAGAAAGATTTTAAAGTCATATGAACTTGAATTCCATGAGCTTTTTACAGCAAGACCACATGTATTCATAAGCAGAAAACATCCACTTGCAGAGTGCAGTGTCATTCATAATGAGCAGTTAGAAGAATATCCTTATCTGTCATTTGAGCAGGGCGAACATAATTCATTCTATTTCTCAGAGGAGATATTCTCAGAGACAGCAAGAAAGAAGAATATAAGAGTCCGTGACAGGGCAACGCTTTTTAACCTGCTTATCGGACTTAACGGTTACACAGTGAGCAGTGGTATTCTTGACAAGAAGCTCAACGGAAAAGACATTATAGCAGTGCCACTTGCTGATGAATCAGATATGCATATTGGTTACATAACTCACAGAAAAGGGATGCTTAGCAGGCTTGGAAGTACATATCTTGAGGCTATAAGGAAGTATCTTAAGTAGTCATTGCATGTATGTAAAATGAGTTAGCCATAGCTTTAAACTATGGCTAACTCATTTTTTTATGTATTATACAAATGTTTTTTTCGAATTTATAATGACAACATCAAATTATAGATGAGGAGAGCAGGTATGAAGACAGCAGTAGCAGGTTATCCAAGGATAGGAACATTAAGAGAGTTAAAGTTTGCATTAGAAAAATATTTCAGAAAAGAAATAAGTGCAGATGAACTGACACAGACAGCAAAGGAGTTACGAAAGACACACTGGCTTATACAGAAAGAGGCAGGAATTGATTATATCACAAGCAATGATTTTTCATATTATGATATAGTGCTTGATACAGCATTTTTACTGAATATAATTCCTGAAAGATACAAGAAACTTGAGGTTTCAGAGCTTGATAAATATCTTGCAATGGCAAGGGGCTATCAGGGAGAGAACGGTGACGTTAAAGCTCTTGCAATGAAGAAATGGTTTAATACTAATTACCATTATATTGTTCCAGAGGCTGAGGACAGCACGCAGATAAGACTTACAGGTAATAAGCTGTGGGCAGAATATGCAGAGGCAAAAGAACTTGGAATAGAGACAAAACCGGTAATCACAGGTGTGTATACTTTATTTAAGCTGTGCAGATTTACAGGCAAGAAGAGGGCAGATGATTTTATCAATGCATTTATTGAAGCATATAAAGATGTTTATAGCAAATGTGAAGCTGTAGGAATCCAGTGGCTTCAGTTTGATGAGCCTGCACTTGTACAGGACATGACAGAAGAAGACAGAGAACTGTTTGTCAAAATGTATAGTGATATTTTAGGCAAGAAGCAATCATGCAAAGTATTGCTTCAGACATATTTCGGAGACGTGAGGGATGTGTATGAAGATATTGTTAAGCTGTCGTTTGACGGAATCGGACTTGATTTTATTGAGGGAAAGAAGACAGCAGAACTCATTGAAAAATATGGATTTCCAAAGGACACGGTATTATTCGCTGGACTTGTAAATGGAAAGAATATCTGGAAGAACCATTATGAGAAGACTTTGAATGTGCTTAAAAAGCTTGAAGATAAGGGAATACAGACAGTTTTGTCAACATCATGCTCGCTGCAGCATGTTCCATATACATTAAAGCATGAGAATAAACTTTCGAATGAATATCTGAATTACTTCGCATTTGCAGAAGAAAAGCTTGTGGAATTAAAGGAATTAAGCAGGCTTGATGAGTGTGGAAATATTGAAGAAGATGAAAGATTCAAGACAAACAGGAAGCTTTTTGCAGGTACAAGAAAATGTGATAATGAAGCTGTAAAGAAAAGACTTGCGGAAGTTACAGAGGCGGATTACAGAAGACTTCCTGCAAGAAGTGAGAGACAGCAGCTTCAGAAGAAAGAATTTTCATTACCGAAGCTGCCTACAACTACAATCGGTTCATTTCCACAGACAAAAGATGTTAAGGCCAACCGTTCAGCATTCCGTAAGGGTGAAATCAGCGAAGAACAGTATGTTGAATTTAATAAGAAGAAAATTGAAGAATGTGTCAGATGGCAGGAAAAAATCGGACTTGATGTACTTGTTCATGGAGAATACGAAAGAAATGACATGGTTGAATATTTCGGTGAAGCGTTGGGAGGTTTTCTGTTCACAGAGAAAGCATGGGTTCAGTCATATGGAACAAGATGTGTTAAACCACCTGTTATATGGGGAGATGTTTACCGCAAGAAGCCGATAACAGTTGAGTGGTCTGTGTATGCACAGTCACTTACAGATAAGATAATGAAAGGAATGCTTACAGGTCCGGTAACAATTCTTAACTGGTCATTCCCAAGAGAAGATATTACAATCAAGGAATCAATTTCGCAGATTGCACTTGCAATAAGAGATGAGGTGCTTGACCTTGAAGCAAATGGAATTAAGATTATTCAGATTGATGAGGCAGCCTTAAGAGAAAAGCTTCCGTTAAGAAAATCTGACTGGAATACAGAATATCTTGATTTTGCAATACCAGCATTCAGACTTACTGCAAGCGGCGTAAAACCTGAAACACAGATACATACTCATATGTGTTACAGTGAATTTACAGATATAATCCCAGCAATAGACGACATGGACGCTGATGTTATCACATTTGAAGCATCACGCTCAGACCTTCAGATTCTTGACTCTTTAAGAGAAAACAATTTTGAAACAGAGGTAGGACCTGGTGTATATGATATTCATTCACCAAGAGTACCATCGGTTGAAGAGATTACCCGTGCAATAAAGATAATGCTTACAAAGATAGACAAAGACAAGCTGTGGGTAAATCCAGACTGCGGACTTAAGACAAGAGGTGTGCCAGAGACAGAAGCAAGCCTTAAGAATATGGTTAAGGCAGTTGAGATTATCAGGGCTGAGTTGTAGTGTAGGCATTTGTGAGACTGGAGATGGTTTATTGTGAGGCGGCGTGGTGGATTGGACGTTGAAGTGGAGAAAGTCACAGAGGAAGTCCAAAAGGGACTAGAAAACATGTCGGATTGGATGTTGAAGCAGTGGGAAAGCAAGCAAAAGTCCAAACGGAACGAGAAAGAGTGACGGATTGGATGTTGAAGCTCAGAAAAACACGCAAAAAGTCCAATGAAAAAAAAACGCAACAAAAAGGGCGATGTCAAAACTGACATCGCCCTGAATTATATACAGTTTCCAACTAAAGAATCCTACACTCCGCTATAAGCACTATATCCGCCGTCAACAGGTAACACTATACCATTGACAAAGCTGGCTGTTTCATCACTTGCAAGAAAGAGTGCAGCGCCAATAAGCTCTTCAGGATTGCCAAAGCGTCCCATAGGTGTTCCGGCAATAATTTTTCTGGCACGGTCTGTGTATGTTCCGTCTGCATTGAATAAGAGGTCATGATTCTGTTCGGCAGCGTAGAATCCCGGAGCAATTGCATTGCATCGGATGCCGCTTTCGCCAAAATGTACAGCAAGCCACTGTGTAAGATTAAGAATAGCACTCTTGGCATTACCATAAGCCATAACCTTAGTAAGAGGAAGAATAGAAGTTACAGAAGCAATATTGATAATACTGCCACTTCTTTTTTCAACCATATCCTTAGTAAATACCTGAATAGGAAGAAGAGTTCCCATGTAATTAAGATCCATAACATCGCGTATTCTGTCTTCATCAAGATTCCAGAAAGAATAGTCAGAATCTTCTTTTTCTTTCTTTAACATCTCGATGGAAGTAATTGCACCAGGCTGGTTGCCGCCTGCACCATTAATGAGAATATCACAGCTGCCGAGTTCATTCTTAATAGTTTCATAAGCAGCTGAAAGCTCATCTTTATTAATTACATTGCAGCTGTAGCCTTTAACAGTAACATTTTTGTTATATTCATCCAGAGCATCTTTAGTAAGCTTCTCAGAAACAGAAGCAAGCTTTTCTTTGTTACGTCCGATTATTGCAACCTTAGCACCGCATACGGCAAGTCCATATGCCATGGCTGAGCAGAGAGTTCCGCTTCCTCCGGTTACAATAGCAGTTTTACCTGAAAGATTAATATTAAATGGTACCTTCATTTTACTTAAGAAAATCCTCTCTCATAGGATTGAATACATCACAGAGGATTCCTTCTTCAAGACATGTAACACCATGGGTTACGCCAGAAGGCATGTATACGCTGTCGCCCTGATTAACGATTTTAGTTTCATCACCGATAGTGAATTCAAAGCTTCCCTTAGCAACATAAGTAATCTGCAGATGCTTGTGGCTATGGAAATTGCCCTTAGAACCTTTTTCAAAATGAATCTCGCACATCATAAGGTCATCAGAGTAGCATAATATTTTTCTTGTAACACCAGGTTCGCAGTTAGTAGCTGTAACATCTTTGTTAAATGTAAACATATATAATACCTCGTTTCTATATTATTGATTGTTTGTATGTATATATTAAACTTTTACATCAAAAAAAACTAGCATAATTATCAAACTATGTTATATTAAATACAGATATATTGTTTAAACATTTTACATGAAGGGGGTGCACATTAAGATGATGATTAACGGCGTTAATGATATGAATAGAAATCTGTCTGTTAATGTAGCAGGTGTTGATACACAGGATATAAGCTCTGCAAGACTTAAAGCAATGAAGCGTTCCGGACAGGTGGAATGTGAAACATGTGCGAACAGGGAATATAAGGATGGTTCAGATGAAGTAAATGTTTCATTTAAGAGTGCAGCACATATTGACCCGTCAGCAGCGGCCACAAAGGTTATGGCACATGAACAGGAGCATGTTTCTAATGCGAACAGGAAGGCTGCCAGTAAAGATGGCGAAGTACTGAATGCGACAGTTACACTTAAAACGGCTGTCTGTCCAGAGTGCGGAAGGTCGTATGTGTCAGGTGGTGTCACAAATACAGCAATTAAATATCCTGCCACATCTTACGGACAGAACCAGAAATCAGCAGATTATCCTGAATTTGCGGGTAAAAATGTGGATTATGCAGGATAATTGATGTATGAGCGTGGAATAAAGTATGGAAAAAGTAACGGAGAATAGTAGTTTTATGTATACAATATGGCTTGTGCTGGCACTTATATGCATGGGATATTATATAGTGTGTGCAACATACGCAGGGGTAGGTTCATCATTTATATTTATATGGCTGCTGGGTGCTGTCTTTTTTGGATTAGTATTTGCAGTGAGAGTATTAGAAATCAAAGGAATAATTCATGTGGCAAAGGTCTTAAGAATTTGCTTTATAGTGATAATGGCAACTGGTGCGTCTCTTTTTATTTTTATAGAAGCACTGATAATTAAAGGAATGATGGCAAAGCCAAAGGATAACTGTGATTATATAATAGTACTTGGCTGCCAGATAAGAGGTGACCACATAACAAGGTCACTTAAGAACCGGTTAGATGTTGCTGTTTCCTATGCAATAGATAACCCTGATACCACAATAATAGTATCAGGCGGCAGGGGAAAAGGTGAAAATACAACAGAAGCATTTGCAATGTATAATTATCTTGTATCTAAAGGAATAGATGGCTCACGCATAATACAGGAAGATAATTCAACAGATACATCAGAGAATATGAAGTATTCAGTACAATACATAGAGAATACAGATTCACTGGTTGGCATAGTAACCAACAACTTCCATATAGCAAGAAGCCGCCTTCTTGCCAGACATGCAGGATTAAACAATACCTGTGGAATGCCAGCAGAAAGCGACCATGTACTATTCATAAACTATATGGTAAGAGAAGCAATCGGAATAGTAAAAGATTTTGTGTTCGGAAATTTTTAAGAATTTATTATTTATATATAAAAAAGAAGTACCTGTATTTTAGTCTGATAACCGAATTATTACGAACCCAGTGTAAGTTATGCTGCTATTTGCAAAATGGTATTGCAGAAAAGCTCGTTCAAGCGAAGCGCGTTTGCTTTTCTGCGATATAAAAAGCTCTGCAAATGGCAGCATTTACTTACACAAGGTGAGTAATATCTGAGGTTATCAGACTAAAATACAGGTACTTCTTTACATATATTAATGATAAAACCTCTGTATTTCATTGATTAAAGAATAAGTCTGATTGTATCCATCGTTATACATTGAAAGAATCTTATTAAAGTCCTTTTCAATCTTTCCAAAGCCCTTGCTTTTAGTAGGGCGGATAACGAGGCAGCGGCCTTCTTTTTCGTAGCGTTCAAGACGCTTTAAGCACCGGTTGTAACGTTCAGCACGAAGAAGAATATCACGCTGAATTTCAGGATATTTAAGGAAAGCTCTTGCAAGGGTCCGCACTGAACTTGTTGTCTGCTTCTGATAGCCTGCTTCACGGGTAAGAACAACAACAACTCTGTCACAGCCATCTTCAAATGCTTTTTCAAAAGGTATGGAATCACTTAAACCACCATCAAGGTAAGGTGTTCCATCAAGATATATAAGAGGAAAAGCCAGTGGGAGAGCACATGTTGCCCGTAAAAGCTGGTTGGTGCGGTCATATCCTGTGAAAGTTTTATATTCAGGTTTTCCAGTGAGTACATTAGTTACAACACATTTGAAAGTACCTTTATATCTGAGAAATGCATCATAATCATAAGGCACAAGTTCGTTTGGAATGGTGTCAAATGTGAAATTAAGCCCATAAAGAGAACGGTTATCCCTGTGTACCATGTTGCTAAGTCCCACATAACGTTTATCATTTCTATAATCAATAAGAATCTTTAAGTTTCTTCCAATCTGTCCTGATGCCATGGATACGCCGTATGCAGCGCCGGCTGATACACCAATCATGTAATCAGGCATAATTTTATTTTCTAACATTGCATCCATAACACCGCATGAAAATATGGTTCTGAATGCGCCACCTTCAAATACAATTCCTGTTTTCATAATCTGACCTTTCTGAATAATAACTTTATACAAAATG
>OJPD01001613.1_pt1 | contig 10725 bp, 7 predicted proteins | sample 1598371 | NCBI WGS metagenome assembly OJPD01 (sample SAMN03922478, study PRJEB24848) | human gut metagenome | isolation source: stool sample | host: Homo sapiens | place: Germany | collected 2010-11
CTTCTAATCTTTGAGAATGCTTAAATTTATATTTGTAACCGATAATTATCTTAGCAAAAATGGAAATCAATGTGAAACAAATTGAATTAAAGTTTCAGCGTTTCTTTACTGAAAACTTCCCAAAAGTAAAGAATTATGCACAGATGCTGCTTAGGTCAGAGATTGATGCAGAGGATGTAGCGCAAGATGTTTTCTATAAACTTTGGTTACAACCCGAGATATGGCTAGACAATGAAAAGGAACTGGATAACTATCTCTTTATAATGACTCGAAACATTATTCTGAATATCTTCAAACACCAGCAAATAGAACAGGACTATCAGGAAGGGTATCTTGAAAAGGCGGTACTTCATGAACTGATGGAAAGTGAGGACACGCTGAAAAACATATATTATGAAGAAATGCTGCTTGTCATTCGCCTGACTCTGGAGAAAATGCCGGAACGCCGGAGATTAATATTCGAGCTTAGCCGTTTTAAAGAACTTAGTTATAAAGAAATAGCGGAGAGGCTCAATATTTCTATTCGCACGGTGGAGCATCAGGTTTATCTGGTGCTTATAGAATTGAAGAAAGTACTCCTCTTTTTATTTTTTCTGTTTTCATTTAAGTAGTGTTTTTGTTTTAGTTGTATTTAAAGTATAAAGGAGAAAAACGAGGATGAAAAATTATATTCAGCATATTATAGAGTTATTCGGGCATAATGAATATTCATTGGGCACGCGGAGAAGAGTGCAGCAATGGTTGGCAGATGAGAACCATGCGGAAGAAAAAAAAGAAGCACTCCATGCGTTGTGGCAGCAAGCGGGAGAACAGAAGGTACCCCGTGGCATGCAGCAGTCGATACAACGGATGCAACGAAATATAGGAATGCAGCCTGCCGGTTCCGATAAGAAGTATCAATTGCTTATATGGAGAGCGGCAGCTATTTTCTTGTTGGCAGTGTCGTCTGTTTCAATCTATCTGATGCTGGAGAAGGACAAGCCGCAAAAGGATCTGGTAGAATATTATATACCGACAGCGGAAATACGTGAATTTACATTGCCTGACGGTACACGGGTGATGCTGAATTCGAAAAGTACTTTACTGTATCCCGAACAGTTTACTGGTAAAACGCGCAGTGTATATTTGATTGGTGAAGCAAATTTTCAGGTAAAGCAGGATAAAGAACATCCCTTTATTGTAAAAGCCAATGATTTTCAAATTACTGCTTTGGGAACAGAGTTTAATGTGAATGCCTACCCGGAGAATGATGAATTGACTGCAACTCTGCTGGAAGGAAGTGTGAAAGTAGAATTTAATAACCTATTATCTAATGTGATTTTAAAACCTAATGAGCAGATAACGTATAATAAACAGACCCGAAAGCGTAGCCTTCAAACGCCGCGAATGGAAGATGTGACTGCCTGGCAGCGTGGAGAACTGGTTTTCAGCAATATACATCTGGACGAGATTTTCACAAGCCTCGAACGTAAGTTCCCTTATACCTTTGTTTATAGCCTTCACAGCCTGAATGATAAAACGTATAGTTTCCGTTTCCAACAGAAAGCCACTTTGGAAGAAGTTATGCAGATTATAACTCAAGTAGCGGGAGATGTCAAATATGTAATCAGGGGAAATAAATGCTATATTACAGATAACGAATAAAGAATAATTGTTGAACCTTTTTTAATTTAATACATTATGCAAAAAAATATCCGGAAGAAATGGCCGTTTCTCCCGGATGTGAAATCATTCTCTTTTTAATATTAGCGTGTCTTGACGCTATTTCAATTGATCATAAAATAATAACCAATTAACTAATACTAAAAAGATGCTACAAATTTATGAAAAAATAGCAGATAATGTTGCTCAAAAGCGAGTATTTCTCATTTTTTTAGGTCTATTGTTGCTGCAGACCCTCGCTTTTGCTCAAAATGATAGTAAAATAACTATCAAGCAAAAAGATATCACTGCAGTAGATGCGTTGAAAGCTGTGGAACGGCAGTCGAAGATGTCTATTAATTACAGTGATTCCGAACTGAAAGGAAAGAAAATAGCCGAACTAAACTTGGAAAACGCATCAGTGGCAACTGCACTCGACGCAATCTTAAAAGGAACTGGTTTCTCGTATCAGATTCAGGGTAATTATATCATAGTTACCGAAAAGAAACCTGCTGCGCAATCTCAACAATCTCAGAAAATGATTAAGGGAAAAGTGACCGATGAGAATGGTGAACCTCTTATTGGGGTAAATATATCAGTGGAAGGTAGTTCTACGGGTACAATAACCGATTTTGATGGAAACTTTTCTATTAGCGGTCCCGGCAATGCCAGGCTGAGAGTATCTTATATAGGATATGCAACTCAAATGATTGCAGTTTCCGATAAAGAGTTTTATCCGGTTACCATGAAGCAGGATGCTGAGGTACTGGACGAAGTCGTTGTTACGGCATTAGGTATCAAGCGTGCGGAGAAAGCACTGTCTTACAATGTGCAACAAGTAAAAGGAGATGAAATAACCGCTATCAAAGACGCTAACTTCATTAATTCGCTGAACGGTAAGATAGCGGGTGTGAGTATCAACAAAAGTGGTAGCGGTGTCGGTGGTGCAACGCGTGTAGTAATGCGTGGTGCAAAATCCATCGAAGGAGACAATAATGCACTGTATGTAGTTGACGGTATTCCTTTGTTTAATACCAATATGGGAAACACCGACAGTGGTATCATGGGTGAAGGCAAAGCCGGAACAGAAGGTGTTGCCGACTTTAACCCGGAAGATATCGAAAGTATTTCTATTCTGAGCGGACCTTCGGCTGCTGCTCTGTATGGTAGTAGCGCGGCAAACGGTGTCGTCCTGATTACTACGAAGAAAGGACAGGAAGGGAAATTGCAGATATCATTTTCTTCTTCATCCGAATTCAGTAAGGCATATATGATGCCTGAATTCCAGAATACCTATGGAAATAAAGAAGGTATGTTCGAAAGCTGGGGCGATAAGCTGTCCAGACCTAATTCATATGATCCTAAGAGTGATTTCTTTAATACCGGAACTAATTTCATTAATTCATTGACACTGTCGACCGGTACAAAGCAGAACCAGACGTTTGCTTCCGTATCTTCTACGAATTCAAAAGGTATTGTTCCTAACAATGCTTATGATCGTTTGAATTTTACGATTCGTAATACAGCTACTTTTCTGGATGATAAATTGCAGTTGGATTTAGGTGCATCCTACGTGAAGCAGAAAGATAAAAACATGGTATCGCAGGGACAATATTGGAATCCGGTGATCTCCGCTTATCTATTCCCGCGTGGCGAAAGTTTCGATGATATCAAGACTTTTGAACGTTACGATCAGAGTCGTAACATTCCGATACAGTATTGGCCTATTGCCGATGCTACTTATGGTTCACAGAATCCTTACTGGACTGCTTACCGCAATATAGCAACCAATGAAAAGAGCCGTTATATGTTCAACGTCGGACTGACTTATAAGATCACAGACTGGATAAATCTTGCCGGACGTTATCGTATGGATGATACTCATGTCCAGTTCGAACGTAAGGTTTATGCTACTTCCGATCAAAAATTCGCCGAAGGCAGAAAGGGACTTTATGACTATAGCAACTATAAAGACCGTCAGGAATACGCTGACTTTATGCTGAACATCAATAAGCAGTTTAATGACTTCAATGTTTCTGCCAACTTGGGTTATAGCTACTCTAACTACTGGTCGCTGGCAAGAGGTTATAAAGGAACATTGCTCGGAGTGACAAACCTGTTTGCAGCCAGCAACATCGACCCGTCCAACGGTCGTATTTCCGAAGATGGGGGTGACAGTCGCGTGCGCAATCACGCTATCTTTGCTAACGTCGAACTGGGTTGGAGAAGCATGCTTTATCTTACTTTGACCGGACGTAATGACTGGAACTCAAGGTTGGTAAACACCGATGAAGAGTCATTCTTCTATCCGTCGGTAGGTTTGTCCGGCATTATCTCTGAAATGGTGAAACTGCCCGAATTTATTTCATATTTAAAGGTGCGCGGGTCTTATACGGAAGTAGGTTCTCCGGTATCTAAATCAGGACTTACTCCGGGAACAGTTACCACTCCGATAGTGGGCGGTGCGTTATCTCCCACAGGTATCTATCCGTTTACCGACTTCAAGGCAGAACGTACCCGTTCGTATGAATTCGGATTGAGTGTTCGCTTTTGGAACAAGTTGAGTGCAGAAGTCACTTATTATAAATCGAATACATACAATCAGACATTTATCGGAGACTTGCCGGAGTTTTCGGGGTACAAACAAATTTATTTGCAGGCAGGTAACGTACAGAATCACGGATGGGAAGCCTCATTGGGATATAGAGACAGCTTTAAGGATTTTAGCTTCTCTTCAAACCTGACCTTCTCCCGCAATGTGAATGAAATTAAAGAAATGGTGGAAAACTACCATACTAGTATGAGTCCGGAACCTATTAACATCCCGGAAGTAAGGAAAGACAACGGGCGTGTAATTTTGAAAGTAGGGGGCAGTATCAATGATATTTATGCCAATACCTTCTTGAAGAAGGATAGCCAGGGCTATGTTGAAATCAAGCAAGACGGCTCGTTCGGACTTGAGCAGGGTGAACCGGTTTTCTTAGGAAAGACCGCACCGGACTTTAATATGGGTTGGAGCAACTCATTATCATACAAAGGGTTTGGCTTGAGTTTCTTGATCAACGGACGTTTCGGTGGTGTGGTAACTTCTTCTACCCAAGCTGTCCTCGACCGTTTCGGAGTATCAAAAACATCTGCCGAAGCGCGTGACGCAGGTGGTGTCTTATTGCCCGGACAGGGAAAAGTGGATGCTCAGAAATATTATCAGTTGATAGCTACGGGAGACTATACTACCTCCGGATATTATGTATATAGTGCTACCAACATCCGTCTGCAGGAACTGACTTTGAGTTATAAGTTCCCTAACCTTTGGTTTAAGGATATACTGAAAGACGTTACTTTGTCATTCATTGCCAACAATCCTTGGATGATCTACAGTAAGGCTCCGCATGATCCGGAACTGACTCCGTCTGTAGGAACATACGGTCAAGGTAATGATTATTTCATGCAACCGAGTGTAAGAAGTTTCGGTTTCGGTATTAAATTTAAATTATAATTGACCCATGAAAAAGATAAATCAATATAAACTATTGGCAGGCATTTGCGCTTTGGCGCTTTTTATTGCTTGTGACTTCGAAGAAATAAACACCAATCCATTCGAGATGACCAACGAAATGGGGATAAGAGATGGTGTTGCCATCGGAGGCGCCGTTACAGCAATGCAAAGAGCTGTAGTTCCTGTAGGAACACAAGCTGACGATACAGAGGCTATTAATCAATATCAGGTTGCTTACAATTTGTCAGCCGATTCGTGGTGCGGATTTTTCGGACAGAATAACAACTGGTATAGCGGTAGCAACAATACTACCTATTACTTACAGGACGCTTGGGTGGCTGCTACTTATAAGAATTCGTATACAGAATTACTTTCCTCATGGAAGGAAATCAGACAAGAATCCGAGAAAACCGGATCAATGGAAGTTTTCGCTTTGGCTCAGATTCTGAAGATTTCGGCATGGCATAAGACGCTCGAAACATTTGGACCGATTCCTTATACACATGCGGGTGAGCCTGCCTTGGTTATTCCTTTTGACAGCGAGAAAGACGCATTCAATGCTATGTTTGCTGACCTGACTGCTGCTATTGAGATATTGACAGCCAGAGCAGAACAAGGAGCAACCATTGTTGCCGATTATGATGCCGTATATGGCGGTGATACGAGAAAATGGGTCAAATATGCCAATTCGCTGATGTTACGGCTGGCAATGCGTATTAGTTACGCTGACGAAACGACTGCGAAGAAATATGTACTGCAAGCTTTGATGCACGAAGTTGGCGTGATGACTGCTAAAGCGGACGAAGCGCAGATGAGCAGTGGAGCCGGAATGGTATTTCGTAACAACATAGAATGGTTGTCAAACCAATATAATGAATGTCGTATGGGATCTTCCATGTTTTCTTATTTGTTGGGTTACAAAGATCCGCGTCTAGGTGCTTATTTTGAAGCTTCTGCCAGCGCGTATGCAACAGAGGCTTATGACGGTAAAAAATATCAGGCAGTTCCTCCCGGCAATGCTTATCAGCAAAACACGATTTACACCGACTTCTCCAAGCCTAATATTGCTGCGAACACGCCTACTTACTGGATGCGTGCTTCTGAAGTGTATTTTCTCAGAGCGGAAGCTGCATTGAGATGGGGAGCAGAGTTTGGAGATGCGAAGGCACTGTATGAACAAGGTGTTGCCACATCCTTTGATGAAAACGGTGTCAGTTCGTCTGTAGATGACTATTTGGCATCCGGCTTGACTCCGATTGCCCATAATATGAGAGCCTCATATTATAGCTACAACGCTGCTGCTCCTACTGCCGCGACACCCGAATTCAGCGGTGGGACGGAAGAAAAACTGGAGAAAATCATTATTCAGAAGTGGATTGCCCTTTATCCTAACGGACACGAAGCATGGACCGAATGGCGCAGAACAGGTTATCCGAAACTGAACCAGGTGCAGACAAATCGTGGGCAGGGTGTGACCCGTGAAGGTGGTATCCGCCGTATGGTGTATCCTCTCAGCTTCTCTCAGTCGGCAGACGACAGAGCCAATTATGAAGAAGCTTTGAATCTTTTGGGTGGTGCTGATAAAGATAAAGCAATCACTCAGCTATGGTGGGATTGTAAAAATAGAATCTATTAATCTGTGATTTATATGAAAATGTTAAAACGAATCTTATATATACTTCCTATTATTGGGATGGTGTTTACGTCGTGTGTCGATATAGAAAGCAAAGACTTTGAGCATATCGGTGGTTACAATACGATGGATAACGAAGAAAGCGCACAATATTATGCGGATCTTCGTGCATGGAAGGCAACAAGCAAGGATTACGGTCGTCCCATTTTTTTCGGATGGTTTAGTAACTGGTCACCCGAAGGCCCTATCCGTAAGGGATATTTGGCATCATTGCCGGACAGTATCGATATGGTTTCGATGTGGAGCGGTCCGTTTGGTTTGAATGAAGCAAAATTGGCTGATAAGGAGATTTTCCAGAAGAAGAAAGGTGGTAAGATCACTGTCTGTTATATTTTGCATAATATCGGGACAGGTATTACGCCTACTTCCGTTTCAGAGAAAGTACAGGCTGAAAACCCGGAAGCCTCCAGTGAAGAGATCAATGAACTGGTAAAAAAGGCTACAGAAGAATATTGGGGCTTTACCAGTGGAGAGAAGGGTGCGGAAGATCACATTACAGCGATTCAAAAATATGCAAAGGCGTTGGTGGATACTATCGTAGCTACTGATTATGATGGTCTGGACATTGACTGGGAGCCGGATAACGGTGGTGACGGAGGAAGATATGTCGGAAGTTTGAAAGACCGCCGTGGTGGTCCGCGTGGAGAATTTCTGCATTATCTGGTAGAAGAGATAGGAAAATACTTTGGTCCGAAGGCAACTGAACGTCCGAATGGCAAGTACTACTATTTTATGATAGATGGTGAAATCTGGAATTCGAACAAGGAATCGGCTCCCTATTTCGACTATTTCATTACTCAGGCGTATGGAGATTCCAATCTTGACAGGAGAGTCAGTACCTTGCAAAGTTGGTGTGGAGAATACTATGACTATCGTAAGCATATCTTACCGAGAACTTCGAGTCATCATGGGTGTCCGGTGGTGTTTTGCTGACTCAGGCAGCCTATAACCATGTCAATGGCCCGAAGGGCGGCGTAGGTGCTTTCCGACTCGATAATGACTATGATAATGCCCGTGATTACAATTTTGTGCGCCATGCGATACAAATCAATCAAGAGGCCTATAAGGAATATATGGACAGTCAATCTAATGAAAATACAGAACAGTAATGAAACGTATCAAAATCTTATATGCAAGTGCACTGGTTGCATTGTCTTTCTTCGGTGCTGGTTGTAACGATAGTGAAAGTGATCTGTTGACATCCAAACTTTATTTTGAGAGTAATGTGATAAGAGTGGAAGTGGAAGCGGATACTTATGACTGTGAATTGATATCACGTCTGTCAAATATGATGAAGAGTGATGTAAAGGTGAGCTATCAGATAGGCGGACAGGACCTAGTGGATGAATATAATCAAAAACATGGGACGACCGGACAGCTTCTGGCTGCTGATAACTATGAAATGCTGGGAGCTTCGTCGACCATTAAGGCAGGAGAACTTTATGCCAATCCATGTGAGTTGTTAGTGAAGAATATTACCAAAGGTGAAGATGGGGTGACTTATATTCTGCCTGTGTTAGTGAACAGTACGGATGTGGAAAAGATCAGCAGTACAAGTGTTACTTACATTGTTGTGAGGAAGCCGATTATCATTGATAAGGTGTACCGTGTGAATCCGGGGTGGTTTGATGTGCGTTTGCCGTCAGTGTACAAATCAACGGGTTCCGTCACTTTTGAAGCATTGGTTTATGCTTTGCGCTGGAAGAATTTGGGTACGATTATGGGTAATGAAGGTACTTTAATTATGCGTACCGGTGACTTGAATCACCCGGACAACGAACTTCAGATGGCGGGTAGTGTTGCGTTGCAGATGCCTGATGTGTCTGTGTTCCAGTTGAATAAGTGGTATCATGTGGCGTTCACTTATGATGCTTCTGCGGGAATGGCTACTCTCTATCTCAATGGTGAGAAAATAGCCGATAAGACTGTTGGCTCACTGACATTCGACTTGAACGAACGTTTCTGTATCGGCTATGCTTATGACTATGACAGTAGCCGTAAATGGAATGGATATATGAGCGAAGTACGTTTATGGTCAGTTGCACGTACTGCCAATCAGATTCGCGAAAATATGATGTTTGTTGATTCGAAATCAGATGGTCTGGTAGGTTATTGGAAAATGAATGGTGAAGACACTGAGCAACGTGACGGAGTATGGTATGTGCGCGATCAGTCGCCGAATCGTAACGATGCAACTTCAAACAATGGTCTGCGTGGTGAAAACGGTGGACGTCAGTCTTTCGTAGAGCCGACTGTGACAGAGATGAGGGTCAGACTTGAATAAGCTATAGGTTAGTTTTCAAAGTATATTAAGTGAAAAGAGGGCTGAATTCTGTATTGTGAATTCAGCCCTTATTTCTATTCATACGTAATACCGATTATTCCTTTGTGTCTTTGGGAATTACCAGGTGATATTTCTGTTATATTCTTTCTGTTTATTTTCAGATTTGTATTTGGAAACAAGCTTTTGATGCGTTGTATTCCTTCTTCCGTAATCTTGCCGGATAGCTCTAACCTTTCGATTTTCACTTTTGAAAGTTCGTCCGGTATATCAATTTCATTAATGAAGGTAAGCTCCAGCTGTTTTATTTCTTCAAGTTTCAGCAGTATGGAAGGGAACTCTTTCACTCTAAGGTTGATACCCCCGCCAAAACCTCCTGTTTTGGCGTCGGCTTTCAATCTGTTTATGAGTCTGGTGTTATCTGTGCTTTTCTTTCTGACCATCCAGCCGATTTGTGGTCTCAGGGCAAAACTCTCATTGTTTTGTTTGAGTCCGATGAAACCGGACCACAGTTCCAGTGGTGTTTCAATCACGGTATCATTGTATGCTTCAATATACTTTAAATCCACTTTTACTATCTCGCTCGGAAGTTTTTTACGACCCACAATCTGTTTTAGATTATTTCTTTTTCCTTCATTGTCATAAGGAAAGAATTTAATGATCCATCCATCAAAAGTCTCGGGAGCTCCACATGACTTTGGTGAATGACATTTAAACATATTACGCCAAAACTCTTGGTTAACGGTCCCCTTTGATGCCTTCACAAACTCCTCCAAAAGAGGTTCAAGTTGTGATGTCCACCATTCAAGTTTATATTCTTTTAGTTCTCTGGCTTTATTTAAAACTTTTTCCCAGTCTTGTGGTGTCCCTTCAAGCGTGATTTCCGGAATACCGCAAGCAATCATTATGGTGATAAATTCGAAGTATGATTTCACCGTTTCCATTATTGTTATCTCAGAAACGGTCTTTTCCAAAGAAGTCGTTGTAGAGAAATTACAAGTGAGTGTTTCGACCAGATTACCTCCTACTTCTTTTCTTATCTGTTCCGTAAACTGAGGGAGCATTTCTTCCCATGAAAGACTCGGGTCTTCCAGTTTTTTATTGGATTGTACAACTAAAGATTGTTTCCCGGAGAAATCTACAAAATATTTTCTCAAAGACTCATGGTTGGCATTCACATGTTGGGCAAAACCTTGGCTAATCAGTAACCAAATCATATCCGGTGATAAAACGAACGGTCTATGATCTGCATAAGCCTGATACATGCCGCAGAAAAAAGAATTATACCCAAAATGTACTAAACTGTCAGGAGATTCACTTTTGGCAATTACATTAAATGGAGGTTTCCAGATGTCTTTTTCTGTAATTCTAATGGTTAATTCATTATCAGATAACATCAGGTATCTGTAGATTTCATCGGGCGAAGCCACAGGATGCAACTTTTCGGGTTTGGAGAGTTGCTCAACTTCAAAAGTCGTTCCATTTTGAGCAGCTGCGGAAGTGCTGCATAGAATGAATAAATAGAATAGTAGTTTTTTCATAATACTAAATTTGTTTTATGGTTTGTACCTCAAATGTTTTCCTGTTGACAGATTATGGATAACAATATACAAA
>OJPD01001616.1_pt1 | contig 10707 bp, 8 predicted proteins | sample 1598371 | NCBI WGS metagenome assembly OJPD01 (sample SAMN03922478, study PRJEB24848) | human gut metagenome | isolation source: stool sample | host: Homo sapiens | place: Germany | collected 2010-11
CCGTGGGTGCCCTCAAGGTCACGCAGAGGGGGAACGGTGATAGGGAAAACACGTGAGGAAAGGGGAAATTGCAATTAGAGTTCACGCACTTTATGCATTGTTTGGAAGTTAAAAACCGCGATATTGAGATGAAGAACAAGGAAACACCCCTTGAACAGCAACCCTAATGTACAAGGCGTACATGAGTTGATGGGCAAGGGGGTGTTGACGCAGTTATTCGCTCAATAGCGCGGTTAGGCGCGATTTGGTGTGGTTGAAAAACTGCACCAAATCGATGCATAACAAGGAAGAACCGCTTTGCGAATCCGCCCAATGTACATGTAAGTACATGACGGGTGAGCAAAGCGGCTCTGACGAAGTTAGGCGCGATTTGGTGCGGTTTTAATGCGAGGGGTGACAAACCAAATCATACCACACCCCCACCAACACTCCGTAGGCGGGATTTATCTTGCTCTCATCAATATCGATAATGTAGGTATCCCGAATGGCAAGAATCTTTTTGCGAGCTTTGACGGCAAGAGTTTTGCCTTGCTCGTTGAGCAAATAAGCCTTCATATGGAAGGGGCCGGCTTTGATTTTTACTTTCAGATTGCCATGTGAGGACTCGGCGCGACGGAAACAAAGAAATGGTAGTTTCTCGTTGATGCAACAAACCTCATTGCCGCGTGAATCAGAGATTGAAAACCAGGAAGTAAACACCTTCTTAAATTCTGACTGCATGCGCGCAACGGGTGCGCCGTTCTTGTCAAAAAGCACGACGTTTCCCATAAATCTATCCCACTGCCTTTCGGCAAAAAACACGGTTTGTCCCTCTGTGGTTTTGATTTCGAATTTTGCGCCGACGGTAAAATACTTTTGTTTTATGACAACTTTCATATTTACTCCTTGTTTGCAAAAATACACAAAGTGTTTGTTGTATGTATTTTATCATACAATATGCACGCTTGCAAGATTCAATTTCTCAACGCAAAATTACATGAAACACGCCGTTTTCCGAGCTATCGGCGATTGTCAAGGTCTGATTTCAATTCACAGACGCGCTTCTTTAATATAGGATGCAGCTTGTTGGGACAAAGCTCGCAAAGAGGTTCGAGAACGAAAGCGCGATTTTGCATATCGATATGCGGCACGCACAAATCGTTTGCGGAAATCACGCAATCGTCGTAAAAAATCACGTCTATATCCAGCGTTCTGTTCCCCCATCTTTCACTGCGCACGCGCTCTCCGTCGGTCTCGATTTGCGATATGACGGAAAGAAGTTCAAAGGGAGAATAAAGAGTTGATATTTTCACTGCGCTGTTGACAAACTCGCCCGTGGCAACGCCTCCGTACGGCGCGGTTGAGTAGCGGGAACTCTCTTTGACGTCTTTGATATTGTCGTCGGCTTTCAGTCTTGAAATCGCAAAATCGAGATAAGCGTTTTTGTCGCCGAGATTCGAGCCGAGCGCAAGATAAACCTCATGCCACTCTTTTTCAACCTGAACGGCTGCGTAATCGAATACGCCGCTCATCGGAGCGTCTGGCTTTTTGAGTGTCAGCACGACTTTATGACATGGGTATTTTTTTAGCAAAAGTTCCGCCGACCTTGTGGCAAGCGTTTCAATCAAATTGAAACAATTATTTTCACAAAACGACTTTAAAGTCTTTTTTACGTCACTATAACTGATGGTTTTTGTCAAATCATCGTTTTTTGCCGCTTGCGAAAAATCATAAAAAATTTCCGCCGTAAACAAAAACCGTTGCGGATTTGTTTTTTCTTCGGGATTGCATCCGTGGCATGCTTTTACTTCAAAGTCTTTTAGAATAATCTTGTTCATATGCAATTCGGGTTTGATTTTTTTATATTTTAGGTTGTTATTTTGCAAGGTTTATCACGGCTCGATTTTCTTTGACGTCGTGCACTCTGACAAACAAAACGCCTTGCTTTACGGCAAGCATCGTCGAGTCGAGAGTTGCTGAAAGTCTTGTTTCGGGAGTTCCTCCGAACATAGACTTTCTTGACGTGCCCAGCAAAAACGGATACTCTTCAAACATATCCAAAAGTTTGTCGTAATCGTTGAGAAGTTGCCAATCCTCGTCGTTGGATTTGTTGAAACCGATTCCACCGTCAAGCAGTATTCTGTTTTTGTCAAGTCCCGATGAAAGAAGCGTATCCACCGCCCTCATAAGTCCCGTTTCCTTGTCGAAAAACAAGTCGGGTATCCCTGACTTGCGTCTGTCGTGCATAACGCAAATCGCAACGTCGTTTTGCGCGACTACCTTTGCAAGATTTTTGTCGAGCAAACAACTTACGTCGTTTATCATATCCGCGCCCACGTCGATTGCGGCTTGCGCAACGTCGGGATAAAACGTATCTACGCTCACGAGTGCGTCGGGAAACTCTTTCTTTATGCTCTCGACGGCAGGCAGAACCCTCGACATTTCTTCAAGCGCACTTACGCTTTGAGCGCCGGGACGCGTGGACTGACCGCCGATATCGATAATTTCGGCACCCTGCTCCAAGAATTTTTTTGCCGTTTCGACCGCATCGTGCGCGTGGCGACTTCCTGCAAAAAAGCTGTCGGGAGTGACGTTGAGGATTGCCATAACGTGCGTTCCGCTCTCGAAGACCTCGTTGCCGACGTGAAAATCGTAGTGACGTTCTGTTTTCATTTCAACCCCTCCAAAATCAATCTCTCGATGCTTTCGTCAACCTCGCCGCGCTTTGCGAAAGTGATGGTTTTTGCGCCGATTTTCTTAACTCCGCGTGCGCTCATGCACGTGTGCTTCGCCTCGATTACAACGATCACGCCCTTGGGATTAAGTTCGTCGAAAATTGCGTCTGCGATTTGTGCGTTCAACCTCTCTTGCAGTTGCAAACGCTTTGCGTAAACGTCAACCACTCTTGCAAGTTTGGAAAGCCCCACCACTTTGCCGTCGGGAATATACGCGATATGCACCTTGCCGAAAAACGGCATAAGATGATGCTCGCAAGTGGAATAAAAATCTATATCTCTTTCGATGACTACTTCGCTTCCGCTCTCGTCAAACACTTTTGAAAGATGCGTCTTTGCGTCGTCGCTATATCCCTGCGTCAACTCTTCGAGCATACGCGCCACTCTGTCCGGGGTTTGCAAAAGCCCTTCGCGGTCGGGATCTTCCCCTATTGCGACAAGTATGTCTTTGACTGCTTTTTTGATTGTTTCTTTATCGATTGTATTGTTTTTCATTTTCGTTTACTCGTTGGTTTGAAGTTCTGAAAAAAGCGTCAGCGAACCGCACAAAATCGTCACGTCGCAATCGCCGTTCAGTGCGTTTTGCACTGCCGTTTTTATATCGTCTTGCATCGAACATTCCCCTTTGCAAAGAGGCGCGACTATGCATTTTAGTTCTTCCTTTTGCATTGCTCTGGGCGACGGCGGCGTAATGCACGTTATCCTGTTTGCAAGCGGTGCGAGAATAGTGCAAATGCCTTTTACGTCCTTGTCTTTAAGTATGCCGAGCACGAGATGCACGCGCTTGTTTTTAAACAAATCTTTGATTGCGTTTGCAAGCGTAGTTGCACCTTGCGGATTGTGCGATCCGTCAAAAACAAGCACTTTATCTTGCGGAATCGTGATGTTAAACTCCTCTTTTGCGTTTTTTACGACTTGTAACCTTGCTTTCCATACCGTGTTTTTAAGCCCTTTTTCAAGTGCGTTGTCGTCTATTGAGAAGTGCTTTTTTCTCAGTTCTCCGACAGCGCAAATCGCAATGGACGCATTGACGAGTTGATGTTTGCCAAGCATGGAAATTTCATATTCCTTTCCGTCGTAGGAAAAGACTTGTCCGTCTAGATTGCCTCTCAAAAACTTCGGTTCTTTGCAAACGACGACGTTTGCTTTGCGGTACTCTTTTTTGCCGTCTTTTATATCGTAGGGATTTTTTATTTGCTCAATCACTTCGCCGGGTTGCGCGCAAGTTACGACTTCGTCTTTTATTATCGCCGCCTTTTCGCTTGCGATGTCTCCGAGCGTATTTCCGAGCAAAGCGCAATGGTCAAGACCTATGGGAGTAATGATTGAAAGCACCTTGTCGTCAATGGCGTTGGTTGCGTCCCACCTTCCTCCGAGTCCCGTTTCAAGCACACACACGTCGCACTCTTTGTCGAAAAACGCAAGCATTGCGACGGCGGTTTCGATTTCAAACGCAGTCGGTTTAAACTCGGATATGCCGAAAGCGTTTCGCAAAATTTGCTCGCTTTCTATGCACTCTCTCACTGCGGTGAAATACTTTGCCACGTCCTCGTTCGAGAGCGGATTGCCGTTTATAAGCCACCTTTCGTTGTAGCAAAACACGGACGGAGAATTGTACGTTCCCACCTTGTAGCCCGCCTCTTTAAGCACGGACGTGAGATATGCGCTGACGCTCCCCTTGCCGTTGGTGCCCGCGATATGCACGAATTTCAGATGTTTGTCGGGTGCGTCGAGAAGATCGAGAAGCTCCCTCATACGTTCGATACCGTAATCCGAACCCGACCTTTCGATGTTTTTGATGTATTCGATTGCCTCTTGATAAAACAAAAAGCACCTCCTTTGGAAGCACTCGCAAAAAAACCTTTCGGTAATATGTGAAGTCCGGAGTGAATATTGCACCGCGAGCAAAGCTCTTCGTCCGCCGACACCCCACGTTCGCACGGCACTTAACGCGCAATTTCTACTACTTCCATAGATGTTGATTTGATTTTACCACCATTCGAAAACAGTTGCAAGAGAAAATGGACAGCGCAACAAAAAAAAATTATTGCGCAATGCGATTATGTGGTTTATACTGAATCCATATTATTAAAATAAGATTAAAGGAGTTGCTTATGTTGACAAATACGTTGGGCGCAAGAGAGTTTTCTCTTCGAGATCCCATGGTGTTCATACTGTACGGCATAGTGCTTGCGTTTATCGTCGCGCTGTCGCTTTACTATATGCTCTCCGCGCTCAAAAGAGCGAAACAACTCGGCATCGAGTCCTCGAAAATCAAAAAAGTTATCACCACGTCGGCAACGTTTTCCATTCTTCCCGGCCTCGGAATCGCGCTGGGTGTAGTGACGCTCGTCGGCACTTTGGGCATTGCGTTCCCCGCAATCAGACTTTCAGTCGTCGGTTCGCTCCAATACGAAACGCAGATGGCAAACGGCGTCGCGGAAGGTCTTTACGGCTCTATGGAAGCGATGATTGCTCACGGGATCACCGCGCAAGACTTTGCCACTATGGCTATGATTATGACGATTGCAATCTGCTCGGGCGGCGTTGAAGTGCTTTTCTTCTACCGCTTGTATCAGCCCAAAATCGGCAAACTCATGGCAAAAACGACGGGCGGAAAGAAAGGCGGCGTAAATATCGGCGATCTTATCTTTCAAGTGTCTTTCATCGGTATGGTCATCGGTTATCTTGCGATGAGCATCGAAACGCTTGCCAAAAACGTGACGTTCGTGGACGGCTACTACAACTTCATCGCAGTGCTTGTGGCAATGGGTTGCATGTACGTGTGCGACGTGCTTATAAACAAAGCAAACTGGAAATGGCTTGACAGCTTCTCAACACCCGTGTCCATGCTCATAGCAATGTTTGTGGTCGGCGTGATAAGCTACTGCGCAAACAAATACGGCTGGGCGTTGTCCACAACAACTGCGGAGGCCGCGCAAGAGGCTGCAGAGGCAGCAAAAAATGCCTTTGCAATGATACTGTAAGGAGGTTAGATTATGGCAAAAGAAAAAGTAAAAGTCACAATGGATTACAACCTCAAATCACACATTATCGGAAAAATTTGGATGGCTTTGGCGATGTTGATTTTCTTCGCCGTTCCGACCACGATATGTCTGTATTTCGATGTCAAACCCGACATGAGCGTTATGGGAACGATTGCGGTTATCGTCCCCTTCCTTATCAACTTCTTATCGGGAGTTTTCGAACCCATTATCTATTCCCCGATGTTGGGCATCAACAGTGCGTACCTTGCCTTTATCACAGGCAACCTTTCCAACCTCAAAATCCCTTGCGTCGTCAAAGCGCAAGAGATTTGCGGCACGAAACTCGGTACGGAAGAAAACGAAGTGGTGTCCACCCTCTCGGTTGCGACAAGCACTCTGGTGACAACGGTCATCATCGCGGTGTTCGTTCTTATCCTTGCTGTCAGCAACGTTGAAACGGCAATCAAAAACACTCCGTGGATTACGCCTGCGTTCACTTGCGTTGTTTATGCGCTGTTTGGATCGCTCGGCGGAAAATACGTCGTCAAAAACATCAAGCTCGCCGTATTCCCGCTTGTCATCATCGTTGCGTTCTCTCTCATTTTGGGATTTGCAGCGCCAAAGCTCGTCGGCTCGGCATATTTGTTTGTGGGCATTGGGATTTGCGCAGTATTTGCAATACTTCAAGTCGTGCGCGAAAAGAAAAAAGCGAAACTCAAAGAGGAGCAAGAGCATCTCGAACAAATCGCAAGTTCGGATGTCGAACTCGACGAAAACTCCGCAGGCGAAATCGAGCAATCGGATGAGCATAACGAGAATGAAGAACAATCTCTTGAAGAGGCGGAAAAGGAAGCGGAACAAATCGCCGAAGACACCCAAAGCGTTGACTAAAAAGCAATTCAAAGCATAAAAAATCCGACGAAAATTCGTCGGATTTTTTCTTTTTTCAGACAGATGAGAAACAAGGTTTTTGTTCCTCTTTTAACTATAAATAAACGCAATATTGAGATGAAGAACAAGGAAACACCCCTTTGCGAACCCGCCTAACGTACTGATGTGTACGTGACGGGTGAACAAAAGGGTGTTGACGCAGTTATTCGCTCAATAGTGCGTTTATTCCAACTCGAATGCACCGGTGTAAAGCTGATAATACCTCCCCCTCTGCGCTATCAACTGCTCGTGATTGCCGCGCTCGATAATCTCGCCGTGTTCGAGGACGCAAATCATGTCGGAGTTGCGGACTGTGGAAAGTCTGTGCGCAATGACAAATACGGTGCGACCTTGCATGAGTTTGTCCATACCCTGCTCGATAAGTTTTTCTGTGCGGGTATCGATGGAGCTTGTAGCCTCGTCGAGAATGAGCACGGGCGGATTTGCGACTGCGGCGCGTGCGATTGCAAGAAGCTGACGTTGACCTTGCGAAAGGTTTTCGCCGTCGCCTGTAAGCATGGTGTCATATCCTTCCGGCAAGTGGCGGATAAAGTAATCCGCATTTGCGAGTTTTGCCGCGGCTTTGACTTCCTCGTCGGTGGCGTCCAGTTTTCCGAAACTGATGTTGTCGGCGACCGTCCCCGTGAAGAGGTGCGTATCTTGAAGAACCATTGCCATAGAGTGACGCAAATCGTCTTTTTTGATTTTTGTTATATTGATGTTGTCGTATCTTATCTTGCCCTCGTTTATATCGTAGAAGCGGTTGATAAGGTTTGTAATCGTGGTCTTTCCTGCGCCGGTTGAGCCGACGAGTGCGATTTTTTGTCCCGGCAACGCTTCCATTGTGACGTGTTTGAGGACGGTTTTTTCGGGAACGTAACCAAAAGATACGTCCTCGAATTCGACCTCTCCTCTCCACTTGACGTACGTTGTAGTGCCGTCGGCTTTGTGGAAGTGTTTCCACGCCCACTCGCCCGTGTATTCTTCGGTTTCTACGATGTTGCCGTCCTCGTCCTCTTTTGCGTTTACGAGAGTTACATAGCCTTCGTCCTGTTCGGGTTGCTGGTCAATCAATTCAAAGATACGCTCCGCGCCTGCAAGTGCCATAAGAACGCCGTTCATTTGTTGAGCGATTTGCGAGAGCGGATTGCTGAATTGACGTGAGAATTGCATAAAGGATACAAGTCCGCCCCAAGTCATTCCTCCGAATCCGCCGATTGCCATAATCGTGCCGAGAATTGCGGTTGCCGCATAGGACACGTAGGACAAGTTGCCCATGATCGGGAATAGTATATTCGCATACGTGTGCGCCTTGTCGGAGTGATGGAACAAATCCTCGTTGAATTTGTCGAAATCGATTTTTTCCTCGTCCTCGTGGCAGAACACTTTGACCACTTTAAGTCCGTCGATATGCTCCTCGATAAAGCCGTTTATCGCGCCGGTCTGGCGTTGTTGACCGACAAAGTGCTTGCCGCTCTTGCCTGCGACGAACTTCATAATGAAAAGCATTATGACGAGCATAACCACCGAGCAAAGCGTCAGCAGCGGAGATACGAGCATCATTGCGACAAACATACCGACAACCATAAGCAAGTTGCTGATAAGGTTGGGAATGCCGTTTGAAAGCAGTTCGCGCAACGTGTCCGTGTCGTTGGTGTAAAGGCTCATTATGTCGCCGTGGGTGTGAGTGTCGAAATATTTGACGGGCAATTTTTCCATCTTTTCGAACATCTCGTCACGCACGCTTTGGAGAGTTTTGGTGGTGACTCTGACGAGAATGTAGTTGTAAAGATAATGAAGTCCTGCGCCCACGACGTACATTGCCGCCATAACGCCGACGATACCGCCGAAGTTTTGCATGGTGACTTCCGCCGCCCTTGCGATGATTTCCGCATTGGAGGTGACGTACACTCCGTTTGCATAAGCAAGAGGAAGGATATAGTTGTTGACGACAACCGAGCCGAGCATAAACGTACCTGCGATGTTGCAAAGCACGTTTGCGATCATGCAAATCAATGCGCCGATAAGTTGACCTCTATACGGTTTCCAATACCCGAGAATACGCTTCAAGGTTTGCATAGGGTTCTTTGCCCTAAACTTGTTTTGAGCCGCCGCTTTTTTGACGTTTTGTTTTTTGTCTTTACGCATTGACGCTCACCTCCTCGTCGCTTCCTTTCTTTTGGGAATTGTACACGTCCCGATAAATCTCGTTGGTTGCAAGCAACTCTTCGTGAGTGCCAACGGCGTCGATTTTGCCGTCGTTCATAACGATGATTCTGTCCGCGTCCTCGACGGAAGAGATACGTTGAGCGATGATAAGCACCGTAGTATCTCCGAATTCTTTTTTGAGTCCGGATCTTATTGCCGCGTCGGTTGCGGTATCGACTGCGGACGTAGAATCGTCCATAATCATGATTTTCGGCTTTTTGAGCAAAGCGCGCGCGATGCAAAGACGTTGTTTTTGACCGCCGGATACGTTGACGCCGCCCTGACCGAGTTCGGTTTCGTAACCGTCGGGGAAAGACATAATGAAGTCGTGCGCTTGCGCCGCTTTTGCAGCGTGTTCGATTTCCTCGTCCGTTGCGTCTTTGTTGCCCCAAAGCAAGTTTTGCCTTATCGTGCCGCTGAACAACACGTTCTTTTGAAGCACCATTGCGACGGAATCTCTGAGTTTGTCGAGCTTGTAGTCCTTGACGTTTATGCCACCGACCTTGACTTCGCCGTCCAAAACGTCGTAAAGTCTGGGAATCAGCTGGACGAGAGTGGACTTTGCCGAGCCCGTGCCGCCGATGATACCGATGGTTTCACCGCTCCTGATATGCAAGTCGATGTTTTCAAGATTGAGGACGTCGCGGGATTTCGAATAGGAAAAATCGACGTTGTCGAAATCGATACTGCCGTCTTTGACTTCGATGTCCTGTGAGTCTGGAGCGTCTTCGATGTCGATTTTTTCGTCGAGAATTTCAACGATACGATCGAGGGACGCACGCGAAAGCACGATGTTCATAAAGCCCATTGCCACCATGATAAGCGACATAAGGATTTGCATAATATAACTCAAAAATGCAGTGAAATCGCCGAGTTTCATGTTGCCCACGATGATGTCGTTGCCGCCGAACCACGCAACGCAAATCATACAAGCGTAAATGACGATTTGCATAAACGGGAATGCGATAACGATGATTTTTTCCGCGGAAAATTGAAGTTTTTGGACAGTTGAACTGACTTTTTTGAACTTGTCGATTTCGTTGTCCTCTCTCACGAACGCCTTGACCGCGCGGATACCTATGAGGTTTTCCTGCGTGGACTCGTTCATATCGTCGTATTTGCGGAGCATCTTTTCAAATCTCGGGAACACGACTTTCACACCCACGATAAGTCCTACGATCAAAACGGGGATCGCCGCGGCAAATATGAGCGACAAATCCGGGCTTATTGAGATTGACATGCACATTGCCAAAATCAACATTATCGGCGAGCGCACAAGCATACGGATGATGATTTGAAATGCCATCTGTATGTTGGTTACGTCGGTGGTAAGTCTTGTCACAAGGCTTGCGGTTTTGAATCTGTCAAGGTTTGCAAAGGAGAAGTTTTCAATCTTGTAAAACATCTTTTTGCGCAGATTTTTTGCAAAACCCGTCGAAGCGGTCGCCGCAAGTCTGCCCGACATCGTGCCGAAAAACAGCGATATCAACGCCATAACTATCATCATTGCGCCGCAAGTGACGATAAACCAGACGCGGTTGTTCATCGTAAACAACTCGAAGCCTTTGCTTCCAAGTTGAAGCGTAAACGTAAAAGACGTTGCGTCCTCAACCATACCTACGTTTACGATTTGCGCCATGATGAGCGGAATCAAAATTTCAAAAAGAACTTCCAGCGCAACCAAAACAGACGTGAAAATCGCGTGGACTTTGTACTCTCCCACGCAACTCGCCATCTTTTTGAGTCCGCCTTTGGATCTCGGTGCCATATTTTTTTCGTTTGCCATAATCACCTTAATTTCGCATAGCGCGAAGATGAAAAATATTTGCAAAAGCAAAATGCTTTCATCGACCGTGCAAAAAAAATCA
>OJPD01001617.1_pt1 | contig 10703 bp, 8 predicted proteins | sample 1598371 | NCBI WGS metagenome assembly OJPD01 (sample SAMN03922478, study PRJEB24848) | human gut metagenome | isolation source: stool sample | host: Homo sapiens | place: Germany | collected 2010-11
ATCTGGAGCGGGCTATGGACCTGCTGGCCAAGGGCATCGCCGCCTACAACGCCCGCTGAAAGTCCGATAAAAATGAAAAAGAGGGACTGTGCCGCAGGCACAGTCCCTCTTTTCTGCCCGGTGCGGGGAGAGAGGGTGACTTTTGCCGGAGAACGTGGTACAATACCGGCAGCACGGTCACGGCAGGGGCCTCCGTGCGGAAAGGAAGAAAACCGTATGAAACATCAGTTGCTTCACAACCGGTGGTTCCTGTATCTGACGGAGTTCTTCGCCGGTATGTCCGTTATGGCGGTGGAGCTGGGCGCCAGCCGTCTGATGGCGCCGTATTTCAGTTCCTCCCAGATCGTGTGGACGGTCATCATCGGCGTCATCATGATCGCCATGGCGGTGGGCAACGTATGGGGCGGGCGCATGGCGGACAAGAGCAAGTCCCCCGACCGGCTGTACGGACGCATCATCATCGCCGCCGTCTGGATCGCGCTGATCCCCTTTGCGGGGCGGTGGATGATCGCGGGCATCTCGTTCCTGCTGGCCACGTTCGTCACGAAGAATTTTCTGGTGTGGGCGGCGCTGGCGGCGTGCCTGGTCATTTTCGCGTTCCCCTGCGTGCTGCTGGGCACGGTGACGCCGTCGCTGACCAAGTTCACGGTGGAGGATCTGGACGACACCGGCAAGACGGTGGGGCGGCTCAACGCGCTGAACACCATCGGCAGCATCATCGGCACGTTCGTGCCCACATTCCTGACCATCCCGGCGGTGGGCACGGCGGCCACGTTCCTGATCTTCGCCGGGGTGCTGGCGGCCATCGGCATCGCCTATTTCGTGTTTGCCCGGAAAAAGACGGTCACCGGCATCATCGCCGCGGCGGTCATCGCGGGGCTGTGCTTCGCGCTGCCCTCGTACAGCTTTGCCTTCTGGGAGAGTGATCTGACGCTGGAGGACGAGTCCATCTACAATTACCTGCAGGTCAAGGACGACGCGCACCAGACCACGCTGTCCACCAATGTGCTGTTCGGCGTCCAGTCTGTCCAGAACAAGGACGGGAGGCTGACGGGCATGTACTATGACTACGCGCTGGCCGCGCCCTGCATGGCGGGCATGGACGGCACGGACAACGAAAACCGCAGCGTGATGATCCTCGGCATGGGCTCTGGCACGTACGCGAGCTACTGCACGCGCTATTTCCCCGGCGCGAGTGTGCAGGGCGCGGAGATCGACAAAAAAATTGCCGGCATCGCGACGGACTACTTCGGACTTCCAGGCAGCGTGACCGTCGCGGTCGAGGACGGGCGCGCGTACCTTGCCGCGTCGAAGGAGAAGTTTGACGTCATCATGGTGGACGCCTATCAGGATATCACCATCCCGTTCCAGCTCTCGAGCGTCGAGTTTTTCAATGAAGTGCGCTCTCATTTGAAGCCGAACGGCGTGATGGTCGTGAACCTCAACATGACGTCCGCGGAGAACGGCTCGATCAACGAATACCTCTGCGACACGATGGCGAGTGTCTTCCGGCACACCGTCACCGCGCCGGTGAAGGGCAACACGAATACCGAGGTCTTCTGCACGAACGCGGATGACTGGGAGGAGACGTTCCTGTGCAGCATCGCAAAGCTCAAGGACAGCGACTATGCCGATATGATGCGCACGGTCTACTCCAAGCTCACGCCCTATGAGGGCGGAAGCTGCATCCTGACGGACGACAAGGCCCCTGTCGAGGTGCTGGGCATGCGCGTGCTCGACGAGCTCATCGGCGATGAGCTCAACTACTACAAAGACGAACTGAGAACCGGCGGCCTGTCCGCACTGATCGGAAATTGAAAACAAAAAGAATCCCGCGCCCACGGCGCGGAATTCTTTTCAGGGTAGAGAGCCTCGCAGAGTTTTTACCCGCAAGGGGTACGCAGCATCCGTAAGGCAGCAAAGCTGCCAACGGCTGCCCAGGTGCCGCGCACGGCACGATTGGCGCGCCTGCAAGGGCGCGGGAATCGTAGTGCCGCAACGGTGTAAGGTCGAATTGTCCGCTTTTAGCGGACAACCGAGGCACAGAACGCAGCGAAACCTTCTCAAAAAAGTGGCTTTGCCACTTTTTTGATTACAAAATCAGCATCAGCACGGGAATCACGACGAAGCACGCGATCGTGGAGAGCGCCGCGCCCTGCGCGGCGAATTCCTCGTCCGCGCCGTATTCCGCGGCGGCGACGACCGTCTGCGTCACGACCGGCATCGCCGTTTCGACGATGAGCACGTCGTGAGCAAGGCCCGTCACGCCGAACGCCCTGCACAGCGCGACCGAGAGTATCGGCGCGAGCAGGAAGCGGAAGATCATCGCGATGCCTAAGTCGCGGTCGAGCCGGACATTCTTGAGCCCGATGTCGTGGATGATATAGCCCGTGAGCAGCAGCGCCAGCGGCGTGACGAGGTTGTTCATATAGCGGCAGTAGCTCATCACGAGCGAGGGGAGCCTCACTTCAAACCACACGAGCGCGAGGCCGACAAAAACGGCGATGACGGCGGGCGTGGTCAGGAATTTCTGGAGCATCTTGAGGTCAAAGCCGCGGCTCTCGCCCGACCAGCGCACAAGCGAGAGAAACAGCAGCTGGACAAAGCTGGTGTTGATGAGGTAGTAGAGCATGACGTAGGGCGTGCAGGTGTCGCCAAAGAGCTCGGTGCACATCGCAAGGCCGACGAAGATGGCGTTCGACACCGAGCACATCATCATAAAAACGCCGAGCTTTTTGCGCGGCAGCTTCAAGAGCCTGCCGACGAGCAGTGACAGGATCGTGATGACCACGGTGCCGAGCAGCGGCACGAGCAGAAAGCTGCCCGACTGAACCAGAAGATCACGGGTCAGGTTATTCGTCAGCCCGTAGACCGACATGCAGGGGATGGCGACAGAGAGCGTGAACTTGCCGATAAAGGCCTTGGCCTGCGGGCCCATCCAGCCCCTGGCCGCGCAGAAATAGCCCGTCGCCGTCAGCAGCAGGATGATGGTGACGGAAGAGACCGCGTGCAGAAATCCTTCCATGGTGTGACCTCGGTGTTAAGAAATAGCTACACCAGTATAACACGCCTGCGGCAAAAGACAAGAGACGAAAAAGACGGTTGCAATGCCGGTTCGGATACGCTATGATGGGCGGAGACGAGCGCGCAGTGCGCGCCCGGAGAAAAAGAGATCGAGAACTTTGAGAGGAGTTTTGTTTTTATGAAAGCAGCGCTCGTGATTATGGCGGCGGGCATGGGCTCGCGCTACGGCGGCAATAAGCAGGTGGACGGCATCGGTCCGAACGGTGAAATTTTGATGGAATACTCCATTTTCGACGCGCTGCGCGCGGGCTTTACGAAGGTGGTCTTCATCATCAAGCCCGACATGCGCGACTTGATGGAGAACATGGTCGGACATCACCTTGCCGCGCGCAAAACGGCGGACGGGGACAATGTCGAGGTCTGCTATGCGTATCAGGATTTTTCGAGCGTGCCCGATTTTTACACGGTGCCGTCTGATCGCGTCAAGCCGTTCGGCACGGTGCACGCGCTGTTATGCGCGCGCGAATTTGTGCACGAGCCGTTCGTCGTCATCAACGCCGACGACTATTACGGCGTGGACGCGTTCAAGACCATTTACGCCGAGCTCTCAAAGCTCGCCGAAAGCGGCGAGGGCACGATGGTCGGCTACGACCTCTGCAACACCGTGAGCGAGCACGGCACGGTCACGCGCGGCGTGTGCCACGTGAACGAACAGGGGATGCTCGACCGCGTGGTCGAAACGTTCCACCTAAAGCCCTGCGACGACGGCAAGATCCGCGACATTCAGGAAAACGGCGACGGCCCGGTCTACGCGCCCGAGACGCCGGTCTCGATGAACTTCTGGGGCTTTACGCCGTGGCTGTTTGAAAAGCTGGACGCGTATTTTAAGGATTTCCTCCGCGCGCTGCCCGACGGCGAGCTCAAAAAAGAGTGCCTGCTGCCAAGCCTGATCGGCGAGCTCATCGACCGCGGCGAGCTCAGTGTCTCCGTTCTGCGCTCGAGCGCGCGCTGGTTCGGAATGACGTATCACGAGGATAAGGAAATGGTGCAGCGCGAGCTTCAGAAATTACACGACGCGGGCGTGTACCCCAAAACGCTGCGCGCGTGAGCGAGACAAATCGAAAAAATCTGCCGCCTCCGGACATACTAAGTCCGGAGGTGATTTTTATGCCGCGAAAAGACCCCGGCATGCCGTATGACCTGGCACCGATGCTCAAGGCGCGCTTCGGCCAGCCGGACGACTGCGCCGATCTTGTCAACAAGTACGGCACCTATAACATCCAGCCGACGTCGGACACGGAAAATCTGTTCCCGCTCATCGCGCCGGGCCTTCCTGAGCAATGGAAGCGCATGGCGGTCGGCAAGAAGGACGTTGAAAACTTGCAATAAAGCAAACGGGAGGGAGACGCGTATCGCGTCTCCCTTTTTCTTCTCCCAAATCCCTGAAACGGCAAGGGGAAATGGGCTTTTTCCAAAAAGCAAAAAAGATACATACAGGTTCGACAAAAAAGTGAATGACAAAATGGAGAAATTTATTGCTGGTATACAAATTGAGAACGTTGCTGGCACTTGCTTTACTGCTGAATTCGTATAAAGTAAAGGCAAGAGCTGTCTGCCGGGGAAGCGGCTATGAGAGAGACCGCCTTCCGGCGCGACTTGCCAATATGAAGGAGGAGAGAGAATGGAAACCAAAAGTAACGCGAAACTGAAAGCTCTGTTCATCATCCCGTCGATCACTGGTATCATCCTGTTTATGATCCCGGTGAAGAATGCTGACGGCGACTGGACCGTTGTGGTCAAGATCCTGGCCGACATCATCTCGGGCTACATCGGCGGCTTCCTGCCGCTGCTGTGCGTGCTGATCCTCACCGTTTCAGCAGTGATGTCCCTCATTGCGCTGGCAAAACCCAAATTCATTATGAATAGCGACATCATGAAGGAATGCTTCGCCTGCAAACCCATCTGGGTCGTGCTCCGCGTGCTCGCGGTCATCTTCGTGTGGCTCACCTATCTGGGTGTCGGCGAGGACGGCGTGGGTCTCATCGGTATGATCACCGGCGGCGGTCAGGGCGGATTTGTCCTCTATGACCTGCTCACCACGCTCGTCATCATCTTCGTCATCGCGGCCCTGCTGCTGCCGCTGCTGCTCGACTTCGGCCTGCTGGAGTTCGTCGGTGCGCTGCTCACCAAGGTCATGCGTCCCCTCTTCAAGGTTCCCGGCCGCGCGGCGGTCGACTGCATCACCTCCTGGATCGGCGACGGTACGCTGGGCGTTATGCTCACCTGCAACCAGTATGAGGGCGGCTACTACTCCGCCAAGGAAGCGAGCATCATCGCAACGCTGTTCTCCGCCGTTTCCATCACGTTCACCCTCGTCGTTCTCGAAACGGTCGGTATGCTCGACAAGTTCGGCATCTACTACCTGATCGTCTGCTTCGTCGGTATCGTCTGCGCGATCGTGTGCCCGTACCTCTACCCCCTGCGCAACAAGCCCAACACGTACTTAGTCGAAGGCAAGGCCGCTCCCGACACTCTTCCCGAGGGCTACAAGAGCAACGTCGAGTACGGCATGGACCTCGCCATGAAGCGCGTTGCCGAGCACAAGGGCATCGGTGAATTCTTCAAGAGCGGCGCCAAGAACGCCTGCAGCATGTGGTTCGGCGTTCTGCCCTCCGTCATGGCCATTGGTACTGTCGCTCTGATCCTTGCCAACTACACCCCCATCTTTGAGTGGCTCGGCATCCCGTTCCGTCCCCTGCTCCAGCTTCTTCAGGTGCCCGAAGCGGACGCTGTTGCCTCCACGATGATCGTCGGCTTCACCGATATGCTCACCCCCGCCATCCTGATCGCGGAGTCCACCAGCCAGATGGCCAAGTTTATTGTCGCGGTCGTCTCCGTCACGCAGGTCCTCTACCTCTCCGAGGTCGGCGGCCTGATCCTCGGCTCCAAGCTTCCTCTCAACATCTGGGAGCTGTTCGTCATCTTCCTGGAGCGCACCATCATCAGCCTGCTGATCGTCTGCCCCATCGCGCATCTGCTGTTCTAAAAAGGAAAAGCTTCTTTTCCCTTACTCAGGTTGCTGACCTGAAAGAGTCGAGGCATCTCATCGGGATGCCTTGGCTCTTTCTTTTTGAATTTTATGTCATATGCACAAAAATGACTGTACAACGCACACGGTTATGTGGTAAAATGCGAACAGAGAGACCTCTGCGAGACCAACGCAAATTCCGACGGCTGCGGGTGAGAGCGCGGCCTGCCGGCGAGAGGGAGAAGAGAAGTACATGAAAGTCAGCATCGACAAGTTTTCGAAGGTGCCGGTCTATCTGCAGATCGCCGACCAGATCAAGTCGCAGATCATCAGCGGCGCGCTGCCCCGCGGGAGCGCGCTGCCGAGCGAGCGCGCGCTCGCGCAGATCTTGGATGTACACCGCAACACCGTGGTCAAGGCCTACAGCGAGCTCAAGAGCGACGCGTGGATCGAGTCGCGCCAGGGCGTGGGCTACATCGTGGCCGCGGCAAACGACGAAAATGACGCGCAGGACGAAAGGGGCGGCGAGGGCGCGCAGCCCGGCCGCGTCAACTGGGTCAGCGAGGTGGCGGAAAAGTACCTCGACATGGAAAAGACATTTGACGACCTGTTCCAGCGCTTTACGGACGAGAGCCACTATTCCCTCGGCAGCGGCGTCGCCTCGCGCGAGGTGTACACGTCCGAGCGCGTTGCGGGCGATATCGCGGCGCTGCTCACGGGCAGCGGCCCGTGCCAGTATTTTTTCAGCCCCTATAAGGGCGATAAATTCCTGCGGCAGAAGCTCGTGGCCTTTCTCGGCACGAAGGGCGTGAAGGCGTCCTCGGGCGAAATTCAGATCCTCTCGGAGACGAATCAGGCGCTCGACTTTATCGTGACGCTGCTCGTCAAGCCCGGCGACAGCGTGGTGATGGAAGAGCCGGTGCACCCGGACATGTACCGTGTGATGGAGCTTGCGGGCGCGAAGATACTGACCGTTCCCGTCGACGGGAACGGCATGAACTGCGAGGTGCTCGAAAGCTTACTCACGCAGACGCGCCCGCGGCTCATCTTCGTCAATTCGAGCTACCACGACCCGACGGGAAACATTTTGTCGATCGAGCGGCGCAAGAAGATCGTTGCGCTCTCGAACCGCTACCGCGTGCCGATCGTGGAGGAGGACGCGGCGAGCGAACTCGTCTACGACGGCGATAAGCTCCCGCCGATCAAGGCCTTCGACATGACGGGAAATGTTATTTACATCTATTCGTTCTCGCTCACGTTCATCCCGGGGCTGAGCCTTGCCTTCGTCACGGGCAACCGCGATCTGATCCGCGCACTGAGCTACCTCGTCTCCGTGCGGCTGATGGCCTCGGACTGGATGACGCAAAAGCTCCTCGGCATGTACCTTGACGACGGCATTTACTACACGTCGCTTTTAAAATTTCGCGACGTCTACCGCACGAATCGAGATTTGGTATGCCAAAAGCTCGACGAGCTTGCGCCGCTCGGCGTGAGTTATACAAAGCCGAGAGGCGGCGTATATGTCTGGTGCAGGCTGCCGGACGGGGTGGACAGCAAGCGCTTTATCAGGCGGGCCTACAACATGGGCGTCACGCTGATCCCCGGACACGTTTTTTACCCCTGCAAGAACGGCGGGCGCGACCACATCCGCATCAACTACTCCTACGAGCCGCGCGAGCGGCTGGAGCGCGGCATGGAGGTATTGCGCAAAGCGCTGGAAGAAGAGCTGGAGGAATGACTGGCACACGAAATGGCAAAAGCACTGATACATCACAAGCGCCTTTTGAAAGTGTATACTTTACTGCGTAATAACGGTAAAACGATCCGCGGACCGTCGGGGAGCTCCGGCGGCACGGACAGGGAAAACAGGTCGGGGTGTACGGGCGGTCGATGAGAGAGCCGCCGGCATCCCGGGAAAGGGAGCACGACTTATGTATTCAGGCATCCATAACTTTTCCGAGATCGGAAAGCTCAACAAGGTGCTGCTGCACCGCCCCGGCGAGGAGCTGGAATCGCTGACGCCCGCGACGCTCGAGCGCCTGCTGTTTGACGACATCCCGTACTTAAAGGTCGCCCAGGAGGAGCACGACCGCTTTGCCGAGGTCCTGCGCGAAAACGGCGTCGAGGTCATCTACTATGTCGACGAGGTCGCCAAGGCCATCGCCGACCCCGCGCGCCAGATCCAGCTCGTCAACGACTTTTTGAACATCAGTAAGATCCACGCCAAGGGACTGCGCGCGAGCATGACGAGCTTGCTTCTCGACATGCCGCCCAAGCAGATGGTGACGAAGATGATCGCGGGCATCAAGCGCTGCGAGGTCGCCACCAAGCAGCCGACGTCGCTGATGGACTTAGTCGACGACGACTATCCGTTCGTCTCCGACCCGATGCCGAACCTGTACTTCACCCGCGACCCCGGCGCCTGCGTGGGCGAGGGCATCAACATCCACCGCATGCATACCCCTGCGCGCAAACGCGAGAGTCTGCTCTTAAAGTACATGTTCCTCTACAACCGCGACTTTGCCACGCAGGACAACAAGATGTGGTACGACCTGTCCGACAGCTATTCCATCGAGGGCGGCGACGTGCTCGTGCTGTCGAAGGACATCGTGGCCGTCGGCCTGTCCGAGCGCACGACGGTCTCCGGCGCGGAGACGTTTGCGCGCAATCTTCTGCAAAATTCCGACTTTAAGAAGGTGCTCGCCTTCGACATTCCCGAGACGCGCGCGTTCATGCACCTCGACACGGTTTTCACGATGGTCGACTACGACAAGTTCACCATCCATCCCGAGATCGAGGGCCCGCTGAGCGTTTATGAGATGACGCTCGACGAGCACGGCGAGCTCCGCTTCGGCGCGATCAAGGAAGAGCTCAAGGACATTCTGGCCCTCGAGCTCAAGCTGCCCGCGGTCGACCTGATCCGCTGCGGCGGCGGCGACCTGATGGCCGCGCAGCGCGAGCAGTGGAACGACGGCTCGAACACGCTGTGTATCGCGCCGGGCCGCGTCATCACCTATGAGCGCAACTATGTGACGAACGACTTGCTCGCAAAGCACGGCCTCGACGTGCTGACCGTGCCGTCTGCCGAGCTGTCGCGCGGCCGCGGCGGCCCGCGCTGCATGTCCTGCCCCGTCAACCGCGACGACCTGTAAAAAATTCCACCGCAGAACGAGAGAAGAGCTCATCCGCGCCGGCAGCTGACCGGGCGGAGGAAAATGGGAGAGAGCCATGAAGAGCAAGCGACAAGAGAAGATCCTGGAGCTGATCGAAAAGTACAATATCGAGACGCAGGAGGAGCTCATCGCGCGTCTCGCCGAGTGCGGCATCGAGAGCAAGCAGACGACCGTCTCGCGCGATATCAAGGAGCTGTACCTTTATAAGGAGCCGATCGGCGGCGGCCGCAGCCGCTACGCCGTATCCGGCAAGGCCGGCCACATCGACAACACGAAGCGCCTGAAGCTCATTTTGAACGAGTGCAGCGTGGGCGTGGACTACGCGGGGATCGTTGTGCTGCTCAAGACGCTGCCGGGGCTCGCCGATGCGGCGGGCGCGGCCATCGACGCGATGAAGCTGCCCGATATGCTCGGCTGCATCTCCGGCAACGACGCTGTGGCGATCGTCGCCCGCGGCGAGCAGGAGGCCGAGCGCCTGTGCTATGATCTGCGCCAGTACTGCAAGTGAACGAGAGAGACGAGATTGAGAGAGGACAGGGGGGCGGAGCGATCCGCCCCTCCTGTTCTGTCATAAAACCGATTAAACTGCAAGGTATTTCTGAAACGTGACAAAACTCAACAGGTATTAAGAGTTTTACTGCCGACAAAATTCGACGGGATTCCGTTTGAAGATTATTTTTTGAGTGTTATCATAAATTGATCAATCGAATGATCTGTGCGGCTCGCGAAAGTGGGGCAAAGCGTACAGACAAAGGCACAGCCGGTGAAAGCCGGTGCCGCAAAGACACGGGTCTGCCAATAAGTCTATCGGCGGCATTTATGCTGATAAATCCACTGTTACCGTTGCCGAGGGCGGCGCTGTGCAGGGTAATAAGGCAAGCATGGGCGGCGGCATTTATATGAATGCGTCCGGTGCTGCCGTTGCCAAGGGAAGTGCTCTGTACAACAATAAGGCAGCTTACGGCGGCGATGATCTCTTTGCTTTCGGCGATAATACGCTTTCTCTTCCAGATGCAAAGAGTATGTCCGGCGATAGGAAACTGACCGGTGACGGCAAGGAGATCACCGGCTGGTACTATGATGGCTATAAGGAAAATGGTTGGACAACTCGTTGGTCGGAGGAGAAAGATGGCGCTGCTTACTATGATAAGTATGACGCTGAAACGGGTACTGCCAACTATGCGCTCAAGACTGCGCACGGCCTGATGTGCACCGTCACCTACACTGACGGCGTGGAGAACGAAGAAATCTTTGCCGACAAGGTCTGCGTCGTCGAACAGGACAGCGCCGCACCTGCTTTTGACGGCAACCCCACTCGCAGCGGTTACACGTTTATGGGCTGGACTCCAGCGGTTACTGAAACCGTGACTGCTGACGTAACTTATACCGCGCAGTGGAAACGCATTTACCGTCCCACTCCCTCCACGCTGTCTCTTATACACATCTGACGCTGCCGACGATATGCAGTGTGTAGATCT
>OJPD01001632.1_pt1 | contig 10591 bp, 8 predicted proteins | sample 1598371 | NCBI WGS metagenome assembly OJPD01 (sample SAMN03922478, study PRJEB24848) | human gut metagenome | isolation source: stool sample | host: Homo sapiens | place: Germany | collected 2010-11
AGGGAAAAGAGATAGCTCAAGGCGCTCTTTTAGGCAAGCCGCACGGCGGCAATGCCCCTGACACTACGCAACCGCCCGCTCATACGGAAAAACAGCCGTCCGGGCGCGCCTCCCTGCTGCTGGTTCCCGGCGGCACCGCGCCCCTCAAGGCCGCCGGTCTGGGCGACGACGGCATACGGGCCGTGCGCCGCTGGATGGAAGAAGGCGGCAACTACCTGGGGTTCTGCGGCGGAGCAGGGCTGGCCCTGAGTCATGCAGCGCCGCAGCAGGGCCTGGGCATCTGCCCCTGGGGGCGGGCCACCTATCCAGAAAGGCTGCACCATCTTATTTCAGGCCATGCGCGGGTGCGCGTCTGCGATAACGGCGAATTTTCCTTCCGCCCACCACCACGCCCCAACAGCGTCTCCCCCCAAAAACAGCAGGCCGCAGCGGCCCCGGCAGCCAGAACCTGCCCCGGCGCGGGAAAAGCTGCGGGCAGGGTTTCCGCTCGCTGTCTACCCCTGTCCGCCGGAACGGAGCGCCCCCCAAGCCTGCCCGTGTGGTGGCCCGGGCGCTTTGCTGCCGAAGACAACAGTGGTGTGCATGTGCTGGCCTCCTATGATGCGCCCGATGCCGACTTCTGGCTGGCCGACCTGCCGCTGCAAAGCATACCGCCGCATATTTTCGGGCAGTGGCAGGAGCTTTACGGCGTGAACCTTCTGCCCGACTTTCTCAAGGGCCAGCCTCTCGTGGTCAGCGGCCGCCATGGCCGGGGAAACTATGTACTGAGCTATTCACATCTTGAAACACCGCACAGTCCCGATGCCAACGCATGGCTGGCCCAGCTGCTGCACCAGCTTACCGGCCTTGAGCCGGACAGGGCGGACGTACCCCTGTGGCAACTGCGCCACCCATGCCATGCCTGGCCCGAAGACAGCGCCCCCCTGCTGGACGCCCTGCGCCACATGCGCGACCTGCTGGATCTTGCCGTGGAGCACCATCTTTTTTTTGCACGCACCCACTGGCTGTGGGGCTGGCGCACGGGCCTGCCCGGCGCGGCGTGCAACAACCTGCATGCGGCCCTGTGCACGGCGGCCAGCCTCGAACCTTCTGCGACGGCCCTGGCCTACTGGCGCGTAGTGCGCCCACGTTTCAGCGATCTGGCAGACCGCTTCGCCGCCGGGGCCGAAGGGTATTTTCTGGCCTGCCGCCTGGCCGAAACCCTTTCGCCCAGCCTGCCGGACGCCGTGAACAGGCGCGGACTGGACTGTCAGCGGCAGGCGCTTTTCGGCCATCCCATGAGCGGCGGCGGCCTTATGGAAGAACTGCTGGATATTACGGAAGAACTGGTTTTTCTTTCGCAGGATTCGACTCCCTGCGACTTGCGGTAACAGGACAGCCCGCGTAACCAAAACGAAAAACAGCAGAAACAACATGCTTGGATTCGATCTGGGCCGCACAGGCTATGAAGACGCCTTTACCCTGCAAAAACAGGTACAGGCAATGGTACAGTCCGGCGGGGACGACATCCTGCTTCTTCTCGAGCACCCGCCCACCGTCAGCATCGGCAAAAATTCCGGTGCAGAGAATGTTCCGCCGCACCTGCAAGACATGTGGAACGGGCATGTGGACATTGTGCACAGCACCCGGGGCGGCAATGTGACCTGCCATTTTCCGGGCCAGCTTGTGGCCTATCCGGTTATCAGCCTGAAAAAGCGTTCCGGCGGCATCCGCGCCTATGTGCATGACCTTGAAGAAGCCGCCATACGCATGCTGGCCCGCTTTGGCGTAACGGCAGCACGCCGTCAGGGCTTTCCCGGCGTGTGGACGGGCGAAAGAAAGATCGCGTCGCTGGGCATCGCGGTGAGTCGCTACGTCACCATGCATGGCATGGCTCTCAACGTGGCGGAAGACCTGTCCCTGTTCAATATTATCTCGCCCTGCGGTCTGGAAGGCGTGGCCGCCACATCCATAGCGCGGGAAACCGCTGGCCCGGTTCCGGACATGCCCGCCGTAAAAACAGCTTTTCTCGAAGAATTTTACCATATTTTCCAGCCCGCCGGGGACCATGCCCAGCCTCTGCCCACCCTGCGGACCACCCAAGACCTCATGACACTGTTGCAAGACGCGCAAAGGACTGAAAAGTGACCTGCAAAACCTCCACATCCGGCTCCTGCGGCGACAGGCCGCAAAAAGCCATGCGCATGCCGCCCTGGCTGCGCCGACCACTGGCCTCGGACAAACGCTTTTTTTCCACCACCGGCCTTGTGGATGACCTGGGCCTTTTCACCGTCTGCAAGGCGGCCAACTGCCCCAACCGGCAGGAATGCTACTCCGCCGGAACAGCTACCTTTCTGATTCTGGGCGAAACCTGCACGCGAAACTGCCGCTTCTGTAACATCCACCCCGGTCAGACCGCTGCCCCCAGCCCCGATGAGCCGGAGCGCGTGGCCAAGGCCGCACGCACCCTGGGCCTGCGGCATATTGTCATCACCTCGGTCACGCGGGACGATCTGGAAGACGGCGGAGCCGGGCATTTTGCCCGCACCATCACCGCCGTGCGCATGGCGCTGCCCCAGAGCAGCATCGAGGTACTCATTCCCGATTTTCAGGGCAACGAACAGGCCCTGCGTACGGTTATGGACGCCGCCCCCCATGTGATCAACCACAATGTGGAAACCCATCCGGCGCTGTACAGCAGGGTGCGCCCGCAGGCCCGCTACGAGCAGAGCCTGGAACTGCTGCGCAGGGTACATGCTGCCGGGGGTACGGCCAAAAGCGGCCTTATGGTGGGCCTTGGCGAAACTGATGACCAGGTGCGCGAAGTCATCCGCGACCTGCACGCCGCAGGCTGCTCCATCATCACCATCGGCCAGTACCTGCCCCCCAGCAAGGAGCACCACCCCCTTGACCGCTATGTAACGCCGGAACAGTTTGAAGCCTATGCCGACTACGGAAAATCACTGGGCGTCAGGCACGTCTTTTCTGCCCCGCTGGTGCGCAGCAGCTACCAGGCGGGAAGTTTCGTGCAGCCCGGGGCGTAACACGCCGCGCATTGAAAACACGCACTCCCGCGCCGGAGCGGATTTTTTGCTGAAATAATGCCGCAACTCACCTGCGGGTAAAGTGTATCCACAAGTAAAGCCCCGGCCTTTTCCCGTGAAAGTCTACCTCGCGGGAAAGGGCCGGGGCTTCGCCTGTCGGAAAAACCCCTGTTTTTCAGGCTGTCTTCGCAGCGTTTGCACGTGCGCCTGCTAACGCATCGCAGCTTTGAGAACATGTATTCCCGGCATTGAAAACACGCTCGTTATGGCACTTAACCGCGCAGACAAATTGCTCTAAACCATGCCCAAGGTCTGAAACAGCCAGACAAAACCAGTGAGGGTCAGTATGCTCAGGCCGTTATTGACCACAGCAGTCAGGGCGGCTTCTTCCGGCACAGCGTTGTAAACCTGGGCCAGCACGCTGACCAGCAGGGCTGTAGCTGTAGCGCTGATAAGCACACCAATGGTCAGCCACAGGCCCGTAATGCCGAGCGCGTACATAATCCCCCAGCACAGCAGGGGGTGCAGCACAAGCTTGCACAGAGAAAACCATATCTGGCGCAGCAGCACTCCCCCCTGGGCGCGGCGTGTGGCCACGGCCAGTTTTTGCTGCAGATCCAGCCCGAGCGCCAGCAGCATGCAGGGGGCGGCGGTGTAGCCCACAAGGCTGATGGCACGGTCCAGCGGCTCCCACAGGCCAAGCCCGGTCAGGGAAAGCGCCCCCCCGGCCAGTGTAGCCAGCAGGATGGGATTACCCAGAATGAAGATACGCGCCACGCTGCCCGCAAAAACCAGCGGATTACCGCCCTTCCAGGCCAGAGAGCCGGACAGGATGTCCAGCCGGGTCTGCGCCATGATCATGACCACATTGGGCGTGAGGATAGCCAGACCCGCAACCAGCATGGCCTCGCTGTTGCCCGGCCAGAGGTTTGACACAATGGGCAGCCCCACAAAGGCCGCGTTGCAGGCCGAGCAGGAAAGCCCGCTGATTACCGCCGGACCGGCCCCACGACGGCAAAACAGCCTGTCGCCCACATAGCCGAGCATGTAGACAATAACCTGAGAGCCGATAACGGCCAGCCAGAAGCCACCTCTGGCCAGGTCCTCCGGACTCGCTCCGGCCAGCAGGTGAAAAATGAGCAGGGGCAGGGCCAGCTTGAGCACATACACGCCGAGTACCGGCCCGGCGTTTTCGGGCAATACATCACGCGCCCTGAGCAGCACTCCGAGGGCGATAATGCAAAACACCGGAAAAACAGCAAAAAAAGCATGAAACATGGCAATTCTCAAGAACGGAAAAGGTGAAAAACACAAACGGCCGCACACTGTCGCGCGGCCGCATCATGACCCTGCGGGCCGCTGCTGTCCAGCACGCACAGTCGGAGCACAGTACACCCTGGCAGGATCGTGCCAGCGCTTACAGGATACCCCACGAGATGTTCAGAAAATGCCCGCGCACCCCTGAGGAGCCGATCACGCTGACGCCAGAAAAACAGCTACACGCACTGCTTCAGCCGTGGGGGGACAAAGACCTTTCGGCCGGACACCCGAAAATATTGCCATGAAGCATGTTGCGGTTCCGCCAGGGCGAGGCGGCACTGCGCGTGCAGGCCGGACAAAAAAACAAAAACCCCGCTGCTTGGAACGGGGTTTTTGAACAGCCATTATCCGGCCTTGGGCCGGCAATGGAAAGCGCGGTGCTCAGGTTATTTTTTGTCGGCCTTCGCAGCCTTGTCAGCCTTTGCGGCAGGCTTTTCAGCAGCTTTTTCAGCGGGCTTTTCGGCCTGTCCGGCGTCCTTGCCGGCTTCGGCTTCAGGGGCCTTTTCGGCCTCGGCCGCGGGCTTGAAGTCGACCTTCTGCTTGTCCATGGCCGTGATGATATCGTTGGTCACGTCAGCCTTGGGGTCAAAAGAAGCGGCAGCCTCGGAGCTGATGATGAGGGCGTAGCCCTTGTCGGCACGGTAAGCGTTGATGATGCGCTGCATGGTGTCATACAGCACGTTCACAACGTTCTGCTGCTCCACCTGCATGCGCTGCTGCGAGGCCATATATACGGTCTGCAGTTCTTTCTGTGCATCGGCGTCGTCGGCGTTCTGCTCCAGACGCTTCTGGATGTCGTTCAGCTGGGCCTGCATGTCGGCCTGCAGACTTTCAAGGTGCTTCACGCCGGCCTTGCCGGCTTCGCTGTCGCGCATGACGCGCGTCATATCAACGACCGCCAGTTTGGCCTGGGACGAGCCTTCACCCTGTTGGCAGGCAATAAGCATCAGGCTCAGCAGAAGGGCCAGCGGCATAAAATAACGGATACGCATGGTAATGAACACTCCTCTCAGAATTTCCGCGTGGCGTTGCACGGCCTGCGCGGCGTGTTGTCAATGGTGTACGTTGTTTTTACTGCCACCTCAACCGTTTTTTCCCGGCGGGCCTTGCTTTCTGTTCAAAAACATTGCCGCCGCCGCAAGCGCGCATCCATCCGCCCGCGCACCTCGCCACCGGGTGGCCTGCCGGAGGCCGCGCCCCGAAACATATCAATCTTACGATATATGTTTCAAGGTTCTTGAATACGCGCATCTGGGCCTGGCAACGAAAGCACCTGCCGCCGCCGTCTTCATCCGCAAGCCCTTCGCCAACGGCCAAAGCCGGGCTACAACCTTGTGCCTGTCCCGCGCAGCAGCAGACAGGATTACGGCAAAACCCTTTATTGCAGCGCGGCGTAATGCCCTTTCATCCTGGCGACCTTGGCGACATAGGCGCGGGTTTCGGCCACGGGCAGGCGGATGGTCAGGTCTTCGTACAACTGTTCTGCTGTCAGGGCGTTAATGGCGTCAACAGCTTCTTCCGGACTGTTGCCGAAAAGCCGCAAAAAGCGGTTCGGCCCCATATTGTATGCGGCTACGGCACAGTATTCACGCGCCCTCGGGTCATGCACCCCGGCGAAATACCGAGTGAGCAGAATGTGCAGATAGGTCGTACCGTAGCGGATATTTGTTTCCGGCACGCGCAGGTCTTCAAAGCTTACGTCGCCCGTGCGCCCGTACAGATAACGGTGCACCTCGCCCCCGGCCGTGTCCGGCAAAATCTGCATCAGGCCCATGGCCGACTTGTGGCTCACAAGGGTGGGGGAAAACGAGCTTTCGCTGTGGATAATGGCGTACACAAGTTCGGTGCTCAGATTATAGCGCCCGGCAAAGCTTTCCACTATCTGCTGGTAGCGCCGCGCCCTGGGCGGGAGCATATCGTTACCGTAAAAGGCATTGGCCGCAGACATACCCCTTGTACCGCCCTGCCCGGCGGTCTTGCCGGTACGCGGCGGCAGGGGGCTGTAGCCCTCAAGCAATGTTTCGGCAGCCAGCCAGCGCAGGGGCAGCCCCCTGGCGTCAACAGCGTCCCCGAAGCGCGAGGGCTGTACAGCCAGCAGCGGCGGCATGGAAAATCCATCAAGCGCCAGCAGAGAAGCCAACTGCCCCGTGCCTGCCGGAACCTGGCTGAAAAAACCGTCGCCGTCCTCTGTCTCAGCCCGTGACGAAGCATCGGCCAAAGACACCGGCGCCACCACGGGCGATGCCGCGCGGCGCAAGGACCACTGGCGCGAACCGTCGCCCTGCGGAACGATGGGAGCAGGCATGTCTTCGGGCCGCAGGCTGACCACAACAGGGCTTGCGCGGCGGCGCACCTCATACCCTTCATGCTGCGGCACAAAACCCGCCAGCAAGCCCAGGAGCAGCAATGTACTGCCAAGGCAACCGGCAAGGATGGCAAGGGTCTTATGGCGCTTCATGAAAAATCCTCAAATCTGATGGCCTTGGCCTGTTCTTTGCCGACGCGCCGTCACACGACGCAGGCCGCACAACAACGCAACCGGGCAAAACGAGCGCTCCCGCCTCTTTGGCGCAGGCAGCGCGCGATGCGCACCACGGAGCGTGAAAAGCTTAATGCAAATTTGCTGCCATTAATAAAATAGCTTATGGTTCTAAAATATTACAGATAGTATCCGCAGCTGTCACGTGAGCGGGTCAAAATAATGAATGCCGTTGACCTGCCGTCCGTTCAGGACTATGCTGGCTACCCTGCGGCAAGTCCTGTTTTTACTCGACCGGCGCGGCTCTGCGCCTTACAGACCACAGACAGCCCCTGCCAGAAGTTTTCAGGCGGCTGCGGCTTGACAAGGCCGCAGCCTTCTGCATTTTCATGCAATGGAGCATACGGTGCCACAGCACACGAAAGAATATATCCGTGAGGAGATCATCCGCCTTTTAAAGTACGCCCCGCCGGAAATGCGCGTGGCCGTCCTGGGCCTTTTGCCTGCCGCCAGGAGAACGCTTAACCAGGGCTATCGCCCCTCGGTGCGCGGCGTTCCCCTGCGCAGCTGGCGCTGCCTTTTGCACCTGCTGTCTTCTGTTGCGTCCATGCAGAGCGATACGGAAATGCTGCTGCGCGTCTCAAGCGACCTGCTGGCCATTGCCGACCGCATGGCTCCTCCGGGCGAGGTACTGCGCCAGAGTGCCGAAATTCTTGTGCACGCCCTGCACGCCGAACTCTACGTCTGCCGCCTGCGCAACAAACAAGGAGAGTGGGTGGCGCGCTCGGCCAGCCATGTGAACGGCAAGGCCATCCCCATCGTGGCGCCCATGCTGGAAGAAGGCCTGCGGGAACACCCCGTGATGAACGCCATTCTTCAGGGGCACACCCGGTATGTGGTTTCCAACAATCTTCAGGCCATTGAAAAGGGCGGTGACTCCTTTGACTGCATGATTTACAAGGAAGGCTACCGCTCCCGCCTGGCATTTGTGCTGCGCGAACGCAACGACCGCCCGCCCTTCGGCCTTGTCATGCTCTATACCAAGCGTGAATACGGCTTTGAAAATTATGACGAGCGCTTTCTCGGCAAATGCGCCCGCCTTGTTTCGCTTACCGTGGGGCGCCGCATTGCCGTGGCCCGTGACGCGCTGGAAAAAGCCGCCGGGGCCATGGCCCACTACGGCAACAATGCCATCAACGTCATGCGCAACCAGGCCGAATACTGTGGCGAACTTGTCGAAGATATTGACGCAACCCAGGCTCGCGCCCTGCGCCTCACCCGCGAACTGATGGCGGAATTTCCCGAAAACACCCGGGGGCGCATCCTGGCCGAAGAGCTGGAAAGCGCCCTGGCCCGTGCCGACCTTACCGAGCTTGCGGGGCATCTGGGCGGAGTGCTTGAAGGCACACGGCGCATGACCCGTATTATCAGTTCCCTCAAAAAATCCGTGGAGCGTCCGCGTCTTATGCATTACGCGCTGGGACATGATGTCCTGCGGCTGGAAGACGACGCGCCAAGGGAGGACTAGCATGCGCCTGTCGGCCATCTTTCCTTTTCTGTCCACACTCAAAACCTACTCGCCCCGGGATTTCAGGGCAGACATAACGGCCGCCCTTACCGTCACGCCCATGGCAGTGCCGCAGGCCATGGCCTATGCCATCATTGCCGGGGTTCATCCACAATACGGCATTTACGCCTGCATGCTGCCGGTGGTCATGGCGGCCCTGTGGGGGGCGTCGCGCTTTATGGCCGCCGGCCCTACCAATGCCATCTCTATGGTACTTTTCTCCACTATGGCCACCATCAGCGTGGGCGGCACCCTCATCATCAACATGCCCGAAGAAATACGCATGACGTATATCTTCGGGCTGGCGCTTTTTTGCGGGCTGATACAGGTGGGCATGGGCCTTGCCAGACTGGGCGACCTTGCCAACTTTATCTCGCATTCCGTCATGGTGGCCTTTACCACGGGCGCGGCCCTGCTTATCGGCATGGGTCAGCTCAAAACGGTTTTCGGCATCCCCGGCCCCAAGAAAGCGGGATTTTTTCACCAGATGTTCGATGTGCTGCACGGCCTGCCCCAACTGAACGAATGGTGCGTGGGCCTGGCTGCCCTGACCATTGTGCTTGCGCTGGGCCTCAAACGCATTTCGCGGCGCTTTCCGTCCTCACTGGCGGCCCTGGCCCTGGTTACCGCAGTTTCGTGGTATCTTGAGGCAGACAAACACGGCGTACCGCTGGTGGGGGCCATTCCCAGCGTCATCCCGCCGCTGTCCATGCCTCCGGCTTTTGATCTTGCTGCCGTGCGCGACCTTTTCATGCCTGCGCTGGCCCTGGCCCTGCTGGGAACCGTAGAATCCCTGGCCATCGGCAAACAGCTCGCCAGCGTCAAGAACGACAACTTTGACGGCAGCCAGGAACTTATCGGGCAGGGGCTGGGCAATATGGCCGCGGGCATTACCTCCGGCATACCGGGCTGCGGCTCCTTTACACGCAGCGCCCTTATGGTCACCTCCGGCGGGCGCACCCGCATGGGCACGGTATTTTCCGGCCTGCTGGCCCTGCCCATGCTTTTTGCGCTGGCCCCGTTCATTGCATGGCTGCCCTTACCCGCGCTGGGCGGCATTCTGCTCATCATCGCCGCACAGATGATCGATATCGAGGCCATACGCCTGTGCCTGGTAGCTACGCGCATCGACAGGCTGGTGCTGTCCCTTACCTTTGCCTCCACACTTATCTTTGATCTTGAAAAAGCCATCTTCATCGGCGTGCTGCTGTCGCTGGTGCTTTTCATCTACAAAACAGCCCATCCCCGCGTACGCCGCCTGCGCCCCAATGATCCCCTGCTGCGCGAGGCCCCGGCGGACCGGCCCGACGGCATCGCCGTATATGTTGTTGAAGGCACACTCTTTTTCGGCGCCATCCACGAGCTTGAGCGCCAGCTTTATGAAGAAGATGACGAGCCGACACGCCTTGTGGTCCTGCACCTCACCCGCGTTTTCTGGCTGGATGCCTCGGGCGCGTACGCCCTTTCGCAGTTTGTGGAACGCTGCTACGCCCGCAGCATTCCCGTCATTCTGGTTGTGGGCAGCCGTTCCGTAAACAGGATACTTCAGCGCACGGGCATACTGGATTATCTGAGCAATGGCTTTGTGGCCGAAACCATCAACGAAGGGCTGCGGCAGGCTGCCCAGCTGCTGAGCCGCATTACCTGCCGCGACGGCCTGTGCACCTATCCCGTGCCGGGCATTGCGCCCCTTGCCGAAACCGCCGCCGCAACCTATGCCGGGGCCTTGCCGGAAAACGCCGCCGGCAAGGATGCAGATGAAGACGACACCCCGCCCCTGCTTGAAGCGACGGAAGCCGGAGCCGCCGCCAGCACCGCCCCCACGCAGATCGACCAGCTGCCCCTGGATATGGACCATCATGACGACGAAGAGCACGGCGAAGCTGGCGAAACTGATGGGACCGATGCAACAGACCTGGAAAGCCGGACTGACTGCGACGGCAACGCTCACACAGCCTCCAGCGCTTCTGCCGCGAGCGCTTCCGGCCCGCGCTGCGAAGACTCCGCCCCGGCGGGCAAGGCCGTTCCTCTGCCCGATGATGCACCCCAGGGCAGCATTCTTATTGTCGGGCCGCGGCCCCCGGCAGAATTTCCCGGCGTGGATGACCTGCAAGGCCCCCCCATGCCCGAGGACGAACGCAAGGCCCCGTAACCCTGAACCAGCAACTGAAGCCAGCGTGTCGCCGTAACGGCGTATGCCCT